>Ga0055528_1001682_pt1 | contig 12931 bp, 8 predicted proteins | sample AraplaCol_mMS_r2_2_FD_55006 | JGI IMG/M metagenome (GOLD analysis project Ga0055528, IMG submission 55006) | Arabidopsis root microbial communities from North Carolina, USA - plate scrape MF_Col_mMS_r2 | ecosystem: Host-associated > Plants > Roots > Endosphere | place: USA: North Carolina...
TTCTCGACCAGCGTCTGCACGGCCATCGGCGGGATGGTCACCGTATCCATGCCGCCCGCGATGTCGATGGCGATGCCCAGGCGTTCTTCGAAACGGATCTTCTCGATGGCGAGGTAGGACTGGACGGCTTCCATCTCTTCCTTCAGCGGCACGGTATCGGCGTAGCTGGAAGCGAGCGTATAGCGCATCAGCGTGGCAAGCTGGTCGATCATTTGCGCGGCCGATTGCGGGTTCTCGAAAATCAGCGCGCGCACGCTGTTCAGGCTATTGAAGAAGAAATGCGGGTTGACCTGGGCCTGCAGTGCCTTCAATTCGGCCTCCTTGGCCAGCACGTCCAGGCGCAGCGCTTCCGATTCAAAGCGGTTGGCGCGGCGCAGGGCCGTGGCGGCCATATATGACACCTGCCACGCCGCCATGATGCCGGACCAGAACAGCAGGAGCATGGGCAACCAGCTGCCGCCATCGGCTACGCCGACCAGGGAGCGGGCGATGATGGTGACGAGCGCCAGTTGCAGCGGCCCGAGTATAAAGATGGCTACCAGGACCTGGCGCCAGTCGACGCGGCGCATATTCCAGTCGCGCAGCTTCATGTAGCGGCGCCAGAGGTCGGTCAGGACCAGGCCGCTCACGCCGTCCAGGATGCAGGCGAGCACTGCGCCTGGCCGCGCCAGGAAGGGGCCGTTGACCAGCATGAGGAATGCCGTGACTGAGCCCCAGCCGAGTCCTTGCAGGATCCAGTACCAGTTGATGCGCGCCAGCAGCGGTGTTTGCGGTTTTTCCATGCCTGTCACCGTCATGCAGCGAGTGGAAAATGCAGCGTTGCCCGCACCCAGCCATCGTGTTCGCTCAGGTCCAGCCTGGACTCCTCGCCTTTAGCCAGTTCCAGCCGCTTGCGTGCATTGCCCATGCCAACCCGGGTCGAGCCGGAGTTGGCGAGCAGGGTGCCGCGGTTGGCCACTTCGATCACCGCATGTACACCCGACTGGTGCGCGGTGATGCGGATCTCGCTGCCGTCGGTGCGGCGCTCGACACCGTATTTGACGGCATTTTCAACCAGGGTTTGCAATGTCATCGGCGGGATCGTGACTTGCGCCATTGCGGCATCGATTTCGAAATGCGCGCGCAGGCGGTCTTCAAAGCGGATTTTTTCGATGTCGAGGTAGGCCCGCACGGCATCGAGTTCCTGCTGCAGCGGCACGCAATCGCTGAAAGTCGACATGAGCGTATAGCGCATCAGGGTCGCTAGCTGGTCGACCATGTGGGCGGCGTTGTCGACGTTTTCGTACATCAGGGCGCGCACGCTGTTCAGGCTATTGAAGAAGAAATGCGGGTTGACCTGGGATTGCAGGGCGCGCAGTTCGGCGTCTTTTGCCAGCACTTCCAGCCGAAGCGCTTCTGCCTCGAGGCGCGAGGCGCGCTGCAAGGCGACGGCAGCCATGTAGCAGATGGTCCAGCCGAGCATGACGCTGCACCAGAAGGAGAGCTCCATTGGAATCCGTTCCGAACGGCCCGCATCGGCCAGCTGCCGCATAAAAATGTAGATGGCCAATTCCGAGATGGCAGTCTGCAAGGGCGCCAGTACCAGCAGTGCCACGGCAGGCAAGCGCCAGTCGTTGGCGTGGCGGTTCCAGCGCCAGGACTTGAAGAGGCGATGCCATGCGCTGGTCAACAGCCAGCCGCTGCCAAACACCAGGACCAAGGAGGCCACGATCCTGGCATTGGTATAGCGGCCATTGCCGAGGATGAAGAGCAGGAACAGCATTCCCCATCCGACGAATTGCAGTGTAGGGAACCAGCCAAGGCGGGTGATGAAGGGGCGATGTCGGTTCATGTTGTCGAATCCTTTAAGCTGCGATCGGGAAGCGCAAGGTGGCGCGCACCCAGCCATCGTTTTCTGCCAGGTCCAAAGTGGCGTGTTCGCCCTTGGACAGCATCAGGCGCTTGCGGGCGTTGCGCACGCCGACACCGGTCGACTTGCGGCTTGCGCGGATGCTGCCCTGGTTGGCCACTTCGATGATGACGCTGCGCTCGGCGCGGCGGGCGCGGATGTTGATTGCACTGCCGCTGGACGATTGCTCGACGCCGTATTTCACGGCATTTTCGACCAGCGTTTGCAGCGCCATCGGCGGAACTGTGATCGCCTCCATGTCCTGCCCGATGTCGATGGCGAATTGCAGCCGTTCCTCGAAGCGGATTTTCTCGATTGCGAGGTAGGCGCGTACAGCAGCCAGTTCTTCGTCCAGCGGAACGCAATCGCTGTAGCTTGACACCAGCGTATAGCGCATCAGCGTCGCCAGCTGGTCGATCATATTGGCTGCGGAATCGGTGTCCTGGTAGAGCAGGGCGCGCACACTGTTCAGGCTATTGAAGAAAAAGTGGGGGTTGACCTGGGCCTGCAGTGCGCGCAATTCCGCATCCTTTGCCAGGACTTCAAGGCGCAAGGTCTCAGCCTCCAGCAGCAGCGCTTCCGCTTCCAGGCGCTGGTTGCGGCGCAAGGACAGGGTCGCCATATAGCAGACATTCCAGGCCAGCATGACGCCAATCCAGAACGACAGCAGCATCATGAACCACACCGGACTGCCGACATACCAGTTGGCGCCCGATACGTAATAGTCAACCACTGTGTTGCTGACAGTTTGCGCCAGCCCCATGACGGAAGGCTGAAAGTGCGGCAGCTTGCCAGCTAAGGCGCTTGCCGCGTTTCAGCCGGAGATTGCACAGGCGGCGCCACAGCGCGGTCAAGGCCAGGCCGCTCAACCCGCACCATGCGGCAAGCGGAAAATAGGTGACGTGAAGCTTATTGACGACGGCGACAAACAATGCGACGCCGCTCCATCCAAGCGCCTGCAGCAGCCAGTAATAATGTTCTCTTTTCATGGAATGGGAGCATACCGTATCGCCCCGGGTGCCGTTCCAGCGAAATGACGAGCGGTCGAATCGGATGACGGGCGGTTGTGTCAGGCACGGCGCCGCCGGGCGAGCAGCGGGAAGATGAACCACACGCCAATCAGCAGCAGGAACGCGGCCAGGCCACCGGCTGCGCTGCCCATATCGCTGCCGGTCACCATGTAGAGGACCACGGCAATGTCAAGTGCAAGGCCGGCGGCCAGCGGCGCGAGGGCGTAGCAGATGGCGCGGGAGGAAATGGTGATCGCGTGCATCGACACCTGGCCCGGTTCGGCGAGGCGGTGGTAGGCGGCTGGCAGCATGACCAGCGCTATGGCCAGCACCACCATGGCGAGGGCCGCGGCGTGGCAGTCCTGGGCGTAGACCGGCAGCTTTTCAAAGCGGTCATTGAAGACGGCGATGGCCTGGAAACCGAACAGGGCCTGGATACCTGGCAGTATCATGCGCGCCTCTTCAATGATGCGGCCCATCTGTTCCTTTAATGACTCTTTCTCGCTGTGCTCGTCCATGCCGTCGATTCTAGCGGGCAGTGGGTTTCGCAAGCGCGCGCCTGCCCGGCGACGATGCCGTGCGCTACCAGCCTGGCTCCGAAGGTGGACATATGGTCGTCATCGAAATACAGGGCCTTGGAGTCTTTTACAGCATAGCAGTGCGCAGCATCGCAGAACAACGCATCCGGCCGCACGATGTGCACGCCGGCCGGCAATTCGGCCAGCCGCTGTTCCACATAGGCGCTGCGGCGGCGCCACCATTCCGAGGTGACGCCGTCGACCGTGCGCGGATCGCCGGCATGCCGTATCAGTTTGTCTATCTGGCGCGGTAGCTCAGGCGCTTGCAGTACCACGGTCACATGTTTGCCGGCGCTGATAAAACGACTCAGAATCGTCTTGTAGGAAGCCCAGATGGCGCTGCGCCTGGCATCGCCGAATTCGTCCGGCAGCCGGGGGTAAATGCCTTCATGGTCGCCGAACAGCGCGCTGTGAATGCGATAGCTGACCACCACCTCCTTGATGTGCGGGTCGCCGGCGATGAATTCGACCGTCTCGCGCGTCCAATCGCTGCAACCGGGGTTTGCGTCAGGACGCCGGTACGCTGGCGTGCAGCCGCTGAAGGTGAACTGGCGCACACCCTCGTGCCTGCCCGCCACCTCTTCTCCCAGCGCGTATGCCAGCTCGACCGCATGGCTGTCGCCAAATACCGCCCATTCGCCGTCAGGCGCATTGAAGGCGCAGGCGTCTTGCGGCTTGCGGTAGTCGCGTCCCTTGGTATGGCACGCGGCCCGCTTGGGACTGGCGGCGACCGTACGCAGTACTTCCTGCTGCAGGGGCGTGGTCTTGACACTGCGCATGCCGTCGGTCTTGTGGCCCACTATGCCGATGCTGAAGAACAGCAGCGAGCCAGCGATGGCGAAAGCAAACACTTGCGTGCGTCCGAATTTGCTGCGGTTGCGGAAAGGCTTTTCGACAAATCGCCAGCTAAGGTAGGCCAGAACCATGGTCAACACCACCAGGCTGGCCATCAACGCCGGGCTGGGGCCGTCCACGCTGCGATGGCGCGCGAAAGCCAGGACAGGCTGGTGCCACAGGTAGGCGCTATAGCTGACCAGTCCAACACCGACCAGCGCCCGGCTGCCAAGGATCTTGCCGACTGCGGTCGACGGCGCTGCGAACAGGATGATCATTGCAGCACCGACAGTTGGCAGGAGTGCGTACAGGCTGGGGAAGGGCGTGTATTTGCTGAAGGCGAAGATGCTGAAGCCGATCAGGCCCAGGCCGGCCAGGCTGGCAAGTTCGCGCGTGCGCGGCGAATGCTTGCCGGTGCCGGGCCGCGACAGGTAACAGGCGCATAGTGCGCCGATGGCCAGCTCCCAGCCGCGTGTGGGCAGCAGGAAGAAGGCGGCACTGGGATCCCTGGCAACGCCCCAGTGTGCGGCGCCGAGGCTGGCCAGCGCCGTACCCGCCAGCACCGGTAGCAGCATGCGCTGGCTGCGGCGCCAGAACGCCATCAGGAACAAAGGAAACACCAGATAGAACTGTTCTTCGACCGCCAGGCTCCAGGTGTGGAGCAGGGGCTTGAATTCGGCGGAACTGTCGAAGTAATCGCTCTGCTGCCAGAACAGGATATTGGATGCGAAGGCGGTAACGGCGACCAGGCTTTGCGAAAAGCCCTTCAAGTCGTCGGGCACCAGCCAGAACCAGGCGAACGGCAGGCAGGCAAGCAGCAGCAGGAATAGCGCGGGCAGGATGCGGCGCGCCCGCCGTTCGTAGAAATTGAGGATGGAGAACTGGCCGGCTTCCAGTTCGAGGACCAGGATGGTCGTGATCAGGTAGCCGCTGATGACAAAGAATATATCGACGCCAACAAAGCCGCCGCCAAAGAGCTGGAACCCTGCGTGAAACAGGATGACCGGCAGGACGGCAACTGCCCGCAGACCGTCAATTTCCCTGCGATATTCCATGGAAATACCCCTGAGAACATCACCAGGACAATACTACAATATTATCAATAATGCAATCTTGTGTGGTTTCCGCGCATCGGGCGAATTAGGTCTGCTGCTCCTCGCGCAGGCGGCGCCATAGCGTGGTGCGGCTGATGCCCAGGTAATCGGCGGCAGCGTCGCGCCGGCCGCCAAAGCGGGCCAGTACCTCGGAAACGCTTTCCGCCGCGNTGGCATGCGGGAAGCTTGGCAAAAGCGGGGCCGATTGCGGCGCGGCGTGCGCAAGCGTACCCAGTTCCGGCGCAACACCCACGACGAAGCTCGGCGTCAGCGCCTGCAGCGGTTCGGCAGCGAGGAACAAGGCCAGGCGCTCGGTCAGGTTTCGTAGTTCGCGCACATTGCCCGGCCAGTCGTAGCGCAGGAGCAGGGGCGCGCAGGCCGCCAGTTCGGCCGGCAGGTTGGGATGGGCGCGCGCGCCAAGGCTGGCCAGCGCGGTGCGCAGCGACCATTCGGCCAGCGGCAGGATATCGGTCGGGCGCTCGCGCAGCGGCGGCAGCGAAAGGCGCAGCACGGCCAGGCGGTAGAACAGGTCGGCGCGGAAGCGGCCCTCGCGCACCCGTGCTTCGAGGTCGCAATGGGTGGCGCTGATGATGCGCACGTTGACGGGGATCGGCCGCGTGCCGCCGACCCGTACCACTTCACGTTCCTCCAGCACGCGCAACAGCCTCGTTTGCAGTGCAAGGGGCATTTCACCGATTTCATCGAGGAACAGGGTGCCGCGGTTGGCCGCTTCGAACAGGCCTGCATGGCCGCCGCGCCGCGCGCCGGTGAAGGCGCCTTCTTCGTGCCCGAACAATTCCGATTCGAGCAGCGATTCTGCGATGGCGCCGCAGTTGACCGCGACAAAAGGACGGTTGGCGCCGCCCAGGGTGCGCGGGGATTCGCGGTGGATGGCTTGCGCCACCAGTTCCTTGCCGCAGCCGGTCTCGCCCTGGATCAGCACTGTGGCAGGCGATTTCGCGTACAGCACGACTGCCTGGCGCACGCGCTCCATCGACTCGGACTCGCCGCGCAGGTCGGCCAGGCCATGCTTGGCGCGCAGGGTGTCGGCCACCACGTGGCGGCGGCTGCGATTGGTTTCGAGCTGCGCCAGGCGCGCCAGCTCCAGTGCATCGTCGAAGGCCTGTCGGATCGAAGCGGCGGAGTAGACGAACACGCCGGTCAGACCGGCTTCCTCGGCCAGGTCGGTAATCAGCCCGGCGCCGACGATGGCCTTGATGCCCGAGGCTTTCAGGTCATTGATCTGGGCGCGTGCATCTTCTTCGGTGGCGTAAGTGCGCTGTTCGATCGGCACGCCGAAGGTGGCGGCGAATTCGGCCAGTGCTGGCATGTCGTCCTGGTAGGTGATCACGCCGATGCGGTCGGAAACCTTGCGGGCGCGGGCCAGGGCTTGCATGAAATCGAAGCCGCTGGCCTTGGCGATTACCACCGGCACCGACAGGCGGCCTTTCAGGTAAGCCGCATTGGAGCCCGCTGCAATGACCGCATCGCAGCGCTCCGTCGCCAGGCGTTCGCGGATATGGCGCGCGGCCTCGTCGAAGCCAAGGTTGATCGGTTCGATATCGGCCAGGGCGTCGTATTCCAGCGTGATGTCGCGGAACAGTTCCGACAAGCGCGAGACGGAAACTGTCCAGATCACGGGCTTGTCGGCAGGGTCAAAGGACAGGGGAGTGGAATGTCGCATGTTTCACCTGAAACGTTTCACGTGTTTCAACTTGAAACATTATACTCTGGCGCGCGCGTTGCAAGTGCTTGATTTTGCTGGATAGCGACGGTTGGCACGCCACTTGCACTATGGACGGCAAACATTCCTCAAACAGAAAGGACATCATGAGCCAATACTCCGCAGGCGCCGCCTTCCGCAAGGCCGTGCAAGAAGAATCCCCGCTGCAGGTGGTGGGCGCGATCAACGCCAACCACGCCCTGCTGGCCAAGCGTGCCGGCTTCAAGGCGATCTACCTGTCGGGCGGCGGCGTGGCTGCCGGCTCCCTGGGCCTGCCGGACCTGGGCATTTCCAACCTGGACGACGTGCTGACCGACGTGCGCCGTATTACCGANGTGTGCGACCTGCCATTGCTGGTGGACGTGGACACCGGCTTCGGCGCCTCCGCTTTCAACGTGGCGCGCACCGTGAAGTCGATGATCAAGTTCGGCGCCGCCGCCATGCATATCGAAGACCAGGTGGGCGCCAAGCGTTGCGGCCACCGTCCGGGCAAGGAAATCGTCACCAAGGGCGAAATGATCGATCGCATCAAGGCCGCCGTGGATGCTCGCACCGACGAGAATTTCGTCATCATGGCGCGCACCGACGCGCTGGCCGTGGAAGGCCTGGATGCGGCCATCGACCGCGCCGTGGCTTGCGTGGAAGCCGGCGCCGACATGATCTTCCCTGAGGCGATGATTTCGCTGGACATGTACAAGCAGTTTGCCGCCGCCGTGAAAGTGCCGGTGCTGGCCAACATCACCGAATTCGGTTCGACCCCGCTGTTCACGGTCGAGCAATTGAAATCCGCCGACGTGGGCCTGGTGCTGTACCCGCTGTCCGCCTTCCGCGCCATGAACAAGGCAGCCGAGAACGTGTACACCGCGATCCGCCGCGATGGCACCCAGCAGAACGTGGTCGACACCATGCAGACCCGCGCCGAACTGTACGAGCGCATCAACTATCACGACTTCGAGCAGAAGCTNGACGCCCTGTTCGCAGCCGCCAAAAAATAATTCGACGATCCGAGGAGAGACCAAAATGACCGAGCAAGCCCCAGCCTTCAAGCCTAAGAAATCCGTAGCCCTGTCCGGCGTTGCNGCCGGCAATACCGCCCTGTGCTCCGTCGGCAAGACCGGCAACGACCTGCACTACCGCGGCTACGACATCCTGGACGTGGCCACCACCTGCGAATTCGAAGAAATCGCCTACCTGCTGGTGCACGGCAAGCTGCCGAACATGGCCGAATTGAAAGGCTACAAATCCAAGCTGAAATCCCTGCGCGGCCTGCCGCAAGGCGTGAAGTCGGCGCTGGAAGCGCTGCCGGCTTCCGCCCACCCGATGGACGTGATGCGCACCGGCGTTTCCGTGCTGGGCTGCTGCCTGCCTGAGAAGGACGACCACAATATCGCCGGCGCGCGCGACATCGCCGACCGCCTGATGGCATCCTTCGGCTCCATGCTGCTGTACTGGTACCANTACAGCCACAACGGCAAGCGCATCGACGTGGAAACCGACGATGAAACCATCGGCGGCCACTTCCTGCANCTGCTGCACGGCGAAAAGCCGTCCGAATCGTGGGTGCGCGCGATGCACACCTCCCTGATCCTGTACGCGGAGCACGAGTTCAACGCTTCCACTTTCACCAGCCGCGTGATTGCCGGTACCGGCTCCGACATCCACTCCGCCATCACCGGCGCGATCGGCGCACTGCGCGGTCCCAAGCACGGCGGCGCCAACGAGGTGGCGCTGGACATCCAGCAGCGCTACGAAAACGCGGATGAAGCGGAAGCCGATATCCGCAGCCGCGTCGCCAACAAGGAAGTGGTGATCGGCTTCGGCCATCCGGTGTACACCGTGTCCGACCCGCGCAACGTGGTGATCAAGGAAGTGGCGCGCTCCCTGTCGCAGGAAGCGGGCTCGATGAAAATGTTCGACATCGCCGAGCGCCTGGAATCGGTGATGTGGGAAGTCAAGAAGATGTTCCCGAACCTGGACTGGTTCTCCGCCGTGTCGTACCACATGATGGGCGTGCCGACCGCCATGTTCACCCCACTGTTCGTGATTTCGCGCACCTCCGGCTGGTCGGCGCACATCATTGAGCAGCGCATCGACAACAAGATCATTCGTCCAAGCGCCAATTATGTTGGCCCTGAAGACCTGGCCTTCGTACCGATCAAGGACCGCAAGTAATCATGAACTCCCAATACCGCAAACAACTCCCGGGCACCAAGCTGGATTACTTTGACGCGCGCGAAGCGGTCGATGCGATCAAGCCGGGCGCCTATGCCACGCTGCCGTACACTTCGCGCGTGCTGGCGGAAAACCTGGTGCGCCGCTGCGACCCTGCCACGCTGACCGCGTCGCTGTCGCAACTGATTGAGCGCAAGCGCGACCTGGACTTCCCGTGGTTCCCGGCGCGCGTGGTGTGCCACGACATCCTGGGCCAGACCGCGCTGGTCGACCTGGCCGGCCTGCGCGACGCGATCGCGGAGCAGGGCGGCGATCCTGCCCTGGTCAACCCGGTGGTGCCGACCCAGCTGGTGGTCGACCACTCGTTGGCAGTGGAATGCGGCGGCTTCGATCCGGACGCGTTCAACAAGAACCGCGCCATTGAAGACCGCCGCAACGAAGACCGCTTCGACTTCATCAACTGGACCAAGAAGGCGTTCCAGAACGTCGACGTGATCCCGCCTGGCAACGGCATCCTGCACCAGATCAACCTGGAGCGCATGTCGCCGGTCATCCAGGTGAGCGATGGCGTGGCCTATCCGGACACCCTGGTCGGCACCGACTCGCACACCCCGATGGTCGACGCGCTGGGCGTGATTGCCATCGGCGTGGGCGGCCTGGAAGCGGAAACCGTGATGCTGGGCCGTGCATCCTGGATGCGCCTGCCGGACATCATCGGCGTCGAGCTGAGCGGCAAGCCGCAGCCAGGCATCACCGCCACCGACATCGTGCTGGCGCTGACGGAATTCCTGCGCAAGGAGAAAGTGGTATCGGCCTACCTGGAGTTCTACGGCGAAGGCTCGACCGCGCTGACCCTGGGCGACCGCGCCACCATCTCGAACATGGCGCCGGAATTCGGCGCCACCGCCGCGATGTTCTCCATCGACGCACAGACCATCAAGTACCTGAAGCTGACCGGCCGCGACGACGAGGTGGTGGAATTGGTGGAGACCTATGCCAAACATACCGGCCTGTGGTCGGACGACCTGGCCAAGGTGGAATACGAGCGCGTGCTGAAGTTCGACCTGTCGACCGTGGTGCGCAATATCGCCGGCCCGTCCAATCCGCACAAGCGCGTTCCGACCAGCGAACTGGCTGCGCGCGGCATCAGCGGCGTGGTGGAAAACGAGCCGGGCAAGATGCCTGACGGCGCCGTGATCATCGCCGCCATCACCAGCTGCACCAATACCAACAACCCGCGCAACATGATCGCCGCCGGCCTGCTGGCCCGCAATGCGAACAAGGCCGGCCTGCTGCGCAAGCCGTGGGTCAAGTCTTCGCTGGCGCCTGGCTCGAAAGCCGTCACGCTGTACCTGGAAGAAGCAGGCCTGATGCCTGAGCTGGAAAAGCTGGGCTTCGGCGTTGTCGCTTACGCTTGCACCTCCTGCAACGGCATGTCCGGCGCGCTCGATCCTGTGATCCAGAAGGAAGTGGTTGAGCGCGACCTGTACGCCACCGCCGTCCTGTCGGGCAACCGCAACTTTGACGGCCGTATCCACCCATACGCCAAGCAGGCCTTCCTGGCATCGCCGCCGCTGGTGGTGGCTTACGCCATTGCCGGTACCATCCGCTTCGACATCGAGAAGGACGTGCTGGGCCACGATGCAGCGGGCAAGCCGATCACCCTGAAGGACCTGTGGCCGACCGACGAAGAGATCGACGCCATCGTCGCGTCCTCCGTCAAGCCGGACCACTTCCGCAAGGTCTACATCCCGATGTTCGCGCGCAGCGAAGAAGCGGCCGAACGCGCCGAGCCGCTGTACGACTGGCGTCCGCAATCGACCTATATCCGCCGTCCTCCATACTGGGAAGGCGCGCTGGCAGGCGAGCGTACCCTGAGCGGCATGCGCGCTCTGGCCGTGCTGGGCGATAACATCACGACCGACCACCTGTCGCCATCGAACGCCATCATGATGGATTCCGCGGCAGGGGAATACCTGCACAAAATGGGCCTGCCGGAAGAGGACTTCAACTCCTATGCAACCCACCGCGGCGACCACTTGACCGCGCAGCGCGCCACCTTCGCCAACCCGACATTGAAGAACGAAATGGTGCGCAATGCCGACGGCAGCATCAAGGCCGGTTCGCTGGCCCGTGTCGAGCCGGAGGGTAAAGTGACCCGCATGTGGGAAGCCATCGAAACCTATATGGACCGCAAGCAGCCGCTGATCGTGATCGCCGGCGCCGACTACGGCCAGGGCTCGTCGCGCGACTGGGCAGCGAAAGGCGTGCGCCTGGCTGGCGTGGAGGCCATCGTGGCCGAAGGCTTCGAGCGCATCCACCGCACCAACCTGGTGGGCATGGGCGTGCTGCCGCTGGAGTTCAAGCCGGGCGTGAACCGCCTGACCCTGGGCATCGACGGCACCGAGACCTTCGATGTGATCGGCGAACGCGCACCGCGCGCCACGCTGACCCTGGTGATCCATCGCAAGAACGGCGAACGCGTGGAAGTGCCGGTTACCTGCCGCCTCGATTCGTCGGAAGACGTATCGATCTACGAGGCAGGCGGCGTGCTGCAGCGCTTCGCTCAGGACTTCCTGGAATCGGCAAAGGCGGCATAAATGACCACACATAAACCGCAAATCAAGGTNCCGGCCACGTATATGCGCGGCGGCACCAGCAAGGGCGTGTTCTTCCGGCTGCAGGACCTGCCGGAAGCGGCGCAAGTGCCAGGCAAGGCGCGCGACGCCTTGCTGCTGCGCGTGATCGGCAGCCCGGACCCATACGGCAAGCAGATTGACGGCATGGGCGGCGCGACCTCGAGCACCAGCAAGACGGTGATCCTGTCGGCATCCACTCGATCCGACCACGACGTGGACTACCTGTTCGGTCAGGTCAGCATCGACAAGGCCTTCGTGGACTGGAGCGGCAACTGCGGCAACCTGTCGGCAGCCGTAGGTGCGTTCGCGATCAGCGGCGGCCTGGTGGCACCGGCGCGCGTGCCGCGCGACGGCATGGCCGTGGTGCGCATCTGGCAGGCCAATATCGGCAAGACCATCATCGCCCACATCCCGATGAGCAATGGCGAAGTGCAGGAAACCGGCGACTTCGAGCTCGATGGCGTGACCTTCCCGGCCGCTGAAGTGCAGCTCGAATTCATGGACCCGGCGGCGGAAGAAGAGGGGGCGGGCGGTTCGATGTTCCCCACCGGCCGCCTGGTTGACGACCTGGAAGTTCCAGGCGTCGGCACGTTGAAGGCGACCATGATCAACGCCGGCATCCCGACCATCTTCATCAACGCGGACGCTATCGGNTACACCGGNACNGAGCTGCAGGAAGCGATCAACGGCGATGCCGCAGCGCTGGCCAAATTCGAGACCATCCGTGCCCACGGCGCTGTGCGCATGGGCCTGATCAAGGACGTGTCGGAAGCTGCCAACCGCCAGCACACGCCGAAAGTCGCTTTCGTCGCGCCGCCGGCCGGCTATACCGCTTCCAGCGGCAAGCAGGTGCAGGCCGGCGATATCGACCTGCTGGTGCGCGCGCTCTCGATGGGCAAGCTGCACCACGCCATGATGGGCACCGCCGCCGTGGCCATCGGCACGGCGGCCGCCATTCCCGGCACGCTGGTCAACCTCGCGGCCGGCGGCGGC
>Ga0055528_1001685_pt1 | contig 12915 bp, 12 predicted proteins | sample AraplaCol_mMS_r2_2_FD_55006 | JGI IMG/M metagenome (GOLD analysis project Ga0055528, IMG submission 55006) | Arabidopsis root microbial communities from North Carolina, USA - plate scrape MF_Col_mMS_r2 | ecosystem: Host-associated > Plants > Roots > Endosphere | place: USA: North Carolina...
CAGCAACCAGTGGGATCGATCACCGAATATTGCAATATTGATTCATCATTGAGTCCAACATCTGACCTCATGTGGGCTTACAGGACGATTGCCCTGGCCGCAAAAATCACCGATTCTGCTCATGGCGATCACGAATCTCGAACTCCATATAGATGGCATTGTCTGATGCAGTATCTTAACGACTGGAAGGCCCTACGGCCCCCTTCATTTGAACCGCTTTATTGCAGAGACGCATCTGATTGTTTCCCAAGACTGCAGTTCTGCAGTGATTACCATGTGGCTGCTAGTCAGTATAGTGAATTTTCACGTATCCTCATCTTGGCCTCTGACCCAAATCTGCCCTCGATACGAATTGGAAGATTGAGCCAAGGCCGTAATCATGACGAGGATATTCGGGAATCCGTTAGACTCATATGTGGAGTGGCCTTGGCTAATAGACAATTTATGCCCGCAAGGTCTACAGCGGGACTGGTAATCTCTATGTGCGGGGAACTATTCCACGATCCGAGCGAGACCCGCGTGCTGCTTGAGTTGCTTACCGACGCCGAATCCCATCTGGGATGGCCGGCCTTGAAAATAAAAGATGATCTAAAGCAGCTGTGGAGATTACCACATGGTTAGATCCACAACTCGTTGGCTACATTTACCACACATGAAATCATATCTCACGCGGATTTGACGGCAATATTACCAGACAAAATCGGGAATAGATTGGCTCAGCATCTTCACAATTCTTTGAATGGCTTACTAGCGAGCTGTCATAACACCATCTTGGCTTACAGAAATCAATCTCTTCTTTGAGAAGCATGTGTTACTCCTAAGTTTACAGATCAGTCTCGTTGTTATGCGGCGCTAATGGCCCATCGATTGATCGATCATTATACAAGCGATAAAAATGCCTGAGTTTATATATCGACTACTGCCGATGGCAGAAATTTGTAAGGTTTATCATTGACTTCTGAAACGTCGTATGGCGTTCACATTATTATTTCCAGTATTTTGGGAAATGCTACGAGCATGAAATAAATGAAGAATTTAAAGAAGCCTGTATCGAAAAGACTGACTAGAAAGAAGAAGAAAAAGAAGGTGAAGCTAGCGGCTAAAATAGATGAATAAGAGCTAGTCTGAGCACTTTGTGTAAATTATGGGCCCTTCAGATTATCCCTGACAAGTATCACTTTCACCCGATATCAGTAGACTTCGTAAAGGAGTATATTTGCAACAATCAAAAACGGTTATATCACATCCATAAACCAGTTTTCAAGATTAAAAGGATCACATGGCATCATCTCCCCAGTCCCAGACAAGCGTCTCGCTGCGGGTCGTAAATGTCCCTAGAAGGCGCAAGTTTCGAAGTCACTAGGACATTTTCCCGGATGGTGTGAGCTACGGAAAAGGGAAGCTGATCTGGGAGTCAAATATTTTAGCTCTTGCTTGCGGAGATAAGGTGCTATGGCCCGCTATATAAAGCCCACCAGCCACGATATTTACTTAAGGGCAGCGCACCGGTGTTTTTGTGACTGCAGATATCTTTGCTCAAGAGTTCGATTGCCACCAACATTTTCCAAGCATAGACCCTGCAAATCTGTGCCATTTACCCTCTAATCATCCCCTTGAACGCAAACATGTTCTCCAACCTGCTAGTAGCCCTATTAGTCGGGAATCTGGGCATGGTCGAGGCTTTTTCCGATTCCGTACCCTGGCCATGTTTGGGCAATCAATCCGCAAATGTCATCGGAAACTATTACAATCAGTATAAATATCTTCTTCTTCTCCTGGATCATGTGATATGCTGACGATTAATGGTAAAGCTGGACCTACGCAGATGAAGTCTTTGATTTGACTAGATCGGACCTGATGAACGTGACCAAGCCGATTATTATTACCGATATGCTAGGATCTCGCAAAACCGCAGTGATAGAGCCATCACGATCGGCATTGGTGATTATTGACATGCAAAGTAACATATTATCTACACCCCAGCAATTCAAATCTTGAAATATCTGGTCACTGACTGAAATCATCTGCAGACTACTTCCTACATCCGGAGCTCGCGCCTGATGCAACGGCGGGTAGGGCTATCGTCAACACGACAATGAAAATGGTCGAATCGTTCCGCAAAGCTGAAATGAAAACACTATGGGTTAATGTGCGCTACCGATCCCAAACATAAAGTGTCAAGGTGTGGAAGTTAATCAATAATTGATCGAATAGTGGGGAATTGACAATTTTGACTTAATGACGATGCCGCCCTCGCTTTTGGCCGATTTCAGCAACGGAACCAACCAAATGTCTCGTTCGTTTTGCAAATACATTATGATATATCCCGGGCTAACAAGGAGATAGACTCTTTCGGCGGCGACTTGGGAGAACGTAATGGTATTGAACTTGGCAGATTGTTGTGGCGGGGTGCTTGGAACAGTCAGTCATATGGACCACTGGAGCCTCTACGGCTTGCGGGCGAAAAAGCTGGGACTGATTTGTTGTTTCATAAAAGTAAGATATTATTTTGAGACATCCTAGCTTTAAGTACTGAAGTGGGCTGATGTCATTTCAGATCGACAGAGTGGTCTTTGGGGAGCTCAGACACCTCTGGGACTTTGGCTTGAGGAGAACAATATCTCTACCCTTTTCCTCGGCGGGGTGAACATAGATCAGTGTGTGGTGAGTGTACCAAAACTGATAAAATGCCCCTTTGAGATTTTGACGTTATCTGACTTTTACTATAGTGGGGAACTCTGCTCGATGGATTCTACAAGGGGTATGATGTCTTCCTTGTACCGGACATATCCGCGACGAACAGCCCAGACTAGTGAGTCAACGAACTTAAATGCATCATCATTTTCAGAGTGGTTCAAAAACTCTCATGCATTATTACTAACTTCACCACAAGTGCATCGCAAATGGTTTACTATAATACCGATTGTAAGTTCTCAAAGACAATAATGAAAGTCTTTCTAGGGATCTTGCTAATGCTTGAAAAAGCTCGGGGCTTCTTGGCCAACTCTTCCCAAATCATAAAAGGGATCAAAATGCAGTAGGCTACCTTGCAGTTGACGACGAACTCGAAAGGAGAAACAGGTTTCTCGCATGCAAACCGGACGAGTTCCGAGAAGTGTGAAATATGTTGGTCCAAACCAAAGCGTAAGACTTTGGCCTATCTACATGCTAGATGAGCTTTTCCCCTCTCAGTTCTGCATCCTCCGTAACGATTTCCCCCGCTGTGAAGAAAGTCGGTGGAAATCTATATACATGTTTTTAAAATATGCTTCAAAATCTAGCATGAAAAGATTCAGTTTTCTGCCCCATGATCATTTATCTTCGCAAGTGTTTAAACCAGTCGCTCTCATGACAGCATCTGCATCATCTTCGAAAGCACGATCACCAAACACAAGCGCCAGCTCTTCTAAAGTACTGTTGGCTGTTTCAACATAGTATAGTTTGACTCGACCAACAGAGAAGAGACAGAATCCCATGATGATCAAGTAATAATACCCCCCAAGACTAGCAAAAGCGTCGGGTGAAGACATGCCGATGACAAAATTGAAGATCCTTGGAATCGTTAGCCCTATGAATGCAGTACAAAGATGTGACACTTGAGAGCTGGCTACATACCAATTGGAACAAGTCGAAAATGCCACACCCGTACTCCGTGCTCGCATGGGGAATACCTCGGCTGGTAGTAACCAAGGCATAGGACCCCAGGTTGCTCCATAAAAAGCATTATACAGAATTACAAAGGCGTAAATACCGTGCGCCTTTGTCTGTATGCCGATATTGCTATTTTCCGTGAACGCGCACATCAGTGCTAGGAAAACTGCCATACAAGTCCCTTAAGAAAAGTAATTGTTAGCCTTCACACATTTGATGAAGCATAGAAGAGGCAAACAGGTCACTTTACCTCCATAGATCAAAAGGGGTCGACGACCCCATCGATCAGCAAGCCACCAGGTTGGTACGGTTGCGGCCGTATAGATGACCGAATTTGCCGCAGTATAGAGCAAGGATTGGTCTACTGTGTAGCCAGCGTTATACAAAGTCCCTGGAAGGTAAAATGAAATGACGTTGATTCCATTTAGCTGCGCGAACATTTGGGCTGTGATCGCAATCAGGTTTCGGCGGCGATACCGACCAAACATATCCTTGAGAACAACAAATAAGTTTTAGCTTCTCTTACGAGGCGCTTTTCTAAGTGATTGAAAGCCTTTGTTGCTTACCGCTAAACTAATCTTCCCGAGACGGCTTTCGTAAGACACAGCTTGCTGAATTTCAAGGAATACACCACATATATCTGGGTCAGTAGTGTCTCCGTTGGCATGAAGGTCTGCCAATATTTGTTTGCATTCGGACATGAATCCATATTGAGCCAGCCAACGCGGTGTTTCAGGAAGAAAAAATGACATAGAGATGTGGCTTGACAATAGTGAAATTTTCCAAGAGGTAGGATATGGGTATCTTCCAAGCTGATGAGGGATTCGCGAAGTGCAGTACAGATGGCAATGTCATTCGTCGGGTGATACATTGGGCTTTGTAATTGGAGACCAGATATTCCAAGGCTTTCTTGCAGGACTCTAACTCGGTAAACTGCTTCAAGCTCAATATCATATCCCGTGATAGGAGAGAGGAGACGTCAAGGTGTCTTTCAAAGATAGCATGTAAAGTCACTGGACCTGTCCAGGGGAGCGGAGTATCCGAAGAAATGCGATTAATAGCTATTGGTTTGTGTAGCTCATTGTCGCTGATACCCAATGCATTCCTGAGCTTCTCAACCTCAGAGGCTGAGTTGACTGGCCACACTTGAAGGTGATCGTAAGCTTTGGCTCATTGCTGATATCCAGATCCACGTGGAATACTGTACGTGAAGCATTTGGCGTGATATTGTAGACACGGCTCATAGTAGCCGGAAACACAAGGGAATCTGTTCCCTTGGATGCTTTCAGTTGAGTGATAGGCCTGTACACCTGGATTGGATCCACCTTCGCTTCACTGGGGCTTAACATCAAGAGAGGCACATAGGGCCGCGGTCGCTTTGGAATCCCAAGATCTTCAACGAATGCTCGGAAAAATTCCGTTTTCCACGACATGAAGGTTTCTTGTGTTTCATTCTTTCCGTCATCTGCCAGTTGTATGGAGATCAACTCTTTGGCACCGAGATTATGGAATTGCTGACGGGCGCGGAGAGCAAATTTATTGTAAAATCGATAGTTACTGTTCCCAAGACCCAATATTGCGAAGCGTAGACTTTGGAGTTTGTTTGACCCGGAGATGTTTTGAATCCACTCGGCAAATTCCGTTGCGTTGTCCGAAGGGTCACCACCATAGGTAGACAGAAGGAAGATGGCCAGTATATCGGAGGAAATGTTGGCGATGCTGCTGCACTCATAATCGCTAAGATTAGCGACTAAAGATGACTTGGAAAATTGCGCTAGAATGTCACGGCTGAGACTTTGGGCGAATTCGAAGGAAGTCCCCGATTGCGTGCCGTAGATTATCACGATGTCCTTTTCCCGCAGGAATTCTGTCAGAAAGAGAATTTCAATGGTGGGAAAACGACTTGGTCGTACTTCTCTCGAGAGAATCTGAATAATATCGCTCTTTTCGGCGCGAATTTGCGCTCCTGTTCCCTGGGGGCATTCATACATCACTTTCTCTGAGGGATTGCGGTTATATAGGGGAGAGTCATGGAACAGAATGGCCGATACGGCTAAAAAGAGAGTAATCGCCACAATATCATCCCACTGAGCATTCCCGAGGGGAATGATGAAATCGAAAATGTTTTCTTTTATAGGAGAAATGATTTTGGACACTTCGCGAATTGCCGAAAGAAAATCACATTCACTTTTCAACAGAATCCTGAGCACGCTGCTGATATACCCCCAGTTGGAAGGCGGGGATGTTTCTAGTTGTCGGCATTTTAGGTGGAAATAAGGTATCCCCGCTTCTCCAAATATCATCAGCAATCAGAGAAGCATTAATTCTGACGCACGGGATCATCTGCTGATCTGTAGCTTGGAGATATGCCACAGATTTCGGCGAGATGTGATGGGGAGAATTCCCTGATTAGGGGTAATCTTCCGACAGCCCGGTCTAGCGAAATGAGTCGACGGCCATTCCAAAGATTCACAACTTCCCATCGATCCAAGAACGGAGACTATTCTCCCCTTAGGAACAGGTGCCCGAGATCTTCTCCATGACTCCAGGTCTTTTATCAATGCGGAGAATAGTAGCAGTGCGGGGCAGCAGTACACAATAGCCTAAGGTTTCGTTATCCTTGAGCAGTCATGTGCATGTACCTCCAAAAGGTATCCCCAAGAAACCTTCAAGCCTTATAATGTATATTTAACCTGGTACAAGCCTCATGAATACTCAAGTGTTATAATACATCTTCGGTCAAACTTCAAGGGAAGCAAGCGTGAACAATGTTGGGAACAATCGCCCTTTCTTTGGTTACAGCACTACTTGCAGTGCGATTCGTATTATACCCCATTGTGATCTACTTTATAGATCCAAAGGGACTACGAAGATACCCCATCATGACCCTTTTGTCTGGCATCAGCAATATTCCCTATATGCCTGAGTCCTCTCGAGGTTTTCGCTCAAAGAAGATGACAGAGCTACACAAGTCCACCCCGTCATTCGTATTGGGCCGAACTCGTTATCATATGGCAAGGCTTCTGCTATCGAGGTAAAATGGAATCTTGCAATATTCCGATCAGTTTGAAACAATAACTGAGTTTTGACAGGATATCTATGGCCACTCGACAAAATGCACCAAGGACGACATGTACGACCTACTTTCCGGATCGCACTTCCATTTAGCCGATGTGCTTGACAAAGGAGAGCACCAAAGAAAAAGAAAGGTTCTATCTAGCGCCTATGCGATTAAAAATCTGGAAGACTGGGAATATAAGGTCGCAGACAAGATCACGAAACTCCTCAAGCAGTTCGATAGACGCTGTGCACACGATGGGCAGTTTACCTCGGATGATCTTGTGGACTGGCGTGCTTGGGCGAATTTCTTTACCATGGATGCCATTGCAGACATTGGTCTTAGTGCGTCCTTGAACTTTGTGGATAATGGCAATGATATCACAACATCCGAAACTGTCGACGGTGTAACTAGTGAAGTGAGTTATCGGGATTGCTTACACAGTCAGATGACAGCCCAGTCGCAGATTATTTGGGCTTATACGTGGCACACATGGCTCGTTCGCTGGACGCGACGACTTGGGCTTCATATTGGTAAACAATTGGTCAAAGGTGATGGATTCGATGGTATCGTTGTTCACCAGGCCCGGGAGCGACTTAAGCGGTACCAGAAAGGAGAGAAGCTCGACGATTTCTTCCAAGCTTTGATGGAATCCAAAGATGGCATTGCCAATTACCTCCCTTTTGGGGAAATTGTTGCGGAAATTTCGATCATGAGTATGAGTTCCTTCCAGGATATATGCCGTCGTATTTTAAGATGACCTCCATAGCTAATGGCATGCATCATAGTGAACGCTGGATCTGTATCCACCGTCGTTGCGATCAATAACGCCTTATTAATGTTAATCAAACATATACAGGCTCTTGGAAAGCTGTGAGAGGAAGTTGATAGTATTGGTGAGGAGAGCGAAGCCGTTTTCTCCTATGATCAAGTTAAAGACCTCCCCTATCTTCGGGCCTGCTTGGACGAGAGTATGCGTATCCTACCACCTACTCCCTTTGGGCTCCCTCGGAAGACCCCTGCACAAGGATGCGATGTTTTCGGTCAATGGGTTCCGGGTAATACATCTGTGTCTATGTCATCTTATGTGGCACACAGGGATGAATCGGTGTTCCCTGATCCGGAGACCTTTCGGCCTGAACGTTGGTTAGGTGAAGACGACAAGAAATTGCAGCCGTATTTTATCACATTCAGTGCCGGGGCTCGCGGCTGTATCGGGCGAAACATCAGCTACCTCGAGCAAACCATGATCATAGCTACAGTGATCAATCGGTATGATTTCGAGTTTATATCTCCCAATTTCGAGCAGTCTGCTTTTGAGCACTTCAACTATAATCCGGGAGCCCTTCCACTCAAGATTCGCCGCCGGCAGGTCTTTGATCAGTGATGAAAGATGTATTATGGGAAGTTTGGATTTCGCTTCTGCCTCTGCTTCCTCATGTTATCGTGGGAGGGGGTAGTTAGAAACAAAACAACTTGAAGATAGAATGAAATCGTAATTAAGAAGCTTTGGAAACTTTCAACTCCAAGTGGGCGTCTACTAGGACTATATAAAAGGCCTGTAACTCAACGCAATCTGTTCTGAGTCCACTTCCTCAGCACAAAGACCTTCGTATAAAATGTCGATGTATTCGGAGGATCGTCATCGATTGCTCCAGTGTGAAGAGGGGGGTAAGTGTGGGGCAGAATTAGTAGGAAATGTCGCTATGCCAAACAGACGTAAACCTGATCCTATCAAATAGACATCATTTAGCTGATATCGAAATAGTTTGGGCTGGGTTGAACCGTGCTCAAATTTTATCTACATGAATTGCGATTCCAGGCCGTTGAAAGCGACATGCCAACGTGGCGCTGCTCAGTACGAAAATGTCATGCTCAAAGCTGGACTTCCTGTCCAGGCTGTCTTCTGCCACTGCGATTCCTGCCGACATATGAGCGGATGCCTTTGCATTACCAGCATACCTCTGCCCCCAGGTGATCACCCACCTACCGAATTTCTGTCCAAGCTGGCTTGCTTTGAATTTTCCAAAGATCGAATTTTTCACTACTTCTGCCCAACCTGTGGCTCTCACATGGTAGGCCATGTCTTTCCGAGATGGGAAAATTCCTATGTGGAACAATGGTTCGTGATGTGCGGCACATTGGAGGATACGCCCCAACCGTATCAGGCGCAGCATGAATTCATTGCAGACACGCTTGACGGGGGTATTTCCAACTACATGTCTTATGCAAATGGCAAACGGATCGAGCGCTGGGCTCAATATGCTGAGAAAAGTCAGCGGCTTCCCATCAGCTTGCCAATTCAAGACATTTCACTGCCACAAGATAGGAAGCTCCACGCGCACTGCAAATGCCGTGGAGTCGAGTTCTGGGTTGCCCGTCCATTGAAATCTCTCAAATATTCAGCAACAACCTGCAAATGCGATTCATGCCGTCGAAGTACTGGCATGGACAAGCATGTGATAGGGTTCGCAAATATTCCTCTGGACCAGATATCACTCGAAGAAGATGGAGCCATTCCATTAAGAAGTGATCTGGATTTTGGTACCTTGAAAGCACATCGCTATTCGCCGGGTATTAATAGAGGCTTTTGCGGTTCCTGTAGAGCCACAATTTTCATTCACAGGCCTAATGAGGGTGTTTTGAAGGTAGCGGTAGGGCTTTTTTCCTGCTCGGAGGGAGCTTTGGTCACAGATTGGCTTGACTGGAAGGGTTTGACGGATCCCAATGCAGCCAACAGCGCACCATAACCTGTTGCTGTTTCCGAAATCGATCAGCAGATAATCTGATCCACGATGGAGCTATTTTAATCAACCCAGGAATCCGCCTTTCGAGTTAAATTACATGTCACCTATATCGTTCCGCAAGTCTCAATGTTCTAAGAAAGTCATGTCGCGTCCGTCGGTCTTCCAATCAAAATTTGAACATTTTTGACAAGTAAATAAATTGTTCCTTCTCAAGATAAGAGAATTGCTGCTGCTTTTACCCTGAGAACCACGGAAAATTTTTCAACTTCAAAGCTACACCCTAGACTTCTACTCCTGGGGATTGGAAGAAAATCGAACGATAGCAAGATATGGTAGAATGGTATTCAACTGAGGCAGGCTGTAAATCCAAGCTGTAAATCTTACAAATTGCAAGTTAGCCGTTCGATACAGCAAGGCAGGGCACTAGATAGTCTCGCAAGCAACCATTGGATCTCTAAGTATTTACCATTCGGCACCTCAGAATTTCTAAGTATCCGGCCTTCTAGTTATACTCTCAAGTAACTAGTCGTTGCTTTCTTCTTTTTAATCGAAAACAATGGCTGCCTTGACAACTTTCTTTTCCCGAACTGCCTCCAGGCATTCTTCCCATTGATCAATCCGGAGATGTCTGGCTGAGAATGCCATCAACTCGAACTTTTCCCGAGCAGAGATAGTCAACAGCATGGGGAAATCTATTGACCTGAGCGAAGCTCCCAACAATAGTAACCTTATCACCAACTAGTCGTACGTTAACTACCAGTTGGTTTCGAATCCCTTGGCATGTTTCACTCACAGAGTTTGCTCGGTGGCCACGAGACTCGATCGTCACTTGCGTAAACACCGTAAACAACTAGCTTTCCTCCGCGGCGCACATAGTTGATAGACTCTTTCAACACTCCTGTGTTACCTGTTGCCTCAATCACGGTGTCAAAGCCACGTGGGTTGTCACGTTTCAACTTTTCGAAGGATTCGGCCGCATTCGATCTAAAGAGAGGAATATATTCATCGGCAATGTCGAGGCTTTTAGCCAGGTCGAACTTTAGGCCTGGTGGCGCAGCAACAACCAAACGGGAGATACCATTTAAACGAAGCAATTGAGCCAGAATCTTTATCATGACTTAGAATATTCAAAGTTGGTTTTACAGAGTTGCAGTTTTGAAGACTCACCATTCCAGTTGGACCAGCGCCAAACAATAGTGCTGAGGATCCGGGCTTTGGATTAATTTGCTCTAATCCATGAATGGCACATGAAGCCGGCTCAATTAGAGTTGCATTTAAGTCAGAAATATTGTTTATCTTGAAAACCTTGGCAGCTGATATTTTAACAGAAAGTCAGTGCCATAATATTGAGAAAATAGCAGGGTATACGAACCTGGATAAGCGCAATATTCTGCAAAAGAGCCATTCAAAGTCGCGCCATGAGCTTCATACTTCTCGCAGAAGAGGCTGTCACCTCGACGACAAAAGTCGCATTCGCCGCAAAGCTCGGAGTTATCCGCTACAACATGTTCGCCAATAGAGAAACCTTGCACTTTAGATCCTATTGCTGCAACCGTGCCGACAGTCTCATGACCTAGATAACATGTTTAGCCTTATTTGAATTCTAGCCCTTGCATTTTTACTTTCTGATGAAAGATCAGGTTTGTAGGTATCTTAGCTGGGATAAGGGGGAACTTTGGTTTGCAATCAGCAGAAGAATTCTATTGTATTAAATACCTAGAATAGCTTACCTGCGCAATGAATTCACCTTCGTGAATATGCAAATCCGTACCACATACTCCACATGCTTTTATTTTAACCTGGATCGTATGAGCTATTTCATTCAAACCAATATTGAACTACCTAGTTAATCGATTTCTTACCAAGATATCGCTGTCCCGTCATTCTGGAACGGGCACATCGACAACATTGAAAACTTTGGGCTTCTCGTATCTTCGCAGAATAAAGTACTCATTTTGTTAGCTTGTGCGAAATAGGGTTTTCTGGTTAACCAAGCTTCCCAGAATGGCTAGCTGTGGACATTGAGAAGCCAAGGCACGTGTATATTCTTTTCGAGCTTTATATGAGTATCGTACTTACCGGAGAGCTCTCATGGATTTCGGGATTCTAGCGTCCATTCTGGATGTCCAACCTTGGAAATATCGAATTAAACCCGACAAGAGTATTGAAGAGGAGATATATGTTAAAATTTCTGTATTTTCATTGACGGGTATCTGAAATCATTTAAACATAAAGCCACTGGCGCCAGATGAACCACATACCCATAGATATCTACTACCTAGGTAAAGTCTTCAGAAACTTCCGCCGTGTATTACAATAGACTAGAGAATTATGGTCGACATTTGATGGTGGAGCAGCCATACCATAGATTGAATGGAGTGTATTACTTGAAAGGGAGAAAAATACCGCATCGAGGTCAAAATCCCGCCGGGATCTTGGATCGGGACTTGATATGGAATCTCGGGGAAACCTACTAGAACAAAAATATAAATTCTATATTTTTGTTTTTGAATACAATTTACTGTATTCTGTCTATATTCTAATATTATATCTGCAAAATATCCGGTTTAGTATAATTTTATACAAATTTTAGAATATAATTTTTTTCAGTATGAAAAATATAATTGTTGATTGATTAGCAATTCAATCTATCAATAATAATTTAATAATAATTTCAAAATTATAATCAAATTTTTTGTATTTGAATAGCCGAATAATATTGTTACTTTTTATAATTTAAATATTGTTTTATTATAATTCAAATTTTATATAGTAGTACTGGTAACAAAATAGAAACTATATATTTTATATATAGAATATTACTACTATTTTTACAGTCAGTCAATTTCCAAATAATCTAAATTCTGAATAAATTTTTAATAAATTTAAAATAATATAAATTAAATAATATATAATTATTTAATTTTGAATAATATATCAAATAAAATTTAGATAAATAATAGTAATTATATTATTACAAAATAGTAATATCAAATTTCTATTTTTATATAAAATTTTAAACAAAAATAGATATTATTATATAATATTTTGAATTTTTATTTTTTTCTATTTTTCAAAACCAGAATATATATCCAGAATGTTCAATAATTTTTGATTTTCTATACCGAAATTCTCTATTTTATTATATTTTTTGTGAAGACTAGTAGTAGGGATGACTAATAGTCTTAGTAGCAGAGGGGAGTAGTCCCAAATAGGAAATTTTTTCAATTGTTGAGATTGAAATAAAATAGAGAAGATAATTCCTTTCATCTAGACCGGAGGGTAACGGTCCTATTTATATTAATTTGACGATAGTAAATAGAATCAGTTATCTGATCAGTCATCTGATCTATTCTGAAAGAATTGCCATATAGTCAATTCTATTAGATTCCATATAGCGATTAGTGATATCACCACTATCGGTAATTGTATTGATTACTATAGCCGATATTACTATAG
>Ga0055528_1001694_pt1 | contig 12840 bp, 10 predicted proteins | sample AraplaCol_mMS_r2_2_FD_55006 | JGI IMG/M metagenome (GOLD analysis project Ga0055528, IMG submission 55006) | Arabidopsis root microbial communities from North Carolina, USA - plate scrape MF_Col_mMS_r2 | ecosystem: Host-associated > Plants > Roots > Endosphere | place: USA: North Carolina...
CAATGACCGCAATCAGAAATCGCATCGCTCCCCCATATCCGCAATTCGTCGGAGAGCGCTACTTTAACATGGCCACGCCGAAGTGGAAGCCTTTCCAAGGAACTGCGTCGAAAGCAGAAGCAGTCCGCCCAAAATTGCTTCATCTCATCGGCGGAGCTTCGAGACCGTTTCCTGACCGTGTTGGCCAGATTGCGGCACTTTCGGCCCGTACGCGAGCATCAGGATGAAGGCCTCTGTCATCATCGGTCATTGATGAACATCATCGAGAAAGTTCCTGAGCAGGGCGTTAAAACTGGCGGGAACTTCCCAAAAGGGAGCGTGCGAGGCGCGTGGGATCCGGACGCATGTGTCGTTCCACAGATTTCCGTAGGGGACGGATTTGACGTAGTCCAGGTTGACAATGTCATCCAACGCGCCGTTCACGATTGCTGTCGGTACGCTGGTTGCAGAAAGCACGTCCCGCTGGTTTGCGCCCTGGCCTTTCATGGCTCCGCTCACGAGCAAGGGCCGAAAATGTTTGTCCGTTCGCCTGATTGTGTTTGGGATGAAAGGCTCCAGATGTGGGCCCATGATGGCGTGTGCAAATTCGACCGCCTCTTCCGACGTAAGCTCTGCCTCGCCGGCCAGTCCGCCGAGCGGCCTGCGGCGAAATCCTTCGGCGATGTTGTCCCCGACGGGCGGGGTACCGGTCACCATGATGCCGTCGATTCCTGCCGAGCGGGATAGCATCTCGATGGCTATATGACCGCCGAGTGACCAACCGACGATAACGGCGCTTCTGATGCCCATCGCCGCCATCACCTCCAGACACGCATCCGCCAATCCTGGCCGCGAATAGGTCCGTTTCGGATCCACCGCATCGCCGGATTCTCCGTGGCCCGGCAAGTCAAGCGCGATGAGATGGTATGATCCGAGGATGTCGTCCATGAATTGCTTCCGAAAGACCGCGCGACAGGTCGAGTTACCGTGAAGAAAAAGTACTTTCGGGCCGTGTGCGGAGTTCTCCTCTACAGCAATGACCCCGTGAGAGGTGACTACTTCGGTTTTTGAAAGTTTGGACATCTACCTTCGTCCTTTGCCTGATGGCGCAATTCTCGAATATATTCGTCCGATGGGCATGGGCCGGGTCCGAGCATTGCAGCGTTGTCTTATCGGGACTTCTGGCCGGTTTCTAAGCGAGGCTCGTTGGTTTCAACTGAAACTGACGGGTGAAAGCCGGGGATCCGGGTTAGTCCACTGTGTTCAGCAAGGGCCGCATCACGGCAAAACGCTCGATGTTTTCCGCAACCGCTCGTGCGATGTCGGCCAGGGATCTGTCGGTAATGCCGGCAACATGGGGGGTCATAATGACGTTTGGATGCGCAAGAAGAGGGTCGAGCGCGTCGGCGGGTTCCGTCCAGAATACATCCAGGCCCACTCCTCCCAGTTGGCCGTCTGCGATACAGGCCTCAAGCCCCTTCCTGTCGATTAGCCCGGCGCGGGCAATATTGATGAGGACGGCACCGGGACGCAGCCATCGCAAATGCTGCTCTTGAACAAGCCCTGTCGTTTCGGATGTATGTTTTACGCAAACGATCAGGATATCCGACTGTGAAAGGCAAGCTTCTGCATTTTCAGCAGAGTAGCACCGATCGAGGTGATATTCGGATGCTTTTCCCGCGCTGGGCGCTCTCGTCAGGCCGAGCAATCGAACGTCAAACGCCTTGAGACGTTTCGCAAGCGATTTCGCAACAGCGCCAAGACCGTATAAGCAGACGCTACGACCTGCCAGCGCGGTCCCGATGGGAGCTCCAAGAATTCCGTCTCGGATATTTTCTCGAACTTTATTGCATTGGCGCAAGAGCATCAGCAGCAGAAGAATTGCGTGCTCAGCAACGGAATCGGCGTTCCCCCCGGTTCCCGGAACGTTCGCGACGGGGATTCTTCTGCAACGCGCGGCGGCGAGGTCAACGCCATCAAGGCCAACACCGAATTGTTGTATGAACTTCACATTACCGCGGTCCATTTCGACCGCTCCGATCCGTTGAGCGCGCGGGATCAGGACATCGATCTTGGAAGGCATAGTTGTGAGTTCACCATCCCACAGAAGTATTTCGTGCTCGCCTGCAAGCGATCGTTTTAGATAATCGGGCATGTCCGGGAATGTATGTCCGGAAAACACAATACGCATCAAAGTCACCTCGATGTCTGAGACAAAAGAAGAGGCTGAGCTATCGCGCCGTGCGAATGCAGGAATGTTTCACAGCTGGCCTCGTTTGTTTCAGATGTGAGAAATGGCCGGAATGCTCTGGGATGGGAAAGCACTTGCGGACGGAGGATCGGTCTGTTGGCTACGCATGTCGGGCGTTCAGCGGATGAATGTAATCCGCGACTAGGCGGCATGTGACCGTTCAGCGGTGTCTCTGAAATGTGCGAGGCCGGTGATTGCCTCTGTAACCGGCATTCGGATCCCGCGCTGGTTGGCGAGTTCGATGACGGCATCGCAAATCGATGCAAGTTCCAGCTGGTTCCCTTTCTCATAGTCCTGCAGCATCGAGGTCTTCACATCTCCAAGCTTTCGTCCGGATTCGAGGATGATATCCGGGTCGACTTCAAGCTTGGCGCCATAGGCATCGATCACAGGAATGACTTCCCGCAACATCTGTCGGCTGATGTCTGCAAGGTAGTGATTGCCGAAGTTTTCGCGCAATGTGGCTCCCGTGATGGCGGTTACCGGGTTGGAAATGAGATTGCGAACGACCTTGGTCCAAACTGCATCTCGAATACGAGGCGCGATCCTGGCGCTGATCCCGGCGGCGTTCAGCATGCTTGCCAGGACATTTGTGCGCTCAGAGGATCGGTCATCAAGTTCCCCGATCGTCATCTGCAGCGGGTTGGCGGTTCGCGCTGTTCCCGGGCACGTGCGCTCGGCAGTGATCAGCGTGGTCGTGCCGATTATCTGTCGTGAGGGTATCAATCTCTTCAGTCTCCCATCGGGATCGACCGATTTCACGACTTGACCGGTCCAATCACCCTCATCGCCGTCGAAATACCACCAGGGTATGCCGTTGACGACTGGAACAATGATGGTCTCGGCGGAAATGAGCGGCTGTAGAACGGCCGCCAGGTCAACCAAATCATGAGACTTGGAGCAGAGAAATAAAATCCGCTGCGGGCCAAAGTCCGTCGCCTGGCCGACCTCGACGCGCGCACGATGGTCGCCTTCGCTGTCCAGTAAGCGGATACCCTGCTTGTTGATCGCGGCGAGGCTGTCGCCCCGAGCGACCAGCCGGACATGAAAGCCGGCGATCGATAGGCGCGCTGCAACCGTAATCCCTATCGCGCCAGCACCGGCTATACATATCGGTAAGCCTAAACCGGCTTTGTCGAAAAATCCGGGCATATGCCCTCCTGCTGATATCTATCGGCAGGATCGGTGAACCTCGTTTCCGCGCTATTACAGCAATCGTCCAAACCGTTACAGACTTAGTCAATCAACCTGAGTGATGACATCAAATCGTCGCTTTTGAAGAACCGGTCCCGTCACGGGATGATCGCCTCGCCCGACGCAATCCTGTCGTATCGGGCCGTGTCAATGATCACGCGGGACGATCGCCGCGTCGCCTCACCTGTCTGGCCGGAAGCTCAAGGCGCATATCGTGTGAAGACGTAGTCGTGGTCCTCGACGTTGCTGACATGACAGGAAAGACAGGTTTCGTGCTGGGCAATATCGACCGGCTTGCCGTTACGAACCTTCCGAAACCCCAGCCATGACTGTCAGGGTATTTCTTCGAGTCCTTCACCATGACCTGCACAGTCGTCGCGGCGCCCGGAACGGTCGCAGGCGCGAACTCCGTCGACTGCTTGCGCTTGTAGGCGAGCTTGACCAGAATCGAACCATCCGGAAAGGGCAGCGTACCCTTCTTATAGGCGTCGACCGCGATGTCGTTGCCAAGCACCGAGCGCAGTTCATCAAGCGGCGGCGCTTCCTGAGCCGGCGCTATGAACTTCCAGTCTCTGTAGCCTTCCGGAATGGTAACCCCGTAGATCGGAGAAGCATTTTCAGGAGCTGACTGCGTCGCCGCGCAAAAGGAAGCGACGGCGCCAAATGCAAGTGCGGAAATGACAAATATGCCAGGGAGTGCGGGCTTCAATTTGGACTCCTTTCGGACCGATGATCTGAAGCCACGATTGCTGGCGATTGTATCCGCATAATTTCAGGGAGGCGCCGATATGTATCAAAATGTGTACGGGCGGGCTCAAAGGACCTTGAATCGACGTCTATATCAGCCTGACAGCACGAGGTGATACCGGCCGCGATTGCGGCGAGCATGGTGCTATCGCCCAATTCTGTCCGGTAATGCGGAGGCAATCGCAAGGTGATTGAAGACACGCGAAGCCTCGGGGAAACTGCACCGAAGCGCATCGCGAGACACCTATGTTCGCAGCTATGGATTGAAGCGCGCCGAAGACGTTTGTCGTTGGGCAGTCGCAACGCTGACCAGCAGTGCGACGAGCACGTTCAGAGTCAGTGCGATGAAACCGGTGTTGATCTGCTTTACCGTCGCCGGAGCATTTGGAAAGAAGCTGGCGATCGTCAAGCCAGTCGTGACGACGATGCCGACTGTGCCGACGCCGACGATTATTCCCGCGGCTGCCCCCTCCTTCGTGAAGGGGTTTTTCGGCAGGAGGCTCGCAAGAAGAGCCGGAAAGAGCTGGGTCACGATGCTGTAACCCATAATCAAGATGGCAACGATGCTTTCTCCCCCCATCAAGGTGAAAAGTACGGCAATGGCTGTCATGAGCAGAACCGAGCACTTCGTAAAACCGGTGACCAGCCTGTCAGAAATCGAAGGTGCCAGCTTTCTCAGAATATTCGTCGAGATCAGAGTGGATCCGACGATGACGATGGTCGAACCCGGCACAAGTGCCGTAAGCACGCCTGCGGCCCCGATCACGCCGACGAACCAGGGATCAAATGTGGCAATGGACAGCTTCAAGAGCGCCAGGTCGATTTCGTCGCCCTGCAATCCGGGGATCTTGAGGACGGCCGCAAAGCCGACGAGCATTGCAAACAGCATAACCAGCGAATAGAGCGGCATGAGCACAGCGTTCCGCCGAAATGCACCCTCTGATCTGGACGTGTAGACGGAGGAGAAGGTGTGCGGCCACATATAAAGGCCGAGGGCCGAAAGCGCGACAGTGCTGCAATACCAAACGATCGTTTCGCCGGTATTCGGAAGCGCCAAGAAGCCGGGCCTTGCCATCTCGATCTGATCGAACATCGGTCCAATCCCCCCATAATAGTGATAGGGAAGATAGAGCCCGAGAAACGCACAAATGATCCAGATCGTGACGTCCTTGACCGCTGCTGCCCACGCAGAACCGCGCATGCCTGAAGCGATGACATACAGGGCCATCACCGCCGCGCCTAAAATCACTGCCCTGGACTTCGAAATCTCGCCCCCGGACAAGGTTTCGGCGATGATACCAAGGCCCTTGAGTTGCAGGATGAGATAGGGAATGAGGGCCACGAGGCCGACGACAGTGACCAGAAAACCGAGACCGGGGCTGTCGTATTTCTGCTCGAAGAAATCCGGTTGCGTGACCAGTCGCATCTCGTTGGCAAAACGCCAAATGGGCGGAAGCAGCCAGTAGGATGTGACAAAAGCCAGGCAGGTGTAAGTCAGGATGTAAAATACTGTGCCGCCCTTGCCATAGGCAAATCCACTTGCACCAAGGAATGTAAAGGTGGTGTAGATTTCCCCCGCCATCAGCAGGAAGACCAAGACGGGCCCAAATCGCCGCCCGCCCAGCGCCCACTGCTCGAGGCTGACGCGGCGATGATTGCGGCCCCAAACAGCCAGGATCAAAATCGCCGCTACGACTGCGCAAATCAGCCACAAGGCACTGTTCACAACGAGCACTCCTTCCGGTCGATTACCAGGGAAAGGACTGTGGCAATCCAGAGTGGAGGCAGGGACGTGCTCTCCAAGGCCGAGCGGTCTGTGCGGATGTCACCACGTCTTTTCCGTCGCCGTGAAAAACCAACTGGGCTTCGAAGAGAGGCGGGCATCTAGCGAACAGTCTCGTTGCGATGGGGCGGCTCCAGGGTGGATCCGCGTTGGAGCCGACTCGCAGACTATCTCCGGACAAGCGAACTGAATAGGGCAGGGACGCTTCTTCTCAGGCCAATCGTCTTACGATCGTAATAATTGATTTCCGTGCTCCGGGTCTGCTCACGGCGATGTTACGAACACAATGATTTCCTCTGATTTTGCAATGAAGCGTTCATGACCCGAACCAAGCTTTGCGACCTCTCCAGGAGGCCGGCACGGACCGGTTAGCCGTCCATTGCCCGCTCCGCCCCGACGATCTGCTGCCTCATTGGGCTGCGGCCTCTTCGCGGACGGAGCCATCCAATCGAGGAATTTTAGATGACCCGCATTATGATCGTAGGAAATGGCGCCGTAGATTGCCGCTACGCGCCGATTATCGAGTCCGCGGACCTGGTTGTCCGGTTCAATGATTGCCGTTCCAGTGGCGCCAGTGGCCTACGCACCGACGTCGTTGCGGTTTGCAACACCGGCCGACCAGCCAAATCGATGCTGGGCTCAGACGTCTGGCGATCACATCCAGCTGTCGCTCAAGCGGAGGAGATCTGGTGTGTACGTGATCCCAGGAAATTTGCCGCGATGAAACCCCTCATTGCGGTGCTTCACCCGGAACTAGACGATTTCTGCGACGACGGCACGCAGGCATTCAATGCGTTCTGCCTGGAAAGCGGCAAGCGCTGCTTCGTCATCGACGAACGAACGCACGATTGGGTCGATGACGTGCTGCAGTCCTACCACCCGGCGCCCTATGTCGTCCCAAGCAGCGGCATCATCGTGATCGCCAGCGTGCTGGACAGATATCCCAATGCAACGGTTACCATTGTCGGATTTGGACATGAAGGATGGGAATATCACCCATTCGCCGCCGAACGGCGGCTCGTCGATGACTACGTGACGTTGGGCAAGCTGCGCAGGCTTTAGCCGGCACTCATATCCTTGCAGATGTAACCGCAATCCCCTGATCGATAACCGGGCAGACACCTGGTTTCGCAATATCCGTCACCGGCGCCGAGAGGTAACCAGCGCAAAATTCGCGCTGGGAGCCTCCATGGTGCCGGGTGCAAATGCCATTTCCACGGAGACAACACACAATGCCTGACGCATCTATCCCGAAAACGCTGGCCAATTCCTTCGATGTCATCGTTTGTGGTTCCGGGACATCTGGTTCGATCGTTGCTCGTCGTCTGTCCGACAATCCAGATCTCAACGTCCTACTGCTTGAATGCGGATGGATAACTTATTCAGACACGATCGAAACCGCCACGCGATGGCCCGAAAATATCGGCGGCCCTCACGATTGGGCGTTCCATTCCGAACCGCAGGCGGGTCTGGGCGGCAGATCGCTGCTGATGTCGATGGGCAAGGTCGTGGGTGGCAGCTCCAGCATCAATGCGATGATCTGGGCGCGAGGTCATCGCCACGATTGGGATTTCTTCGCTAGCGAAACGGGGGATGCCGGATGGGGTTACGAAGCGATTTTGAAGCTTTACGGCACGATCGAGGATTACCGCGGCAGCCCGGACATGGCGCGTGGGAAAGGCGGTCCCGTCGCGGTTTTTCAGCCGGCGCGACCTCATCCGATTGCGCCAGCCTTGGTAGCTGCCGCAAAGTCTGTCGGGATCCCCGAATTCCGAAATCCCAACGGCTACATGATGGAGGCGAAGAGCGGTTGTGCCATCTCGGACGTGCGAGCCGATGGGCTGGAGCGGGTAACCATCTTCGATTCCTATCTGCGTCCGGTGTTCGGTCGCGACAATCTGACCTTGGTCACCGGCGCAGTCGTGCAGCGCGTCGTCACAGAATCCGGACGGGCAGTCGGCGTCGATGTTCTGCTCGACGGCGTACAGCAACGCTTCGCTGCCTCGCAGCAGATCGTGCTGTCCACCGGATCGATCAACACGCCGCGCATTTTGATGCAATCCGGCATCGGCAACGAGATCGAACTGAAGCGGCTCGGAATTCCGATCGTTCAGCATCTTCCCGGAGTCGGCGAGAACCTGCAGGATCACCTTTGTTTCCCGAGCATTTTTGAGTATCACGAGCCGCAGCCGGCACGGGGCAATGGCAGCGAAGCGACAATCTACACATCGGTTCATTCCGACAGCGCTTCGCCGGATGTGCTGATGTGCCAGGGCGAATTCCCGGTCTGCAGCCCCGAACTTGCAAAACAGCATTCCGTTCCCCAAAATGCCTGGTCACTGGTCGCAGGATTGGCGCAGCCTCGCAGCCGAGGCAGGGTCAGACTACGCAGCGCCGATCCACGCGATGACGTCGTGCTGCAACTCAACGCTTTGTCGGATCCGCGAGACCTGGCGACTGCACGGGCAGCGGTCGAACTCAGCCGGGAAATCGGTGCCCAGGCGCACTTGAAGGAGCTGACAAAACGTGAGGCCTTGCCCGGGAGCGCCTACAAGAACGACCTCGACCTATTCATAAGGCAGAGCGCCGTTCCCTTTTGGCACCAGACCTGCACGGCCAAGATGGGGCGGGACGAATGGTCCGTCGTGGATGCAAAGCTCAAAGTCTACGGCATCGACAATCTTATGATCGCCGACGGATCGGTATTCCCTCGCATTCCGACAGGAAACACGATGGCACCCTGTGTAGTCGTCGGTGAGCGGGCCGCGCAGATATTGCTGAAGGAAATATCAGGGAGTGTCGCAACCCCGACCGCCTTCGAAACCCGGCTCTGAAGGGTCATGAGACCGGCAATTCGGTCGGCGACGCTGCCGATCGGAATTGCCGGGGGNCGATAGCACGGGCCACGATTCTTGGACGTTCAGCCGGCCACGCCAGGAAGAGTTCGCTTTGGCGCCAATTCCGGCCGGATTTTGCTTGCGCCTGTGAGGAAATGGAGAGCCACTGTTGACCGCGATTCCGTCGGATGCTCCAGGTTTTGGCGTCAAGGCGGTGCAAATTGAGTCTCACTGGCGCTTGCAGACAGCCGGCGTTTCAATTGTAACAAAGCCGCGCCGGCTGTAATGCATTTGAAATCTCGTGCAGCAATACGCGAAGCTAGGCCGAATTCATTCGAGTGGTGTCTGGGGGTTACAACGTGAAACACATTCTGGTCGTCGATGATGACAGTAAGCTTCGTGGCCTTCTGATAGACTATTTCTCGCAACACGCCTTTCGTGTCACCGGCGTGAAGGACAGTCATCAGCTCGGCCAGGTGCTGCAAGCCGAACCGGTGGATCTCGTTATTGTCGATCTCAACCTCGGCCACGAGGATGGGCTGGAAATCGTTCGGACATTATCGGGCAAATCGGACGCGCCGATCATCATTATCAGCGGAGACCGGCTCGACGAAACCGACAAGGTGGTCGGGCTGGAGCTCGGCGCCTGCGATTATATCACCAAACCTTTCGGCCTTCGGGAATTTCTGGCCCGTGTAAGAGCAGCATTGCGCGTTCACCCGGTGGCGAGCGATCGCAAGGATCGCAAGATCTATTACTTCGACAAGTGGATCCTGAACGTCAAAAGACGGCAATTGATCGAACGAAGAAAGCGAGGTCAAGCTGACCGCCGGTGAATTCAATCTGCTCACGGCGTTCCTCGATATGCCCCGCCAAGTGCTGTCGCGCGAGCAGCTTCTGTCGGCAAGCAGGGTGCATGACGAGGAGATTTTCGATCGCAGTATCGACGTTCTCATCCTGCGGCTCAGACGCAAGCTGGAAGCCGACGCCTCGGCGCCGAAGTTGATACGTACCGAGCGCGGCGCCGGCTACATATTCGATGCCGACGTTGTTGTTGAAGCGCGCAGGCGAGCCAAGTGATCGGTTCTCGACGGGGCGCCAGGTTCCGCATGTGGGCGACCTGGCGAAACCGTCAGGCTGTTCTTGCGGTGATTGCCCTGGGTCTTTCCTTTGGCGTTGAAGCGGTTCACGCGATCGATCGCAATCCCAATCCCCGTGAGCCGCTTGCCCCACTGACTGTGCCTGAAGGGCTTGATGCCGAGAAGGTTGCACTTGGCGGGTTGTTGTTTTCTGACCCTATCTTGTCGGGCATGAACAAGCTTGCCTGCGTGAGTTGCCACGACCTGACCGCCGGCGGAACCGTCAACGTCAGGCGAACGGTCGGCTACAAGGGTCGCGTTCACCGGTTTAACGCGCCGACGATTTTCAACGTCGGCAATAACTATCGGCTCGGCTGGAGAGGAGATTTCACGTCGCTCGAGGATCAGAACGAACGAATATTGCTCGACGACAACCTCATGGCCGCGACGTGGCCGGATCTGCTCGCGCGGCTACGCCAGAATCCGGCGTATTCGGCCAGGTTTCAGAGCCTTTATGGCCGTCCGGTGCAGCGCGAGGACCTGCTTGATGCCATCGCGACCTTTCAGCGGTCCTTGACAACGCCCAACGCGCCGTTTGACAGATACCTTGCCGGTGATCTCGACGCTCTGTCGGAGAAGGAGCTGGAAGGATACCGTCTCTTCAAGGACCTTGGTTGCGCATCCTGCCACCAGGGGTCGAACGTCGGTGGAAACATGTTTCAGAAGTTTGGGATCTTTGCACCTCCGCCTTCAATTGATCCCGACAACGATGGAGATCTCGGGCGCTACACACTGACTGGAGTTGATGCAGATAAAGGCGTGTTCCGCGTCCCCAGCCTGCGCAACGTTGCCGTCACGGCACCCTATTTCCATAATGGCAGCGTCTCTTCACTGTCGGATGCAGTCGAAATCATGGCTCGCAGCCAGCTTGGGCGCACGCTCAGTCAGCGCGATGTGGAGTCCCTGGTGGCGTTCCTGAACACTCTTACGGGCGAGTACAATGGACACAAGCTCCAGCCGGCCCCAGCGTCGAGCAACGATTGAANTATGGCGTATCGCCGTACTCGTCATCGGTGCATTCTGCTTCGCTCTGCTGGCAATCGGACGCGTTCCGTCACGAGACACGCACGAGGCGATACTGACGGCATTGAGGGCTATCGATGTCAATCATGCTTCGTTGCAGCGCGACGTGCTGCGGGCAAGAGCAGGGCTGCTCAGGAATTATGATCCGTTGGTCGAATCGATCGTCAACCTTCATGCTGCGCTCAGCAGGCTNAGGGCGACGTTCCCGGAAAGCGGTGTCGAGAACGTCTCCGACCTCGATCGGGAACTGACNGCGCTCGCCCAGTCGATCGACCGGGACGAGGCATTGGTCGAGCGTTTCAAAACGGACAACGCGATCCTGCAGAACTCTCTTACGATAGCAAACCAGTTGCTCAGCGAACTGCATGCCAGCACTGATCCGGCAATCCAACAGGCGCTGGGGCGGTCGAACGATCTCGGCAATATGATGATGCGCTTTGAAGCCGATCCCGGCGAGCGGCTGGCTCGTTCGATCCAGGACCAACTTGGCGCCATACTTCGCTCCGATGCCGCAAACGTCGCCGAAGTCAGAACCTATGTCGCGCATGCCCGCATGATCCTCGCGACGCTGCCGGCGGTCGATGGCACGATCGCCTCGATCCAGGCATCGCAAACGCCCGTCGAGGCGCAACTCCTGCAGAAGCATTATCTCGATGCCTTCGGCGTCATCAGCGTTCGCTCGGCCTGGAGCAGGATCTTGCTGGGCTCGATCTCCGTTCTGCTGTGCATTTACGTCGCGATCCTCGTGTACCGATTGCGCAGTCAGACCAATCGTTTGACCCAGCAACTCGATCTCGAAAATCTGATAGCGGATATCAAGCAGCGTTTCAGCGATGATTTCGACTCGGTCGCGAATGCTGTCATGGACTCGCTTGTCATCGTGGCGGAGTTTTTTGATGCAAGCCGATATGCTTTCGTCGTCGTCGACACGAGTTCTCGATCGGTTGTTGAGAGTTTCGGAAATGTGGAGGCGCCGACCTTGGCCGGTCTTACCGCCCGATTTTCGGACCAGATATCGGCTTCGACCATGGCGGAGAAGCTTCACTGGGATCGCTTCTTTTACCAAAATCTGCAGCGCTCGGAGATGCAGGCACTTCCCGAAGGTTCGCTGAGTGCCGGTTCAGTCGTTGCGACGAGCATAGACGCCGGAAAAGTCGGATTGCTCTTCCTCGAACATGCCGAAATTCGCAAGAAACCGGGTAGCGACGAAATAAGATTGCTCGGGCAAGCAATCGTCGCACTCTCACATAGCTTGAGGGGAAAGCGCGAGCGCAAGGAAAGGCAGGAGCTGGAGGGGCGCCTTGAGCATGCGCAAAGGTTGGAAGCAGTCGGAACGCTCGCGGGCGGCATTGCTCACGAATTCAACAACGCGCTTAGCGCNATAATGGGTTATGGGGAAATGGCGCTGGAGCTCAACCAGGCACCATCACGCACGCGCCAATATATTCAGGAGATTGTCTCGAGCGGCCTGCGCGCGAAGCACGTNGTCGATCAAATTCTCACNTTCAGCCGGAAGCGCGAGNGGGTAAGCAGGCCCTTCGACGTCAAGGAGGCCATCGACGACATCGTGCCGCTCGTGAAAATGTCGATTCCGGACACTATCCAGCTATCGAGCACTATCGCGCCGAACATGCCGGCGGTCGCTGGCAATCCGATCGAGCTTCAGCAGGTCATCATGAACCTCTGTACGAACGCCGCGCAGGCGACGGGCGAAAATGGAAGAATTCAAATTTCGGCGCAGATGGCAGAGTTTTCTACCGACATTGCCCTTTCGCATGGCAATATCACCGCCGGGCGCTATGTCCTTGTCGGCTTGACAGACAATGGAACCGGTATCGCACCCGGCCTTTTCCCGTACATCTTCGAGCCTTTCTTCACGACCCGTGT
>Ga0055528_1001711_pt1 | contig 12741 bp, 7 predicted proteins | sample AraplaCol_mMS_r2_2_FD_55006 | JGI IMG/M metagenome (GOLD analysis project Ga0055528, IMG submission 55006) | Arabidopsis root microbial communities from North Carolina, USA - plate scrape MF_Col_mMS_r2 | ecosystem: Host-associated > Plants > Roots > Endosphere | place: USA: North Carolina...
TTCTCCTGGCGCGTTCCGAAGCCGCGGATGTTCCTCCCTCATCCGTAGGTAATGCGCCCGCCTCGCCTCGCTCGCACCAGCGCGCGAGGCGTCTTTTTTGTGGATCCCATTCCGGCGAAGTGTGCAGCTCGGCGCTTAAGCCTGGCGTTCCGGCACGTGCACCACGAGCCCGTCATAGGCAGCCTTCATGCGGATCTGACAGGACAGCCGCGAGGTCGGGCGCACATCGAAGGCGAAGTCGAGCATATCCTCTTCCATCGCTTCCGGCTGGCCGACTTGCTCGGTCCATGCCTCATCGACATAGACATGACAGGTCGCGCAGGCGCAAGCGCCGCCGCATTCAGCCTCGATGCCGGGCACCGAATTGCGCACGGCATTCTCCATGACGGTGGAGCCTTGGTCGACATCGAGGTCGAAGCGCGTGCCGTCGAAGGCGACGATGGTAAGTTTTGGCATCAGGACTATTTCCGGTCTTCAAATGATGGGCGGATTTTCTTCCGACAATTCGACGCTTCAGTCAACATCGGGAAAGTCGCCATAACCTCGCAGATCGGGCCTCCGCCCGCCGTCTTCAAAGCGTCATGGAAGACGTCGCAAAAAGACCCGCGGTTCCGCAATGGAACAACGGGCCTCATTCAAACTATCTCAAACAAGGCTCAGCCGCGGCAGAGCTTGAGGATGAAATTCTCGGCGTCGATGACGGCGGCACCGAGCGCTGCCGTCGCCCCGGCGTCACCGCCGGTTTCCTCGACGGCTTCGGCCGTCTGCGACACGCGGAACGCCCCCACCGAGCTTGCCGCGCCCTTCAGGCGGTGTGCGGCCGCGCCGACGCGGATGGTTTCGCCGCTTGCAATATCCTGCAGGCATGCGCGAGCCTGGCGCGCAAACATCTGAAGGACTTCGATTTCCAGCGACTTGTCGCCCATCGTCTGCTTGGCGAGATGGACGAGATCGATCGGCCGGACCTTGGAGGGACAGGGTCCCTTTGCATTATCCGGCGCCTCGAATACGATGTTCAAAGCTGCCATCTGAGCTGCCATTGCCAATTCTCCCGTCTCGTGTCGTGCGCAGTTGCAACAGTTCTGCGACAGGAGGGTGGCCATCGCGTTAAATTCCGACACATGCAGGGCGGAAATCTCGCCATATGGTTAACATCCGTTAAATATCGCTAAATTATTGGTTTTTAAGCGGTGCCGCAGATTTAAAGATGTTAACAACGGGTTAACGAGCTTGGAATCTCAAGCCTTCATTAATTGTGTGAAGAGCCCAGATGTGTCACTACGATACTGGTGGAGCGGGTTTACGGTACGCGCCTTTGCCGAGCGAGTGGATAATGGTAGTGTTTTGATACCTTCCGTTTGAAAAAGCGGCTATCTACTCTGAAATGACATGCTTATCCGTCCGTCGTTGGGATGGAAGGCTGGAACGGCAAAGTTGTTCCCGGGTGAGGCGGAAGCCCCGGATGCGCGGTTGGGCCGGCTGACAGTAACGAGGCATACCCGAATGGCGAACAACAAATATAACGAGTCGATTGAGGACAAGGCGTTCAAGGCATTGGACGAGGCNCTCCAGATCGACTTCAGCAAGGATAACGTACCGTCTCGCCGCGGCGACGCGCCCCAGGCCCCGGAGGCTAATGTGTCTGATCCAGTAAATGCGCGTAACCAGCAGGCCCAGGAAGAGGCGCAGCGGCGCAGCCGCCGCGGTGCCGCCGGCGAGCAGGCTTCCAGGGGGCCGGCCTTCGCGCCCGCCAACGATGCCAGCCGCAACACGCCTGCCTCGATCCTGAAATCCTTCGACGGCGCCTCCAGCCGCTCGGCGGTGCGCACCGCCACGCTGTTCTCCGTGCTTTGGGTCATGGCCGGCCTCGGCCTGATGTCGCTGCTTTATGCTCCGCAGATCTGGCAGATCCGTTCTATCGCCGATCTCGTCGCCCTGCCCGGCGTCATCGCCGGCCTCGTCGGCATCATCATTCCCGTAATGATGTTCTATGCCTTCGCCATCATGATCGCGCGCGCCCAGGACATGCGCAACGCCGCCCGCTCCATGGCAGAGGTGGCATTGCGCCTGGCCGAGCCGGAAACCATTGCCTCCGAGCGCATCATGACCGTCGGCCAGGCCGTGCGCCGTGAAGTCTCGGCCATGAATGAAGGCATCGAGCGCACGATCGCACGTGCGTCCGAACTGGAAACGCTCGTCCATTCCGAAGTCAATGCCCTTGAACGCTCCTATGCCGACAACGAGTTGCGCGTCCGTGGCCTCGTCCACGAACTCGGCTCCGAGCGCGAGGCGATCGTCAATCATGCCGATCGCATCCGTACCTCGATTGGCAGCGTCCACGACCAGTTGAAGGAAGAGCTGTCGCTTGCGACCGAAGAGATCGCGGTGCGGCTTGCCACATCGGGCGAAGCCTTCGCTTCGCTGATCGATACGCGCGCCGCGACGATCCTGGAAAAGTCGGACAGCGCCCTGCAGTCGATGGGCAGCCTGCTTGCCGCCAAGACCGATACCCTGCTGCAGACACTGAACGCATCGGGTTTTGCGCTCGCCACCGAATTCGACAATCGCCTCGAAGCGCTCTCCGTCAATCTCAATGACCATGGCGAAAGGCTGCTCAGCCAGTTCGAGACGCGCGCCTCGACCATGGACAGCAGCACCGAGAAGCTGAATGCGGCGCTGAACGAACGCACGCACCAGCTCAACGAGATCCTGATCGCCCGCACCCGCGAGATCAACGAGAGCCTGACATCGGGCGAACGCACCATTGGCGGCACGCTCGATGACGTTCTGTCGAAGCTGAACAGCGCCCTCGACGAAAAGGGCGCAAGCTTCCGCCAGAGCCTGCAGACCACCGCCGACGACGCCGTCATGGATCTCGACGTACGCTCCGGTTTCTTCGAGGAACGGCTGCAGACGACCGTTGCCCAGTTGTCCACCGCCTTCGACGAGCGCGTCGCAGAATTCACCAGCGCCTTCGACAAACGCACCGGCTCGCTCGACACCAAGCTGATGGAAAGCCTCGCCCGTATCAACGAGACGCTGACCGGCGGCTCGGATTCAATCGACGGCATCCTGAGTTCCGGTATCGACCGGCTTGGTTCGTCGATAACAGACCAGTCGCTGGCGCTCGCCACCGCGCTCGCCACCGGCCATGAGATGCTGGAAAGCACGCTCGGCAGCCGGGCGGAGGAAATCACCACCGCACTCAGCAGCCGCACCGGCGAACTGACCTCGTCTCTGCAGAACGCGACTTCCGAAATCGCGCTGGCGCTTGCATCCGGCACCTCCGAACTGCAGAACAATCTTCAGACACGCTCGGCCGAACTGCGCGACACGCTGCGCACCACCACCACTGAGCTGACGAGCGCCGTTGCCGCCGGCACCGAACAGGTGACGGCTGCCTTCGGCGGTCGCGCCGAGGAGCTGAGCGGCGTGCTTGCGGCGCGTGCGGCTGAGATCACCGAGGCGCTCGGCACGGCCCATGGCCGCATCGACAGCGTCATGGCAGAGCGCGGCGACGCACTTGTGGAGGCGCTGACCACCCACCACGGCCGCTTCGAGGAAGCGCTGGCAACCCGTTCCGACGCCATCCTCAATGCCGTCTCCGGCACCCATGACCGTCTTGCCGAGACGCTCGACGAAAAGGCGATGGCACTCGCCATCTCCCTGAATGAGAGCCAGGCCCGCATCGAAGATACGCTCGAAACCCGCTCCGAAGCGCTGGTGAAAGCGGTATCAGGCACGCATGACCGCCTCTCCGAGACGCTCGACGAAAAGGCGATGGCGCTCGCCATTTCGCTCAATGAAAACCAGGCCCGCATCGAGGATACGCTCGAAACCCGTTCGGCGGCCCTGCTGAACGCCGTGTCCGGCACCCATGACCGGCTTTCTGAAACGCTGGACAGCAAGGCTGCCGCCCTGACGACCTCGCTCGATGAGCGCCATGCCCGCATCGAGGATGCGCTTGGAACGCGCGCCGAAGCGCTGCTGAACACCGTATCCGGCACCCGCGACCGTCTTGCCGAGACGCTCGACGAAAAGGCGATGGCGCTCGCCAGATCCTTGAGCGAGAGCCAGGCCCGTATCGAAAATACGCTCGAAACCCGCTCCGCAGCTTTGCTGAACGCCGTCTCCGGCACCCATNACCGCCTGTCCGAAACGCTGGATGAGAAGGCGATGACGCTCGCCATCTCGCTCAATGAGAGCCAGTCGCGGATCGAAGACACGCTGGAAGCGCGCTCCGAAGCCTTCCTCCAGGCTGTGTCCGGCACGCACGACCGTCTCTCGGAAACGCTCGACGAAAAGTCTGCGGCGCTCGCTGCCTCCCTGAACGAAGGTCAGAGCCGCCTGCAGGACACGCTGGAGAGCCGTTCGGAATCCTTCCTCAATGCGGTCTCCGCCACCCATGATCGTCTGTCGGAAACACTCGACGATCGGGCGATGGCGCTTGCCATCTCGCTGAACGAGAGCCAGAGCCGTCTCGAGGAGACGCTGACAACAGGCGCCGATGCGATCACCAATGCGGTCTCCGGCACGCATCAAGGCCTGAACGGTGTGCTCGACCAAAAGGCCGCCGCCATTGCCGCCTCGCTGACCGAAGGCCAGGCCCGCCTCGAGGAAGCCTTGGGGCACCGCACCGCCGCAATCATCGGCGCTGTAACCGCAACCCACGACCGGCTCACCGATACGCTCGACGAAAAGACGATGGCGCTCGCCATTTCGCTCGACGATAACCAGAGCCGCTTCGACAGTGCGCTCGAAGCCCGCAGCAATGCCATCATGGAAGCGGTCTCCGGTGCCGAGGCTCGCGTCGCCGGCGCCTTCGCCGACAAGACCGATGCGATCCGCACCGCCTATACCGACAATCAGCAGCGGCTCGAAAATGCGCTTTCCGAACATAGCGCCGCCCTCTCTGGCGCTCTCGATGCCGGCGGCGCCCGCTTCGAGGATCTCGTCGGCGGCTTGACCGGCCGCATCGAAAGTCGCCTGACCGATGCCCATACACGGCTCGGAGGCCTCGCCGACGAGGCCGCAGCGCGCATCGAGGGCGGGCTCGCCTCCGCCCATGAACGCATCCGCACGACGCTCGAAGACCGCGCCAATGCCATCGACCTGTCGCTGAGCCAGGCCCATGCGCTGATCAGCGATACGCTGACCGAACAGGCGACCAGCATCGGCACCTCGGTGGCGACGAGCGTCAGCATGCTCGAAATGTCGCTGGAGGACCGTGAAGCCGCGATTCGCCAGGCGATCGATGCCGGCGCCCAGACATTGGAAGATCGCATGCATGCCGGCGCCGGCCAGATCGCCGGCCGCTTCCAGGAGGCGGCGAACGCCATTTCGAACTCCACCCAGGATTTCTCCGCCCATCTCGATCGGTCGGTCGAAAGCCTGACCGGCCGTTTTGAAGAAACCGGATCGCGCGTGGAAGCCGGTCTTGCGGCGATCGAGACCCGCATCCGCGACGGCGTCGGCGGCGTTGCCGAAAAGGTCGAAGCCGCCAGCGGCCAGCTGTCCGGCGTGCTCGCCGACGGCGTCTCCCGTCTCGGTGCGCTCAGCGACGACGCCACTCGGCGCATTTCCGCGACGCTCGAAGGCAGTGCCGCAAACCTCACCCAGGCGATCGACAGCCGCACCGCCAATCTGGCCGAGACGCTGGACAGCCGCACCACAAGCCTGACGGGCGCTATCGACGGCCGCACCGCAAGCCTTGGCGAAACCCTCGACCGCGGCAATGAACGCATCGAGGAACGCCTCTCCACCATGGACCGCGCGCTGACCGTCGGCCTTGAAGCCGTCAATCGCACCATCGAAGGCAAGGCCGCCGGTCTCGCCTCGACACTGCGCAGCGCGGTTGCCGACGCGGCTCAGGGAATGGAAGGCGAAGCGACGAGAACCACCGAACTGCTCGGCAAGACCGGCCAGCAATTCGCCGAGGATCTCAATGCGAAAAGCGACGAATTCACCCGCACCATGGATGAGCGTTCGTCGCAAATCGTCACCCGGGTCGCCGAAGCTCAGAACCGGCTGGCGAGCCAGGCCGCTGCCGTGGCCCAGACCTTCTCGGAAGCCGGCAACGCCATCGTCAACAAGGTCTCCGAGGCCGAGACCATCGTCNGCACGCAGGTCAATGCCATCTCCAAGGTGTTGTCGGATGCCGGCCAGTCTCTGGAGACGCGCGGCAATGCCATCCGCTCGACGCTGTCGGGGGCCGGCAGCGAGATATCCGCCACCATGGCGGATGTCGACCGGGCGCTGGAAGCCCGCAGCAATGCCATCCGCACCAATCTCGAGGAACGTACCCGCGAGATCGATACGACCTTCTCCGACATTGACAAGGCGCTCGAAGCGCGCGGCAACTCGATCCGCTCGACGCTCGACGAGCGCACCCGCGATCTCAACTCGATGCTGGCGGGCCGCTCTGTCGAATTGACGCGCATCCTCGACGAAACGGCTCGCCCGATCATCGACCGCTACACCGATGCCGGCGAGCAGGCTGCCGCCCGCATCACCGCTGCGGCCAACCTCAGCGCCGAGCGTCTGCGCGCCGAAAACGAAGCGCTCGCCAGCGCCGTTGCCGCCCGCACCGAGAATGTCGCCAACGCCGTCAGCGCCATCGAGAACAGCCTGGTCGGTAACGTCAACGGCCTCGTCCAGCGCATGTCGGAAAGCAGTGCGGCAATGGCGATGATGATGAACCGCGCCGCCGAGCAACTGGCCAACGTCGACGGCCGTCTCGGTGACACCACCGCGCGCTTTGCCGACTCCGCCACCAAGGCCGCTGAAATGGTCTCCGCCTCGACCAGGCTTCTTGAAGGCAAGGTCGACCGCCTCTCCGACATTTCGGGCCAGACGCTGTCACAGGTCGGCGGCATCATCGGCCGCTTCGACGAACACTCCAAGGTCCTGACCCAGGCCTCGCAGCTGCTCGGCGCTGCCCAGTCCAATCTCGCCTCGACGCTCGAGGAGCGCGAGAGCGCTCTGCAGACCCTCTCGGTCGGCCTCGTCCAGCGCTCCGCCGAGATCGAAAAGACGATGCAGGGCCTCGGCAGCATGATCGAGACCGTGTTTGAGCGGGCAGAGCAACGCTCCAACCAGGTCACCGGCAATCTGCGCCAGGGCGTGCAGTCTTCCTTCGCCGATATCGGCCGCATTCTTAGCGAAACCGAGAAGCGCGCCCAGGAAGCGGCAGAGACGATGCGCGAGGCGATCACCCGCGCCGGCGACGAGGCCAATACGACGATCGACGGCACCTTCGCCAATGTCGAACGGCGTTCCGGCGATCTCTCCAATCGCATTCGCGGCGGTCTCACCGCCTCGCTGTCGGAAGTCGAGCGCATGCTCGGCGAAGCCGGCCGCGCCTCAGACGGCGCCGCCCAGAACATGCGGGAAGCACTGCGCGAGGCGATCGATGATGCCGTCGGCCGTTTCTCCGGCGCCACCGAAGATATCCGCCGCTCCGCCGCCGACATCCGTAATGAGCTCGACGCCACCCGCGCCGAACTGAAGCGCGGCGCCTTCGATCTTCCCGAGGAAGCCAAGGAAAGCGCCTCGGCCATGCGCCGGGCCGTGGCTGAGCAGATCAAGGCTCTGCAGGATATCTCCCAGCTCGTCGGCCGCTCCAGCCAGCAGCTCGAGATCTCCCAGCCCGTCGCCCGCACGCTAGCCCAGACGCAGCCGGCTCCGCGTCCTGCCCAGCCGGTCGCAGCCCAGCCGCCGCAGCCGGTAGCGCCCCCGTCGATCGAAGCGACGGGCCTGCGTGGAACGATCGCGCCGTCTGCGCCGGCGGCCGCGCCTCAGCGCGCCGCCCCGCAGCCTGCCCCCAGTCGCCCCGAATCAGGGCGCCAGGAAACAGGACGCCAGGAACCGGTGCGCCAGGAACCGGCCCGTCCGGAAAGTGGCGGCTGGATCAGCGATCTCCTGCGCGGCGCATCGCGTGAGGAGGCCGCCGACGAGGCGTCTGCCCGCGCCCCTGCCCGCCCGGCGGAAACTGCCGCGCCGGCCGCGCGTAGCAACGACAGCCGCAATCCGCGCCACGTCGTCGAATCCTTGAACTCGCTCTCGGTCGATATCGCCCGCGCCATCGATCACGACGCCTCGGTCGATCTCTGGCGCCGTTATCAGCGCGGTGAGCGCGATGTCTTCACCCGTCGCCTCTACACGCTGAAGGGCCAGCAGACCTTCGACGAGATCAAACGCAAATACGACCGCGAACCGGAATTCCGCACCGCCGTCGACCGCTACATCGGCGATTTCGAAAAGCTGCTCGCCGACGTCGCCCGCACCGACCCGAACCGCACGGTGACGCAGTCTTACCTCACCTCGGACACCGGCAAGGTCTACACCATGCTCGCCCACGCTGCAGGCAGGCTCACCTGAACTTGCTGATCTGAATCGGATACAGGAAAGCCGCTTGAACATGTGTCAGGCGGCTTTCGTTTTACAATGCCCTCACCGATCGGCCGCTATGTCCCAGTTATGGATACAACGGTCGAGGCCGATGGCGATCTCGAGCACGAGAACGTCATGGTCGACCGCCGCTCCCTTCTTGGGCTCAGACCGGTCGCGCTGCGGAAAATCCGTGCGCCGCGAGATCGAGCAGACTTCCATCCACTTGTCGCCATTGTCGACCTCGATATCCATCGTCACCTCGGAATAGGCCGGCAGCCGGTCGGAGGGCACCATCCGCGTCGGCAGATGGATCAGCGATGCGATCATGCGGCGGACCGGTTCTAGGCAGGCGGCGTGATAGTCGTTGCCACTGTCGGCCGTGAAGGCGCATTGGAATTCGAGCTGCCAGAATTCCTTCAGTCGCATGTGTTTCGTCGGCTGTTCCTGCTCGCGGCGATAGGATCTGCCGGCCTGCCAAACGCAGAGCGGCAGTCGCGTCTTCGAATGATTGCCGAGAATGTGCTGCATGTAGATGTAGGTCGATGGCGTGGTTTCCGGTCGCAGGACCAGCGCGGCATCGCTGGCGGAGAGCTGTTCCTGAACCCAGATATCGGCGTTCGAATAGGCGCTCGACACCAGCGCCTGCGGCATCAGCGCCGGCGCCTCGACCCTCCTGACATCCCAGGCCGGATTGACCGACCTGAGAAAACTGCGGACCTCTTGCGAGAAGAAGGCGATCATATGATCGCGCAGATGGATCTCACGCTCCTCCCAATGGACGAGCGAATTGACATGATTAAGATTGAGCACGGTGCCTGTCTCCCTGGCAACCTTGATTGGCGTGGTGAGGGGCTTTACGTCCAGCAGCGCGCCGGACGCCCGCAGCGCTCCGACGTCACAGCAGGACGCGAAGACCTCGTCCGCCAAAAGCGCGCACCGTCACGACCTGCAGGCAGGTGCTGATATGACGGGAGAAAAGCGCGGGCTTCATGCTCATGGCGAGTTTTCTACGTGCCGGGCGCATCCTTGTCAAAACCGAAAACGGTGAGACAAAAGGAACCAGCTGTGGATGACCCTTTTTTATTGCCCCTCGTCCTTCATTCCGTCACAAACTTTTATAATCCGCTGCATTCAGGCCAACGGCCCACTCGATCATCGAAACGACAGAGACAGCACATTGATGACCAAGACGACATCCCGGCTCCTTGCCACGGCGCTCTCTTCCCTTTTCCTGACGGGCGCTTTCACTCTGGCTGAGGCGGGCCAGGCAAGCTTCGTCGTCGATGCGCAGTCCGGTCAGGTCCTCGAAAGCTCCAATCAGGACGACCTGAACTATCCGGCGTCGCTGACCAAGATGATGACGCTCTATCTTGCCTTCGAGGCCCTGCATGACGGGCGCCTCAACTGGGACCAGAAGCTCACCATGTCGGAAAATGCCGAGAGCAAGGAGCCTTTCAAGCTCGCCGTCGGCGCCGGCCGCAAGGTGACGCTGCGCGAAGCGGTCGAGGGAATCGTCGTGCTGTCGGCCAATGATGCGGCGGTGGCGATCGCCGAGCAGCTTGGCGGCTCCGAACAGGCTTTCGCCGAGGCGATGACCGGCAAGGCACGCCAGCTTGGCATGCAGGACACGGTCTTCAAGAATCCGTCGGGTCTTCCCGATCCGGAGCAGGTCACCACGGCGCGTGACATGGCCACACTCGGAATTTCGCTGATGCGGGACTTCCCCGAGGAGTTCAAGCTCTTCTCCATGCGCGGCTTCCAGTTCCGCGGCATGAAGCTGCGCGGCCATAACAACCTCATGTATCGCTATGACGGCGTCGACGGCATCAAGACCGGCTATACCGACGCTTCGGGCTATAACGTCGTGACGTCGGCGCAGAAGGATGGCCGCCGCGTGGTCGGCGTCGTCATGGGCGAAAAGACCGCGAGCCTGCGCGACGACAAGATGGCAAGCCTGCTGGACAGCACCCTGCCGGCGTCATCGACCACCACAGCTTCCACGACACCCGGCAGCCAGCCGGGAGCGACGATGACGGATTCGCAACCGACGAAGTAGCTCCGGCAGGTTTTTGCTGACGGCTTATCTGAAAGCCACCTCCAGGTGTTGCCGGTCTTGGGCGATCACCCTGCAATTCGTTTCGAAGCCTTCGCCTTTGATGGCAAGGATGAATTCCGGCGGAATGCCTGACGTATTGGAGACCGAAATGCCGGCGCTCTCCGAACCGATGGACTTGACGGTGCAGTCGATGGTCGAGCGTCGATCGTTGAACAGGATCGAACCCGCCTTCAGCACCCGCCGTCGCGCGCCGATGGCGTGATCGGCGTGGATGGAACTCCACGACACGCAACGATTCCGTCCGCTGTGCTTGGCTTGATACATCGCGGCATCGGCTTGGGCCAGCAGGGTCTCGATTTCCTTGCTGACGATCGAGAGCGCCGACGTTCCGAAGCTGGCCGTAACGGTCAGGGCGCCGTGATCGCCGCGAATGATCTCAGAGGCGATGGCGGCTCTGAGTTTCTCGGCGACGGCGAGTGCACCTTCCCGGTCGACATGCGGCAGGATAACGCCAAACTCCTCGCCTCCAAGACGGCCGAAAAGATCACCGGCTCGGAGTGCCGTCCTGCAGACCGCTGCCACCGCCTTGAGAACCTCGTCGCCTGCGGCATGCCCATGCGTATCGTTCACCTGCTTGAAATGATCGATATCGAAGACGATGCACGAGAGGTCATGCTTATGCCGCAGAGCGAGCGAAATCAGCTGATCGGCCTCCTGCTTGAAGGCACGCCGTGTCATCGTCTCAGTGAGGCTGTCGGTGGCGGCCGATTGCATGAGCTCGATGCGGTCCATAGCCGCCCCCGCCAGCTCCTGGAGGATGCTAAGGTCTGTGTTGCCGAACGATCTTGGCCGACGGTCGATGGCGCATACCGTCCCGATCATGTGCCCGGCTTTTGTTCTCAGCGGCACGCCGGCATAAAAGCGGATATGGTCTTCGCCTGTCACTGCAGGATGCTTCGAAAAGCGGGCATCCTTCGTGGCATCCTGCACGATAACAGGCTCGTCACAGTCCACAACGCAGCGGCAAAACGTGTCTTCGAGCGATACCTCGTCGGCCGAAAGGCCGGAGCATGCCTTGTACCACTGCCGATGCGCATCGATCAGGGATACGATGCCGATCTCGATGGAAAATATCTGCTTTATCAGGCGTACGATCCGCTCGAAGCCTTCGTCCCTCGGCGTATCGAGAAGGTCGAGCTGCTGCAGCGCAGCCAACCGAGCATTTTCGCGCTGAATCGCTTCCGACGACGACTTTCCGAATACGCGTGCGACCACCATGCAGCATGCCTCCTGATAGCGATAACATGATGCGTTCCACAAATTCATGAAGAAATTGAATACGATGGCGGCCCCAAACTCATGAGGCCAAATATTCTTCAGAATCAGCAACCCTTGATGTCGACGCAGCGGTCGCGACACGCCATCTCAGATTGAGCGCAGCGTCCAGCTGACGATCTCGGAGACAACCGTGGAGAAGGCGCGGTCGAGACCCTTGACGAAGCCGACATTGTCGCCGCCGGCCGGTGCCGTGGCGCGGAACACCTTCTGGGCGCGCACCGAGCCGTTGCGGTCGTTGAGGATCTTGGCCGAGATTTCGACCACAGCCTGATTGCCGCTCGACGCATCGATCTCGAAGGAGCGGATATCGGTGACGACCTGGTAGTCGATCGCCAGCCCCTGCCCCGGCATGCCAACGCCGCCGAGCTTGCCGGAGTTCTCGAAAGCTTCCACCAGCTTCGACTGTACAATGCGCGGCAGCTTGTCGCCCCACTGCGCCCGCGAGAGATACTGAATTTCCGAAGACGAAACACGGATGACGATCTGCTCGCTGTCGAGCGCCCGCAGCGCCGTCGGGCTGGCGATCAGGACCTGGCGGGATTTGGCCGCAGGCCCGTCGCCGTCGACGGCGGCGGACAGGTCATAGGTATCGTTCTTGGCCGCGGTGCCGCACCCCGAAAGGATCAGCGCCGTCAGCGGCAGCGCGATCACCGTTCCCTTGATCCACGAACGGCGCGACAACAGATGCGATGCGACCATATTAGGCTACCCCTGACTTCCCAGTTAACGCCGCGTCCGGCCGTCATATTGCTTGACCGTGTCCCCGCCGAAGATCAGGCGCTGCGGATTGCGGTCGAAGTTGGTGATCGTATCGTTCAGATTGTTCACGGTTCCGCGCATGTCGTTGACGAGAGTCTGCACGTCGCGCAAGCCGCCACTCGAAAATTTCTGCAGATTGTCGGCGATCGGGCCGATGCGCGAATTCAGGTTGTCGGCCACCTTCTTGAAGGATTCCA
>Ga0055528_1001714_pt1 | contig 12681 bp, 16 predicted proteins | sample AraplaCol_mMS_r2_2_FD_55006 | JGI IMG/M metagenome (GOLD analysis project Ga0055528, IMG submission 55006) | Arabidopsis root microbial communities from North Carolina, USA - plate scrape MF_Col_mMS_r2 | ecosystem: Host-associated > Plants > Roots > Endosphere | place: USA: North Carolina...
AGAATGATGGAAAATGGTCCAGGCAATGGCATCGTATTAAACGGTTTTAATGCTACAATTGCCCAGTCTAAAGTGAAGTTGGTACTTGGCAAATTCTACTGCGTACTGTATGAGTGGAGCTAAGCAGGAACAGGCGACGATCATGATGCAACTGATTTGAGTGATCGAGTATTTTGAGACATTCTAGATCACATAGTACAGAGACAGTGATTGCCCATCCACACATTTGCATCCTTTCCCACCCTACGCATCACTCGAACTCTGCTAACTAAATGACTTGTCATTCATCGCCGTTAAAATGCGCTTCATCATTTCGGCCGCTGTACTCTTCATTTCCGTTGTGGCCTCACCTCAAATACACAGGGACCATCCCTATGGAGATATTACCGTCTCACAAGCCCAAGAAAGCTGCGGCGACGTACAGACTTTGGTCTATTGCAATAAGAAAAATGGTAATGGTAACAATGGTAGTGCCCTCAGCAGTTTGCTCGACAACGGATTGCTCGTCGAATGCGAGAAGCCTGAGGTTGCCTGACGTAAGACTTTTCGTGAAGTGCCTTTCACCCGTGATTATCTGACGCGGGAAAACAGTCATTGATCCACAAGATGTTCTGGATGACAATTGCAATGGACAAGTTGCCTGCTGCAACGATGTATGTGACTCTGCGTCAGAGTAATGAGGGGATTTAAACTGATCGTGTCGTACAGGACAACGGAGGTGCTCTGATCGCACCCAGCTGCAAACCTATCAAGTTCTAACAGGATCTATGTAGTATACGACCAAACTGCACACACGAAGAAACCCCATGAGACTTTCACGTCTGTCGTATTCCCGGTTCAATGCTGTATAAAAGGTTTTCCCCTCTGATCAATTACGATCAGAAGTACCGAAGCATCCGAAAATTTTATTTGAATCCTGATTCTAGTGAAGGCTGTGGAAGATTAAAGTTATCTGCCGAGACAAGGGGATCTTTTACGCATAATCCATACTGGATCTATGGTCTCATTCACTTTGCCAGTTTTATACTCCACGTGAATTCCCTGGAACTGAATGATGGAACGGACGTTCAGTATATCTTGGAAGGATGGGAAAGTCTCAGAATTGCGAAAGAGCTCTCTTCTACATAGTCCTACTCTATATATGCTCGCATGAGTTGTGGGACTAAAGATCATCTCCTCTCGGAGGATGTCTATCTGTCCGAAGGAGAAGATATTGTCGCTTCGTGCTTCGGGATTTCATTCCGTGAGACTAGTCAAATACTGCCCGCGCTTCCAAGCGACTCACAAAGTCTTGAAGCAGACTTTGAGTATACTTCCTCGGGCATACGGACTCCTGATTCGATCGAAAAATGCAATTTGCAAGGTGAAGTTCTTCCAGAGAGCCCGGTTTCCGAAAAAAGAAGCTATCCGCAGCAATTCCCTATTAACACAAGCAGGGATCTAGAAGCAAAAGCCCTCAAAATTGTTTCTGAGGAAGTTTCAATTGACGTGAGTGAGCTGGAACAGGAGACGGCTTTCTCTGATTTGGGCGTTGACTCTCTTCTCTCTATGTCAATTCTCGATAAGATACGTCGTGATACAGGTCTTCACCTGGCAGCGTCTGTCTTTGTCTCTTACGCGACAGTTTCCACCTTTCGCGAATACTTGCGAAACGATATTCTGGCAAGATAACTTAGTTAGAATCGACGAATGTAGATAGAGACACTAGAGTGGCGCCAAGTACTACTTGAGTAGTACCCACTTATGAAAGCCTACTGATGAATAATGAGTGACTGCTGATTATGGTTCTTGTTTTCAATTTTTGGATTCCAAATAGAATAAAATTTAACAACGAATAGGATTGACACTTAATTGCGGTTGCTCTACCGAATTCGTAATACTGTAAACCGCTATTATCAAATTACGGATTTCTCATCGTTTAGCCTCATCCTTCGCTATACATACTGCGCCTACTTTGTGGTTGGCTGGTATTCTAGGTAAACCAAGTCGACGTTTTTGTCCCTTCTTGTTGGAATACTGAGACACTTGAGTTCAGACTTAAAATTGTGCCAACATTGAAAACCCATCATCATTTGCCGTTCAGATACTTGGAAAAGGATTTTACTTTCAAAGAATCTTTGAGCATCAAGCATGATCATCCCAAGGTATCAAAGAGCGGCGGTCTAATTAACAAATGAAAATTTGAAGGTTGAAATACATACACTCTTATTGAGGGGGGCCCAGCCGAACGATATCACCACCCTCAGAGGCAGACAAGTGTCCGGGTCTGTCAAGTGCTAGATAATGTTTATGATAACAGGATTGATACATTGTAAACGAGTGGGCGTGCGAAAGATTGCAACTTGAAGAAACATCAAGATAAAAAATGAAACGATTGAGAACAAATCAGGTGCAATTCAGAACAAGACACAAATATTGTTTTGGAAGTATGAGAAGTTTCCCTCACTGCGCAAAACATAAGCGCCACTTTGGACTGATTGGCCTTGTATGAAGCAAACTCGATCCCGGATACTAACATTTGTAAGGCTTAAATGGCCTGGACGTTGACCCAGAACCGAGTATCATCGCTTTGATATTTTTCATCGCTCTCGATCTGCTGTTGAATCCAGTGAACAGCGTCCTTGTATCCTACAAAAGTTTAGTTTAGTTTTCCATAAGGGCGCTCACGCTTTTAAAGCAGTCTGACCTTGAATATCCGGAGTGTTGGGATTGTTAACACCGGATTCTCCATTGCGATGTCCGGCAAACCAGACGTCAAAGCCAAACTTCTCCTCACCATCGTGACGGGCTTTGATGTCCTTACCCAAGTCGGTGCTGAGATTTTCAATCGGTTAGCTTCCCAAGGGGCTTGAATCCATAGTGGTTATTGTGTACGCACTTCAAAATAGCTCCTTCATCAACCTGGACCGCGGACTTGCCCAGGAACTCAGACGCGGAGTGCCGCAGCATGTACCAATTCTGCTTGAAAATACCGAAGTTGGTGGAGTCGCCAGTCTTTCCATCACCTATGCATTTATTGTTTAGTATAAATTGTGAGCAGAAGATTCAATGTCGAAGATACCGTAGGTATAGTCAGTAGTCATGGTCTTAGTCTCCAGCATTGCAATGGCCAAGTCACGAGTGTTTCCACCGGCACCGGTCACTTCTTGCTTTCGAGCACCAAGTCCGGATACGGTCTCTGTGCCTCGGTCATCACGGGCAGCAAGCTTGGATCCTGTCGTGGGCGACGAGATGACGGCAGGGATAAGTGCGAGAGCACCAAATAAGGACAGACACCGCATGTTTGATACCTTGAATAGCAATGATTCTGGAATTTGATCGTGTTTTCGGGAAGTGGTTGTTGGAAAAGTTGGAAGTGATGAGTGTTTGGACAATGGCGAGCAATCGCGCTTTTTATATATAAACTTTCGTATATGAAATACCCCTGCTGAGAAACGCTGAGAATTTTCCAACGCTCGTAATTCTACCTAGAAAACAGGTCAAGCCATTCTAGGTTCCAATCCGCCCGTGTGGAAAATAGAAAAGATCATCTTAAATTGAAACTACTCAATGACCTGCTGGGTTATTACCGGCACATGCGAATGTTCTGTGAATGGATCAGGAGACTTTCCAAAGAAAGCCCCGTGCTCTGTCGTTCCTATCTGCGCTAAAAACTGCATTGCACCCGTGTCTGGGGGTAAGACATGAGACAAAGCCGTGTCCATAATGGTGTCCCCCATCGAACTCATTCCACACTCGGTGAGAGAGGGATATCCTGAGGGCGAGGCAAAATGTACTTTAATTGTAACGGATCTGAGCACAGCCCATTCTTGAAGGACAGCTAGATACCCACAATGAAAACACATCAGATAATCACTTTCACTTTACATGGCACCGAAGATTCCCCGAAAACCTCTTCCTTCTTCCTAATGGGTGTCATCACATGATTGATATATTTGCTGTAGTTTCTTTGGTCACATCGTGTACTTTTTGCAGGGTAGTGGGTCCCTATACTGGACCCTTAAGTGTCTTACACTGAATTGGAAGTGGCAGTTGTGGCCTTCAAACTGGGCTTCTTCGGGGCAATCTCGGCATTAGTATATCACGGTGCGGCTCGGAACGATCTTGAGCATAGACATCGAGTATTGTACATTAGGGATTGAGGCGCTAACCATTTGCGTCAATGCTTAGCGAGATAAGGGTTCATCCCCAAAATGGTTCCCTGGATATTTGAACGAACTATACAAGCACGAATGGAGGATTGAATGTCGTCAGGCCATTCTTGTCATTTTTTGAAGAAACTCCAAAATCCGCTCTGCCAAATATCTAACTACGAAATGTGCTGCTTTGTGTATCAAGCAACATAGTCCACACAGCTGGTATACAGTGATCGTATATTGCTCATACCGAAACCAAAAGCGGGGCCACGAAATCCACAGTTAAGAAAATGCATTATTGATATATCCGGGATCTACACTCGGTATAACTATGGTTTCAACTATCTAGGCGGCGCTCCGCCTGCCGACGTCCGAAAGTGGCAGTGAACAGGCGGAGGCCGAAAATTCCGTGATATTCTCAGCAGCACATGAACCTCCATCGAAGATCTCAGGCTGGCGGGAAGATTGCTCGAAGGGCATATGGATCCAATAAATACGAGTAAGCTAGAGATATAAAGGACACGCTCGATGTAGAGAAGAGACAATTGATGCGTCTGTCATTGTCTTCAAATATCTCATATGAAAAGAAATCTTCGGATTCGTTGCAAAGTATGAGTTTTTTTGAAGTGCCATTGTCCAACGGATGGACATTTAAAGTCCGGGATGATCATGCACCAGACGCATGGATGCCTGTAGCGGTAGTTCCGTCCACTGTCCAGCAGGATCTTATTGCAAACAAAAGGTCATACTCAAATATTGGTACATGGAGATAGAAGTTCTACGCTAAATATCAAAGATATAGACTCGAAGATCCTTACATCGGTCTTAACGAACTCAAGGCCCAGTGGGCCAACGAAAGAGCATGGGTATATCGAACAGAATTTAAACGACCCGACATTCCAGCCGGCGCAGCAGTAGATATGATATTTGATGGCCTCGACACATTCGCATCCGTCACTCTCAATGGTCGGAATATTTTGACAAGCGATAATATGTTCATCGGGCATCGGGTAGATGTTACCAAGCTGCTGCTTGAATCTGACGGTCCACACGTGCTAGAGATTGAGTTTGAATGCGCTCAGCTGAAAGCACAGGAGATTCGAAACAAATATCCAGACCACAAATGGGAAGGCTTCAATGGTGATTTGTCACGTCTAGCTGTGCGGAAAGCGCAGTATCACTGGGGTTGGGATTGGGGCCCAGTAATCATGACTGCTGGTATATGGAGAGAGATACGCTTAGAAGTACACACTGCACGAGTGGCAGAAATATGGCCGCAGGTACAGTTGGCGCCCAATCACAAGACAGCAACTATCACAGTCACTGCAAAAGTCGATGCTGCCATCTCCGGATGCTACACAGTTAGCTTCTATCTATCTCTTAGAGGACAGCAAATTGCCTCTGAAAATATCTCAGTAAAAATTGAATCCGGCAAGCAAATCTTCGCAAAATTGAAGATCAATGACCCAGACTTATGGTGGCCTCATGGGTATGGCTCTCAGCCTCTGTACGAAATATCAGTTGCAATGTCTGCAGACCATGGACAACAGTTGCATAAAGTTTCGAAGCGGGTTGGAATTCGATCGGCTGAAGTTATTCAACAACCTGATAAACATGGCAAGTCATTCTTCTTCCGAATCAACAACAAGGACATATTCTGCGGTGGTTCTTGTTGGATCCCAGCCGATAGCCTGCTTCCTAGTATCAGCCAAGAGCGATACAGAAGCTGGATTAATCTCATGGTGAATGGAGGCCAGACCATGGTCAGGTAAGCTCAATCGTGAATTAAAACCAATTCAACTAAGCTCTTTTCAATGACTAATTCTTTATTAGGGTTTGGGGCGGAGGGATCTACGAGGACAAGGCATTTTATGAGGCATGCGATGAGATGGGTCTCCTTGTCTGGCAAGATTTTATGTTCGCCTGTGGGAACTACCCAGTCTGGCCTGAGCTGCTGGAATCGATCCAGCAAGAGGTCACCTACAATATCTGCCGCTTGCGTCACCACCCTTCTATTGTTATATATGCGGGAAACAACGAGGACTATCAAGTTCAGGAGCAGACAAAGCTTACTTATAATTACGACGATAAGGATCCAAGCTCGTGGCTCAAATCTGACTTTCCTGCACGATTTATATACGAGAAGCTACTACCGGAGGCGATAGCAAAGCTTTCCCCGGGCACGTTTTACCACCCAGGGAGTCCTTGGGGTGACGGAAAAATCACATCAGATCCTACGGTTGGAGATATTCATCAGTGGAATGGTAAATCTCTTTCTCCCAACGCTTAGTGTGAAAATTTACTAATGGCGTCTGTAGTTTGGCATGGGACGCAGGAGAAATACCAGATTTTTGAGACCCTCGGTGGTCGTTTCAATAGCGAGTTTGGTATGGAAGCTTTTCCGCATATCTCGACTATCCACTATTTCATTGAAAACGACACCGACAAATTCCCGCAATCTCAAGTTATGGACTTTCACAATAAGGCGGATGGTCACGAGCGACGACTAGCGACCTATCTCGTGGAAAATCTGCGAATGGCTATGGATCTTGAGGTAAGTTAAAATTTGACCGTAGATTACTTCAAATTCACATCCTAGAGCAGTGCTAATACATATATGTAGACTTATATCTATCTTACCCAACTGGTACAGGCGGAGACCATGATGTTCGGATATCGAGGATGGCGTCGACAATGGGGCAATGACCGCAAATGTGGCGGAGCATTGTTATGGCAAATCAATGATTGCTGGCCAACAATTTCATGGGCGATTGTTGATTACTTTCAAAGACCTAAGCCTGCGTTCTACACCGTGAAACGGGCAATGGAGCCCCTCGCTGTTGGCGTTTGCCGCGAACACCATGATTGGAGTGTTGTACACGCGAGACCCCCAACCAAAACAAGGTATGAAGTATGGGTTGTAAGCAACCGCGACGAGGCTATTAATGCCACTGTTGAGCTTCGGTTCTTGTCAGTCGTAAGTGGGGGGAATCTAGGACCGCCAATTGTTCGTGACGTTACCGTCACGTCTAATGGAACAACCACGGTCATCTCAGATGGAATCATTGATCACACCGCGCAACCTGAGCCTCATGTTATTGCCGCGCGGCTCTGGGTAGACGGCCGCGTTGTGGCCCGTGATTCCGATTGGCCGCAGCCGTTCAAGTATCTTGACTTCTCTGACCGTGGGCTGGCTGTAGAAATTCAGAATGGGAATCGGCCTGAAGAGCAGACACTGGCGATCACAGCACTGAAGCCTATCAAGTGCCTCGTATTTGAGGAGCTGGATAGCGTAAAATTCAGCGATAGCGCATTGGACATTATGCCGGGGGACAGGCAGGTTGTGACAGTTTCGGGACTTAGAGAACATGCTTTGCCATTGAAGTATCGCTATCTGGGTGATTAGGATACTTTTTCTATCCTTCTCGAAATACAGGTGGAAGCTAGATATATTCAAATCAAACCCTATCCACTACGCCTTTGACCAACGGCCCTTGAGGAATAATTTTAGGGTATCATTTAGATAGATGAAAAGAATAGATTCAACTTCCTGGCTAGCACCGAATATCTTCAAGAAAGCCTTAAGGAGGCTCGGATCTATGGGAGTGGTTCGTACTTGCAATGCTAACAGGTTGCCTAACTATGATTTGACAGTGAACATGAAAATTATAGACATAAAGAAGAACAATAGTCCTTAAACATCCCTATCTCCGCATAAACTACTGTGGCGACCCTGGGGTAGGCCCGGAAGTCGCTGTATAATCGTGATTAGACTACGGCATGCCCGACGGCAAATTCACAGCTTCGTGGCATCAGACGGGGGTTAAAAATGCGTCATGCTGCACAAAACTCTCTGGACCTTTTCTCAACAGATTGTCAGACATGTAAATGTCTAGTATAAGTATAGCAATTTTAAGAATCATGTTATTGTATGTTATTTACGGACAATTGAACCATGGGCAAGGAGAATGTCAAGAACTTTGCTGAACACTTTGATGAGTGGCTCAGAATATGCAAACTCACCATCTCTCCATATCATAAGATAGAAATAGTGTTTTATAAGATACAAAATTCACTCTAGTCGGGCCGCGGCGTTATTGCGGTTACATTGAGAATACGCAAAGGGGCGGAACATGGCCTATTCGGGCAAGGAAGAGGCGGAGATCACAAGTACTCGTTTCAGAGTAGACTTCGAGTCGGTGGGGCAAAGGATCAGCTCGCATAATTCAACTTTACAGTCCGGGGTAATAGAGATCAATTCAATTAGTGCCTCGAAAGAAAACACGCCACTTCCCCTCTCTTTCGGCCAAGGAAATCCGCGGGCAGCCTATGCTTTCGTGACGATATTTGACAACCTGATATTATGCTGCCAATACTTAAATAGTGATCATATCTCTCGAGCTACCAGAAGGGCTCTCCCACAGGAAGATTTTACTTTCTCGATATACCCTCCTGTTATCTTCTTAACCTCCGGCTCTTGGGTAGGTCACAAAGCTCTAGGATCTTTCATTATCATGAAAGCCGAATCAGTACACTCTCGGACCAGTGAGCAAAAGGATCCCGGCCAAATGACTCACGTCGAGATGGCAGACGGTGTCAGAGTCGAGGTTCTTCAAGGCTCAATGGCACTGGACCTTGCCAGACGGACTGATCCCCCCAATCCGCGGAGTCGGTCAATGCTAAGACTATACGGATTCCTGACCGTTGGATATTTGTGCTCTGCATTGAATGGTATGATAAAAAGAAGAGGGATATTGGCCAGAAGCTAATTAAGTTTTCCAGGGTTTGATGGGTCACTTATGGGATCTCTTCTTCCTATCGCACAGTTTCAAGATACATTTGGAGCCGGGCTAGTTGGCTCTCAGGCATCTCTAATACAGGGGATGTATACAATTGGAGGCGTTAGCGCACTTCTTTTTGTCGGCTTCTTACTTGACAACTTGGGTCGACGATTTGGCATGTTCTTCGGATCGCTTGCGGTCATTCTTGGTACAATTCTTGGTGGCACTGCAAATCACATCGATCAACTCCTCGCCAGTCGGTTCTTCCTCGGTAGGTAGCCCTTTTAGAATTCCTATTTATAATATTGGCGAAAGTCTAACGAAACATTCCAGGATTTGGATATTCCATCGCGGCTTCGGCTGCGCCCGCCTATGTAGTCGAGATGAGCCATCCGGCCTACCGTGACGTGCTGACGGGATTATACAATTGTCAATACTATGTTGGTGCTATTGCTGCCGCAGGAGCTTGTAGAGGATGTCTGATCTATTCCGATTCCCGTGCGTGGCGTATCCCAATTTGGTGCCAACTTATTTCGTCCTGTTTGGTTGTGGCGTTTGTTTGGTTCATCCCCGAATCCCCACGATGGCTTTTTAGTCACGGACATAGCGAGAAGGCTTGGGATATCATCACCAAATATCATGGCGAGGGTAATCGCCAAAATGCCTATGTTACTCTCCAAATTCGCGAGTATCAGGAGGCCATTAATCTGGAAGGCTCAGACAAACGGGCATGGGACTTCAGAGAGCTCGTGAACACCAAGGCTGCGAGATGGCGGCTTCTGTGTGTTGGAATTGCATCTTTCCTTAGTCAGTGGTCTACTGGTGGTATTACGACTTACTATATGGGTGGACTCTTGAAAAGCGCTGGTGTGACTGACACTACTCGGGTTCTGGACGTCAATCTCGGTTACACTGTTCTTTCTGCAGGAGGCGCTTACATTGGAGGTATGTTTACACCAAAATTGCGCCGGCGGCCAATGTTATTGGGATCATCTGTCTCTGCAGCTGTAAGTATTGACGACCTGGCGGATAGTCTAAGGCTCTCAATGCTGACTTTGCACATTTAGCTACTTTTTGCCGGATTGTCGGTTGCTACCGGCATTTACGCCAAGTCAGAGCAGCCACCAGCGGCTACAGCGGCGATTGTGATCATCTTCCTCACTGGATTCACTTATAGCTTTGGCTGGACGCCTTTGCAAGCTATGTATCCCGTCGAATGCCTGGCATATGAGACCCGCGCCAAGGGTATGGCTATTTACTCTGTCTTCACTAACATTGCTTTGCTCGTGAACCAATTCGGGATTGGCAATGCTATGGGAGCTATTTCGTGGCATACCTATATCATTCTCGCGGGGTGGAATCTCATTCAATGCGCAATCATATACTTTTTCGCTGTTGAGACGTGCAAGCGAACTCTCGAGGAGTTATCGGATATTTTTGCGGCTCCAAATCCAAGAAAGAAGAGCACCGAGCCACATGAAATTGTGATATCTACGGAAACCGATGAGGTGTTACAAACTAAGGAGGGTTAGCGTTTGCATACTACCTACACGCCTTTAGCAGGATGTATTTGGTACCTATTCCCCTTTCTATACTAGATGTTAAAATATAACACAGATGTGAAAAAAAAGTAGTATTAGTTATTAATCAGAACGCGTCCAAATGGCATAAATAGCATCGCATTGAAATGGAAAAATTCGGATACGAAACCACAATCCACTCCTATCCACCACCATTCTTACCATCTACCACCTACTAGCCCTCGCCCCTTTAGCAGCAAAGATAGAATAATCAATCCAGAGATACTAGTAAGAAGTGAATGAGGTCAATACCGACGTAATGCTTCCCAAGCCTCCAGGCTTGGGAAGCACTCTGGATCAGGTCATACACATTGTACAAAAGTCCTGTGGTACACTCTGTTTGACTTGGTCTATATTGTCTGGATAGTCGGGATAGTGGTTCTGGATCCAGTCTTTGATAATTTTCCATACATTTTCAATTGGATTTCTATCAGGAGAATGAAAAGACAAATCAAATTTCAAGATGCTGGAGTAGCTCACAATTGAATTTTGTTTTCTTCCGGGGTATTATCCTGCATGAAAATTGATTCCAGATCCATCTCATATCATTTATTGATTGATGGAATTAACCGACTTTACTTTGCAATGGTCTTCATATTTGTTGATATGTTCTTCAGTTTTCACAGAGAAGTTTGAAAGCGGTCCTACTAGTACCGCTTTCCAAACAATACGTAGCATGTATTGTTTTATATATCCAAGGCAAAAGCTCAAATAAAAATAATATTTTCGAAAATATATGTGGATATTGTCTAAAGCCTTCTTTTTCTGGGTGAATAATATTGGCTCAATTATTGCAGTGATGTACGGTCAGTATATTATACACATTAGTGTTATGAAAACCTCCCCGAATCAATCTCTATACAGAATAATGCTTGAGCCTACAAAGCAGAATGTGACTCATGGTCGATTCGAGCGTCTTCGAATCGAATTTATGAATTGACCTTCCTATTCTCCGAATTTAAAAATGTCTGGAAAATTTTGTAAGATTGGATCCAGAGGCATTATCCCGACTATTCAGCCAATTTCTAAACTACTATGTGGGCGGAGCCAACTTTGCGGGAATTCAATTCAATTCAAAAGGGCCTACGGCTGCCTCTAGAAGCTGCGCCTGTCAATCTAGGAGCAACAAAACCTACAAGGCCCACTGATATAATCTGCATGCACTTCAGCCGGCCTTGGCAGTTGTTACCAGATCTCCCACACAAATCACGCACCTAGGAGCAATGTAATCCAAATCACCAAGCCCGGGGTGGTTTGCTGGGCCAAAAGTCGATGTAAAAAATGTACAAGAAGTTGAGCAGACAATGAGGTAACTTGAGAAGGGAATATCATCGCCGTATCTCTAAGACGCTCCATAGCCCTGCCATCGAACAGCAAGAAATACACAACCCCTAGCAATCCTGCTTGTTCATATTGTACCTATGCATCAGCGGCATGATCGGTAAGTACACACTTATAATAATCCGTGCCACGGTAAAGGGTAAAATCATCATTCGGCGAGTTTCCTGTGCTGAGCTTGTCACCATATTGCCAGAAGAGGTCTGCGCCAATACCCTTAGTATCGAGGGCGGTTTGTCGCCACTGGCCTTCAATGGTGCATTTATCGGTTTTTACCCCATACTCTTCCATGAGACAGGGTTTCTGTGCAGCTGCACAGGCTTCTGCATGAGCCGTGATCCAGCTTTTACCGAAAGGATTAGGAACACCCCCTATGCAGCTGATATTAGTATCATTACCTCAAGGTAGGGCAGAGATGTATTCGATAGCCATAATACATACAGGTGGAAGGGTACAAATGGAAAGTTCCAAAATCGATGGTGTCGATTGCCAGATTCTTTGCAAAATCGAGGCCCTCAGCGTATGTGAATGGATAGCTCCCGTCTGAGCCAACATCCAAACCAAATCCCTCTACATACTAGGTCAGTAATGGAATCCTAGCTGGCGGTGTTAGAACCTCACTCACCATCTCCAATGGCTACCATGTGCTTGGGATCGAGGGACTTGATATAAGCACTAGTAGAGGCAGCCCAATCGTGAATGACAGACGTGTCGCAGCCATTGCATCGAGGCTCATTAGCTAGTTCCCACGCGAATATCGCGGAAGACTGGCTATATCGAGCAACGACGGCCTTGATATATTGGCGATAAACATTTTGAATTGTAGGACTAGTGAACCAGCTCTTG
>Ga0055528_1001718_pt1 | contig 12669 bp, 12 predicted proteins | sample AraplaCol_mMS_r2_2_FD_55006 | JGI IMG/M metagenome (GOLD analysis project Ga0055528, IMG submission 55006) | Arabidopsis root microbial communities from North Carolina, USA - plate scrape MF_Col_mMS_r2 | ecosystem: Host-associated > Plants > Roots > Endosphere | place: USA: North Carolina...
CCTCCTTTTTGGTGTCTGTCCGACTGGTTGACCCTCTTTTCCTCCTGTCCCCAATTCCACCGAGGAGCCTCGTCCACTCGGCCGCATCTCCGCAATTCGGGACCCTTTGCGCAACGACTTCCTCTTTCCCATATATCTCAAAGCGCTAGGTCCGTGAAAATTGGAACCGGTATGTAAACATTCACAGGTCATTCGTATACCTCGCTTGGGTATATATACTTAACTCGATCCTAACCTTTTCGCCGCATTGGCAGATCGGACCGCGGAACCATCGTCATCCTTTATATCCACTTTTTTTCTTTGACGCGCGCGCTTGCCTTGACCCTTCTTTCAACCTGTCTTTAATCTTAATCCTATACTCCTCGACTGAGCGCGCTTTTAACCAGGGGCAGGCCCCTGTCGCCATCGTCTATTTAAAACCTTCGCAAAGCCCCGCGCCTAGCAGCCGCCGGCGCATGAGCCTTCGCCCTAATTTTCGACTCCGAGATCGCTGGAACAGGCACGACAAGTGAATCGCGCGCTTGCGCTCTGCAATAGGCTACAACGGGTGTATATCTCATTTTTCAAAAAAAGGAAGACAAGTTTTCTCTTCATAACTTTGGTGACAATTGAGAACCCCACCAACGCCGACACTATGCCATCTTCAACCCCCGCTGGGACCTCCGCTACCCCCGATGCTCTCGAATCGGACCTCCTCACAAAGCTCTCTGCGACATCAGCCCTGGAGGACTTACAAGAAACGCTATTGGGCTCGCTGCACCGGGCCGGTTGGACGGAGCGGGTTACCAGTCTCGCCACCGAACTCCTTCGCGCCGGCCGCTGCGAGACATTCGACGACGTGATGGACGCGGTAGTAGCCTCAGCGGAAGGCCGATCACACCCAGCTCTAGGTGCGAAGGATACTGAGCAGAACGGGAATTCAACACCTAATGGGACGAAAGGGGGAAAATCAAATGGTACAAAAAAGGGCAGTGGCAATGCCAAAAAAGAATCAGAGAATCAACCTTATGACCCGGTAAAATATATTGAAGAGGTAGACGTGCGCATTCCGGATACAGTTGTGGATGAGGGTGTGAGAGGATTAAAGGATATTTTACGGGAGATGGTGGACTTGGAAGACGAAAATACCCCGAATGGTGACAAAAAATGAGGCGCCTGATTGCCAGGGCAATCTTGAAAAACACAGATCTGCATGGCATCGATGTTTAAATGTGGTCTCTTTTTCTGAAGTACGTGGAGTACTTAAATTGATTTGGCTTGGGGAATGACTTTAGCATTGAAGTCGACATGTACCCATTTACGATACCTCTGTTTGCATGTATAAGGGGGGAGAACAGAACTCTCCTCGCAACAATAAATAGACAATTGCATTGCGTCGGGTTGACACCGAGAATGAATTAATCAGCTTTGACTTTCTCTACTATTTTTTTTTTATATCCCGAATTGCAGCAGACACGAGTCTTAGAATTTACACCCCTGCTACAAAACCTAGAAAAGTAGCGATATCAAACACGCGGAAGTAATGCGCCGTTAACTCCTTTGACTATTCTTATCTTCGTTGTGCTTACCTTGAGCCTTTTTGCATCAATCGGCTACCAGTACTAGTAGCGCTACTAGTATAATTGTTGTTGAATATTGGCGTCGGCTTACTATTTTGAGATAGCCGATGCCACTCATCGACGCGGGGAAATGGCCGAGGATGCTAACTCCCCGACGAAGCCGCAGCAATGCCGCATAAAAAGAACATATTTTATCTTCAAAAAGAAGCATATCTTTGATACACTGTGCGTACCTGAAAAATCTGTATTCAAACCCTTGTTGAAAATGCCGCAATTGCCTCCTTATCAATATACCGGTCCGGTGGACTGCACTATTCCTCCAAACCGCGCAGTTCTAAAGGGCAAGAGTGTTATTGTCACAGGAGGTATGTCTCCATCTCTCTCTCGTATAGTAGCTCAGAATATCTTCCATCTGATCATTTATAGGAGCGAATGGTATGGGCGAAGAGACGGCTCGCGCTTTTGCAGCGGAAGGGTATTTAGATCTCTCAAGCCATGATCTCATACAAAGCTGATAATACAAATGCAGTGCATATGTCACGATAGCGGATCTAAATGAAGGAAGAGGAAAGAAGGTCGCAAAAGAATTGAGCCCGTTAGTTTATCGACTGGACTTCTGTTTCTGGCTTTCCAAACTAATTCCAACATTAGCAATGCTCAATTTGTGAAATGCAACATTACATCATGGGATGATCAGGTCGCAATGTTTGAAGCTGCTATTAAGAATTCTCCCCATAAAAGCTGTGACATTGTCATTGCAAATGCTGGGATCAGTCGTGCCTCGGGAGATGATCTGTGGCTATTGGACGGTAATATCTACTGATGCTTACAATGACCCTCAAATACTCACTGGCTCTATACAGACCCTGATTTGCCCCCGGTGAAGCCGGAGCTCAACATTGTCAGCGTAAATCTGATCGGGACAATGTATACGTGGAAACTTGCAGTGCATTATTTCCGGAAACAGCCAGACACGCGAGACCGGGATCGTTGTTTTATTATTACCGGAAGTATGGTATCATGGATTGATTCTCCTGTAAGAGCCCATTGATGAAATTGAATGATTCGTTCAATTGTGCCTGACTACATCTATAATCTAGGCAAATTGGCAATATACAAGCAGCAAGTATGGGCTTAGAGGATTGATGAGGACTGCCCGTAGGAATTCACACGAGCAGGGAATTCGGATTAACTACGTGGCTCCTTGGTAAGTACTTGGCCAGTATATTATTGATGAAAGCTTTCCGTTGATGGAATGAAATAGTTATATCAAGAGTGCTATCCGCTCAGCCTCCTATGAAGCCCAGTTAACCGCCAAAGGAGTCGAATTTGCCCCGCAAGAAGACGTGGCAACTTGTATGATGAAACTTGCGACAGATCGGACAATAAATGGTAGGAAAACTGTCAAAAAGAAGTATTTCAAGATGCTAACATCTCAAGGTCATTCTCTGATGATCACCCCTAGGTCAGTCGCCAAGGAAGGTTATAAAGATGTGGGTATGGATGATCATGTTGAAGAAGGATATTTCAAGAGAACACAGGAAATCCAACTAGACATCATTGAAGACAAATGGGAGGTTGGATGGAGCAAGGGGCGTACATTGGAGGGAGCGAGAAAGGATTGAGATCAATGATATAGTTTCTTCAAATAGCAAGACTTGATTCATTCGCTATTGACACGAGCTCTATATTCTATCTCCAAGTATACTTCATATTCTCATTCATTCAATCAGAGTGGATCTCAAAGGGAGTATGTTCAGGGTTCGACAATGCCCATGAAATACCCTCAGCCATAACTTTATCCCATTTCGCACTGGCAGCGAGCTTGTCCCCGTAGCGACGGAATCCATGAGGCACACCAGGGAAAACGTGAACATCCGTAGGAACACTAATATGAATTGGTCAGTCGGAAGTCTCTCATCGCACAATACAACGAGACAAAACTTACCCATTCTCATTCAATAACTGGGCATAGAAGAAGCCCTCATCACGAAGCGGGTCATTACCTGCAATACCGAATGTCGTAGGAGGTAACTCGCTTACTTCTTCCGCAGTCGCATTTCCAGGATTCAATCTGCGATCTTCACGGCTATTCTTGAGTTTATCGACGCCAAGAAGAGATATGAATAACTTGATCCTATCAATTGGCAGGATAGGTGCATCGGCACACTGTACAAGACTCGATAGCTCCGGACTGCGTAATTTCTCCTGTCGAGGAGCATAATAATCAAGTTGCACCAGACAAGGAATCATAAGGACTTGTCCACGGATCTTGGGACAAGCGGCTAGATCTTGATTGTCTCCTCGATACTGAGCCAGCGTCAAAGAAGCTGTCAACTGGGCACCGGCCGAGATACCACCAACAACGACCTCACCTCCACGTCCACCAACCTCGGAGATGTTCTCGTGGAACCAGACGAAGGCATCTTCGACATCATTCCAAGCTGTGGGGTATGCATATCCGGGAGTATGTCGGTAATTCACGTTGAATACCACCAGGGGGAAATTCTTTTCGAGTTGATCGACGACTATGCGATGACAGATTGCGTCTTCAGAGTCGAGAGTTCCAAAAGTATATCCACCACCGTGGAGATGGATGTAGACCGGGAGAGCGTGGGAACTGGTTTCATTCGCTGGACGATAAGATCGTGCCTCAAGAATGTACCCATCACGAGCGGGTATTTTGAAGTCCTTGGTAGTAACCTTAGAATCCAAACCTATTATATATAAAATAGATGTTAAATCAGCGAGGATTCATGTAATAATCTGTCCATACAGTTGTACTAGTGGCTCCAGGGAGTCCACATGCCCAATGCATGAAATGTGTAGATCGGAAGATTTCCTTGTCTTGCATACAGTTTCTTCCTCCGCATAAGTTATACAGATGATTTACATGTACTAACCTTGATCGGCGATTGCCTGAGCGGCGAGTTCTTCACGACTCTTGTTGACGATCTTCTTCAACTCTTCAATCCCGACTTTAGGGAAAGGAGGTATAGTAGGCTCCAGAGCGAGCCAATCTTCACTGGGACCAGTGTATTGAGAGAAATCCGCCATTACGTTGAGACTAGTAGAGTATGTACGAGTAGAGTACGAGTTGGAATAGATAGTGAGTGGAAGTTGGAAGATATTCAGGAGAACAAATCGAGGGGAAATCAAGTGCTTCTCCCCATTTCATCATCGACTCCACCGCAGTGCGAAGCAGTGAAACACCTCGGTTCGGCTATGCGAGAGTATGCGGGGCGGTTTACTCCCCGCCGACTTGGTCGAAATAGGTATACCGGGGTTCTTTGTATTATTATATGGTGTAGTTATATTGCGAAGACAGTTTTAGAGATTGTAGTACCTTGACATTTTTCAACACTATCTTCTCTTGGTCGAAATTTAGTTCATAACCATGGATCCTGGAATATTAGTACCATCCGAGCCACCATCCCGCTCATTGAGGGGGAAAGTAGCCATTGTGACTGGAGCAGGGTGTCTAGGAGATGGTATTGGTAATGGACGAGCTATATCTATTCTTCTAGCTGATGATGGCTGTGATGTATTATGCATTGATATGAACGAAGGATGGGCCAGCAAGACGGTGGATATGATATCATCAAAACCAGGTCGAGGACAGGCTGTCTCATTTCGCGCAGATGTCACATCAGCAGATGATTGCAAGGCAGCGGTAGATTTTGCCGTCGAGAAATTTGGTCGTCTTGATATTTTGATCAATAATGTTGGCATTGGAGGTGCGCCTGGCACGGCGGTCGATGTTGATATGGTGGAGTGGGCGAAGAGCATGGATATTAATGTCGCGAGTATGGTGCAGATGAGCAAATATGCTATACCTGTGATGGCTCAAAATGAAGGTGAGAACAAAGGAAGTATAGTGAATATGGGCAGTGTTGCAGGTCTCAAGGTATGTATAAGAATACCATTTTTTCATCTGGCTTTTGATCATTCTCCTTGATGCTGACCTACTATGAAGGGAGGAACACCACATCTGCTATATCCGACATCAAAAGGTGCTATTGTGAATCTCACTCGCGCAATGGCTGCACATCATGCTGCAGAGGGAATACGAGTTAATTGCGTTTGTCCTGGAGTGAGTTGCTCTTCTCTGATTGGAGATAGCCATGACTGAATTGATGATCAGATGCTTTATACACCGATGATGTATGGAAAGGGAATGAGTGAAGAAGCCAGAGAGGCTCGTCGAAAGCGCAGTCTGCTCGGGACAGAAGGAAATGGGTGGGACTGTGCAGGTGCTGTGGTATTTCTAGCAGGTCCTCATGCTCGGTGGATGACTGGTGTTATTTTGCCAGTCGATGCTGGAACGACTGCTGCGGTGGGAATTGGAATGACCAAGAGTGCTAGTGTGAATGCATGATCAACGTCAATAGTGAAATTTGAACACAAAAAAATCATCCGTGAATCACAACTTAGACCTTAATCTCACTAACTGCACAACTGGGCTGACATCCGTGGATACCCTGAAGCATACCATCTACTTATTGAAAGTAAGGAAAGATATACTAGAGAAGCTTTATCTCATGAACTGGAATTATTTGGGTATGTATGTAGTGAAGTCCCACCATCCGAGTCAAAAGTCCAAACCAAGAAAAAAAGAACACAAACAATGAAGCCGAAGCGTTATACATCGCTGAACGACATTCACATCCACATCGCTACAAGCAAAGCTAGAAGAAGAGAGGTAGCAGCTGGAGTACCAACAGTCCGAAGATCTGAACCGGCCTCCGATTTGCGACTGGGAAATTTGGAGTCCCATGCATCACCATTGTGAGGTGCTTCGATGGCACAATATCCAGAGTCCTTCTGACAGCCAGCACCACAATGTAGTGTCGTATTCCCGCAGGCATTAAAGCTTCCACAGCATAACCCAAATGGGGATCCAAAGCAGGTATAATTGGCTCCGCAGGTACCGTCCACTGAGATCTGCTGATGAGGTTGAGATTTTTTTGGTCCCTTCTTGGGCTTCTTCTTCTTCTTGCTTGTATGGCCCGGCCAGCGACTATCCTTGCGGTACCAATTCTCGCGAGGATCACCTAGACAATCTCCCAGTGTTGTTGGACGATAGCCGAGTCTAGTCATTGTCTGTAGCATATGTTCAGTGAGGTTATGAACAGTTTGCTCGTGCGCATCGTGAGCAATAACAAGCCAAGACTTGCTATGAGGGCTTCCAGTAGTAAGAGACTCGTCGAAGATGTCCTTGGAGCGCTGAATCAAACCCGGGTCGTCATTCTTGTAGTCGTCCGTGTCAATGTCATAAAGTACAATATGATATCCCAGCTTACCCAGATCCTCACGACAGCCCGATCGGGCAAGACAGCTGGAATACGGAGGTCGCATATACGTTGGGAAACTACCAATTATATTTCGCAGTGCTGCTTCATTCTTTTCCAATTGTGAAATACGTTGTGCAGACGTTACTTTGCTGAGATCCTCATGAGACCAGGTATGACTCGCGATCTGATGACCACTGAGTATCATGCGTTCGATCAAAGAGGCCCACGGAAGTGTATCATCGTCAATTTGGCCTTTGCCATTGTTGATTCCAGTAATGAAGAAAGTAGCCGGTGCTTCATACTTGTCAAGTAAATCGAGCAGGTCGCCAGTGTATCGAGTTGGCCCGTCATCAAAGGTCAGGGCTACCGTTCCGGGAACCGTGCATGATCGAATCTCCCTAGGTCCATAGGGAACCAGACCTATGTGAGGTCGAGGGATATCTTTGGTAGGTGGGCCTCCAGGTACTCGATGGGCATCACATTGGCCGTAGTCAATCATACAGTCCGGGGAGCGGCAGTGCGCCTTGGTCGTCCCGCAAAAGCCTGTATATTGATATTAACGATCAATATCCCAGTGAAACAACCTTGAAAGATTTGAACTTACCTGCACTCGAGCAGCAGGTGCCGCTGGGACACTTGCCCCATCGCGGGCCACACTTATAGTCGAGATTCTGGGGGGCATCTCGAGACTGAAGCTGGAAGTCGATGGTTTCTTCCTGAGACGATGAGGCCTGGTGGGTGACTGCTGAGGAGAAAGCAGTCCCAAGACCGACGAAACCAAGAATAACGACCAATAGAAAATACGAGTTGACACGCATATTGAACTAAAGGAGGAAAAGTAGTATATAATGAAAGATAAGATGTGAGAAAACTTGTATTGCGAAGGTTCGAAAGCGAGGAAGAAAAGAAAGAAGAAGCGAAGAAAAGATTGGAAAGAAGAAAAGACACGAAAAGAAGTGAAGGAAGCAGCGTCTGGCAAATCATTCCTCTTTTTTATATTTTGAATCGTCGAGTCTATTTGAAAAAAAAGACTATAGAAGAAAGTAGAAGGACTATCGAGGAAGGCTCGTCCAGCTAGGAAAAATAGGAAATTGAACTGACGCTGGATGAAAAATGCTAGCAAAGAACCCTAGACTTTCTCGGTCTGTAAACGCCGAGTATGAGATGAATATGAAGATGAGCATAAACCGGGGAATGATTGAAATACAGTATGGGTATCTTTTTGATTCTCATTCTTGGAGTAGTCCCACTTGGTAAGCTATGATATTTCCAGAGGAACAAGCTTAACCAGGCGAGATTGAATTCCAGGGTGCCTGTTTGAGCGACGAGTTACTGTGTCGCGTCCATCGGATATAAAAGCTAGGGTTATACCGCCCGGTTTTGAGTGGGTTCGTGGTCGGAATCGTGAGTCGAGGCTGGTACTTTTATTTATGAGGAAGATTTCCAGCGTGATGCAGCGAAAAGATTTGCTCAGTTACCAACACCGTCTTCTCCTACTGCGGCAAAGACATATGGTGCTAGACGGTCTAAGTGTGGGCCCAGTTTAGCCGGGGCGCTTCGAGCAATGACACCGATAGCCGCTATGAGATGGCGACGATGAACAGTTGTGATATTGGATGAGGCGAGAGTGTCAGAAAGACGACCCACGAATGCGTTGAGCTGATGATCGGAGAAATGTTGCACCAAGGCTGAGATGGCGGCCAGAGCTCTCTTGGTGACGACAGTTCCAGCAGTATCATTATGGATGATTGCCATCACTGGTTCTTGAAGGGCATCTAATTCTTGCTCTTGAAGCATCGGGCCAAAGCAAGTGACAACCTTAATGAGAACATCAATGGCATCACTACTGAATCCCTTGGCGGCATCTTTCTCGAGCATGCCCTTCACCATGGAGCCCCGCCGTCCCGAACTTGATGGAGTTGGACCTGTCAATCTGGGGATGAGGACTTTTGAGACAGCATTATATGCGGAGACCACAGATTGAGGGGCGGGCTGTCCGGCCTGTGGACGGGGGAGGGTGTCGACGATGACGCGAAGGGCGGTGTTGGGAACAGAGGTATCGATCGTCTGGGAGGATGTCAAGTTGGCCAGCTTTTCAAGAAGCGGCATCAGTGTCTCAAAGGGGACTCGGATCGCAAGCGGACCAAGACTATTCCAAACGGCGGTTAGCATATCTGGAGGCGAGAGCTGGGAAAGCTGGTGTATGATTTGTAGCCTACCATTTCAATGCCTGATTCTGAACTTCACCATGTTGATCATCCAATGCCTTAAGAAGACCATCGGCAAGATTTTGAGAAGATCGGAGGTCGCTGGTGAGATAAGAGGAGCTCTGGTTGCTGAGGATGCCGAAGAGGTCATTCAAGGACATGAATCTCAGATCGGCATCGGGGTCATCCAGCTTGGAGAGCAAGCCGAAAATAGACTGTTGAGTCACCTGTCGGTCTGCCATCGTGATGAGATTAGACTGAAGAGTTAACTGAGAGGGGTGGTTGAAGAGAGGGAGAGTTGAACAAAGATAATTGAAGCTATCCACGAAGTGCGGGCGAGCCTCAACCGTCGATTGGCAAACGTGGGGTCGTGTTATTGGCCTCAGGCAGAAACAGTATTTTCCCGTAGAATTCCAAAACCTTTTGGAATTTTTGAAATAAATTGTCGTGGAAAAAACAAATCAGATTAATAAAGATACTACTGTTCAATCTGACGGTATTGGAGTTTTCTTTTGGACAATGGTATGGTGGCAGAATGATCGGAATATATTTCAAATTTTTAAGGTACGTATTATTATAATCATTTATTGCTATATTACTGTACTTCTACTACTAGTAGTACTACTACTTTTATTACTACTACGTCTCTTACTGCTACTGCTATATCTACTGCTCCTTTAAACTCTGACCGTTGTAGATATACATTTAAAATAAATCCATAATAGATACGATGGCCGGAACAGCTATGTTCTTACCATCTAACTCGGTATGGAACAGCTTGAGGAAGTATTTGAAGTATTTTGGAATTAATTATTACTTACCACAACGAGATCTAACAAAAAAATAATCCAAGGGCTTCAACCCTTTACTATGGCATAAGATTGAACAATGGGAGAGGGTCCTTGACTATATCGAACTGATTATATACAGGCAGATCTCCTACTAGGATACTACTAGGGACATGGAGAGGGACATACTATGTCAACATAGTATGAGGAAAATAATCCCGGGGTAACTATCCAATTTAGGCTTTTTGGAAAGTTTCTGGATTATATGCACAATAAATTGTGTTTGCTCTGTAGCAATAGATAGAAATATCATTCCCATAAGAATAGTATAGGTATACAAATTTCCAAATGAAACAGCGGACACGAAAATCAGACAGTTAACAACAGATACCAATATTCTAATACTAATTATCTGTTATTTTGATAGCAACCAACAACATTTTGGAAATAGTATTTGCTATCGTATAGAACTGTACAGACTAATCGTCTTGAGGATCTCCGCCTCCAAATTTGGACACAAATTACCTTTTCAGTACCACCGGTTCCATCCCCTGATCCCACGTCTTTGCTCAATTACCATTACTCTCATCAATTTTTTCTATTCCGATAACCATCATCACCGCTTTCTTTCCAATCATTCTTCGAGTCTTTACGAACTAGTTTTCCCCGTCCTTCGAAATGGCGTCCCAGCGCGCAACTAAAGAATCCTTGAACTTATCTGATTCAGAGGATGAACTCGACCAGTTGACAGTATTGAAAAAACGACAGCGTAACTTGGAAGTCGAGCTGTTTCTGTTCCAGAAGGACTGGAAGACAGCTGGACAATTTGATTCTTCATACTGGAAAAAAGCCGCAGAAATTGAGAAGATCGGAGTCAAACGAAGTTTGACCGAGCGCAATATATCGCAAAGTAGCTTTTCCGGAAAGGAAATTGACTGGGAGGCAACAGAAGAAGCCAAGAAGATAATGGAGAATATCAACGCCCATCAGCAATCACTGAAGATTTGTTCCAACCGAGCCGAGTCTCTTATTGAGAAAGAGAAAGAGAAGGGCAGAACCCTCAGAGCCTCCTTTATGAAGCTCTTCACCATCTCTAAAATGGGGATCAATATTTCGTGGACAGGGGCAGGAAAAAGGAAGAAGATTGATCAAAGTTCCTGGCGCTTTGTACTGATTGAAGTCTACAAAGCCAAACATCCAAAGGAAAATCAGCTGTGGTGTCCCATCATTCAAACTTATAGATCCTCGCGTATTGTCGTCGCGGCTCACATTTTCGCTTATATGCATGGACAATCCACCATGGATGCGATCTTTGGAAAAGGAGGAGACATTTTCTCTGCTCAGAATGGAATTCTCATAAGTAAAGAGGTCGAGCATCATTTTGACAGCGGAAAGATGGCCCTCGTGCCTAATATCGGTGAAAATACTGGACTTTTTGAGATACTTGGGTGGTTGAATAGTTCACAACCAAGGGAGTTCAAGGTCAAAATTCTTGATTGGGACTGGGACCAACTCGACATGGAAGTCGATTCTGAAACCCATATTCATTGGAGAGATCTAGACGGTCGACCTTTAGTTTTCAAATCAGACTTTCGACCCGCTGCTAGATATCTGTACTTTCACTATTGTGTCCAAGTTTTGAGACGATCATGGCAGCTTTCGAAGAAAGTTGACACAAAAGATCTCGCTGCGGCTACTCTCAGGAACGAAGATGGAAAGTTCTGCTGGGGCACACCTGGTAGATATATTCCGAAGAATATGTTACTGGCCTTGGTGGAAGAGTTGGGGCATCAATACGAACCCCTTTTGGCTGGTGCTTCGTCAAGCACATCCTCAGAATCCGATACTTTATTAGAGGTGGCTGCTAATCAGACAAAAGCAAAGCGTAAATGTCTCCCTGAGAATTTTTTCAGCAACGATTTCGAAATCGATGACCCTTCGGACTGATGAAATTGAATATCTGTTTTGTATTTTTTTTTGTTACTATTATTATGTTTACAAATGTTAAAACTACAAAGCAGGACAGCTTTGTATATGATCATCACCACTACTTAATCTCGAATCGTGATGAACTCGACTCAAGATCCATCATCTATCAGTAGAACGAGTCTGTGTTGTAACTATCATTACATAGATAAATGTCCTTTCTATACGGAATACCTATCAGTCAATTACGAGCTGGGCAGCTCGTAATATAGACAACCACCTGATTGCCTTCAATATGAATACATTGATCAAAATGATATACCATACTACCACACCATTCCTCGCGAGCACAGTCTATATAGCAATTCAAAACAGAAATGAAATGATAGATTTATACAAAGCTTTGTAAAAATCCATCATTAAATTCGTACAGTGTATCTTTCAAAAACAACAAATAGTCAGATCAGACTCGACCTAGAATACTCAATCCAATATACTCGTTCTGCCTATCGTAAAATACAAATTCTTTCTCCATACAGAAAAAATAAATAAAAAACATAGAATAGAAAAAAATCAGTAAAAAAATAAATTCTGTTTTCGTCCGCTCGACTAAAACTTTGAACTTAACCGATATATCCGACTCGAGCAGAATCGAATCAGTCCCTCCAGAAAAATACCACTCACTTAGCTTTGAATCATAACTCGTAACCATACTAACACAGCAGATCCCCAGACAAAAATGGAGATTACCAAACCATCAGCAATCTATCAGCCATCGGCCATTCATGAATTCCAATTGATTAAGGTTACCAACTGCAATATACTTCTGCGGCACAAACTCGGTGGGGAAGAGTGTCCGATATAATATGAAGTTGGCATAATATAGAAACATGGA
>Ga0055528_1001721_pt1 | contig 12655 bp, 10 predicted proteins | sample AraplaCol_mMS_r2_2_FD_55006 | JGI IMG/M metagenome (GOLD analysis project Ga0055528, IMG submission 55006) | Arabidopsis root microbial communities from North Carolina, USA - plate scrape MF_Col_mMS_r2 | ecosystem: Host-associated > Plants > Roots > Endosphere | place: USA: North Carolina...
GGGTCGTCGATCAATGCGCAGGCGACATCGGCAAGCGATGTCTGCGCCTGGTTGCCGGCCGTGACCACATAGGCGATCGGCAGCCCACGGGTCTGCATGGTCAGGTTGATGGCGATATTGGAGGACTGCGTGAGAATCGCGACGCCACGTTCGATGCGCTGCATGCCATGCTGATCGGGCCAGAGCAGCGCGCCGTCCAGACCGTTGATCAGCCCGTAGCAATTCGGCCCGAGGATCGGCATATCGCCCGCTGCCTCCAGCAGGGCCCGCTGCAGCTCGGCGCCATCCTCAAGTTCACCCGTCGCCTCGCTGAAACCCGATGCATAACAGACCGCCCCGCCGGCACCGGCTTCAGAAAGGCTGCGGACGATCTCGACGGTCAGCGTCCNGTTGACGCCGACGAAGGCGGCATCCGGCGCTGACGGCAGATCCGANACCGAGCGATAGCAGCGNCGTCCGAGCACCTCGTCGAGCTTCGGATGGACAGGCCAGATCTCGCCGGCAAAACCCATNCGATCNCACTGCTCGATCACCCTGCGCGCCTCGCGGCCACCGAAGACGGCGATCGTTTGCGGTCTGAGCAGGCGGTCGAGCGGGCGAGATGTCATCGGCTCACGCTCCCAAAGGTCTAAGCAGGTCGCGGCTGATNATATGCCGCTGGATTTCGGAGGTGCCATCCCAGATGCGCTCGACGCGCGCATCGCGCCAGAAGCGGGCGAGCGGCAGGTCGTCCATCAGGCCCATGCCGCCGAAGATCTGGATCGCCTCATCAGTGACCCGGGCGAGCATTTCCGAGGAGTAAAGCTTGGCCGAGGCGATGCCGGTCTGCAGGCAGCCCGGCATCAAGCCGCCAGGCGGCGGCAAGTGTCAGCCAATCGGCTGCGTCGATCTCGGTGATCATATCGGCGAGCTTGAACGACACACCCTGATTGGCGCCGATCGGCTTGCCGAACTGCTTGCGCTCGGCGGCATAGGGCAGCGTCATGTCGAAGACGCGCCGTGCCCGGCCGACGCAGGTGGCGGCAACCGTCAGCCGCGTGCCGTAGAGCCATTGATTGGCTATGTCGAAGCCGCGATGCACCTCGCCCAGCACCTGGGCTTCGGGTATCCGGCAATCTTCGAAGCTGAGCGTCGAGTTGTGGTAGCCACGATGCGAAACGGAATCATAGCCCTTGCGGATTTCGAAGCCCGGCGTGCCGCGATCCACCAGGAAGGCGGTGATCTTCTTCTTGATGCCTTTCGGCGTTTCTTCCTCACCCGTCGCGGCAAAGACAATGACGAAATCGGCGACATCGGCATGCGAAATAAAGTGTTTCGTGCCATTGAGGACGAAGTCGCCGCCGTCGCGGCGGGCGGCGCATTTCATCCCGCGCATATCGGAACCGGCGTCCGGTTCGGTGATCGCAAGCGCGTCGATCTTCTCGCCGCGCACGGCGGGCAGGAGGTAGCGCTCTCGCTGCTCGCCCTCGCAGGCCATCAGGATGCCGGAGGGCCGGCCGAAGAAAACCGTCAGCCCGAGGGAACCGCGCCCGAGCTCCCGCTCGACCAGCGTGAAGGTGACGTGATCGAGGCCGGCGCCGCCGACCTCCTCCGGGAAATTGCAGGCGTAGAAGCCGAGATCGATGCATTTGCGCCGGATCTCGTCTCCGAGCTCCGGCGGGACGATGCCTGTGCGCTCGACCTCGTTTTCGTGCGGATAAATTTCGGTCTCGACGAAGGCGCGGACCGTCTCGACGATCATTTCCTGTTCTTCGCTCAATCCGAAATCCATGCCGATCCTCCTACCGTTTCTGGCCGACGTGACGGCCGACGCCTTCAGGCGCGGCCAAATTCGCCTGCGCTTCGGCGATCGCCTTGACCTTGTCGAGAATGACGGCCGGCGCCGGCGTGGCCTTGCCGGCCTTGCTGTCGACATGCAGCAACATGTGCTCGGCGGTGGCAATGGCCTCGCCCNTCGCCGTATCGTGCAACGTATGGAAGACATGCAGCCGCTTGTCGTCGACGGAGAGGACCCGGCAGGTCGAATGGATCGTCTGGCCGAGCTTTGCCTCGCCGAGATGGCGGATGTGGGTTTCCACCGTATAGTAGCTGTGCCCCGCCTCAACATAGGCGACATCGACGCCGATGAGGCGCAGCAGCGCATCCGAGGTATCGCCGAAAACCTGAAGGTAGCGGTGTTCGGTCATATGGCCGTTATAGTCGACCCAGGCAGGGCTGACTTTCGTCTCGACGAGCCTCAGCGGTTTCGACGGGTCGACAGACGCAGTCGTCCCGCCGCCTTGTGCCCAGAGCGATTGCTCGAAGTCCTTCAAGAGCTTGCCGGCGCCCCAGCCCTTGCCGCCATCGCCGCCCTTGAGGGCCTGCAGGATGCCGACGAGGTTTTCGTCACGGATGCGTTCAAGCTCGCGGATCGACACGCCGGCCGCCTGTTCGTCGGATTGCCGGCCGATCTTTTCGATCAGCGCATCGTCGAGATCGACGACATCGGTGAGCTTGGTCCAGGGCCAGGCGAGGCAGGGACCGAACTGGGCGAGGAAGTGGCGCATGCCGGCCTCGCCGCCGGCGATGCGGTAGGTCTGGAACAGGCCCATCTGCGCCCAACGCAGGCCGAAAGAGTAGCGGATGACGTCATCGAGCGTCTCGACGGTGCAGATATCGTCNTGGATCAGCCACAGAGCCTCGCGCCACAGAGCTTCGAGCAGCCGGTCGCCGACGAAGGCCTCGATCTCCTTGGCGATGTGGACGCCCTTCATGCCGATCGGCGCCAGTCTTTCCATCGCCGCCTGGATGGTCGCCGCCGAGGTCTTTTCACCGCCGACGATTTCGACGAGCGGCAAGAGATAGACGGGGTTATAGGGATGGGCGACGAAGAGGCGCTCGGGATGCTTCATGTCGCGCTGCAGATCGGTCGGCAGCAGGCCCGAAGTGGAAGAGCCGATCAGGGCGTCCGGGCGCGCCGAGGCATCGATCTCGGTCAGGACTCCGCGCTTGAGGTCGAGCCGTTCCGGCACGCTTTCCTGAATCCAGTCGGCGCCAGCGACGGCTTCCGCGAGCGTCGTGCAGAAGGTCAGCCTGCCGCGCGGCGGCAGGGGCGCGCCGGTCAGCATGGCATAGGCTTTTTCGGCGTTGGCGAGCACCTCGCCGACGATGCGGTTCGCCTCCGGATGCGGGTCGAACACATCGACGTCGATGCCGGCCAGCAGGAAACGCGCGATCCATCCGCCGCCGATGACGCCGCCGCCGATACAGGCCGCCTTGTTGATCCGTGTCATGCCGTCCTCAGCGCTTCGTCAGTTTGAGTTTCTTGCGAACGTCTTCCGGACCGATGATCCGGGCACCCATGCCTTCGACCACCTGCACCGCCTTTTCCACGAGCTGCGCATTGGTGGCGAGCTGGCCCTTGCCGACGAAAAGGTTGTCCTCCAGGCCGACGCGCACGTTGCCGCCGGCGAGAACCGCGGCCGCCGGATAGGCCATGGCGTTACGGCCGATCGAAAAGGCTGAGAAGGTCCAACTCTGCGGAACGTTGTTGACCATCGCCATAAAGGTATTGAGATCATCGGGCGCGCCCCAGGGAATGCCCATGCAGAGCTGGATCAGCACCGGGTCTTCGATCAGGCCTTCCTCGGCAAGCTGCTTGGCAAACCAGAGATGGCCGGTGTCGAAGGCCTCGATCTCGGGCCGCACGCCGAGATCGGTCATCTTCTTCGCCATCGCCCGCAGCATGGCCGGCGTATTGGTCATGACATAGTCGCCGAGGTTGAAGTTCATCGTGCCGCAGTCGAGCGTGCAGATCTCAGGCAGGCATTCGGCGACATGGCTGACGCGCTCGGTGGCGCCGGCCATATCGGTGCCCTTCGGATTGAGGGGAAGGGGGCTTTCGACATCGCCGAAGATCAGGTCCCCGCCCATGCCGGCGGTGAGATTGAGCACGACGTCGATATCGGCCGAGCGGATGCGGTCGGTGACTTCCCTGTAGAGGTCGTTGCGGCGGCTGGCGGCACCCGTGTCCGGATCCCGGACATGGCAGTGGACCACCGCAGCCCCGGCCTTTGCCGCGTCGATGGCGGACTCGGCGATCTGCTTGGGCGTGATCGGCACGTGGCTGGATTTGGAAACCGTATCGCCGGCGCCGGTGACGGCACAGGTGATGAAAACATCGCGGTTCATCGCAAGAGGCATGTTCTTGTTCTCCCTCGTCTTGTCAGCATTACGCGACAGGATGGATGGCGATGCGTTGCACTTTCGGAAGTAATCGATACATTATCGGAACTCGACGGAGGCGACCTTGCTGCAGCGATCGACGGAACGGCTCGACATTGACCTTCTCGTCCTGCCGGACGCGAATTTGATCCTGATCGCCTCGGTCATCGAGCCGCTGCGCGGCGCCAACCGCATTTCCGGCAGCGAGCTCTATCGCTGGCGGCTGCTGACGCCGGATGGAGCACCGGTCCCGACCACCAGCGATATTGCCGTGCCCGCCCAAGGCGCTTTCAAGGCGACGACCGAGGATACGCCGCTTTTCGTGCTTGCCAGCTACAACTGGCGCCGAAGTGCTACGCCGGCGCTGAAGATGCAGCTCTCCCAGGCTGCCCGCTACCGTACGGTGATTGCCGGCATCGAATCCGGCACATGGCTGCTGGCGGAAGCAAGCCTGCTCGACGGACTGCCGGCGACCGTTCATTGGGAGGACTACGAGGATTTTGCGCTGGCCTATCCGCAAGTGCGAGCGGTCAAGGATCGCTTTGTCATCGACGGCAAGCGGCTGACGACCTCAGGTTCGCTTCCGACCGTCGACCTGATGCTGGAGGTGATCCGGCAGCGGCAGGGTTATTCGCTGGCGCTCGAAGTCAGCCGGCTGTTTCGCTACGAGCAGCCGTCCTTCCATGCCGATGAGCCGCTTTCGGCAGCCTCGGCGGGATTGCGCATGCACGATCCCCGCGTGGCGCAGGCAGTAAAGCTCATGGAGGAGCATATCGAGCAGCCTCTGATTCTCACGCGGCTCGCCCGCAGGGTGGGCATCAGCGCCCGGCATCTGCAGGATCTCTTCCAGCAGAACATCGGCGCGCCGCCGCATGTGCATTATCTCGCGCTGCGCCTGAACGCGGCGCGCCGCAAGGTGATCGAGACGACCGCCTCCTTCGCCGACATCGCGGCGGCGACCGGCTTCAACTCGGCCTCGGCATTTGCGAGAAGCTACCGCGCGAGTTTTTCAGAAAGCCCGTCCGAGACCCGGCGCCGTCTGCGCCGCCGCATCACACCGACGTAGGCTGGAAGGCGTCTCGTAACATATCCGCGAGTTCGCGAACTGCCTCACTGGATCGGTAGGGATTGCGCCGGAGCACGACTTTCGAGGAATCGACCGGTGGGAAGCCGTCTTCGGCAGTCAACTCGCGGCAGCCGGGCGGAATGTTGCTGCGACACAGCGTGGTGACGGCAAGGCCCGCGGTCACGGCATTCTTCAGCCCCGAGCCGGTATCGGCGATGAAGGCGATCCGGTAATGGCGGCCGATCTGCTCCAGCGACCGGAGCGCATAATCGCGCGACCAGGTGGAGTTACGATAGGTCGCAATCGGCAGGGGATCGATATCGTGCAGCCGGTGAACCATGGATGTGACCCAGACGGTCGGGTCGATACAGAGGACCTCGCCTTTCGTCTGGTCGCTCCAGTCGAAGACCACGGCCAGATCGAGTTCGTCCCGCTCGAGGGCGGCGAGGTTGCGGACNGTATAGTCACAGGACACCGTGACCTCGACGGCCGGATGGCGTACGGCGAAAGCCGCAAGGGCCGCCGGCAGCACCGTNTGGCTGTATTCCTCGGGAATTCCGATGCGCACCGGCCCATCCAGCGGTTTGCTGCGGATCGTCGCGGCGGCCTCGCTTAGGAGGTCGATGATCCGGCGGGCATAGGGCACGAGTTGTATGCCCTGGCGTGTAAGCAGCACACCGCGGGCGCCGCGCTCGAACAGAGCTTCGCCGATCGTCTGCTCGAGCCTCTTGATCTGGGTGCTGACAGCCGACTGCGTCCGCCCGATGCGCTGGGCAGCCGCGGAGAAATTCGAGGTCTCGGCGACGACAAGAAAGGTCCTCAGCAGGTCGCTCTCAATCGGCTCGTGCATGGGAATAGCCATAGAAAAAATCGATGATAGCTATCTCTACTATTCGTTTGTCTAATGTCAATTCTTGAGGCAGAAAAGAGCCGCGTTCGACTTCCTTCTTTGAGAATATCCGCGTGACCCTTGAAAATCCGGCCAGACACCTCGCAGGCAGCGAGCACGAGAAGGGTGTGCTTCTCATCATTGCCGCGACGCTTGCCTGGAGCGCGAGCGGCGTCTATTCGCGGCTGCTCACCACTGACGTATGGACGGCGATCGCCTGGCGGTCGTTGTTCGGCGGCCTGTTCCTGCTGATCCCCTGCCTTTTCCTCGAGGGGGGTATTTCACGGCAGCAATGGCGTTCCGTCTTCCATCCGTCCGGACTTGCGATGATCGCATGCCAGACCTTCAGTCAGGGATGCTTCATCGGGTCGCTTTACATGACCACCGTCGCCAATGTGACGATGATCTATGCGACCGCGCCCTTCATCGCGGCACTGCTCGGCTGGCTCATCCTCAAGGAGAGGGTCGCCAGGCGGACGCTGATTGCCGGCGGCGTCTCGCTCCTCGGCGTCGCGGTCATCGTCGCCTCGTCGATCGGGGGCGGGACGGGGTGGGGCGATCTGCTGGCGCTCGGCATGACGGCGTCCTTCGCGCTCGTCATCATCATTCCGCGCATCAGTCCGCAGGTGCCGAGCCTGCCGCCGACCGTGGTCAGCGCTTTCCTGACCCTCGTTCTCTTCGCGCCGTTCGGTTCGGTCGGCTCGCTCGACCTGCACAACTGGATCGTCCTTGCCGCCTTCGGCGCGACCAATTTTTCCCTGGCGCTGGTGCTCTTTCTTGCCGGGGCAAAGCGGATGCCGCCGGCAGANGCGGCGCTGATCGGCACGATGGAAATCGTGCTCACGCCCTTCTGGGTCTGGCTGCTGTTTTCCGAACAGCCGCCCGTCGCCACCTTTTTCGGCGGTGCGATCATCCTCGGCGCCGTGCTCTGGCATACGGCCATCGACGTCAACCGCAGCCGGCGGCCACATCGCGCCTAAGTCTCCCATATCAAATCGTCCCCGACGATCCGAAAAACCGCCGTATTCGCGGGATCAATTATTTCCGCTACGCAGCGAGCCATTGCGACCTTGCCGACTGTCGTCTTTGAGTTGCGCCCATGTCGTTTTCTTGATCGCTGTTTTCCGTCAGTCGTGGTTTGCTTGTGGTGTTCAAAGCGCTATCTCGCAAACTGGCGAAATGGACCTTGGGACACCGGCCTGACGCCGGCGCTGTTCCGCAGCGGTAGAAGAACTGAAATCCTCAAGGAAATCGCCGGATAGAGATCCGGAGAGATATCGAGACGGATCGAAAGGAGATTCTGGAGCCGGAAACCAGCTCTTGGCACAGCAAATCGACGGATTGCGGCGGGCGATCGCGAGCAGAACGACAGGCAAAACCCGGGCGTTCACTTCTCTTCTCCATCCAATCTGTTTTTGCAAAATCCGAATATCGCCCGATGCGGCGGTATCCTGTGTTGTAGACCGGGCTGCAGAGGAGGCAGGCCGGAGGGAAGGTTGCCATCGGCTGCATCGGTTGCAGATCGAGGCATTCAAACAAGTGGGAGGAATCCATGAGCAAGAATAGAGGCGTCGTCTATCTCCGGCCGGGCAAGGTCGAAGTTCGCGACATCGACGACCCGAAGCTGGAAGCGCCCGACGGCCGCCGCATCGAGCACGGTGTGATCCTGAAGGTGATCTCGACCAATATCTGCGGCTCCGACCAGCACATGGTCCGCGGCCGCACGACGGCGATGCCGGGCNTGGTCCTCGGTCATGAAATCACCGGCGAAATCATCGAGAAAGGCATCGACGTCGAGATGCTCGACGTCGGCGATATCGTCTCGGTGCCGTTCAATGTCGCCTGCGGCCGTTGCCGCTGCTGCAAGTCTCAAGACACCGGTGTCTGCCTGACGGTGAACCCGGCCCGCGCCGGCGGTGCTTACGGTTATGTCGACATGGGCGGCTGGATCGGCGGGCAGGCACGCTACGTCACCATTCCCTACGCGGATTTCAACCTGCTGAAAATCCCCGATCGGGACAAGGCGATGGCGAAGATCCGCGATCTCACCATGCTCTCCGACATTCTGCCCACCGGCTTCCATGGCGCCGTGCGGGCAGGCGTCGGTGTCGGCTCGACCGTCTATGTGGCAGGCGCCGGCCCTGTCGGCCTTGCGGCTGCAGCTTCGGCTCGCATTCTCGGCGCTGCTGTCGTGATGATCGGCGATTTCAACAAGGATCGTCTGGCGCATGCGGCCAAGGTCGGCTTCGAGCCGATCGACCTGTCGAAGAGCGACCGTCTTGGCGATATGATCGCGCAGGTCGTCGGCACCAACGAGGTGGACAGCGCCATTGATGCGGTCGGCTTCGAGGCCCGCGGCCACTCGGGCGGCGAACAGCCGGCGATCGTGCTCAACCAGATGATGGAGATTACCCGCGCCGCAGGTTCGATCGGTATTCCCGGCCTCTATGTCACCGAAGACCCGGGCGCCGTCGACAATGCCGCCAAACACGGCAATCTGTCGCTGCGTTTCGGTCTCGGATGGGCCAAGGCGCAGTCGTTCCACACCGGCCAGACCCCGGTGCTCAAATACAATCGCCAGCTCATGCAGGCGATCCTCCATGACCGGCTGCCGATTGCCGATATCGTCAACGCCAAGGTCATCCCGCTCGACGATGCCGCCAGTGGATATGAGAGCTTCGACCAGGGCGCGGCGACGAAATATGTCCTCGATCCGCACGGCGAGGTCGCGAAAGCCGCCTAGCGATTGCGACCGAGGAACTTTACCTGACAGGGATGGCCGGCGGAAAACCGGCCATTCCGCATTTGTCACATGACAATTTGAGTGACGAACTACTGAATGCTGAACGGAAAATATTTTGCGTTGATCATGTCGTAGGTCCCGTCCGCCTTGATGCTCTTCAACGCTTCGTTCAGGCGCGCAAGGCGCTCCTTGTCATCGAGGCGCAGCGCGATCCCGGCACCTTCGCCAAAATAGGTGATATCGACCAGATCCGGCCCCTTGAACTCGCAGCAGCTTCCCGCCTTCGTGTTCGCAATCCAGTCGTAGATGGCGAGTTTATCCTCGAGAATAATGTCCACGCTCCCATCCGCCAGGCCTTTGTATAATTCCGGCGAAGACCGAAACACCGTCTTTTTCATGTCCGGATAAAGATGGTTGGCATAGGATTCCTGCGCCGTCGACGACGTCACGCCAAGAATTTTGTCGCTGAGAGCGGCGGGGCTGGCATCGCTGATTGCGGAATCCTTCCGGGCAATAAATACCGACGGACTGTTGTAGTATTTTTCAGTGAAGGCAACCTTTTGACGCCGCTCAAGGCTCATCGACATGGATGAGATGATCGAGTCGTATTTCCCGGCAACGAGATTGGGAATGATGTCGTCCCACTTCTCGATGATGAATTCGCATTCGAACTTGCCGACCTCGCAGAGGGCATTGGCTATATCGATGTCGAAGCCTTGCAGCTTGTTATTCGCATCGAGATAATTGAAGGGCGGAAATGCACCTTCGACGGCAATTCTCATCGGCATGCGATCTTGCGCAGCCACCTCGAGCGGCGAGATCGCCAGAAAGACACCCACCGCGCCCGTCATCAGCGCGCCGCGCACGATAGTCTGAATGGATATGCGCATCGTCGGGAGCTCCTTGGGGCGTATCGATCTCGCCCATAGTGCGCCGCAGCTTTTAATTCTACGTGAACGCTTCTTTGTTAGCCTCGGCCAATGCGCCCGTGTCGTGGTGTTCAGGGGGCCAGGCTTGCACATCGTTCTTCCTTCCAGCTCCAACACGTTTCAGCAGTCCTGGATTGCTTCGGGGAGAATTCTGTTTCTGATTGCCGTCAGCGGGCTTGGAGCGATCGGACTGGTCGTGCTGTCGGCACTGTGGGCGGGAACCGAGAGCGATGCTGCCGCCCTTGATCGACAGCGCCACCTTGTCAATGCCCGCTTGCGCGAACAGGTCGATCAAGTCGCGCATGTCATCGGCCAGTTCGGCAACGGCTATCTCACCCGTGTTTATCCCGCCGCCCGTTCGGCCGGAGGTTCCTCCAGCCTCGACGCGGTTCTGACGGCGGCGGCCGGGAGTGCGATCAGCCAGACCGCAATGTCCGCCTTCGGCTACGATCAGGCCTTCGTCGTCGACGAGAAGGCGCAGTTGCTCATGCTGGCGGACGCCCAAACGGAAAAGCGTTATCGCTGGATGAAGCCTCTGTTTTTGCCGCTGCTTCAGGATGCCCGCCTTGGGTTGAGACAAGGCACGGTTTCCAACGAGAGAACACCGTCCTCAATGGAAAGCCGCCTTGCAAGCACTGGCAGCTCCAACCCAGCGCTCGCCAATCTGATGCGGCTGGAAGGTCGGCCGACGATCGTCGGCGTGGTCGCCATCAACGAACCCGATGAGGGGCAACGGCAGACGATGCGGCAATTCCTGATCGTCGTGCGGTTTATCGACGGTGCGGCGCTGGACGAATTGAGCCGGCAACAGGGCCTCAACGGCGCGCGCTTCGCGCGCACGGCCGACGCAGACGAAAACGAAGTTGCCTTCCAGATCGACGCCACGGCAAACGGCGAGCCGATCGGCTTCATCGTGTGGCGGCCCGATCTTCCGGGTTCGAGGGTGATCGGCCGGTTGATGCCGGCGCTTTCGATTGCCGCCCTGGTGATCGCGATCCTGTTCTCGGTCCTGCTGGTGCGCCTGCGAAGCAGTCTCGGCGAGTTGAAGAAAAGCGAGCTGCACGCAAGGCAGCTCGCCTTGCATGATGTGCTGACCAACCTTCCCAATCGCGCCTTGTTCGCGATGCGGTTTGAGGAGTGCCTGGCCGAGACGCAGAATTCGACCGAGCGCTCGGCGGTCGCACTTCTCGACCTCGACCGCTTCAAGGCCGTGAACGACACGTTCGGCCATGCCGCCGGCGATGAACTCATCAGGATGGCTGCGGAACGGATTCGCGCCCTGCTTCGTCCGGGCGACACGCTTGCCCGGCTCGGAGGGGACGAGTTCGCCCTGCTTCTGCGTGATATCAAGGATGATGATCAGGTTTTGCCGGCAATATGCGACGCGATCGTTGCCGAACTCGGCAAGCCCTTCCCGCTTTTGCGGGGCGAGGCCGTCGCACGGGTCGGCGGCTCGATCGGCGTGACCGTCGTACCGGACGCCGGACGGAATGCCGATGACATCATGCGCTACGCCGATGTCGCGCTATACGAGGCAAAGATGGGCGGGAGAGGCCAGTGGCGCATCTATTCCCCATCCATGGACGGCGGCAGGAATGCGCGCGACATTCTCAAGAACGAATTGCGGGACGTTCTGGCCAAAAGTGCGGCCTCCTCCGCGGACGGTTCACCATCCGAACCGCTTGCGAACAGGCCGGACTACGGATCGCTCGAGGTCTACTACCAGACGGTACATCGTGCAGAGCCGGGATATACGGNGTCTGGCGCGGAGGCTCTGGTGCGCTGGCGTCACAGTCAGCGCGGATTGTTGACGCCTGCGAGCTTCATCCCNGTCGCCGAGGAAGGCGGCCTCATCGACGCTCTCGGTTTCTGGGTATTGCGCGAAGCCTGCAGGGCTGCCCGCAAATGGCCGGAAGGCACATTTGTTGCGGTCAACGTGTCTCCCGCCCAGTTGAGAAGGCCGAATTTTGCCGAGGAAGTCTTCGCCGTGCTGCAGGAGAGCGGCCTGCCGCCGTCCCAGCTCGAGTTGGAGCTCACCGAGTCCTCGCTCATCGAGGATAATTCGGATGTCTATACCGTGCTGAGGTCGCTGCGCAGCCGAGGTGTTCAGATTTCGCTGGATGATTTCGGAACCGGCTTTTCCTGCCTCAGCCATCTGGTGCGTTTCGATATCGACCGTATCAAGATCGACCGATCCTTCGTCTCGCAACTCGGNACAAAAGCCAACGGAGCGGCCATCATCGGCGCCATCGTCGCGCTCAGCCGCAACCTCGGGATCTCGACGACGGCGGAAGGCGTCGAAACCGAATATCAACGCGACTTTCTAGCCGCCCTCGGCTGCACCGATCTCCAAGGCTATTTCTTCTCCAAACCGGTTCCTGTTGGCGACCTCGATTGTTTTCGCAAAGCCGNGAGCGCCGTCGCCTGAGAGGCTTTTGATCTTCCGCCAGGAACTTTCGCCGNGCACGGCGGTTGACGCCCGAAGACCGGATGGAGGATCTGATGGGCGAGGNCGGGGAGTGGCGGCACCTTTGCGTCGACATGCAGCGGATGTTTGCCGAGGACACGCCGTGGCACGTTCCCTGGATGGTGCGGATCTCTCCGCAGATCGAAGAACTGGCCGGGCGGCATCCGTCCCGAACGATCTTCACCCGCTTCCTGCCACCCGAGCGCGCCGACGACATGCCGGGGAAATGGCGNGATTATTACCGCAAATGGTGGATGATGACGGGCGAACATCTTCCCCGCGGCTTCATCGATCTGGCCTCGTCGCTGGCAGCACTGGTTCCGCCGGCAAGGCACTTCGACAAACGCACCTATTCCCC
>Ga0055528_1001730_pt1 | contig 12622 bp, 9 predicted proteins | sample AraplaCol_mMS_r2_2_FD_55006 | JGI IMG/M metagenome (GOLD analysis project Ga0055528, IMG submission 55006) | Arabidopsis root microbial communities from North Carolina, USA - plate scrape MF_Col_mMS_r2 | ecosystem: Host-associated > Plants > Roots > Endosphere | place: USA: North Carolina...
GTTGGGAAGCTGCCGGTGTCGTGCCGAGNTCGACAGTGAAGCTCCGAAACAGCCTTTGATGTTCGGTGATATGGTCACGGCGCATGCTCTCGATGCTACGGCGCGCGGCTTTCGTAAGGCGTCCGGTAATTATGCCATCCGCGTCGCCGGAGACGTCGTCATAACGGCGGAAACTCGTGGCTGCATCGAGCAGGATCAGCAGCTCGTCGGCGCCCTTGGCGGATAGTATGCCGCTCGAAGAGCTGACACTCCCTCCTATGTTGACCACCCTGATGCCGAAGGCGAAACGCAGGGCGGCGGGGATACCCCATTCCGCCTTGCCGGCGCCGGAGAAAGTCAGTTCCGGGCCGTTTTGCTCGACGAATTGTCCCCGTTGCGGACTGTCGATTGATATCCGGCATCTGATCGCTCCGGGCCGATCTGCCGAAAGGCGTACGACAAGCACACCGTCGACTGGGGAAACAAAGGCCTCGCGAAAGAAAGTGATGCCTTCGGAAATGTAGGAAGTCGTGGCGATCGCCGTATCGAGATCGAGCGTGCGACGATAGCTGCCGACGGTCTGCGAATGGAGAAAATCGATATGGAGATCGCCGACCGGCTGGTACGACATCTGCTTGATCGGCCGCGCCATCAGATGTTCTTCGGCCATCGCTTCCGCTTCGGCGTAACGGCCTGCGAAGATCAGCTCCCGCACATCCTCCAAGTGGCCATAGGCATCGGCATTGACNGGCNGGTAAGGCCCGCCGGCCCAGAAGGTGGCTTCGTTGATCTGCAGNCGTTCGGAAACAGGGTCGCCGAAGACCATAGCACCAAGCCGACCATTGCCGAGCGGCAGCGCATCCGTCCAGAGCCGCGCAGGGGCATCGTACCAGAGAAGGTTGTCCGTCATGATCATTCTGCCGGGATGCTGTTTGCCGGTCTGATGTCGCGGATCCGAAGGCCGTCGACGCTGAAGAGCAACGCCTTTCTCGCGGAAAAGCCGGCGCTGACCGTCTCGCCCGGAAGCAGCGTCCTTTCCGAGCGGTCCTCGATGATGACGGATTGGCCCGAGGTGAGAGTTCCGTAGATGAAGCGGGTTCCTCCGAGGTTTTCCACGACGTCGACTTTGACATCGATCGCGCCGCCTCCTTCGTCCTGTCCGGTGAAATGTTCCGGGCGGATGCCGACCTTGACCGGCATGTCCTTGCCCGGACCGACGATGGCTGCTCTGAAAGCAGTGCCGCAATCGAGCTTGATCACCCCGTCCGCGCCGAGCGTGCCATCGAGGAAATTCATCCGCGGCGAGCCGATGAAGCCGGCGACGAAGAAATTGTCGGGATCGGCATAAAGCGTATCCGGCGTGCCTGCCTGCTCGATCTTGCCGGCGCGCATGACGACGATCTTATCGGCAAGTGTCATCGCTTCGGTCTGGTCATGCGTGACATAGATCATCGTCGCGCCGATGCGCCGGTGCAGTTTGGCGATTTCTACGCGCATGGAGACTCGGAGTTCCGCATCGAGGTTCGACAAGGGTTCGTCGAACAGGAAGACTGCGGGGTTGCGAACGATCGCACGGCCGATCGCAACGCGCTGGCGCTGTCCGCCAGAGAGTTGAGCGGGCTTGCGTTTCAGGAGCGGCTCGATCTGCAAGGTCGAGGCGGCAGCCGCAACGCTCCGGTCGATATCGGCCTTGCCCATGCCGGCCATGCGCAGCGAGAAGCCGATATTCTGCTCCACCGTCATATGCGGATAAAGCGCATAATTCTGGAAAACCATGGCGACGCCGCGTTCGATGGGATCGGCCTCGTTCATGCGCCGTCCGCCGATCGTCAGGTCGCCGGCGGTGATCTTCTCCAGGCCGGCGATCATGCGCAGAAGCGTCGACTTTCCGCAGCCGGAGGGACCGACGAAGACCGTGAACGAACCGTCATCGACGCTCAGATTGAGTCCCTCTATCGCCTGAAAGCTGCCATAGGATTTGTCGATATCGTGCAACTCTACACTGGCCAAAGCTTCCTCCCTTTAACCGCTTGGCGGGCAGAACGCGTCAGGTGATCCGTCGCGTCGAGCCTCGCAGGATGATGTCGCATTCGAGGACGACNCTGCGCGTCNCNCCGCCTGACGGCTCCGTCAGNCGTTCCACGAGAATGTCNGTGATGGTTTCAGCAATGCTTGCCACCGGCTGGGCGACGGCNGTAATGCCGGCTTCGTAGAGCCGGAAGATTGCCACATCGTCGAAGCTGGCAAGCGAAACATCCTCGGGCACNTGCCGGCCGTTCTCCTTCAGCCAGCTCAGCCCTCCGACTGCCATGCCATAATTGGCGGAAAAGATCGCGGTGGGCGGATTTTCAAGCGACATCAATCGCTTGGTCGCCTCATAACCGCCGTCCATGCGCCAGTTTCCACGCGCCGCGAGGGTAGGATCGATTGTGATACCCCGGTCGCGTAACGCCTGTTCATAGCCCGCCAGCCGTTCAATACCCGAAGAATTGCGCGGATCGCCTGTCAAAATGCCGATGCGGCTATGGCCGAGATCGATGAGGTGGCTGACGATGCGATAGCTCGCGCGATGGTTCTCGACCATGACCCGGTCTGCTGCCAGCCCGCGAACGTCGTTGTTATAGAAGATGATCGGGATGTCGTGATGGATGAGGTCGTCGACACGATCATAAACTTCCGCGGTGCCGTCCATGACCAGCGCATCGACACGCTGCGCGGCGAAGAAATCGAGTGCCTCGGCGACCACGCGCGGATCGCCGCCATGGCAGTAAGTCAGCAGTGCCCGTCCGGTTGGACGAACCGAATGGGCGAGATGCTCGAGCATGCGGGAATGGAATTCGTCGAAGGTCGGCACCAGGAAGCCGATCATATGGGTGAGGTCAGTGCGGATCGAGGCGGCGGCAGCATTGCGCCGATAGCCGAGGTCCTGGATCGCCCGCTCGATCTGTTCGCGGTTGGAGCGGCGGATCGTCTGGCCGTTGAGATAGCGGGACACGGTGCCGACTGCGACGTTTGCCACCCTGGCAACGTCGATGATCGTGGCTCCGCGCCTCTTTCCGGCCGTCTGGTCCGTCTGTTGCATTTCGAGCGGGCTCCTGCATTCATCCATGGGAAATGACGCCTGGCCAGGCGCCTTTCCGTCGTATAGCCCAGCGCTCCGCCGCCCACCAGTATTGCGGGCGGCAAGAGCAAAGTCCGACGGCTCCCTTACTTCAACCTGCATTATGCGCCTTCGAAGACCACGGCGCTGTGGATGCGCAGGCGCGGTACCGTGATATTGATGGCGCCATCGTCACCCGCATTCCAGGCAAGATCCTCTCCTGTCATCGCATCGAAAACGCGCTTCGGTTTTGCCGGCAGGCGCACCGTGGCATTGACCGGGCCGATCGCCGGAATGTCCTCGATCATTTCCATGACCCGGGTCGAACCGTCATCGCCACGCACGTCCTTGCCGCGGATCTGCGGCGGACCGTAGAGGAGATGCAGGATATGGCGGTCGTGCTCGATCTGATGCGTCAGCGTCGCCCGTCCGGACGAGGGCAGATCGGTGACCATGGCCGGATCGGGAACAAGCCGGTCGAGAAGGCCGCGAACCAGGTATTTGTAGAGCGGTTGGCCCATCGCCCGGTAAAGCCGGAAGATCGGATAGGCGATGTAGGCCGCGCCCTTGTGTTCGGTCACTGCCGCGCCCAGCATATCGGCATCCGGGTCATCGGGCGCGTGCTGGTGTGAGCAGAAATGCTTGTAGGAGCGGTTGAAGTAGGACGGATAGACGCCGGCCAGCACCGTTGCGCCCACCGAACGGACGGCTTCGGCATCATCATAGAAAACGAAGGCCGTTTCCGGCATGGAGGGGTCGAGATCCTTTCCGGCTTTCACATAGCTAGGCTTGAAAGCGATGGGCGCGGCTCCTCTTTCGATACCGAAGTCGACAGCAAATTGTCCGTTTTCATCAAGGCCTGAATGCCAGGAAGCGATGATCTTGCCGCCGCCGGCGAGATAGGACTTGAGCCGGGCGGCGAGCGCGGCATCGACAGGGATTTCGTCCGGCAGGATCAGCAGGCGGTACTGCTCGAAACGGCCGGACCTGTCGAGTACGTCGAAAGGCCGTTTCAGCTCCTGCAGTACCTGGGCGGCGCCGTCATCGCTTGGATGGTTGCGCGCGCCTTTGGGGTTCATGTGTTCGGCCGAAAGGATCGCGATTTCGGAAATCTGTTTTGCCCCCTCCAGGAAGGGTTCGAGTTTTTCGACACGATGATAGGCCGGCGCGATCGAAGCATAGGTATCGGGATTAATCGCTCCGTTCGGATGAAGCTGGTCGCCGACCAGGCATTTGGAGCCGAGCGCGATCATTTGCGCACACTCATATTCCAGCGCGTCCGGGTGCTTGAAGCCGCCGAACTCTCCCCAGGATGTATGGAACTTGCCGGTATGAGCGAGGAAATCCATGCCGAGCGTGGCGGCATAACGGGCGCTCGACGGGAAATGGTCGTAGCCCCAGCCGCCGGTCGGCAGGCTTTCGAGCTCGAGATGGGAGTAGGTCGAAAAGCGCTCCGGTCCCTGCTTGTGGATGTGACCGCAATTGTAGAAGACACGCAGGCCCGGAAATTCGGCAAATAGCGCTTCACTCGTCTCGCGGCGGAACTGCTCGTTGACGGCTTCGTCGTTCTTCAGGCGGTCGGCCGGGTTTTCAGGGTCGAGACCTTCGCACAGCATGCGTTCGACGCAGGCTGGGCAGACGCAGTCCGGCGTCAGGATGATATCGAAGAAGAGGCCCTGCGTCGGATAGTTCTGCGCGACCTCGCGTGCCTGTTCGAGGATATAGTGCCTGAGGCCCGCATGATTGAGGCAGAGCGTGTGCCAGGCGGGGCTGAGCTGCTTGCCGGCGGAAGGGTCGGCCGGCCGGTCGTGATGATAGCGGTTCGAGGCGCTCATCGCCCGCCATTCGGGATGTTCGCGTGCCGTCAGCTCATCCCATTGTACCGAGATATAGATCGGGCTTTCGATATCGGCTGCGGCAAGCGCCTTCACCATGTCGCCGAGAAGATCCGGGCGGGCAAGCTGCGGATGCGGCTTGCCGACCTTGGTCGGATAATAGGACCAGCCGTGATGGCACTTGGCGAAAATGGTGATGGAATCGACATGGGCTGCCTTCAGCGTCGAAACGAAGGCATCCGGATCGAAATCGGCGCCGATGCCCGGAATATGTTCCGACGTATGGAAGTCGAGATGGATCTGGCGGTAACGCAGCGGCTTGTTCGTTGTCTTGGGCATGGGTCCTATTCCTTTGCGCCGGTGCGGGTTTGCGAGCCGGCGGCGAATTGACGTTGGAAAACGAGGAAGACGAGCAGGGGGACGATGGTGGTGAGGATGGCGGCCACCGATCTCAGGTCCCAGTTGATCTCGTAGCTGCCGGAAATACGGGCAAGCAGCACGGGAAGGGGCACATCGCTGCGCAGGAAAAGCATGGGCAGCAGGAGCGCATTCCATGTCCAGAGGAACTGCAGGATGCCGACGGCAAAGATCGGCGACAGACTGTTCGGCAGCACCACATGGCGGAAGGTCGCGAGCGGCCCGCAGCCGTCGATCTTGGCGGCCTCCACGAGTTCGCGCGGAAAATCCTCGAAGAAGTTTTTGACGAGGAAGATAGACCAGGCGAAGGACAGCCCGACATAGGGAATGAGCACAGAGAGAATGTTGTCGATCAGCCCCATGTCGCGCCAGAGCGTGAAGAGCGGAATGATGACGACCTGTTGCGGCAGCACGAATGCATTGATGATGATGATCAGGAGCACCCGGCGGAAGGGGAATGTCAGAAAGTGGAAGGCATAGGCGGCGGCCGGTGTGAGCAGCATGGTGAGTGCCGTCGCAATACCCGCCGTCTTCATCGTCACCCACATGGAGTCGGCGAGCGGGTATTTGTCCCAGACGCGGTGCCAGGCATCGAGCGTAAGATCGAAATGATCGAAGCGCCACCAGCCGAGCGATACGCCCTCCGGCGGACGCAACGAGGTGACGACGATGCCGATGATCGGGATCACCCAGATGAAGGCGACGATGCCGACGACGATGATAATCCAGCGAGGAGCTTTGCCGATCATTTCGCACCTGCCGTTCGCTGGATGATGGCGGGGATCGAGACGATCAGGACTGCAAGCAGCAGGATGACGGTAGCGGCCGCACCATAGCCCAGTTTGAACTGGGTCATGGATTCCCGATACATGAAATAGCCGACGGTTTCGGTCGAACGCACCGGCCCCCCACCGGTCAGGATATAGATGATGTCGAAGGCGCGCAGAGCCGTCAGAAGGTTGATGAAGACAGCGACGCGCACGCCCGGCATCGACAGCGGCATCATGATGTGCCGCATGGTCGAGAGCGGCCTGGCACCGTCCATGTAGGCCGCTTCGAGCACAGATTTGGGGATCGCCTGGATGGCGGCGAAGATCAGCATCAGGGGCAGACCGACACCGCTCCAGGAGGCTGCAACGATCAGCGCCCAGAGGGCGGTGTTGGCGTCGCCGAGCCAGGCATGGGCAAACCGGGAAAGCCCAGAAGCTGGATCAATGAATTGAGCAGGCCGCCGGCATCCGGCCTGTAGATGCCGATCCACATATAGCCTGATACTGCTTCCGAAATGCCGAAGGCCGCAAAGATCATCACGCGGAAGGGCAGGGTTTGCTGCGGCGCGAAGGCACACAGCATCGCCAGAACCCAGCCGATCGCCACCGAGATCACGGTCGTGCCGATGGTGAAGATCAAGGTCGTCAGCAGCGTGTTGCGGAAAGCCGCGTCGGCGAAGAGCCGCGCATAATTGCCGAAGCCGATAAAGGCCGGCTTTCTGAGCCCCTGGATATCCCAGAAGCTCAGCCGGATCGTCTCGACCAACGGATAGATCACGGCGATCGCAAACAACACGATAACCGGCGCAATCAGGATCAGTGCGGCGGGCGTGTCCCTAAGCAGACGCCGACGGCCTTTGATGCCAGCCGCCAGCGGAGAACCCTGCATCACGCCCGCCGCTTCCCGCACCGGGGAAGCGGAGGTGTCAGCCATCAGTAGGAACCTTGGGCCTTGGTTTCGATAGCCGCAAGAACCGCATCGATATTGGCGCTCGACGGATCCTGCAGGAACTTTTGCAACTGCACGCGATACTCGTCGACGAGATCGCCGGGCAGCAGGTCGCCGAGCACGAATTGCAGCTTCGAGCTTGCGACGGCCTGCGTCGCCACTTTCTGTGCTTCACCATAGAGCGACGCATCGACATTGCTGCTTGGCGAGGCATAACCGGCCTTGGCGAGAATGTTGGCGGCCTCGGCACTCGTCCAGAAATCGAGGAAGGCATCTGCCGCCTTCGGATTAGGGCCATTCGTCGTCACCAGCAGCTCCTTGGCGTCGACGCTCGATGTATCGTCATGGCCCATGCCGAGAGACGGGAACTGGAACAGACCGTAATCCTTGCCCTCGACCAGCTTGTAGTCGTTCTTGGCGCGATTATTCATCCACATGCCGATCAGCAGATAGTTCTTGGCATTGGCCTGGAAGACCTGGTCGGCCTCACCGTCCCAGTCGTTGGCAAGCATGGTGTTCGGCGCCCCGCAGCAGCCGGACGTCAGCATCTCGGCGTATTTTGTCAGCGCGGTCTTCACAGCTGGATCGGTCCACGGGATTTCATGGGCGCCAAGCTTCGCCGCCGTCTCCACACCTGCGGTTCTGAGCAACAGGGTTTCAAACCATTCGGCATGCGCCCAGTATTTGCCGGGGATCGCGATCGGGGCGGCATAGCCCGCCTTTGTAAGCTTCGCGAAGGAGGCGACAAATTCGTCCCAGGTCTTCGGCGGTTCGGCAATACCGGCCTTGGCGAGATGCTCCTTCTTGTACCAGATGCCGGAGCGGTCACCGAAGGTGTAGGTCAGGCCGTAGGTCTTGTCGCCGATGGATCCGAGATCCTTCCACGACTGGCTGACGAGCTTGTCCCAACCGAAGGATTTCCACTGATCGTCGATCGGCCGGAGCATGCCGGCATCGGCAAGTTCCTTGCGAAAGGCCGGCCACGTGTTGAAGAGCACATCGACGACCTCGCCGCCCATCAGCGCGGTGCGGATGCCGCCGCGCATGTCACCCTGGCCAGTGATGGCGACTTCGCGGATCGTGACATTGGGATATTTCGCCAGAAAGGCCTTCTGGATCGAATGCATCATGTCGAGTTCTGAGCCGCCTAGCCAGTTCAGAACGACGAGTTCGCCGCTAACTGCATCCTGAGCTCTCGTTGCGCCTGCCATGGCCAGCAGGGCGGTGCTGCCCGCTCCTGCGAGCAACGTGCGGCGGCGGATTTCGGGCATAAATCTATTGCTGTTGGTCATGTCACGTCCTCCCAAACGTTGACTGCTGCCATCCGGCATTCAATTTAGTTGAAACGTTATCATCTATTTTGCATCCAACAAGTGTTTTTATCGATAAACAAACGACAATTTACTTAAGTCGTTGCCAAAAAACGATAAAATTGATCTTGTATGATGATTTAGAGCCGGGTTTCCCAGGCTGCGCGAGCGCAAAAGGGACATGGCAATGGAAGCCGCCTTTGTAACTTGCGATGGCGTTGCTCGAACTGGCGTCAGCATGGCGCACGATCTCGTGAACAACCATGTTCGCGGTCGGTACATTCCGCTTTCCGTCGTTGACGCTGGCAGATGGTAGCGTTACCATCTGAATAAACAGCGCCAAGAAAGCTTTATTGCAATGGAGGAGACCTATGGGAGAGCAGGTGGAGGAGAAAAATCTTCACGGGCGCGTACAATCGATCGACCGTGCCATGATGCTGCTCGAAGCGATGGGTATGGACGAGCATGGCAACCGTCTGGTCGATCTCGCCAGCCGCACGGGTCTGGCGCCGTCGACGGTCCATCGCATTCTGACAACACTGGAGCAGTGGCGATTCATCCAGTACAATCCCACGATCGCATGTGGCATATTGGCCGGCAGGCTTTTGCCATCGGTTCCGTGTTCACCCGTCAGAGCAATCTTGTTGCGACCGCGCTCCCCTATCTCAGGCGCTTGCGCGATCAGACGCGCGAAACCAGCAATCTCGGCTTCGTTCAGGACGGTGAGATGGTTTGCGTCGATCGGGTTGAGAGCCGCGATATCACCCGCAGCGTCAGCCGGGTCGGCAGCAGGGTGCCGATGACGGCCTCAGCCATGGGCAAGGCGATCCTGGCGACATATTCGCAGGAGGATCTGGAGGCGATCCTGTCGCGCGAGGGAAGCCGACGCTTCACGGCCAATACGCTCACGCGACAATCGGCTCTTTGCGCCGATCTCGAAAGAATCCGGGCGGACGGTTATGCGGTCGATGACGAGGAGCTGGTTTCCGGCCTGCGCTGTGTGGCGGCTGCCGTCTATGACCATCGCGGTGAGCGATCTGCGCCATATCGCTGTCGAGCCTCGCGTCGCGGATAACGCCGCAGCGGATTCCAGTGCTCGGGCGCCTGCTCGCTGAGACTTCGGCGCAGTTGACCGCGGCTCTCAGCGGGGAGATGCCGCCTGTCAACGCCATTGCGAGCTGACGCGAAACACTCTGCTCGAAATGAACCGCCGGCTGTTTCGAGCCGGCGGCTCTCTTTGTCGGTCAGGACCAGTCGACGACGATCACCTCGTGGTCGAGGATCCTGCCGACATCGATGGCGATTTCGCTGCCCTCGTCGGCGATCTTCACAGTCTTTCCCGCAACCCTGAGATTTGCGTCGGAGGCAGTCTTGCCGCTCGGTTTGCGCAGACGCAGGGTCACCGGACCAATCGGTACGAGCTCGTTCTGGCGACCCGGCACGCGGGAGACCAGAACGCGGTTGTTGAGGTGAACGATCTGCCGTCTATCCTGCTGATAGAGCACGGCCGTAACAAGACCATGCGTGCCTTCCAGCCTCAGGAGCGATCGGTCGGCAAGCATCCAGCGCGCGGCATTGGTAATCAGCCGCGCGTGCTCGAACTGGTCGTCACGTGCATAACAACGGTCGAGATCGGCGACGAACCAGACGAATTTTCCGTTGCCGTGTTCGCGGACGGTGATGGCAGGCATATCCGAATAAGGCTGCCGCATCCAGGAGGTTTCCGGCGGATAGATCGGAAAGTCCGGGATGAAAGTTGCCAGCACCTTGACGTCATCATCGACACTGACGATGGGCAGGTAGCCGCCGAAGGGAAGGGTGTCGGTTTCGTCAAGACCAGCAAGCACCGGATGCCGGCTTCCGTCAGCTTTCGGCGCGGTCTTGTCCGATGGTCCGTGGACACCGGCGCGCAGTTCAGGCAAGAGGCGCAGATAAGTGTGACGCGCGCTGGTCTCGATGTCGGGATTGGCGGCCTCGAAGTCACCATGCGCGCCGTTCTTGCGATGGACGCCGAAAAGCTTTGCAAGGGCAAAGTCCTTTCGGCGGTCGCCATGCTCGCTGTAGAGGCTCGCTTCTGACGAGGCGATCACAGAACCGCCTTGGGCGGCGAAAGCTTCAACGGCAGCAACCTGCTTGTCCGACATGGCGGCGAGGTTCGGAAGGACAAGTACGCCGAAGCGCCCCGCAGCCTTGCCTATATCGTCGGCATTGACGGGCAGATAGGTAATCCCAGCCCGATCGAGCGCCCGTGTCGTGCCCCGATAGGGGTTCATGGTGCGGTCGTTTGCCTTGTCGCGGCCGTGATAGTCGTGGTTGTGCTGCGACCAGACGACGCCGACATCGGCCTGNGGCTGGCGATTGATCAGAATATCCTGGTTCGCCTCNTGCCATTTGAAGATTGGCTCTGCCGTCCTGTATTGNCGGCGATCNTCATGNGACGAGCCGATATGATGCCACCAGGGCTGGATGCCNCCGGCAAAGCCGGAGGAGGACCACAGGCGCACTTCGGCGGGCGGCATGCTGGCGAGGCGGAAAGCCGGCGAGCCGAGCTGGTATTGCGGCGTACTCTCGGGGATGAGCTTGTCCCAACCACCAACTTCATGCAACCGCTTGCCAGTTTCGGTATTGTCCTCGAAACCGTCGACGAGGTTTCTGCGCTGATGGTCGAGCATGACGATCGGGCTGCGGGCAAGGATTTCCTTGAGATCGATGAAGCGATTGCCGTTGTTGAGGATATCGCCGCTGATCATGCCCATCCAGCAGCAGTCCTTGCCGCCGACTGCGGTGGTGACCTTGTTGTTGAATTCCCAGAGGTCAGTGCGTCGCTTGTAGTTCCACTGGATCCAGCGGCGATAGTTTTCGTCAGCCCAGTCATGGCGGCGGGGCAGGTCCACGGCCGACCATGCGAAGAACTGCTCGGTGCAATGCCGGCAATAGCAGATGTTCTTGCGCGGTATGCCAGCCCAGCTGTTGTCGGCGAAACCGTCTGGCATTGTGCGTTCGATGATCTCGCGCATGATGTCAGGCAGATATTCGCTGTAGTAGGGCGAGTTGATGCAGGTGACGTATTTGTCAGCCTGACGGTAGGGCTTGCCGTCGATATCGAGGCAGATCCAGTCCGGATGGGCACGATAGAAGTCTTCCGCGACGCGGTTTGAATCCATGCGCGCGATCACCTTCAGACCCTCCTCGCGTGCGGCCTTGACGATCTCGCCGTAGAGGTCGCGCTCTCCGAGCGTTACCGCCTTGTGATGCAGGGGAAATTTCGTCGGGTAATAGCTGACAATGCCGCCGGCATTGATGATAACGCCTTGAACGCGCGTCTTGCGCCAGTGCTCCCGCCACCAGGTGTCGTCGTAGCGCTCGGGGTCGATTTCAACCAGATTGGTCTGTCCCCATCGCAGCGCCGTGCGGTACCAAGGTTCCGATCCCATGACTATTTCCACCCTTGTTTCAGTTGTTTGCCCCGCAAAACTAACTGAAAGCATTGTTTAGTCGCCGACTATTCCCGGAAATTCCACGATGTGGAAAATCCCGGCAAAGCGCTCGATGGTCATCCGGAATGTTGGCGCTTTATCCTAATAGCGGAAGTACGATCTACCGTGTCGGCAAAGGCTAGAGCGGTAATGCCAAGGGTAGGGACGGGCTGTGCCCTATGTGTCCTTGCTAGATTCCGTCGAGCGTGAGCGATCAGGCTTTCGTTTGCCACCAGACGAGTGCAAACGATGCAAAGGCAAAGGTGGTTGCGAGAAGGGTCTGATGGTCCATGACACTGTCCTTGTTGAAGCCGCATCATAATGCGGAGGCGGCGAAGAGGTTCCGCATGATCCGCGCGCCGCGACGACGCCGTAGGGGCCGACATCTTTGCGAAATTCGTGTGACGGCAGCGATGCCGGAGCTGATTGAAGACAATGGATCCGCTCAAGCTATGGCGATCTGAACTTCGCTGACGACCGGCTGGCGCCCAAAAGCTTGCGGTAAATTCAAGGCAGATGCCGATCATCGCGATTTCGTGATCGCGGCCCTGGCAATAAGAGCATGCGTCGCCGTTGTCGACGCGCGTTGGCGCACCATCTGGCTCATCCGGATAGCATCAACACCGGAGGGACGACGATGACAGACAGGGAAGACCGTATCAGGCAGCGCGCCTATGAAATCTGGGAACAGGAAGGCCGTCCGCAGGGCGAGGATATGAGACACTGGCTTCAGGCGTTTCAGGAGATCAGCGCGAGCGTAGACGCAAACAGCCAGCCGGCCAGGAA
>Ga0055528_1001761_pt1 | contig 12455 bp, 13 predicted proteins | sample AraplaCol_mMS_r2_2_FD_55006 | JGI IMG/M metagenome (GOLD analysis project Ga0055528, IMG submission 55006) | Arabidopsis root microbial communities from North Carolina, USA - plate scrape MF_Col_mMS_r2 | ecosystem: Host-associated > Plants > Roots > Endosphere | place: USA: North Carolina...
GCCTGTCGGCAAAGGTGAAGTCAAATCGTGTCAAAAAGCGGTCGAAGGGGGCAAAATGCGGCGTCACCTCGACCAACCTGCCAAATTCCGCCGATAGAGGCGCGCTGTGGGCCGATAAGGCCGGCGCTGAAGCCATGGCTCGCTTCCATGCCGCCTTGGGAAACCGTGTGGCACTGCCTTCGTCGATGTCGATGGCGTGAGCCGCATCGACATGAATGACGGCTGCCGACCCATTGCGCACAAAAAACCGGCCGTCCCAGACCCCGGTCTCTCCTGGCTGAAGCCTGAGGGGCAGGATCCCCCGGCTCTCTCGCGCCAGATAAAGCCCGTCACGCCTGAGATCGAATACCACCCTGCCAACGGTCATTCGCCCCGGGCTTGCCATTGGCGGCGAATGCAAGAAGCCGCTCCATCTGCACCCTCCCCGGCACGAATGGCCGGCCACCGAAAACTGCCGTCAGACGGCCGAGTGCATAGTCGAAAACGGCAGGATCTTGCCTCAATCCGTCGGGTATCACCTGTCCGAGCAAGCCGCCATGAAGCCGGAAATAGTTGTCCAGCCATTCAGCTCCGCTGGACGAATAAGCCAGCCGCCGTTGCGCAGCAGTGTCGACGTCCGTTGCTGCGCCCATATTCAGCGGAAGTTGTCGGCGCGTCTGCACGCGCTCGTATTTCATATCCTCGTTGCTGGGATCGTCTATCCAGTGGACGCCGCGCGTGCTGAGAAAGCGACGGATATCGGCCCGGCTGGAGAAGAGAAGCGGCCGCAGGATCCAAAAGCGCCGGTCAAAGAGCACAGTATCCGCAATGCCGGTCGAAAGCAGCTCGGCTCGCTTGCCCTGCATCTCCAGCGTTTCGCGTTGATCCTCGGCTGTATGTCCGGTGACGATGAGATCAGCTCCAAGCGCTTCCGCCGCCTCGGCCAGCAGGCCGTAGCGCGCCTCGCGTGCGGCTGCCATGATGCCGGTCTTCGGTTTTTCGCCTTGCCAGACCACGGTGTTGTGCGGAATGCCAAGTGACCCACAGAGGGCTGCGACCTCGCGCGCCTCATCTGCAGATCCGCTGCGCAACGCATGATCGACGGTGGCGGCACAAAGGGAAATTCGAGGATTGGGTGTGGCCTTCAGCGCCTCGAGAGCAGAAGAAGCAGGCCAGTAGAATCGCTGCCCCCTGAGATCGCGACAAGAATGCGCGCGGGCGTCTTCAGCGAAGTGAGGAAACGGCCAATTGCCGCTTCGGGAGACATCAGGTCCTCCGGAAACAAGCCGGAAGACCTTAGCAGGCGAGACGCTTCTGTTCGCTCGCGACCTTATTTATGACGGCGCGGGACGCCTTCGGGTACCGCTTGCTGACTTCGCGGAGCGTCGCACAGGCAGTATCGGTATTGTCGAGTGCGGCAAGCGACATGCCGAGCTTCAGCAACATCTCAGGCGCCTTCTCGGATGTGCCATATTTCTGATGGGCGTTCAGGAAGGTCTTCGCAGATTCGTTGAACTTGCCCTGCGAATAAAGCGCCTCGCCGAGCCAGAAATTGGCATCCGCAGCCCGCGAGCTGTTCGGATAACGGGAAATATACTGCGTAAATTCCTGCTCAGCCGTGCCATAGTCGCCGGAAAGCACATGGCCATAGGCAGCCCTGTACTGATCACCCTCGCTGCCGAGCGAAGCAGTCTGCTGCGGCGCCCCGGCATCCGGCAGCGGCGCGGAACCGACAGTCGCATTCTTGTTCATGGTATTGCCCATAGGATTGCCGTTCTGGTCGAAATCCATGGAGCCGAGCTCACGCGGCGGCTGGCCGAGGCCTTCATTGGCGGGCACGTCGGTGGAGGGAGCCGTTTCGGCTCCCTGTGGGGCTTGAATGACCTTGGCGATATCGTCGCCACCGCCTGATGCCGGAGGAGCAACGTCTGCTTCACTCTTCTTCACCGGCGTCTTGGCCGCACCGCCACCACTTGCACCGCCGCCCGTCTTTTCAAGCTGCTGGAAGCGGAATTCATTGTCTTCCTGCTGCTTGCGGATCGTCTCCTGCATCTGGAGGAGCTGAAAGCTCATTTCCTCGATACGGCCGTTCAGCTGCCGCATCTGGTCTTCCATCTGCTGGATGCGGACTTCCGCTCCGCTGCTCTGCACGTTGACGACCGGCGCTGCCGGCTGGCTCTGTTCTGCGGATTGGCCGCCGATGTGCAAGCCGAAGAACGAAGCGGAATACGCCGCTCGCTCGCTCCCGGTCACGGCCGCAAGGCACAGCATGCCTGCGACGACTAGNTTCTTCATTTGTATCGTCCTGTCCCAGTGATTCTTCGCGCCCCGATGGCACGAACAGGAGATTTTTCCAATTGCTTTCAAAAAGCAACGGAGTCTGGCCAAAGTGTGGTCAAAAAGAAAAGGCGGCCCGCAAGAGGCCGCCTCGTCAAATTCCGGCTTTGGCCGTGAATTACATGCCTGCGCCACCGAGAACGGTGACCGCACGGCGGTTCTGCGACCAGCAGGAAATATCATCGCAGACAGCAACCGGACGTTCCTTGCCGTAGGAGATCGTCTTCAGGCGCTGGGCCGGAACGCCGCGCGAGGCGAGATAATCTTTGGTGGCTGCAGCGCGGCGAGCGCCGAGAGCAAGGTTATATTCGCGCGTACCACGTTCGTCTGCATGACCTTCGACCGTGATCTGATAGTTCGGATAACGACCGAGCCACTGTGCCTGACGGTCGAGCGTCTGGGCAGCATCGGCGCGGATCGACGTGGAGTCGGTGTCGAAAAAGATGCGGTCGCCGACATTGACCGTGAAGTCCTGAGCGGAGCCCGGCGTTGCTGCGCCGGCACCGAGGCCGAGTTCACCGGCGCTGTTCGGCACGCCATTCTTCTTGTTGGCGCAGCTCGCAAGAGCGAGCCCGGCAACAAGTGCGATCATGACGGGGTTGCGGGCGAAATTCTGCATGCGGCTCATTGCCGGGGTGTGAATTCGGCTCATGGCCGGGTCTCCTTGCGACTTCAATCAGGGTTTCCGGACAGTAACCGCACTCGGTTAACCGGCCATCAAAGATTATGGTTAACGATTCGTTGATTTGTCCCTGCATCGCCCATTTTCAGGACTTTGCGGCGACATGAAGGCGAATTTCCGCTCGTCCACTACTCAAGAAGCGGCGACCAGGCCGGGTCCGAACCATAGGCCGGCGTCTTGATCGCCTGCTCATTGTAGCCCGTCAGGTCGATCGAATAGAGCTGCGGGCCACCCGCACCTGCTGCCTGACGGAAGAACATTATGACGCGACCATTCGGCGCCCAGGTCGGACCTTCATTGTGGAAACCCGTGGTCAGGATACGTTCACCCGAACCATCCGGCTTCATGACACCGATCGAGAATTTGCCGCCCGACTGCTTGGTGAAAGCGATCAGATCGCCGCGTGGCGACCAGACCGGCGTCGAGTACCTGCCGTCACCGAAGGAGATTCGGGTCTGGCCCGAACCATCGGCATTCATGACGTAGATCTGCGACTGTCCGCCGCGGTCACTTTCGAAGGCGATGCGATTGCCGTCGGGCGAATAGGAGGGCGAAGTGTCGATCGCGGCCGTCGATGTCAGGCGGGTCGTCGTACGCGAACGCAGATCCATCGTGTAGATGTTCGAGTTGCCTTCCTGCTGCAGGCTCATGATGACCTTCTGGCCATCGGGAGAGAAGCGCGGCGAGAAGGTCATGCCCGGGAAGTTGCCGACCACTTCGCGCTGCCCGGTTTCGAGCTGCAGCAGATAGACGCGCGGCTGCTGGTTTGCGAAGGACATGTAGGTCACTTCCTGCCGGCTTGGCGAGAAGCGCGGCGTCAGAACGAGGTCGCTGCCGTCAGTCAGCATGCGCACGTTGAAGCCATCCTGGTCCATGATGGCAAGCTGGCGCTTGCGCTGTTGCTTGGTGCCGGATTCCGAAACGAAAACGACACGGGTATCGAAATACCCCTCTTCGCCGGTGATCTGCTTGTAGATCGCATCTGCGATGATGTGGGCGACACGACGCCAATTCTCCGGCTGCGTGTAGAACTGCTGGCCAGTCATCTGCTGACCGGCGAACGTGTCCCACAGACGGAACTCGGCGCGAAGACGGCCATCCGCCTCCTGGGTAACGCGACCGGTGACCAATGCCTGAGCATTGATGACCTTCCAGTCCTCGAAACGCGGCGAGGCGTCCGGATTGGAAATCTTCTCGATGAAGGCTGTCTTGTTGATCGGCGCAAATAGTCCAGACCGCTGCAGGTCGGCCGCGATGACCTGCGAGACCTGCGCACCCATGTTGCCCTGCAGGAAGTCTGTCACCGCGATCGGCAGCGGCTGGACGTTACCCTTATTGATGTTGATCTCAACAAGTGCGTTGGCCGGCGTCGCGAAGGCAGCGGCGGTCATCAGACCGGCAGCNACCATGATGGCGCGGAAGAAGGAACACTTTGTCATACCAAACAGCCTTTCAGCATTTATGGGTTCAGGTCGCTGGCATCGAAGTTAAAGATAACTTCCTTCCAGCCATCGTATTTGTCTTTTNGGAGCATCGTGAAAGGAGCCGCGCGGACGATCGCACGAAATGCAGCGTCCCTAATGGTTTTACGCGTCGCCTCGCTACCGCCGCTGGCGTCAGCCTCAGGGGTTCCCAAGATATTGCCGTCTTTGCCGAGTTTCACACGAAATTGCAGTTTGACGCTGCCGGCATCCTTGAGGTTACCGGGGAGTACGAAACGGTCAGCGACCGAGCGTTTCATNGCATCCATGGTCGCTTGGCCTATCATCGGCACTTTCGTACCGCTTTCTTTGCGCGCGACAGTGTCAGCACGCGCATTAAGAGAAAGCGTGCAAGCAATCGCCAATATCGCCATGGTCCCGAAAGACTTCGCAAAATGGAATCGCCAGTGCAGCATCTAGATTCCCAGATCGCTCGGATCAAAGTTGACGACGACTTCGTTCCAGGCGTCGTATTTGTCTTTCGGCAGACTTGAGAAAGGCGCTGATTTCATGATGGCGCGATAGGCACCGCCGGCCAGAGCCCGGCGGGTGGAATCATTGTCGCCACCGGTCGCTTCGACTTCCGGCTCGCCGATGATATTGCCGTCCTGATCAAGCTTCATATGAACCTTGATGCGCACGTCAGCCATGCCTTCCATGCCGGGAATGACCGACCAGTTGCCGGCGATCGCGCTTTTCAGCGCATCCATTTCACTGAGAGACAACTTCGAAGCACCGTTCGTCGCCTTCTTGGCGCCCAGCGATGCTTCCTGCGTCGACCGCTTAGTGCCGCCGGCGGAGGGATCGGTCTTGTTCAGCAGCGCAGAGATTTCATCCGCATTGAAGTCGCTCTTCATCGACGAAGCGGATTTCGCCACTTCCTGTTTCTTATCAGCCTTCTTCTTGTCCGTCGGCACTTCCGCAGCCTTCGGCTGGTCCGGGGTCTTTTCCGGCGGCTTTTCGGCAGGTTTCTGCTCCGGCGGCTTTACCTGCGGCTTGACGACCGGGGTCGGCACCTTGTCCGGTAGTGCTTCCGCATCCGGTTTCGGCGGCTCTTCAGGTTTGGCCTGTTCCTCCGGCGGCTTTTCCTCAGGCTTCGGCGGCGGCGTTATTTCTGCCGGCTTGGTCTGCGGAATGGAAGCGACTTGCTTCGGCTGCTCGACCTCGGTCTCTTCCTTGTTGACTTCCTTGACGTCGTTCGGCTTCGGGTCGATCTGCGGCTGCGGCTTGTCGCTCGAATTGGCGGCGGCCGCGTCGCTGTTGCTCGGCTTGGCGTTCGGAACCGGCGGCGTCTTCAGATCGACCTTATTGTCACCGGCATTTTCCGACGGCTCCGGGATTGGCGGCCGCGTCGTGGGCACAGGCGCAGAGGTCTCCTTCATTGGAGCCTTCTTATCGCCCTGCTGCATCTGCGTGATGGATTCCACCGGCACCAGATCGACCGGCATTGCCTCGAAATCCTCCACCTTGAAGGATTCCGGAGTGCCCAACGATACCAGCGCCCAGGTAAGCACCAGCCCGTGCAGAACCGCAGATGTGACGACGCTGGTCTTCATCTTGAGCGTTACTGGTCCTTCTTCTGCTGCGTCACGAGGCCGATATTCTTGAAGCCCGCGCCCTGGATACGGGCCATGACGTCAGCAATCACGCCATAAGGCGCAGTCGCATCGCCGCGCACGAAGATGCGCTCGTTGTAACCGGTGGTGGCGATCGCCTCGAGCTTTGCAGCAATTTCCTCAGCCGGGATCGGCGTTTCCTGCAGATAGACTTCGCCGCTGTTCTTGACCGAAATCGTGATCGGCTGCGTCTCGGAATTCAGTGCCTTGGCCTGCGTTTCCGGCAGATCGATCGGAACACCGACCGTCATCATCGGGGCCGCCACCATGAAGATGATGAGCAGCACGAGCATGACGTCGACGAGCGGCGTCACGTTGATTTCGGAGATAACTCCCTTGTTGCGGCCACCGCGGCGGCGGCGTCCGCCGCCTCCTCCGCTATTGCCGCCTACAGCCATACCCATGGTCGTCTACTCCGTTACTGCGCGGCCTGGCGCGGCTGCAGCTTCTCGTCGATCTGGCGCGAAAGGATGGCGGAGAATTCGTCCGCAAAGCCTTCCATGCGACCCGAGAGCTTGCCGGCGTCGGCGGAGAACTTGTTGTAGGCGATAACCGCCGGGATAGCGGCGACGAGACCGATGGCGGTTGCGAGGAGCGCTTCCGCGATACCGGGTGCCACGACCGCAAGGTTGGTGGACTTCGAACCGGCGATGCCTGGAACGAGGTCATGATACCGACGACCGTACCGAACAGGCCGATGAAGGGACCAGCCGAACCGATCGTCGCAAGCGAGCCGAGGCGCGCCGAGAGATATTCGGATTCACGGGCGAGCGTCACGTCCATGGCGCGGTCGATACGCATTTGCAGACCGATCGGCGAACGCGCGCCGCGCTCGAAGGACTTCTTCCATTCGCGCATCGCCGCGACAAAGATTGCCGCCAGGCCGGTATTGTTGCGCTCGGAAAGCGTCCGGTAGAGTTCTTCCAGCGACTGGCCCGACCAGAAGACCTGCTCGAACTTGTCGAACTGGCGACGGGCACGGCCGTAAGCCAGGTATTTGTCGATGACGATAGCCCAGGTCCACACCGAAGCGGCGATAAGGCCGAGCATAACCAGCTTGACGACAATGCCGGCCTGCATGAAAAGCGACCAGAGGCTGACGTCGGTCGTGGCTGCTGCCAATCCTACTTGTTCCATAGATCCAAAATCCCCGAATCCAAACGCCCGGCGCTTGACCGGGCGGCACGAAGTGATCACGCAAGAATGTCTGGCGGCCGCCGCCCAAAGCCCTGGTCAAGCTTCCAAGCTCTTCATCCGCCTTCTTGCCGTCAAATTTGGTCAAAGGAAGGCGTGCGTCGCACAAACTCCGACTCCACGAGTAAGACACCATTATGGTTAATAGATCGTTAGTGCCAGACTGTGACAGCAGGAATATCGCGGGAGATTTTGTTCCTGGATTAACTTGACCGGTACATTGTCCGGTTGCCGAACACAGCGCTATCTTGCAGCGCGGAAATTCCTTCACATAAAATTCAAGTTTTTACAAGCCCTCGATTCGGCCAGTTGGGGGCCGCAAAAATCGCAGGCACGCATCGGTCTTTTCAGGTCTCGGGAATAAGCATCTGTCTGGCCAGCGCCTCCGGCAACCGGCGCGGCCGGCCCTTGGCGTTGATGACGGCAATGATGACCTTGGCGGCTATCAGCAGCGTGTCATCACGACGGATTTCCTGGTTGAGCACCATCTTGGCGCCGCCGGCTTTCTCGGTATGGGTCAGCACGGTCAGAATGTCATCCATGCGGGCGGGGGTCTTGAAGTCGATCTCCATCCGATGAACGACGAAAACGAGCCCTTCCTCATCGGCATTGACGAGTTCACGCTGCTCGACACCGAGACACCGCAGATAGTCGGTGCGACCGCGTTCGAGAAAATGGAGATAACGGGCGTGATAGACCAGACCGGAGAAATCCGTATCTTCGTAGTAGACCCGCTGGACGAGTCGATGACCCGCCTCGACGAGTTCGCCGGAAATAGAAAAGCCGTGTTCCGCCATAATTTTCTCCAAACTTTCCGGCCCTCTTTGACGCAACATCTCTCGACAGGCAAGCATTGAACAATTGTCATATTTCCTAACTATCCCCGTTAGGAAGCAACCGATGAGGAGCCAGTGGAATGAAGATTGCGGTGATGGGNGGAGACGGTTTCATCGGTTGGCCAACCTCACTGCATCTCTCCGATGCCGGCCATGATGTTCACATCCTCGATAATCTCTCCCGCCGTTGGATCGATACGGAACTCGGTGTCCAGTCGCTGACCCCGATGGACTCGATACAAGAGCGCACGCGCATCTGGCATGCAGAAACCGGCCGCCGCATCCATTTCAATCTGATCGACCTNGCCCGCGACTATGAGCTGCTCAAGAAGTGGCTCGCGGAAAACCGGCCCGATGCGATCATCCATTTCGCCGAACAGCGCGCCGCCCCCTACTCGATGAAAAGCGACCGCCACAAGAATTACACTGTTAACAACAATGTCAGCGCCACGCACAATCTCCTGAATGCGTTGGTCGAGCTGCAGCTCGATGCGCATCTCGTCCACCTGGGCACCATGGGCGTCTATGGCTATTCGACAGTCGGCGCAGCCATTCCAGAAGGTTATCTTCCCGTCGGCATCGAAACGATGGATGGCGAAACGGCTTCCCAGGAAATTCTCTATCCGTCCAATCCCGGCTCGATCTACCACATGACGAAGTGCCTGGATCAGCTGCTTTTCCAGTTCTATGCCAAGAATGATGGTCTCAGGATCACGGATCTGCATCAAGGCATCGTCTGGGGCACGCATACCGAACAGACGCGCCGCCATCCGCAGCTCATCAACCGCTTCGATTATGATGGTGACTACGGCACCGTGCTGAANCGCTTCCTCATTCAGGCCGCCATCGGCTANCCGCTGACGGTCCACGGCACCGGAGGCCAGACGCGCGCCTTCATCCATATTCAGGATTCCGTGCGCTGCATCGAGCTGGCGCTGAAGAACCCGCCTGCCCGTGGCTCGCGGGTCGAGATCTTCAANCAGATGACCGAGACCCATCGTGTGCGCGATCTCGCCGAGATGATCGCCAGGATGAGCGGCTCCGAAATCGTCTGGTTGCCGAATCCGCGCAAGGAAGCTGCGGAGAATGATCTGGTCGTCAAGAACGACAAGTTTCTGGGCCTTGGCCTCAACCCGATCACCCTGCAGACCGGCCTGCTGGACGAGATCGTCGACGTCGCCAAGAAATTCGCCTACCGCGTCGACCGCTCCCGCGTCCCGGCCGTCTCCGCCTGGACGAAGGATATCGCCGCGACGATCAATCACGACCCGGAAGGCAAGCGGCTGAAGTCCGTATCATGAGGGGCGCTTTCTCCGCGAAGCAACGGCCCCGCAGGAGCGAAGCCGTTCAGGAAAGCACCCTGCATTCATGACTTCTGCCCCTCACTTCGCTTATGTCAGTCTTGTCACCAACGCCGATTACGCCATGGGCGCGACGGCGCTGGCAAAGTCGCTGCGCCGCACTGGCACGGAAGCCGCAATCGTCATCCTGCATACGGGCGGTGTCGATGCGGCTGCCCTCTCATCGCTGGACGCTCTCGGCTGCCGGTTGATCGAAGTCGAGCATCTGCCGCTGTCGGATGCCTTCAACGAGCGCCATGCACGCGGCAATCTCCACGCCGCAGCGCCTTTCACCAAAGGCCGCAAGCCGGCCTTTCATTCGCCGCTCGACAATTTTTGCAAGCTGCGCCTCTGGCAGCTTGTCGAATACGAGCGCTGCGTCTTCATCGATGCCGACGCGATCGTGCTGAAGAACGTCGACAAGCTCTTCGCCTACCCGGAATTCTCCGCGGCGCCCAATGTCTATGAAAGCCTCGCCGACTTCCGTCGCATGAACTCAGGCGTCTTCGTTGCCCGTCCGTCAGAAGAGACATTCAGGAGAATGCTGGAGCTTCTGGATCAGCCCGAGATCTTTTGGCGGCGCACCGATCAGACCTTTCTCGAAACCTTCTTTCCCGATTGGCACGGCCTGCCGGTCTATTTCAACATGCTGCAATATGTCTGGTTCACCATGCCGGCCCTGTGGGATTGGAAGAGCATTTCGATCCTGCACTATCAGTATGAAAAACCTTGGGAAAAAGATCACCCGAAGGCGGCGGAGCTACAACCTTTGATCGATTTGTGGCATTGTTTCCATACTGACAGCCACGTGCCGGAGATTGCATCCCTGGCCAATCCGGATGAGGCGACATGAAAGTACTGGTATCAGGCGGAACGGGCCTCGTCGGACGTTATATCGTCGAAGAGCTGCTTTCCGCCGGATATCAGGTGATTATCGGCGGACGGCGCGCGCCGCTTCCCCAGGCGTTCTCCCGTCCGGTTGATTTTGCCCCGCTTTCGCTCGATCCGGACGAAGACGATATCGGCGCCTTCGATGATGCCTATTTCTTCGTGCATGCCGCCTTCAGCCACCTCGACGGAAAATATCGCGGCGGCGAAGGCAATGACCCGAAGACATTTCGACGCCTGAACCTCGACGGCACCGTAAAGCTCTTCGAAGAGGCAAAGCGTGCGGGCACCCGCCGTTGCATCTTCATCTCCACCCGTGCGGCCTATGGCGAACATGCACCGGGTACCGAGCTTTTCGAGACCATGCCCGCCACGCCTGAAACTCTTTACGGACAGGTCAAGCTCGATGCGGAGCGGGCGCTCGCCCATCTCTCCGGCCCAGGCTTTACAGGAGCAAGCCTGCGGGCAACCGGCGTCTACGGTGATAATTCTCCAGGCAAATGGGATCGATTGATCGATGACTATCTGAGCGGCCGGCCGGTTTTACCGCGCGCGGGAACCGAAGTGCATGGTCGCGATCTCGGTCGTGCCGTGCGGCTGATGCTGGAAACAGAAAGCGCCCGGATCTCCGGGGAAGTTTTCAACGTCTCCGATATCGCCGCTGATACGAGGGATATTCTTTCACCGATCCGGCATCACGCCGACTGTCCATTCCCGCTGCCCGAGGCAGCGGACAAGGCAGGCCTTTGCGCCATGAATACGGACAAGATCCGCGCGCTCGGCTGGAAGCCCGGGGGCATGCCCCTTTTCGAGCAGACAATGCGGCAATTGGCCGAGAAACAAACGGTTCCGCGGCCCAGTTCCACGCAAGTCTGATCTGGCAAAGTGCGCCCCAAATGTAATCGGGGGTATATTATGCAGCTCGCAACCGTTTCGGCGTCCATTCTTCTGCGTGGCACCCAGCCGGCACAATCCGGCGTTTCGTCCACGAGTGATGAGCCCGATGCCGGCGTATTGAAGATCCAGCGGCAGTCGCTGGCGCTGGAGCAGGCGCGTAATTCGCTGGCTAGCTCCGCCGACGATGCGAAAAGCCGCGCCCAGCGCAAGCTTGAGGAAGCCAAGCAGGAGCTTCAGGCGCTGAAAACGGCCGGCTTCCCGCCTGAAGTGATTGCGCGTCTTGCCGCTGAACTCGCGCGCAAGGTCGGCGCGGCGGCCTCCGAATTCGCCTCAGCCGTTGCAACCGGCGGCTCGTCCGCCCCAAGTGCTGCGACCGGCGCGGCAGCCACATCAGCTTCCGCCGCCACCACGACTGATACCACCACGACGGGCACCACCGCGAGTGCAACGGCCGGCGCTGTTGCAAGCGACGCAACGGCTTCTACCGAGACACCGCAGGATGCCGCGACGACCGCTGAAGCAGCCGAAGACGGCACGAACACTGCGGAAATGGATGGCGCTGCTCATGCCCGCAAAGCCTATCAGGAAACCGTCGATGACGGTCCGAAATCATCGACAATTTCCGCCGATGACCGCCAGACGATGGAAGAATTCAAATCCATCGTCCGCGAACTGAAACAGATCCTCGAAAAGGCCATGCGCGATCTGCGCGAGAAGAACCGCGATACTGCCGCCGAAGGTGCGATCGGGGCAGCGCAATCAGCCGTGACCGGCCTGTCGGCTGCGGTACCCACGGCGGCCATTCCTTCAAGCATCGTCGTCTAAGCCTTGGGCGCCGCCGTCTGAGGCAGAAAATGGATCGTTACCTGGTTGACGAGCAGCACAAGGCAGGCGGCAAAGACAGTTGCAAATAGCCGGTCCAGCAGTGCTGAGGTCGGCAGGGCATGATCGGCGGTTCCCATCGCCATCATCATCAGCGGCGTCATCACGATCGAATAAGCCAGATAATTCCTGACCCGCAGGAAGGGCCTGGCGCCGCCGAGCACGGCGACGACGAGCACATCAGCCCAGCTCGGCAAGGTTAGAAACGACAGCAACCCCGCGCAGCAGACACCGAAGATAACGCCGATCACTCTTTGCGTCGTCTTCAGCGGTAAACGTTCCGGCCGCCGCTCGATCAACAGCACCAGCGCCAGTGCCGCCCA
>Ga0055528_1001778_pt1 | contig 12362 bp, 11 predicted proteins | sample AraplaCol_mMS_r2_2_FD_55006 | JGI IMG/M metagenome (GOLD analysis project Ga0055528, IMG submission 55006) | Arabidopsis root microbial communities from North Carolina, USA - plate scrape MF_Col_mMS_r2 | ecosystem: Host-associated > Plants > Roots > Endosphere | place: USA: North Carolina...
CCGCGACTACCTGGCGGGCAGCTTCAGTGCGGCCGACATCCTGATGACGACCGTGCTGCGCCAGCTGGACGACAGCGGCGTGGTGGAGCAGTTCAAGAACCTGCTGGCTTACAAGCAGCGCTGCATGGCCCGTCCCGCCTTCAAGAAAGCGCTGGCCGACCACATGGAGCACTTCGCCGCAGGCAAGACCGCTTAAATCGATTAGGCCGCCAGCGGACGATAGGCGTGTTTGCCGGGCACCTCGACCGTCACGACGGTGCCTTTGCCGGCGTCGCTGACCAGCATGATTTGTCCGCCAAGCCGCTTGGCGCGCTCGCGCATGCCAACCAAGCCCCAGCGTCCCGCCGCCTGGCCTGCGGACTGCACCACGTCCGGCAGACCGCGGCCATCGTCACGCACTGTCAGCGTGAGCATGTCCCTGCCATAGCTGACTTCGTAGCTGATACGCGAAGCCTGAGCATGGCGCGCGGCGTTGCGCACGGCTTCCAGGGAGATGGCGCGCAATTCGTCATAGACGCAGGGAGTAATCAGGGTCGCGTCGCCGTCCGACTTGCAGGCCAGCGCCAGCGCTGGATGTTCGGCCTGAATCGTTCGGCAGACGTCGTCCGCCAGATCGGTACCGGGTGCAGCCCGCAGATCGTGGACCTTGTCGCGGCCTTCCTCCAGCGCCGACTGGGCGAGATCCAGCGAGCGCTCGATGTCATGGCGCGCCTGCGAGTCGGACGGCAAGCGATAGGTGGCCGTCTGCATCTGCAGCAGCGATGCCTGCACTGTTTGCAGCAGCGTGTCATGCAGGTCGCGCGCGATGCGTTCCCGCTCCTCCATACGCGCTTCGATGCGCCCCGCTACCGCGCGCGAAACCTGCGCAACACGCAGCTTATAGATTGCCCACAGGCCCAGCGCCAGCAAGCCGGCGCACAGTACGCGGAACCAGATGGTCTGGTAAAACGCCGGCTGCACGGTGAAGGCCATCACCGCATCGGATTCGCTCCAGACGCCGTCGTTATTGGATGCACGCACGCGGAAGCGGTAATTGCCCGGACCAAGGTCGGTGTAGGTTGCGGTGCGCGTGACGCCACCTTGCTGCCAGCCGCGATCCACGCCTTCCAGCAGATACTGGAACTGCATGCGTTCCGGCATGGTGTAACTCAGCGCCGTGTAGTCGATCTGCACGCGTCCCGGATTGGCGGGCAATTGATTGCTGCCCTGATCAGACATCGGAAACGCGACACCGTCCACATTCGCGCCGCGCACATAGACCGGGGGCGGAGTCTTGTTCCGCATTTCCGCTTTCGTATCAAGCCAAAAGAGGCCTGCGGTGGTGGAGAACCACAGCTTGCCATCTGTGCCTGCAACGGCTGACGGTAACGGGAAAGCAGTCGTCGCCACGCCGCTCAAGCCGTCCTTGTGATCGAGCCGGCGGAAGCTGAAACGATAGCGCGGATCAGCCAGGGCCTTTTCCAGCTCGCGCTTGCTGACAATGGTGACGCCAGCGGAGCCATTCAGCCACAGTGCTCCGCCATAGTCCACAATGCCGGACAAGCCGAGCAGCGCGTCGTCCCCCTGCCCGATGACCTGCACGAACTTCTTGCCGTCAAAATGGAATAAGCCGTTCAGGCCACCGATCCAGACGCCATCGCCACTTTCCACGATCTGTTCAGCGGTGCCGACGTGCAGACCATCTTTGATGTCGTAGATTCTGACCTTGCCGTCTTCCAGCACACGAATGCTGTTGTCCATATAGCCGAACCAGATACGTCCGGCGTGGTCCTGCATGATCCAGTCGGCACGGCGCTTCAGGTCCTTGTAGCCGCCGCCACGCTGCCACTCGCCGTCTTTCAGCCTGATCACGCCTGCGTCGCGCGCAGCGACCCACAAGCCACCGTCCTTGTCCTGCACGATGGAATGAAACTGCATGGTGGTGGCGTAGTCGGGCAAGGCAATATGTTCGCGTTTGCCGTCCCTGTAATGCCAGAGTCCATCGCGGCCGCCGGTCCAGACATCGCGGCCGTTTTTGTGGATCACGCTGACGGCGGTATTTTCATTTTGCGGCGGCAGAGCGGCGATCGTCTGATAGCTCGGTGTCTTGACCTCATTGCCGTCCACCCATAAGGCGCCGTTGTCGCCGGCAGCAATGGCAGGTGCGTCCCAATAAATCGGCGGCATGGCGACGCCGGCCAAGACGGGAACGCGAAAGCGATCCAGCCCGTTCTCCGTACCGACCCAGATATTGCCTTCCACATCCTGATACAAGCAGTTCGGCATATTGCCGCTCATGCCGTTGGGGATGCCGAATGGCTTGGGGTCTTCACCGGGGCCAATGCGCATGACGCCATCGGCGCGCGTCAGCCATGCGTGCTGGCCATCGCGTTCGAACAGCATGGTGCCGCCGCTTTCGCGTGGACGCGGCCAGTCAGGCAGCGGACGGTCCTTGCCAGGTCCGATCAGGGGAATCAGTTCGCCCGGCTTGCCGCCGGTGGCCCAGACTGTGCCATCCCTTGCCAGCGACAGGCGTCCAAAGCCCAGGTCCTCATACTTCTCGCCAAACGATTCGTCTCCTTTAGCCAGCTTGAAGACGCCCGGATCGCAGCGCGCCCAGATGGTTTTATCCGGATCGGTCTGCAGGAAACATTGGCCGGTTTTACCGGAGCGGCTCTGATCCATTTTCTCCCAGCGCTTGCCGTCAAATACGCGGAAGCCCAGCGAAGTGGAGGCCCATATGCGGCCGCGCCAGTCCTCGGCGAAATCGAGCACGCTGGCCACCGGGAAGCCATCTGCTACTCCGTAATTGTGCAGCACGCCCTTGTGCCATACGCTCACGCCACCGGAGCGGTAGCCGATCCACAGCGCGCCATTGTTCAGCACACGCATGCCCCAGATATCGTTGCCCAGCTGCTGTCCGCCCGGTGGACGGAAACGCTCGAAGCGTACGCCATCGAAGCGATAGATCCCGTTCTGCGACGCCAGCCACATCCAGCGATCCGGCGTCTGCGCAATCGCGATGATCGACGGCGGCGCCCCGTCCTTTGCAGTCCAGCTGGTGTGGTGCAGGCTGATCGGACTGAACTGAATGGCCGCCGCCTGTCCGGCCAACGATAGGAGGAATGCGCTAAAAAGGAGCCGGAATAACTGCATTAAATTTATGTTCTTATTAAGGGAAACATAAATTGTAATGGTTTGTAGCGTTTATGACAGGCACGCACTCAATGATTGCGCGGATCGTCTTCATCGTGAATGTATTTGATGCCGAGCGGGCCGATACCGGACACCTGGGTCATGTAGTCGCCAGAGCGCGCCCAGTGAAAATGCGGCGTGTTCTTGGGCAAGATCACCACCGCGCCGGGCGGATAGGCCTGCAGCTTGGCGGGATCGAAGGTGGTGCCGATGCCGATATAGAACACCCCGGAAATCACCGTATAAATGCGATCCTCCGGATGCGTATGCGGCATCAGCTTCACGCCTGCAGGCAGCTTTACCCGCACCACATACGGCGCCGCCTCAGCAGGATTGCCCGCCACAACGGACAGCCGGGCTTCCGGCGGAAATGCCGGGAAAGTCTGCCATTTCATGTCCTCGCTCAGGACCGAGCCGAACTGGTTGAGCGGCAGCGAATCAGCAGCATGGGCGGTGGAGACTCCGGCGAAGGTCAGCGTTGCGGCCAGCAGGAATTTGTTCATGTCGATCTCCTTGATAAGGTAAGGACATGCTAGGCCAGCGCCGGGCCGTAATAAACGGTCATACATGTACATCACTTGTTACATGGCGTTAGAGGAATGAGCGTATAGTCAAAGTGAAAAGCTGCTGCAATTTCACGAAGAGACTGCCATGAATACCCGCATTTTGAAGGCCGCCTGCGCCGCCGCGCTCGCGATTGCCTCGGCCAGTGCTTTCGCCACGGCCAAAGTCACCTATACCGACACCGACAAGATGAGCGACGTCCCGCGCCATCACAGCGATCTCGAAAATATGAAGTACGTCTTCAACGAACACCTCAACAAGCTGTCTGAACAACTGCCAGCGGGCCAGGTGCTGAACATTGAGTTCCTCGACATCGACCTCGCCGGCGAAGAATTCCCGCGCGTCGCGGTGCGCGACATCCGCGTCATGAAAGGCCAGGCCGACTGGCCGCGCATGCATTTCCGCTACAGCGTCGAGCAAGACGGCAAGGTGATCGAGAGCGGCGAGAAGAAAATTCAAAACCCCGCCTACCAGCAGAGCATCAATATGTACGACCGGGACCTCTACGGCTACGAAAAGCAGATGCTGGACGATTGGTTCCGCAAGGACCTGCTGCATAAGCGCTGAGACGTGCAGCCATGGCGCATTTGCGCCTTAACAAACTTTGAACTATTTCGACGTGCCGGGTCCAACGTGACGCACTACACTTTCCCGATGGAGGTGAACGGTGTCCCGACAAGTCAGCAAAATTGATTACGTGCGCTTCTGCCTGTGCGGCGCAATGGCAGGTCTCGCCTTCGCCGGAGCCCTCGGCTTTGAAGAAACCATCAACCGTGATCTGATAAGCAGTTCACTGGGAATACTGGCGGTCGTTGCGTTGCGATTCAAAAAGGTGCTTTAGTGATAGCGCTCGACGGAAGCCCATTTGAGATCGCGACTATCCTGGTTGGTATGTGTGCATGCTGCGTTCGGCCATTGCTGCGCATGCGCCGGCGTCAGCATGTTCGCCGGCAATACCGGGCCATCATCGCCGATTTTTTGAACGGCCTGTGCATCGTGCCATTCCTGTATCTGTCTGGATCTGTGATTTCTACCACCATCCTCATCGAAGCGATCAGATCTGCGCGGCTGTTCTTTGCCGTCGGAGGACTGATTGGCCTAGTTTTTATTGCACGAGAGCTCACCGGCCGACGCTAATTGAGCAAGCTCAAATGGCCGGGAACATCTTCCGGTCGATATAGCACCAGCCCCAAGTTTCGCCAGGCTCCGCAGACTTAATCAGCGGATGCTGCGTTTCGTGGAAGTGCTTGGTCGCGTGCTTGTTCACCGAAGCATCGCAACAGCCAACGTGGCCGCAGGTCAGGCAAAGGCGCAGGTGCACCCATTTGTCGCCGGTCTTCAGGCACTCTTCGCAGCCGACCGTATTGCCGCTGTAAGTATGGATCTCAGAAAAGTGTTCGCAGCTGCTGGCCATCACATCTCCCGTGGTTGGATCGAAAATGTCAAAACTTGTGTCGGAAAACTTTACGCATAATTCACATTGCTCGCGCAAGTAATTTTTCATTGCTCGCTAATATATTGAATTTAAATAATATTTAAGTGAACGATGCTCGCATGGCATGCATATTGCGAGTCGCGAAACGGCGGTTGCTCCTTAGCGTAACCGAATCACATCAGCCAGGTGCGACCCCAATCTTCGATGTTAACCATAAGAGGGGACTATGTTCAATTCCAAATTCGGCTTCAGTGTTCTGTCGAGACTTCTTGCGGGTATGGTGTTGTTGGTCGCTACGAGTGCCTATGCGGGTCCGGTCACAGGAACCTACGCTACCGGCGATGGTTCGGACGGCAATCAGGCAACGCCGCTGGGTAGCACGCCGCCATATACGCTGACCGCTACTGCCAGCACCTTCAGCTATGTCCTGTTTTACCCGAGCCAGGCATTCACTTTCTCAGACCTCACCAGCTTCAGCGCCAACTTCGTCAGCAATGCCGGCGGCGCCGGCGGCGGTGCACCGCGACTGAGAATTCAGCTGGATACCAATCACGATACCTTTGCGGACGGGTCGATTTCGATCTATCTGGGCGACTCGCCGAATTTCGTCAACACGGACGCCGAGCTGAACGCCTACAGCGGATTTAATGTCATCGGCAATAACGACGCCGGCCGCTACGACACATCCGAATTCGGTGGCGGCAGCCCCTTCACCACTTATGCAAACGCTCTGGCCATGTTAGGCAGCGCCGACGTCTTGCGATTTGGACTGGTTCTGGACACCTTCGCCCCCTTCCCCGACCGGAATCTGACACTCAATTCCCTTGACGCAGAATTCTCAGCGGCCGCAGCAGTACCTGAACCGAGCTCGGTCCTGCTTGTCGCCCTCGGATTAGGCGCACTCTGCCTCCGCCGCCGCCCGGTCTGAACTGGCAACGCATCTGCAAAAAAAAGCCCTGACGATTTCCCGTCAGGGCTTTTTTACGGCATTGAGCGAATTGGTAGGCCTCCCCGGAGTCGAACCGGGTACCAACGGATTATGAGTCCGCTGCTCTAACCAAGCGTGAGCTAGAGGCCCTGAGAACCCGGCAGGATAGGGCCGGGGGCCCCATCCGTCAAGTTTTAGTTACCTTCGAGGAAGCTCTTCAGCTTGTCGGAGCGGGAAGGATGGCGCAGCTTGCGCAGGGCCTTGGCTTCGATCTGGCGGATACGCTCGCGCGTGACGTCGAACTGCTTGCCGACCTCTTCCAGCGTGTGGTCGGTGGACATCTCGATACCGAAGCGCATGCGCAGCACCTTGGCTTCGCGTGGCGTCAGCGAGTCCAGCACATCCTTGACCACACCGCGCATCGAGGCATGCAGGGCCGCGTCGGACGGCGCCAGCGTGTTGTTGTCCTCGATGAAGTCGCCCAGATGGGAATCGTCGTCGTCACCGATCGGCGTTTCCATCGAGATCGGCTCCTTCGCGATCTTCATGATCTTGCGGATCTTATCCTCTGGCATTTCCATCTTGATCGCCAGGGTTGCCGGATCAGGCTCGGCACCGGTTTCCTGCAGGATCTGGCGCGAGATGCGGTTCATCTTGTTGATGGTCTCGATCATGTGCACCGGAATACGGATGGTGCGCGCCTGGTCGGCGATGGAACGGGTGATCGCCTGGCGAATCCACCACGTTGCATAGGTCGAGAACTTGTAGCCGCGGCGGTATTCGAACTTGTCCACCGCCTTCATCAAACCGATATTGCCTTCCTGGATCAGGTCGAGGAATTGCAGGCCGCGATTGGTGTACTTCTTCGCGATCGAGATCACCAGACGCAGGTTAGCCTCGGTCATTTCGCGCTTGGCCTTGCGCGCCTTCATCTCACCGGCCGCCATCTGGCGGTTGATGTTGCGCAGGTCCGGCAGCGGCAGCACGACGCGCGCTTGCAGGTCGATCAGGCGCTGCTGCAGTTCCTTGATGGTCGGGATGTTGCGGCCCAGGATCGCGCTGTAAGCGTGACCCGCTGCGACTTCACCATCCACCCATTCCAGATTGGTTTCGTTGCCCGGGAAGACCTTGATGAAGTGGGCGCGCGGCATGCCGCACTTGTTCACGGCCACATCCAGAATCTGCTTCTCGATGTGACGCACTTCATCGACCTGGCCACGCAGGGTGTCGCACAGCTTCTCCACAACTTTGGCGGTGAAGCGGATGCCCAGCAGTTCGCCGGAAATGGATTCCTGCGCCTTGACGTAAGCCTTGGAGTTATAGCCATCCTTCTCGAACGCCTTGCGCATGCGGTCGAACTGGTTGGCAATATTGTCGAACTTTTCGAGGGAGGCGTTCTTCAGCGCTTCCAGCTGCTCAGCGGAATAGCCGGCGGCGGCACTTGGGCTGGCGCCCTCTTCCTCTTCCTCTTCTTCGTCCTCTTCCTCGTCGTCCTCTTCCTCTTCCTCGTCGGACGCGGCGACCTGCTGGGTGCCGTCCTCTTCCTCATCGACCAGGCCATCGACGATTTCGTCGATCTTGATCTCGTCCATGCGGATGCGGTCGGAGGTGGCAATGATCTCGGCAATCGTCACCGGGCAGGCGGAGATGGCCTGGATCATGTCCTTCAGGCCGTCTTCGATACGCTTGGCGATTTCGATTTCGCCTTCGCGGGTCAGCAGTTCGACCGATCCCATCTCGCGCATATACATACGCACAGGGTCGGTGGTACGGCCGAAATCGGAATCAACGGTGGACAGAGCGGCTTCAGCGGCAGCTTCCGCTTCGTCGTCGCTGGTGACGGTGGCGACGTTATCGGACAGCAGCAGCGTCTCGGCATCCGGCGCGTGTTCGTACACGGCGATGCCCATATCGTTGAAGGTGCCGATAATGCCCTCGATCGCTTCCGGATCGACGATGTTCTCAGGCAGATGGTCGTTGATCTCGGCGTACGTCAGGAAGCCGCGTTCCTTACCGAACTTGATCAGGGTCTTCAGTTTTTGCCGGCGGCGTTCGAGTTCTTCCTCGGTAGCCTCGGTGTCGGACGAGAAGGCGTCTTTCAGCAGCGCTTTTTCCTTGGCCTTGCGGTCCTTGGCTTTCGCCTTGTCCACGGCCTTCAGTTCAGCGCGCTCGACGGCATTCAGTGCCGCCACTTCATCGTTCTCCGGCTGGAATTCTTTTGGCTTGCGGCCACGGCGACCCGGCACCTTCACGGTCGGCAAAACGTAGCCGGAGGTGTCGATCGCGGCCAATGCCGCCGCATCCGTTGTCTGACTAACCGCCGGTGGCGCCTTGCTGACGCGGGTTTCCGGTTTATCGGCCGTTTTGGCGGCTTTGGCGGTCACTTTGCGGGGCTTTTCAGCCGCTTTGATTTCAGGTTTCTTAGTTGGCACAGGCGCTTTCGATTTCACAACGACTTGCTTAACGGTTTAGATAGGTTCACGAACCTGCCGACAACCAGGTCCGGCACTGCAACTCTACTACTGCCCCATATGGGGCCTAACCTACTGAAAACAAACAAAAAAATCGCACCGCTAAATATTGCAATATTTAGCATTTTATTATAGCACGGCACTTTCCAATTACCAGACGGGCAGGGTTCCTTGCGCGCGGGCAATCGAAGGGTCAGCGCCCACCTAATTCCGCCTCCGCTTCACGCCGCAGTTGATCTTGCTTGGCAGTAATTTCGCGGTAGCGTACACCAATTTGCTCAGAAGACAAACCCGTCGAAAACAGCTGATCCAATTCCTTCTTTAACGCATCACCTTTCAATTGGCGCACAGTGGCCGATAGCCAGATGCGCTCGCCTTCCAGCTCCGGCTCATGGGCGGCCGCAATCTCGCCGATGATGCCGTCGTAATCCGGCCCCAATTCCTTCAGTTGCTGGGCCAGGACGGCAAACGTGCCCTGCTCACCCAGCGATTGCGCCAGCTGAACCAACTGTACCAGCCGCTCGGCCGCCTCGGCGCCAAACTGGTTGAATGCTGTTAAGGCGTCGCCATCAAGTATCAGTGCCAGCGAGGGGTGGCAGATCAGGACGCGGATCAGCTTCAATTCCAGTCCCACCGGTTGCTCGCGGCGGCTCTTGGGCGGCGCGATCTTGGCCGTCGCCACCGGCTTGGCCAGCTCGAACAGACCTTCCACCTCGCCCGGCGTGCTCTGGGTCATGGTGGCCAGGCCGCGCACGATCTGCAGGCGCAGCGAGGTCGGCGGCATGGCCTGGAGCATGGGTTTGGCGTCAAACTGTACCCGGGCGCGGCCTTCCGGCGAGCTCAGGTCGTGTTCGCCCTGCGCCTCGCGCAGCAGGAACTGGGACAGCGGCATCGCCTCCTGCACTTGCTGCTCGAAGGCCGGCGCACCGTATTCGCGGATATAGCTGTCCGGGTCATGTTCGGCCGGCAGGAACAGGAATTTGATGGTCTTGTCGTCCGACACATGGGGCAGACAGGCTTCCAGCGCGCGCCGGGCAGCGCGGCGGCCGGCCTTGTCGCCGTCAAAACTGAAGATCACGTTGTCTGTTTGGCGCAACAGTTTCTGCACGTGCGTGGTGGTACAGGCCGTACCGAGCGTCGCGACGGCTTGCGGGAAGCCCATCTGGGCCAGCGCCACCACGTCCATGTAGCCCTCGGTCACCAGCACATAACCCGCATCGCGGATCGCCTGGCGCGCTTCGAACAGGCCGTACAGCTCCGAACCCTTCGAAAATAGCGGCGTTTCGGGGGAGTTCAAGTATTTTGGCTCACCATGCTCCATGATGCGGCCACCAAAGGCGATCACCTGCCCCTTGGTATTGCGGATCGGGAACATCACTCGCTCGCGGAAGCGGTCATAGCGCTTGGTTTTGCGGCCATCCTCATCCACTTGCTGGATGATCAGACCCGCTTCCACCAGGGTGGCGGAGTCATAGTCGGGAAACACGGCTTTCAAGCCATCCCAGCCATTCGGCGCATAGCCGAGGCCGAATTTGGCCGCCACTTCCCCCGTCAGGCCGCGGCCCTTCAGGTAATGGATGGCGTTGGGAGCCTTGCGCAGCTCGGCGCGGTAGAAATCGCAGGCCTTGGTCATGGCCTCGGACAAAGCCATCGACTGCTGTTGCTGGGCGGCGCGCTGGGCCGGCGGGATCTTGTCGTCCTGCTCGGGGACCACCATGCCCACATTCTGGGCCAGGTCCTTCACGGCATCGACAAAGCCCATGCCGGAATATTCGATCAGGAAACCGATCGCCGTGCCGTGGGCGCCGCAGCCGAAGCAGTGATAGAACTGCTTGGTCGGGCTCACCGTAAAGCTGGGCGATTTTTCGTTGTGGAAGGGGCACAGGCCCTGATAATTGGCCCCGCCCTTCTTCAGTTGCACATAGCGGCCCACCACATCGACGATATCGACGCGGTTGAGCAGGTCGGAAATGAACGATTGTGGAATCACTTGGCTGACGGTCTTTTGTTGCAGATCAGACTATACCGCGGTGCAGGGCTATGGCTTGATGTAACTCAACACAGCGGCGGATCAATGATCCGCCCTACGGCGGCATTGCATCATACATGCCCGATAGCGACTCGTGTAGGGCGGGACATTGTCCCGCCGTGCCATTACGCCGGGGACAGCGCTTTTTTCACCAGGCCGGACACCACGGTCATATCGGCACGGCCCGCCAGTTTTGGCTTCAGAATAGCCATTACCTTGCCCATGTCGCCAGGCGCAGCGGCGCCGGACTCGGCCACAGCAGCCTTCACTTCCGCCGCGATTTCCTCGACGGACAGGCCGGCGGGCATGTAGGTGGTCAGAACAACCAGCTCAGCCTTTTCGATATCAGCCAGGTCGGCGCGGCCGCCGGCTTCGAACTGGGTGATGGAATCCTTGCGCTGTTTGATCATTTTTTCCACGATGGCCACGGTCTGGGCATCGTCGACTTCGATCTGCTCGTCCACTTCCTTGCGCTTGATCTCAGCCAGGATCAGGCGGATGGTGGCCAGCTTGCCCGACTCTTTGGCGCGCATGGCGGCTTTCATGTCTTCGGTGATCTGTGCTTTCAAACTCATGGCAACCTCAAAAAGTGTGCGGTAAAAAAGGAAAACCCGCTGCGGCCTAACCGGAGCGGGTGGAAACTCTGGGCACGTGGCGCATCCGTGGCGAACTGGCGCCGTGTGCGGACGTGCCGGCTAGAGCAATTAGTACAGCTTCTTCGGCAGCTGTTGGCTGCGGATACGCTTGTAGTGACGCTTAACAGCGGCAGCCAGCTTGCGCTTACGCTCAGCGGTTGGCTTCTCGTAGAACTCACGAGCGCGCAGTTCGGTCAGCAGACCCGTTTTTTCGATAGTGCGCTTGAAGCGGCGCATAGCGACTTCGAACGGCTCGTTTTCTTTAAGGCGAATAGTGGTCATGTAAAAATTCAAACCGTTAGGGTTTAAGGAAGACAGCGATATTAGCAGCTTTTGTCCAAAAATGGAAGAGCAAATGGACGCTAAACCGGCCCATCAGGCGGGTTCCAGGAGGAATACCACGTCTGTTAAAGGGCAATCTTTCCGCCCCGCTAACATCAATAGATCCGGCGAAAGTGCATTGCCGGGAGGTGAATGATATCAGATTGCCAGCCCGGCCGCCACCCCGGAAGCCCATGCCCACTGGAAGTTGTAGCCGCCCAACCAGCCGGTCACATCCACCGTTTCGCCGATGAAATACAGGCCGGGAACCTTGTTCACCATCATCGATTGCTGGGACAGTTCTTTGGTGTCGACGCCGCCTCTGGTGACCTCGGCCTTGCGGTAGCCTTCGGAACCGTTGGGGGTGATGGTCCAGCGGTTGATGAGTTCGCCGAGCTTGCGCAGTTTGGCGTCGGGCATGTCGGCAATGCGCGCATCGTGCGCATAACCGTGCGCCTGCAGCAGCCCCTCGGCCAGCCGCGACGGCAGGTATTGGGACAGCACATTGCCCAGCTGCTTCTTGATAGTGGACTTGCCTTCGATGAGCGTTTGCGCCAGATCCAATTCCGGCAGCAGATTGATGACGATCGGCGTATTCGGCTGCCAGAAGCTCGAAATCTGCAGGATGGCGGGGCCGGACAGGCCACGGTGCGTGAACAACAAGTCTTCGCGGAAGCGCGCGCCGGTGGCATTGCGGCCTTTCAGCGAGCCGGTTTCCACATCCACTTCCAGCGACACGCCGGCCAAGGGGACGAAAGGCTTCCACTCGTTCTCGTCGAAGGTGAGCGGGACCAGCGCGGGGCGT
>Ga0055528_1001785_pt1 | contig 12333 bp, 10 predicted proteins | sample AraplaCol_mMS_r2_2_FD_55006 | JGI IMG/M metagenome (GOLD analysis project Ga0055528, IMG submission 55006) | Arabidopsis root microbial communities from North Carolina, USA - plate scrape MF_Col_mMS_r2 | ecosystem: Host-associated > Plants > Roots > Endosphere | place: USA: North Carolina...
AATGGTAGATATAGAAACACAGGTCAAGGCATCGCAACGATCCGATAAAAACCCCATCGAAATGCTGCCAAATATCGATGCCATATTCAACACCGTGACGGTAAGCGAAGACAGAAATTTCGAAAATCCAATATATCGTGCAAAGGACGGGAGATAAATCCCCGGTAAGAAGAATCCTAGGGCTTCGAAGACATTGACCAATTGGTATATCATGAAAACTCTGTTATATAAGAACCGAGTTGTCAACCGACGATGGGCCACCCCTTTCTGGATTGGCACTCGTGGCTTGTGGAAATACAAAAATGGAAGTGGTAGAACGAAGAGTACTCCTGATAAGATTCTCAGTGTTGTTCGAAATCCAAATTGTCCCAAAAGGCGTTCTAAAACAATGGGGAAAAGTATTCCGGACAACCCCGATCCAGCCCATACAACCCCGAAGGCGAGTCCTCTCTTCTTGTCAAACCATTCGGGCATGAATAAGATAGATGGGCTGTAGGCAATACAACCTCCGACGCCAAAGCCGATACCCTGGGAGAGAACCAGGTGTGTGACATTCGTTGAAAAAGAACCCATGGCCAATGAGAAACACATAATGATTAACCCTGTAGTTGAGAACCATCGAGATAGACGCGGGAATAGTATCATGACGATGATTGCACACGGACAACCGAGGTATGCTGCTCCCTATTGATTTGTTATTGACTTTCTAGAATGTCAAGTAAGATTGCTCAAGCCTACAGTTGCGCAAGTGCCAATGGCCGCTACCATATTTGAATCTTCAAATAATTCGTTATCCCGGTAATAGCTTTGGAAGACTCCAAAGGCAAAGGCAAATCCTGTAATGCGGAACATTAGTATCTTGTTATCATTTCCAGGACTATGAATATCATGAACGAACCCCATACCAAGGCCTCTATCATGGTTGAAGCTGCTAAGAACATCCATGCATGAAACCCGCCATCCATCGGATGAAGCCCAGTATCGTCGGAGAACTCCTTGATCTCGTTTTCGTGACATATTGTAATCTCTTGTTCTTCAGTCGTGTCGGAACTTGCGGATAGCGGTTTCGAGTGATTCATTGTGTCGTTTGTATGTTCGGTTTCAAGTATACTATGATTCTTTCAACCTGCTCTCGGGAGCCGTTTCCAAAAAGGTTATCTTGCATGTTTATTAGTGAACAGGCTCTTCTGAGGTCACATTGTGTAATGCCCCAAAAAAGATACCCTTGAAAGAAGGGATGAAAAGCCTAAAGATCCATCAAGTGATGGAAGGAATTCAGGATATGATCTGCTCGGCCTATTGGCTCTTTAACATCTCGGAAAGGATGAACCGACTGCCAAGAACTGGGGTTACTTGATTGAGATGTGGGATTTGGTGAGAGTATTCGTATCATGCAATTGGACCGGGAATTTGATCATCGTTGTATACAATGCATGGTGGACTCGGGAGGCTACGTTTACAGTCTTATTGCGTGGGGCCGTATACCCGACACCGTGTTTTCTAGCAAGGAGAATAATTTAAATCCAGATTTGACGTGCTAATCGTGGGGCATAGGATCATCGGAAAGGGGTGATCGTCAAGCCATCTTGTAAAGCCGGCTAACGACGGAGATTGCAAGGGTTGGAATGTAGGGTGTATTCATAACACAATTCATTTTGTAGTTCGAGTGGCTGTGAATTGCTATAAGAGCTAACTGTGACATCATCCCTTCCATTATTTTTGTAGCAAAAGTAGAGTCATGTTGGATTGATTGTCGGAAATATTCCCATGCAATCATATCCAGGTGTAGGACATAAGGCTGGCCACGTTGTGCCTACAGGTCACACGAGCCGGATGTAGTAAGCCTTTTGGCCCTTCGCATCATTCATTCATTGTTTATAGTTCATGAGATATTTGAATTATCTTTTGGTCAGACGATTCTCAAGAGCAGGTGAATGGCTTTCCCACGGAGCCCGATTGGAATTTCGTGATCTTAGGAACTTGAGTTAGCTTCATGAAGTTTGGAGAGAGTCCGCGAACTTACCAATTCAGCAATACTGGCATACGTGCCACACCCGAAAATAATCATTCCAACAATGAAAACCACACCGTTGAAAAATGCAGGCTTCAGATTTCGCTTTTCGTACCACGAACCCTCTTTCAGCAACAGATACCACATGACTGGGGGGAGATAGAAGGATAATCCAGAGACAAAAAGTGCCGATATGATGGATAGAAGCTCTGAGAAAATCGGAATAGCCTCGGCGATAACCCATGCTAGCAAAGTAATAGTGAACACAAGACCAATCCATGATGCCCAACCCTTTGTTGTGTTGATGTATCGAATCATTGAGTCTTTGTAGACCTTTCCATGGATATACCGACAGACAACGGTTGTATTGATAGACCCAGAAATGAAAATGACAGGCAATGCAATTCCAAAAACCACTCTCGAGATGAGTGGACCCGCTGATAATAAAGCCGGAGATTGGACTCCTTGACCCACAAAAGCGTAGATGATGGAGCCGGTAAGACTATAAACGACGATTTGAATACCTCCCATCCACCACAATGTTTTGATATAGTCTTCCGGGGTATGCATTTCATCCATAAACGAAGGCAAACATCCGGCGAAAGAATACGCAAACACAATATTGTTTGTCGCAACAACAGCCCCCGAGAAGGTAAGACCAGCCCCCGAGAAGGTAAGACCAGCCTTGGGCCAAGCCGACCAGGGAATTGCATCTGGGTCTGAAACGGTTGCACCACCTGAGTATTGGATTCCGGTAGCTATCATAGTCACTCCAATAGCGATAATGATCGAGGCAAAGTCTATATACCCGAGTATAGCGATTTCAGCAAAGAAAGGCGGGACGGCGAGCAGGAGTAAGATGGCTGCAGATGAGATGCTGAATACCAAGGCGCAGACATTACTCTGAGTGATAGTCTGAAAAGCGATTGCACCAGTCAAGCAGTGCGATCCGATCACGAAGACCAGAAGTGTCACAAAACTTCCGATGAAGATCTTAGATCCCCATTTACCAAACAATAACCTGCCGACATCGGCATAATGTCCAATCTGAGGATATTTCAACTTCGTCTGACCGATATTGTATCCTGCATAAATTGCAACGAAACCTAGTCCGACGGTCAAGATCAATCCAGCAACCATACCAAGGGATGCGAAAGCAGCAGGAAGTCCCAGACTTCCAAGAGCGATAGCCTCAACGATGGAAAGAATCGTTAGACGCTTCCATCCAAGTCGATGAAACCGAGCATCTTCTCCGAGTATCCTCTGTGTTTCTGGGTCGACGAAATCGGGGTCTTTGGGGAGGCTATCCGTCGCCATTTTGTCGAGAGGGGAAAGTTATATTAACGAATAAGCTGTTGTTTTGTTCTTCTGAGCACCCCGGTCCCTTGTATCAATCAATCCGCGAAAAATTCCAATTCGAAATGACAGTTCAAATCAAAGACTATGAGATGGTATAAACAATGGTAGTTTGATATAGAATTCACGACCCAAGAAATAGACCGTGGAAATGATCTGAAAAGATCTGATATGATTGATAAAGGCCCTGGGGCAGCCGAAAGTCGGAAGTAACCGAAGAGTGGAGGTTGTAACCCCCCAAAGTAGAAATGAGGTCCGGGGTGTTTTCGGACGCTACTTGTGATTATCAGCCAATACACTTCATTGATCCTTCTTTAAGCGAAGCCTGCGGGTCCGTCATATCTCGGGAGAGAGCTAAAGATGCACCCCCGGGCTTTCACAAGGGTTCCAGGCCTTTAGTTTGGTTTGGCTATCGTCGAATGGTGCCTTTCAATAGCTCGTATAATGCTTCAGCGAGTGGCTACTTCGTGGCAACATCTACCTGTCTGACTTATACCCCTTTCTTCAATTGAATCAAATCTATGAGAAGACAGTGACTTCGAATATGTGCACATATCGATTGTCCTCATGCCGAATAAAGTAGAGCGTGCCAACCCCCGCCCACATCACACCCTGTCATTAGGGCCATCACCCAGTCCAATAAGAAAAGCCATAGCTCCACCAGGACAAAATCTTCAAGTGAATTCATTTGTTTGTATCCAATAAGCTTCTGCTGCCAAGAACTTGGCACCTTTCTCCGAGACAAACACGAGTCTCCTTTCCGTAGTCCGTAAAATCTACGAGATGAAGATTTTCGGTAATCACAAGATACGTGAAGAGTGGCCTGACCTTGACATTATCATAGCTCGAATTCTGTGTGTGAGAAGTATCAAGGGAGACTCGATATTCAAGGGGTTACGTTTCCCATTATGGAAATACAGTAAACAGCCGTCTTTGGCATGAAATGAGTAAACTCAACGAGGACGACCAGTAGTGATGAATATAAATTTCTGTTTACTCGGCTCTTTTACTCCCAATGATAATGCAACGCCAATGCAAGATCCACCATTCTGCGCATATAGCGGTAGATGTGCCAAGAAACCGATTTTAGTTATTCCTGTGGACATACTGCAATGGAATCTTGACTGGTTGAAACGACTTGGTGGGATATACTATCGAAAAATTCGACTGACTGTATCTCAATTGTGGAAGTTTATGCCGAGTGATTCCAGACGCCGACGTCCGCAATCTGATCGACTATCGTGTTTCCTCATTTCATAGTATTTCCGCCCTTGCCGCGGCAACACCATGGAGAGACGAGATTTGGTAGTGATTTCCGCCCACAGCAGTCGTCAGAAGAGGTTGAAGGCTGTGATTATCTCTCATTTCTTAGGGGCTCCTAGCATTGGGATTTCCCAGCTACTTGTAGGAATATTTCTCCGATTCACGGCCCTTTCCACTAGCCATCATTACTAAATATCTCATTCCGCTGGAGATCCATTGAAGGGATTATTGATATTATCGATAGATTTGGTCCCAGTATTCATCAACTTCCACGTACAAAGAAAGGATAGAACACTTTTTAATTGGGAGAAAACCCATCAATTTCGATTTTCGGGGTTGCTTGAAGGAGAAAGAGAAGAACAAAATGTATTGAGCGTAAACTTAATCAACCGGGCAATATTATCAAGTCTCGTGTTCCAGGACTTACATACTCTCATTCTGCTAGGATCACAAACTCGACGAAGTTGTATACATGCGACGTAGTTTTTATTCCAGAAATAGGATATTTAATGTAAGAATGCCCTTTTATGGGAGTGAAAGAAGTGCGTTCAAGTCTTACTTAACACATGCCCACGACTAATATCTAGAAATACGGCTCTGCTACCATATCGCAAAGTATTCCCAGATTTCCCCTTTAACAATCTATCTGAATTTGAATGAAGTACATGATAGTAATGTTCCTTTCCATTCTCTCTCCTTTAGCGTCAATATTCCCCTTCAAAAACAACAATTTACTTGTCTGAAAACTTGATACGGCTCTTTCCCAAAAAGCTACACTAGCTCCATGTATCATAAAATTTGAGGGAATTTTTGATTCTGGTATACAAACATGACTCCCAAATTTTCAAGAATAATAATATCTACTCCTGGTAGAAATTTTACTGGTACAATACCTAGTGTAGGTGGCTGCTTCTGGTCAGTGCTGCTTACTGCGATTCAGCCGTAGATACAAATGGACCATGAAAAACTTGATTATAAGTTCAGTTTGCCCCCTTGTTTCCAATTCTTTTTCCGCTACTAGTAGTAGAGAGAAAATACTATAACTTGAACTTATAATACAACTACTGATAGGCATTACAAGGAACCTTTACAATGAAGGTTCCTTGTAATGGCACAATCCCTTTTTATGCAAGCCACTCGGGGCTCTGGATTGCTACTATTAGTACTGGTAAATTTCTTGGCTATATCTCATTACTGTAGAACACATCTGGAATCTTTCACTAGATCTTCACAGGACAGTATAGTTATTGGATCTTTGTTTGTTGGAACACTCATCGTCTAGTAGCGAGGTACCGAGGTAGTAGTCGAAGGATTTATGTTCAGCATCTTGCCAGGCATAGCTGCTGCTGGTCTTTCTTTTGTCTAATGCTATTTCTAGAATCCTTATACGTGATTCTGTCTCAAGATTTGTCCTGGAGAAAATAGATGTGGTCTTAGATCGTAAAGGTCCCGTTCGCGAAGCAGGATATAGATCTAGGTTTTTTTTCGCAACTCAGGGGATACACTATTGTTTAGCATACGCGAATCAAGCACTACTGTAGAATCGAAAAGCTCGGTTCTTTCCATGTAGTACATGATACCTTTACATGGGATGCTGTAGAATTGAATAGCGACATTGATATTCCTAGGCCAATTTCAACCTGAAATTGGTAAAGACCTCGGGGGTACTACCCCGAGGTTCTGCTACTACACATATATCAATATGTGTAGTTATAGTATATCCTCCATGTTCAAATGCCCTTGGGGGCTATAAATTAGCCGTTCGCCTAATATCAAAGGTACTGGGAAGATGGATGTAGCAGTTGGTATGGCCTCTGACCAAAATTGGCTTTTGTGGAGTCCTGATGCTATGACCTAAGGCAATCTTGACATTGTATTTTCCCTGCGTGGAGAAGACTCCTTTATCAAGTATGAAGGAATCATGATGTAAAGTGACCCCCATGCCTTGGTCGACTCCAAAACCTCAATTTCAAACTTGTTCACAAGCATGCCTACCAGGCAGTGGACATTTACATCAACTTGATTAATCCTAGAATTCTCGAATACTGATATCCCAGTTCTCTAGTCTCAGATTAGATACAGAATCATTGATAGAATAACCAATGGATATGAGCAATCCATCGGTGAAATTACATTAGATACAACTTGACGCGTTTTAGAGTTCTTAATAATTGAGGACTTTCCAGAGCTGTCCACAATCTATGTCTATTCTATGGGTACTTGCATATCAATGCAGGTCTATATGTACCCAAAGCTTCACCCGGTAATATCCTCAACCATGGATCTTGGTAATGAACAAATCTCATCTCAAACAGCTGCCTTGTCCCTGCATGTCTGAGATGATGATGTGGCTGCACCAGTTTTAGGTAGTTGCCGGGCCGGTGAGTGGGGCCCGGCGGACTGTGCGTCGGGATCTCACCCGACAATCGGGCGATTCGGTTTGCTTCTGTTCCATGATCTAAATGGTTCACCGAGAAAGCTCCAGTAGGCTGAGCTCAGAAAATAGTGGTTGAGTGTCTATGAAGATATGAGATGAAATGAAAATGTCTATGTTCGTAAAGGCTATTCGTGAATTCTTTCCAGCCGAGAGCCAGACCTATCGGCTGCTGCGCAGTTCCATAGCTGCGATATATCAAGATTAAACCGGTCATGATGCAAGATAATCGTCACAGATATCAGTGAGATAAGACCCGATTCAACAGACAAAAAAAGTGATGCAAAGATATAGTAAAAAAAAGTAGAGAAAAGGAAATAGAAAAGAAAAAAGAACAGGTAGAGAAAAGGAACCAATTTGAATAAACATGAGGGGAATCATCTTTTTGTTTTTCTCTTTCAATCATCCAACTACCCTAGCGCTGCCACTGCAGCAGGTTGATCTACTCCATGATAGCAGAGGAAGCATTGCTGGCAGTAGGGTTAGGAGGGTTCCACTCGAACTTGAAGTCAGCGCCGAGTTCCTTGCGGATGGCCGCCTTGACGGCGTCCTCCACGTGATCGAAGACGCCGAAGTTGGCCGGGTTTTCGATGTCATTCTTGCCGCCCTGGAAGACACCGGTTCGGACAAGGCAAGTGTTCCAACCATACAAGTTACCACCGATAATGTCGGATTGAGGGTTGTCACCGATCATGTAGATGTTCTCGGGCAGCTTCTTCTCGCCGTGGATCTGCTCCATCCAGGACTTGATGACCTCATCGGCGACGATGTAGGTAGCACGCTCGGGCTTACCGTAGACGATACGATCGAGGTCACGGCCGGTCAGAGCCTTGTATTGAGCCTCCAGGGCAACACGGAAAGCACCCAGGTGCAGACGAGGGGGACCCTTGTGCTCAGTAGGGCAGAGCAGATCACCCTGGGAGAAGTAGATAGGGATGTGGCCAGCAACGGCATCCCGGGCAGCCGGGTCCTTGGCGCGGGTAAGGAGGCGGCCGTTGGCGGAAAGGAGCAGATCCAGAATGATCTGGTATTCGGTGCTCTGGTCGTGAGATTCGGCGAAGCACATGATGGCGTCGAACTTGAAGTTGGCGAAGTCGCGGACCTTAGCCTCCTCCTCTTCCTCCTTGGTGAACTTACGGCAAGGGGAGATAGTAGGGTCCCAGGCAAGGATATCCTTGGGGATAACGACATTCTTGAATCCGTAGTTCTCAGCAACGCCACGGATGTTGTTGCTCTCACCACCACAGACCAGGACGTTGTCGTAGTACTCCGCAAGAGCCTGCATGGGAGTGTGGGATTGGATGAATTGATCGGTAGAGATGGGGAAGCCCAGAACCTCGGACAGCTGCTGGCAGCGGGCCTCCTCGGTCTTACCACCACCGTTGGTGAGAAGGATGTAAGGGAATTGGATGCCAAGCTCGTTGTCTCCGTTCAGGATGCGCAGAACGTTCTTGGCTTGGGGGATAGCGTTGTTGCCGTGTGCCAGCACACCGTCAATGTCGAAAGCAAAGCACATGTTCTTGACCTTGGCAACCTTGTCCTTGTGCGTATCCTGAACCTGGGAGGCAATGATATCACGGGCAGCCGAGCCAGGCTTCTGAGCAGTGGACAACCGCGACCTGCGCGGGGAACGGGGGATGGGCAGCGAGATACCGAAGGAATTGCGCGAGCCCCGACGATCCCGCATGGAGGGAGACAGGCTCAGGCGCTGCATGTGAACGTCAGAGATAGAGCTGCGAGTGGCAGGGATCTCAATGGTGTGTTGGTGGTTGTCAGAGGAGGGGATGGTAACTGGTGCACCGGACTGATCCTCTGGTGCATGAGCAGCGCCATCGCTGGGAGCAGGAGGAGGGCCTCCAGGGCTGGCATTGCCGCCACCGAGGTCGTCATCGGAGAAGCGAGGCATATTGCTGGAAGTATAGAGGTCGATTGATGATATGAAAGATATGGGAGTTGTTGAGATGGATGCTATTGTCCGGATCTATACGGACAAAAGAATCACAAGACAATCAACCAAAAGGATATAAGGTTAGAAAGGAATACAAAAAAGAAGAGATGGAAATGGAGGGGTAGGATGGTTTTATTTAATAGAAAAGTGGCAGATCGGTTCCCTCAAGCAGCAGTCCCGGTCATAGAGCCCGGTGGATACAGGACCCATAATGGTGCCCATTTCTCTGACATATATACCCAACCAGGACGGCGACATTCGGGATGGCTAGTCCAGAAAAAGTTCAGAGGATGGAGACGGTTCAGCCATACGTGCCAGGTGCGTCATTGACTAGCAGAAGGGGGAGAAGTGGTCCGCCAGAGTGGTGGAGCTTGTTCCATGAATGGTTCGGATGATTGGTATTTCCAATGTGAGCCCGTTTGCATCTATACAGCACGCATCACGACAACTACATTAACCTAAATCTCTTTCACCAACTTCTCAACTTTGATTGATAGTGGATATTGCTACACAGTATCTTTCTATTATTTTATACCATTTCTATCAATTTTTATCTCGGACTACTTTCCCGCTGTTTTCTTCTTGCATGATCGGTCGTCCAGTAACGTCCACTATCACGCCCGTTCCGGTTAGATCGCCCCCCGCCTTACCCAGTGGGGAAATCATGATGTCATGACCCCCCGATTGAGCCGCCGATTCACCGCCTAACTTTTTTTGCCAACGCATCTGCTACTTTCCATTATGCACCGACTTTTGCTTCATCTCAATTATCCCCCCTCCTCCCATTTTTATGCATGCATGTTTGGTCATGGAAGAGATATTCAACGCCTTTTGCTCTTCCGCAACATATTTCACACTCACGTCTTCCTTCGCATTACCCCTTCGGGCTACCCGAAACCCCTCGGGTGGATCATGGTCCACTGCTCTATGCAACCCATAAGGGCCGACGGTAACGCACAGGTTGGAGCGGAAGCATGTGGGTGGATCTCGGGTGAGGAAAGCGTGGGATGACGTCGAATTTCATGAGTATTGGAGTGAAATGTACAGTGCACATACAACATTCTTTAACCCCCGTACTATTTTAGCACTATTTTACTAGTCAGTAGTTCCAAAAAATATCACTCATTCAGAGCTCACGCTCTCCTGCAGAATTTCAAAATGGTTTCCGTGTCCGTGGTTGTTTTCGGCCCGCGACCGAGCTCGGCGCTGAGTGTTCCCTGCGTCTTGATTGGTCGCCACGTTTGCTTTTCGTTTCATCGCCACAGCCGTTTGGGTTCGTATTTGTTTTGCTTTGTAGATTTAGATCTGGGTTCTAGAATACGCCATTTTCATTATCCCTTGTAATTCTTTTTTTTTTCTGTTTCGCCTTCTGTTTTCCGTCTTTCAGTCTCAAAAATAGATCAACCTTTCAAAAATTCGAACTACCGCATGTCGCATCTCATTCCATTCCTCTTCAGGCACATTTCAAAACGTTGTCGGGAAATGTCGGGACTCCGTCGCGTCAAGAGAATCCCCCAGTGGCTGGTGCGGCCCACCAGGGTGATCTCATTTTCGTCCCTCATTTAGCTTTGTCATTGAATTCTGCACAATGCTTGAACGTTTACTCCGTACAGGCGTGTTCCTGGGCATAGTATTTGCACAAAGTGTAATGGATTATCCAATTCTATCTCCAGTATATGTACAGTATAGATCCGTACTAGGTTCAATAGATCTGCTCAAATACCCGAAAGCGGTATAAATATTAGCTATTTACCCCTCTATCTAAGAGGCGGGGTACTTGAGATTGAGGATGATTGTATGTTGCTGTAGTACCTTCACTCACTACGATAACTAGCAAACCCCCAAGATCGACACGTAAACTTTAACCATCGCGCTCGGTGAAACTTTTAGTCTGTAGGTGTCTGAGTCTGCCTTGGTGTCTGTGGGCTTCACTTCCCAGAACCAGATACATATTCCATTCCCCCGGAGGACTGAGATCCGTCCTATGTGGATATCGCGCATACTACCTGTATCCACGATCCTCAACTCTCGGCGGCTCCAGTCCAATCGTGCAACCCGGTTTCCCGTCGGTACTGTTCAGTTTTGAATCTCGGGAATCCCCTGGACGGAGTACCGAGTAACGCTTCTCCTGGCCCGTTACCCCTGGAGGGGTCAAAGCTCATCACAATCAATCATCTAAATCCATGGGATATGGCACGAAAAAGTACAGTAGCATGCAAGGCGACCAATCATACAATTTCAAGGCTTTGGTGAGGTAGAAAAAAGCTTACCCGGCCCAAAGACTCTCATACTATGTACACCAGTGACCTCCCTAGCATTGATCCTTGCTCATAGTTGTGCAGTACAGTACACTGTAGTAGAGCCCTCAAACCCGGCAGGAGCAGGGGATCGTCTACAGGGTTGACATCGGTTTGAGAGCCGGTTTCAGGGGTGTTTTGGGACGCTTTCCGACGAATCATTCTGTTGTGAACAATTGAATACAATGACATGTCCATGAATCATGCAGGTCTCTGCTCAGGTGCTGTCTGTTGACGTCGTTCCTGTGGATGATCACCCCGCACTCGATTTGGAGGGCACGTGATGACAATAAAGCCACTGTTGACTGGAGTACAGCGGATACTTAAATTGTATGAGTACCTCAAAGGGTTCAATATTGTCATTTTTCTTTTGGATTAGCTTTGAGAGATGGAAAGACCATCTGGGCGTTCACTCCAAATATCGAAAATTGTTGGAGCGTCTCTACCGTACATATATATACAATGTTCAAGCCTTTGAAACTAGCACCACGTGGTACCTACTAACTACTAGTAGTAGTACTACCAAATCTATGTAGATTATAACACCACATAGCTTTTACAGATATATTCTGCCCACAATTAAAACTTATTACAAACTCAAAGTCGAACGAGCTTGAAGCACCCACTCAGGTTGATCAACAGAATTCTACTACATATACGGGAACAGCAGATATATCACGTGACATCTTTTGTATCGGGGATCACAATGACGGACGAATTGAGCGCTGAAGACGATATCCAACCTGAGGTTGGGGATGAGGTAGAAGTGTAGGGTGAAACACTGACAATTTGGCCGATCATTGAGGATCTAATCAGATTTTCCTGTAGTCCACCGGACTGGCCGAAGCTGCTCTTCTTTCAGCCGGGCTGACTCCGCACACGTGACACCGCGGGGGTGCGGGACCAACTTTCTTTGGTGGACGATGTGTCACTCTTTCTGCTGTGCTTAGATCTTAGGGCAATATTGCTGCTGTGCTCGAAAATGGCACCTCTTATCACCTTGGCGACATGTGCCCTAAACCAG
>Ga0055528_1001804_pt1 | contig 12267 bp, 5 predicted proteins | sample AraplaCol_mMS_r2_2_FD_55006 | JGI IMG/M metagenome (GOLD analysis project Ga0055528, IMG submission 55006) | Arabidopsis root microbial communities from North Carolina, USA - plate scrape MF_Col_mMS_r2 | ecosystem: Host-associated > Plants > Roots > Endosphere | place: USA: North Carolina...
CGTCGAAGTCGGCGGCCACCGGGAACAGCGGCAGCAGGTGCACCAGCCCCAGCTGCACGGCCTGCAGGTCGACGCCGTGCACCGGATCGAAGGCGCAGGCCGCCTCGCCCACCGCCACGCAGTTTCGGCTCCAGGCCTGGACGCGACGGCCCGGATCGCTGACCGAGACGACGGCGTCGGCCAGGGCCAGGCCCGAGATGCGGCCGGCCATCTCGAGGGCCTGGTCGTCCGTGCACAGATCGCCGGCATAGGCCTGGACCACATGGGTCGCCGCCTGGCTGGGGTGCAGCCCCACCCAGCCGCGCGCCCAGGCGCGGATGTCGGCGTAGGGCGGCAGCGAAGCGAAGCGCGGCCCCTGGGCGCACAGCATACGGTCGGCCGGGAAATGGCCGCGCCAGCTCTCGCGCGCCACGCCCAGGGCGGTCATCAGCACGGCCTCGCCGCCCGTGGCGTCGACGAACAGGTCACCCCGCACGCTGCGGCCCTCGCCCAGGTCCAGGGCGGCGATCTCGCCGTCGGCGTCGAGGGTCGGCGCGACGGACAGGGCCTGGTGCAGCTCGACGCCCAGCCGCTTGGCGAGGCCCTTCAGCGCCGCGGCGTAGGCCAGGGCCGGCAGGTGGTAGCCGTAGTCGGTGCGGCCGAAGACCTCGGTCTCCTCGTCGGGCAGCAGCACCCGGCCCTGGCGGGCGGCGGCGGCGGTCAGCGAGAAGTCGTCCAGCGCCACGTTCAACCCCAGACCCCGGGCCTTGAGCCAGAACGGGAAGAAGTCGCGGTTGTCGATCGGCGCGCCATAGGCGCCGTGGGCGTGGAAGAAGGCCGGGGTCGCGCCCGAGACGTCGGCGAAGTTCTGGCCCAGCGAGAAGGCGCCGCGCGTGGCGCGCAGCAGGGCCGCCTCGTCCAGCCCCAGCATCCCGTGCAGGGCCTCCAGCGGCGGCAGGCTGGCATGGACGTCGGCGGGCGTCAGGTGGGTCGGCAGCTCCACCGCCGTGACGCCGACCCCGGCCGGCCGCAGGGCCGCGCGCAGCACGCAGGCCGACAGCCACAGGGCCGCATCGCGCCCCACCACGACGATGCTGACGGGCGCGCTCATCACGACACCGCCCGCACGGCCTGGACCGGTCCGCCCAGGTCCCCGGGCGCGTAGCGGGCCAGGAAGTCGGCGTGGTTGGTCATGGTCGCGACATTGCCGTCGATCCGCGCCTTCAGGTCGGCCAGGCGGGCCTCCAGGTCGTCCAGCGTCAGGCTCTCGGCCAGGCGGTCATACGCGCGCGGAACCAGCCCCTGCCCCTCCAGCACCGACAGCCAGCTGTCGCGCGAGAACAGGCCGTACTGGTAGTTGGGCAGGGCCGCGCGGCGCTCAAATAACTGAAGCTTGGCCGCCAGGCTGTCGGGGATCGGCATGGTCCGCACATGGTCCCACAGCGGTTCGCCGAACCGGCTGTTGGCGCGGTAGTGCAGGATCAGGAAGTCGCGGACCCGGTCGTACTGGATCTCGAACAGGCGGTTGAACTCGGCGACCAGCCGCGGGTCCATGCGGTCGCCCTCGCCCGGGGTCGGCATCAGGTTGACCAGGTCGATCACGGCCGCCTGGATCAGGAAGATGCTGGTCGACTCCAGGGGTTCCAGGAAGCCGCTGGACAGGCCCATGGCCACGACGTTACCGCTCCAGCCCCGCACGCGGCGGCCGGCCTTGAAGCGCAGCAGGCGCGGCTCGTCCAGCGCCGGGCCGTCCAGCTTGGCCAGCAGGGTCTCGCGCGCCTGGTCTTCGCCCAGGAAGGCGCTGGAGAACACGTAGCCGTTGCCGGTGCGGTGCTGCAGCGGAATGCGCCAGCGCCAGCCGCCCAGGTCGGCGCTGGCGCGGGTATAGGGCGTCAGGCCGTCGCCGCCCGTGGCGCAGGGCACGGCCAGGGCGCGGTCGCAGGGCAGCCAATGGCCCCAGTCCTGCCAGGCCACGTCCATCTGGCCGGCCAGCAGCAGCGAGCGGAAGCCGGTGCAGTCGATGAAGAGGTCGCCCGGGATCACGGCGCCCGACTTCAGGGTCAGGCTGCGCACCTGGCCGCCGGCCGTGTCGCGGGCGATGTCGGAAACCAGGCCCTCGACCCGCTTCACGCCCCGCGCGGTCGCCCAGCGCCGCAGGAAGCCCGCATAGAGGCCGGCGTCGAAATGGTAGGCGTAGGCGTAGGTCGAGCGGATCGACTTGTCGTCCTGGTTGGGGAATTCGAAGGCGTTCGCCCGGCACGCGGCCACGGCGTAGGAATAGGCCTGCAGCGGCGCGACCTCGCGCCCGGCGTTCCTGGCCCGCACCCAGTGATGCTGGAAGTCCACCCCGTTCCACGGCTCGCCGAACGTGCCGAACGGATGGATGTAGCGGTCGCCGGGACGGTTCCAGTCGCGGAACTCGATGCCCAGCTTGATGGAGCCCTGGGTCTCGCGCAGGAACTGCGCCTCGTCGATCCCCAGCATGTCGTTGTAGGTCTTGATGTGCGGCAGGGTGGCTTCGCCGACCCCCACCGTGCCGATCTCGTCGGACTCGATCAGGGTCAGGTCGTAGGCCTTGGGATCCAGCAGCCGCGCCAGGCCGGCCGCGCACATCCAGCCGGCCGTGCCGCCGCCGACGATCACGACCTTCAGGGTCGCGCCCTTGTCCGTGTGCATTGGTCCTGGCCTCCCGTCTACGCCGGAACCGACGCCGCCGCGGAGGATCCGCGACGGCGTGGCCCGATCGGGGGATTAGTACTTGAAGCGGATGCCCAGTTGGATGCGGCGGTCGTTCCGGATCCACGACGAGTCGATCTTCACCGGCTTGGCGCCGGGGGTCAGGGCCGAGTCGCCGAAGACCTGCTGCTGGAAGACCGTGGTGGTGTCGAGGAGGTTGGAGCCGTCCAGCGACACTTCGATGTTGTCGCTGACCTGGTAGCGGATCGAGCCGTCCAGGAACCCCGCGCCCTTCTGGTACATCGGCAGGCCGATGCAGCAGTCGAGGTTGTTGGTCAGGAACGCCGAGCGCCAGCTGTAGGCCAGGCGCATGGCGATCGGGCCTTTCTCGTACAGGCCCACGATGTTGTAGGCGTCGTCCGAGATGCCGGCCAGGCGGTGGCTGTCCATGACCGCGCCGTTGACCTGCAGGCCGCCGCCGAAGGCGACGGTGCCGCCGGCCGCGTAGCCGGGCTGGGTGGCCAGGTTGGAGTTATGGATGTCTTCCTGCTTGGTGTGGGTGTAGTTGGCCTGGATGCCGAGGCCGTCCCACGGGCTGGGCAGGAAGTCGAAGAAGGTCTGGTAGGCCACTTCGAAGCCGGTCAGCTCGCCGCCGCCGTTGCCGTTGCGCGGGCCACGGACCAGCACGTTCTGGGTCGAGCCGTTGTTGGTGAACGAGCGCAGGAACTCACCGTACGCGATGCTGCCGTTCAGCTTCTTGTAGAAGACGTCGAAGGTGAACGAGCTGCTTTCGGTGAAGTAGTGCTCGAAGGCCAGGTCGAACTGGTCGGCGGTGATCGGCTTCAGCGCGCCGAAGCCGGAGTCGGCGTTGAACTGGAAGTTGAAGCCCTTGACGTTGGACGCCACGTGCGGGGCGTTCGGGTCGTTCCAGATCACGTACTGCGAGTTCGGCGAGGTGTCGGTCGACGGCACCTGGATGCCGACGAAGTTGCGCAGCAGGCCGAAGTCCGGTCGCGACATGGCCCGCGAGGCGGCGAAGCGCACGAAGCTCTTGTCGCTGAGGCCGAAGCGGACGTTCAGGCTGGGCAGCCAGTTGTCGTGCTTGCCGCTGAAGTCGTTGTCCGCGCCGCCGCCGTTGCTGAAGTTCAGCAGGTCGGGCGTCAGCCAGCACGAGATGTTGGTGACCGAGTTGGGACCCAGCGGCGCGTTGCACGGCGTGGTGGCGGCCGAGGTGTACCAGGTGCTGGTCGGGAACGCGACGCCGCCCGAGCTGGTGGTCTTGGTCTGGACGAAGCGCAGGCCGACATTGCCCTGGACGGTGATGCCGTTGAAGATCGTCATGTCGTCGCCGCCGAAGCGCAACATGCCGTAGGCGGCCATGGTCTCTTCCTCGACATCGACCATTTCCGGATCGATGAAGCAGCCCTCGGTGTTGTTGGCGCGCTGGCACAGCGGGGTCCAGGCCATCGGCGAGTTGGTGGTCGCGCCGCTCAGCGCCTTGATCAGCCCGTCGTGGTCGGCCAGCGTGCCCTTGCTGAGGAACACCAGGTCGTTGTTGGGGAACACCTTGCCGTCATAGAAGTCGCCCAGGCCGGCGACACTCCAGATGCCGGCGCCGTAGCCCTGGAAGTTCCCGGCGTGGCCGCAGGCGGCCGGATAGGGCTGGGGCGTGGTGTTGTCCACGTTGAAGCCCGGGCCGTTGCAGTTCCACGGCGCGGCCACCGGCGACCAGTTGTAGGTCGAGTAGCGGACCTTCTGCTTGCGGTCGGCGTAGCGCACCCCGACCTTCAGCGAGTTCAGCCAGCCGCCCTCGTTGAACTCGTACTCGCCGTCGGCGCGCAGGGCCAGTTCGTGGGCGTCGTTGTCCTCGTAGTGGTCCTGGATGAACGGGATCCAGTAGTTGTGCGGGTTCGACAGGAAGCCCGGGGCGTAGTTGACGTTCGACCCCGGCTGCAGGGTGATCTGCGGCGTGCCCTTGTCGTTCACCTTGTACTGGGCGTCCGCCATCGTGCGGTTGGCGACCAGGATGTCGTAGTTGTTGGTGTTGGCGTCGATGTACTGGACGTCGAAGCTGGTGTGCAGCCGGTCGTTGACGTCCCACTGCAGGTTCGCCGAGAAGTCGCTGGTGCCTTCGGAGTGGTCGAAGTTGCGCGCCTGGTTCTCGATGTAGAGGCCTTCGCGCTGGGTGGCGCAGGCCGAGCCGGCGCCGCAGTAGTTGACGAAGGGCAGGCCGGGGACCGCCGAGCCGCGGTTGATGTTGTCCTGGGTGCTGGTGCCCCAGTCGCCGGTCGGCTGGGTCAGGATGCCCGAGGTCAGCATGCCGTTCGGGCCGAAGGTGAAGGCCGGCGAGCCCTGGGCGGGCGCGATGACGGCCGAGGTCTGCGGCGAATAGGCCGACGCGGCCCACAGGCCGAACAGCACGACGTTGGTGCTGCGCTCCAGCCAGGCGTTCTTGTACTTGGAATTGTTGTACTGGGCCTTGAAGCGGACGGTGCCGTCGTTGTTCTCGTACTGCACGGCCAGGGCCGTGCCCTTGCGGACGCGGTCATACTCGACCTGCGAGTAGTTGACCTGGTCGGGCATGTAGACCCAGCCCGTGCCGCCGTAGGGGTTGGCCGTACAGGGGATCGAGCCGTCGGCGTTGACGATCGCCTTGCCGCTGGAGTCGTTCATGCCGGCCGAGCAGAAGGTGCCGATGCGCTGCATCACCACGCCTTCGGTCTGGGTCAGCACGTGGGAATAGGCGTAGTCGGCCATNACGCCGATGCGNCCGAAGTCGGTGTCCCAGTTCTTGCTGACGATGCCCGAATATTCGTAGGTGACCTTGTCGGAGCGGTCGCCGTAGTTGGCCTTGCCCGACAGCGAGATCACCTGGTCCTTGGCGTCGAACGGCAGGCGGGTGCGCAGGTTGACCGTGCCGGCGATGCCGCCTTCGATCATCTCGGCCGTCTGGTTCTTGTAGCTGTCGACGCCGGCCATCAGTTCCGGCGAGATGTCGTTGAAGTTCAGGCCGCGGGCGGCGTCGGCCGAGAAGCTGTCGCGGCCGTTGAACTCGGTGCGCACCTGGGTCAGGCCGCGGATCAGCACCCCGGCCGGCTCGGCCGAGAAGTGCGAGCTGTCGTCGCTGGACTGCAGGCGGGACACCGTGATGCCCGGCACGCGCTGCAGCGCCTCGGCGACCGACTTGTCGGGGAAGGCGCCGATGTCGGTGGCGGTGATGGAGTCGACGACGGTGTCGGCGTTCTTCTTGATCTGCTGCGAGGTCTCGAGCGACTTGCGCACGCCCACGACCACGACCTCGTCGACCGTGGCGGCGTCGTTGGCGGACTTGTCCTGCGCGAAGGCCGGCGCGGCCGCGCCCATGACGCCCCCCAGGACGCCCAGGGCCGCGATCGCCGCCAGCGACACCCCGCCGCGCAGAAGCGCCTTGCGGCGGACATTGAACTTGCTCATCCCGTTCTCCCTAATTTTCTGCCCGCGCCTTGGTCGCGCGGGTTTTTTTTGATGAAGCCGCGCCGTCCCTCCCGGAGCGTTGCGGAGACCCCTGCACCCTCGGTCCGTCCGCGCCCCGCGGGGACGCGTCGAACCGGTGATTTCCGTTGAAAGGCGTCGGCGCCGCGCGGCGCGTTCGACGCGATGAGCGTCCGGTCTCCCCGACCGGGATCGCTCGCGGGGCGCTCGGCCCCGTCATCCCCCTCCTCCCCTCCTCTTCGTCACGGCGTTCGCCGTTGTCCGGTCCGCCGCCAGCGCCGGCCCCTCGGGGCCGACTCTCGCAAGATTTGCGGCGCCGAGCGGCCGGAAAGCGATGCGGATAAGCCTCCGCGCGCCGCCCAACCGTTCGACTTGCGCAATCTTGCGTTCTTTTGCGTCAAACGCAAGAGCGTTGTTTTGCGAAATTTCGCGCCGTTAGCGCTAACTTTCCCGCAGAATCGCCAGTTGTGGCATTTTTGGAACGATGGATTTTCTCGAGAGGCCTTGCGGAGCGGCTCATTTCACGCAATTCTTGCGTAAATTCGAAAGGCGAAGGGATGAGCGCAATCCCCACGACGCGCGTGCAAGCTTTGCCCCGCCCCGCCGGACGGGGCGTCCGGCTATCGAATCGGATCCCGGGCGGGATCGCGGACGGCCAGGGCGCTGATCGCGGCCAGGGCGAAGGCGCCCGCCGCCAGGCCCAGGGCCTGGATCGCCTCGCCCTTGAACAGGCGTCCGACCACCGGACCCAGCACCACGGCGGCGATCAGCTGGGGCAGGACCAGGAACAGGTTATGGATGCCCATGTAGACGCCCATCTTGTGGGGCGGCACGGCGCTGGACAGCATGGCGTAGGGCGCCGACAGGATCGAGGCCCAGGCCACGCCGATCCCCACGATCGGGATCCACAGCAGGGCCGGGTCGTCGATCACCACGAAGCCCACGAAGCCCAGGGCGCCCATGGCCAGGCAGAGAGCGTGCGGGATCCACAGCAGGGCCGGGTCGTCGATCACCACGAAGCCCACGAAGCCCAGGGCGCCCATGGCCAGGCAGAGGGCGTGGCTGACCCGCAGCCCGATCCTCGCCACCAGGGCCGGCAGCAGCAGGGCGACCAGGGCGGCCACGCCGTTGTAGCCGGCGAACAGCACCCCCACCCAGTCGGCGCCCTGGTTGTAGGCGGCCGAGGCCGGATCGGTCGCGCCGTAGTGCCGGGCCGTCACGGCCGGGGTCGTGTAGATCCACATGGCGAACAGGCCGAACCAGGTGAAGAACTGCACCACCGCCAGGCGGATCAGCACCTGGGGCATGTGCAGCATGTCCTCGACCACCTCCAGCACGCCCAGCGACGCCTTGCCCTGGCGGCGCAGCCAGGTGGCGGCCAGTTGGGCGGCGCCNAAGGCGGTGGCCGAGCCGGCCAGCACGTAGATCTCGCGCGCCCAGCCGCTGGCGAAGGCCAGGGCGCAGGCCACCAGCCCGGCGATGGTCCACAGCGCCCCGCTCTTCAGCATCAGGGCCGCGCCCTCGGCGCTGGGCGTGCGGTGCTCGGGCTGGACCCGCGCGCCGTCGGCCAGGGTCTCGGGCGGATGCTCGTGCGTGGTGAAGACCGTCCACATCACCGCGACCAGCAGGGTGACGCCGCCCACGTAGAAGGCGGTGTGGACCGACGGCGGCAATTGGCCGGCGACGGCCTGGCCCGACACGCCGAACCAGTGGGTCAGGACCCACGGCAGGGCCGAGGCGAACACCGCCCCCGCGCCGATGAAGAACACCTGCATGGCGAAGCCGGTGGTGCGCTGCTCCTCCGGCAGGGTGTCGGCGACGAAGGCGCGGAACGGCTCCATGGCCACGTTGATCGAGGCGGACAGCACCCACAGCATCAGGCTGGCGGTCAGCACGCTGGACGCATTGGGCATCAGGAACAGCGACACCGCCGTCAGGATCGAGCCGTAGAACAGATAGGGCCGCCGCCGACCCAGCCGACCCCAGGTGCGGTCGCTCAGATGGCCGATGATCGGCTGGACCAGCAGGCCCGTGGCGGGCGCGGCGATCCACAGGATGGCCAGCTCGTTGAGGTCCGCGCCAAGGGTCTGGAAGATCCGGCTGGTGTTGACGTTCTGCAGACCCCAGACGATCTGCACCCCGAACAGACCGCAACACATGTTCCAGATCTGCGCAAAGGACAGCCGCGCCTTCGTCATGCGGCGCGGGTCCCGCGTCGCCCAAAAAAGTCTTGGGGGGCGAGGTCTTGGCGGCTGCCTTGCAAAGGCTTTCCTTCGATGTGCATTAAGGCGCAGAACGTGGTTCTCCTGACAGTATCTGGACGCAATGGGCAGCGGTAGCAACAACAGCACGACGCTGGACGATCTGGCGAAGCTGTCGGGCGTCTCGGCCTCGACCGTCTCGCGCGCCCTGAACGACCACCCGTCCATCAGCACCCGCACCAAGCAGCGCATCTGGGCCCTGGCCAAGGAGCACGACTATCCGTTCCGCCGCTACATGCCGGCGGGGCCGATCGGGTCGGAGGGCTCGATCGCCATCGTCACGCCGCGCACCCACGGCCGCCCGCTGCCGCTGTCGCACCCGTTCTTCCTGGAGCTGCTGGCCAGCATCGGCGAGGCGGCGCGCGACCGCGGCTGCGACTTCACGGTCAGCCACACCGCCCCGGCCAGCTACGANGACCTGCTGACGGTCACCACCACCAGCCGCGCCAACGGTGTGATCTTCCTGGGCCAGAGCAACCTGCACGAGGCGTTCAACGAACTGGCGGCCGCCGACGCCCGCTTCGCGGTCTGGGGCGCCCAGCTGCCGGGCCAGAGGTACTGCTCGATCGGTTCGGACAACCTGCTGGGCGGGCGGCGGGCGACGCTGCACCTGGCCCGGCTGGGCCGCAAGCGCATCGTCTTCCTCGGCGAGACCGAGCCGGAAGCCCTGCAGCGCAAGGCCGGCTATCTGGAGGCCCTCAAGGAGAGCGGGCTCGAGGCCGACCCGGCCCTGATCTGCCCCGTCGACTTCGAGCTGGAATCGGCCGAGGCCGCGGTCAGCACCCTGGTCCGCCGCAAGGCCGCCTTCGACGCCATCTTCGCCTCCAGCGACCTGATCGCCCTGGGGGCCATCCGCGCCCTGCGCCGGGCCGGCATGCGCGTGCCCGAGGACGTCTCGGTGGTGGGCTACGACGACATGCTGCTGAGCCGCCTGTCGACCCCCGCGCTCAGCACCATCAAGCAGGACACCTACAAGGCCGGCCGCCTGCTGGTGGCCCGCGTGCTGGACGCCGACGGCGACCACCGGCCCGAGCGCCTCGCCACCGACCTGATCGTGCGGGAAAGCTGCGGGGGCTAGGCCCCTCGCCGCCGTGTGGCGAAACTCACAGACGAGCTGTGCCGTTCGGCACCGCCGCCTTGGTCCAACGCTCCCAGAGTGAGCCCGCCATTCCCATGGCGGACGTCGAACGGCCTGCCCAGCCGCGCATGGCGAAGGGGGCCGGAGCGCGGCGTCGCAGCTCACCCTTGCGGAGAGGATTCGTGATGGACCTTCCCTTGAACGACCCGCCGGCCACGCGCCGCTACCAGCTGAGCGATCTGATCGCGGGCGCCGACGACAGCGTGCGCGGCGCCCTGGTCGGCGCGCACGGCCTGCGCCAGTTCCTCAACACCATCGACGAGCTGGACCATGCCGCCCGCGTCGAGATCGTCGAGCAGGCCATCTGCCTGCTGGAGGGCTTCTACGCCCACCTGCCGCTCAAGCGCGCGATGCACGCCGTGGATCCGATCCAGCGGCTGAAGCTCCTGAAGCGCCGCCTGCACATGGTGGAGTCAGAGGTCCAGTTCCACCACGAGATGACGACCATCTTCACCTCGCTGCGGGACCTGCACACCAACTACATCCTGCCGAAATACTTCGCCGATGCGGTGGCCTTCCTGCCGTTCAAGGTCAAACCCTGCTACGACCGGGGCGATCGTCGGTACGTCGTGTCCGACCTGGTGGCCGGCGTCTCGGACCCCAACTTCCGGCCCGGTGTGAAGCTCACCCACTGGAACGCGATCCCGATCGACCGCGCGGTCGAGATCGCCGCCAGCTACCACGCGGGCAGCAATCCGGCCGCCCGTCACGCCCGGGGCGTGGACCTGCTGACCACGCGCGCCATGAACCTGTGGCCGCCCCCGGACGAGGAATGGGTGATCGTCGGCTACCTGGACGCCAACAACCAGGCGCGGGAGGTCAATGTCGAGTGGAATGTGATGAAACTGCCGCGCCGCCCGGAAAGCGTCGCCGCCGCGCCGGCGATGGCGGAGTTCATGGGCATCGACCTGGAAGGCGACTCCCGGCGCCGTCTCACCACCCTGCTCTATGCCCCGGCCGCGGCGAAGCGACGGGCCGCCGTCGCGGAGGCGGCGGGCGGCGATGTCGCAAGCGCCGCCAGCGGCCTGAAGTCCAACTTGCCGGAAGTGTTCACCGCGGCGGCCGTCAGCCACGGCGGCCAGACCTTCGGCTACCTGCGTATCCAGACCTTCGACGTGGACGACGATGCGTGCCTGGTCGAGGCGATCCGCCTGCTAGAGCACCCGCTGTTCCCGAAGACCGGCGTGATCCTGGACGTGCGGGGCAACGGCGGCGGGCTGATCTGGGCGGGCGAGCGCCTGTTGCAGCTGTTCACGTCCCGCCGCATCGAACCGACGCGGGCCCAGCTGGTCGCCACGCCGCTGGCCGTGGAGCTCTGCGGCGCCGATCCGATCCTGGAGGCGTGGAAGCCGTCGATGGCGCGCGCCTTCGAGACCGGCGCGATCTATTCGGCCGCCTTCCCGATCACCGACCTCGCGCGCTGCAACGACATCGGCCAGCGCTACTTCGGTCCGGCCGTGCTGCTGACCGACGCCCGTTGCTACAGCACCACCGACATGTTCGCCTGCGGCTTCCTGGACCACGAGATCGGCCAGATCATCGGCCTGGACGCCACCACGGGCGCGGGCGGCGCCAATGTCTGGGACCACGAACTGGTGCGGCAGCATTGCCTCACCGCGGGCGTCGCCACGCCCCTGGCGCAGATGGACGCCGGAGTGGGCATGCGGGTGGCGATCCGTCGAACCCTGCGCGTGGGCCCCGAAGCCGGGACCGAGATCGAGGACCTCGGCGCGCCGTCCGACATCATCCACCAGCCGACCCTCGACGACATCCTCCACGACGACAGGGACCTGCTGGACCGGGCGTGCCTGGTGCTGTCCGGAACCTCGACCACCGGCCTGCCGGTCACGATCACCCGCAACGGCGCTTCCGTCACCCTGGACATCGTCACGACCGGGATCGACCGGCTGGAGATCTTCGTCGACCGGCGGCCGAACCTGTCGAAGGACGTCACCACCGCCTCGACGCAGCTGACCGTGCCGGCGTCCGTCGGGTCCACCCTGCAGATCGACGGCTTTGTGAACGGTCAGCTGGCCGCCGTGCGGCTTCTGACGATCTGAACCCGTCCCCATTCCGACCGGAGGAACCCCCATGGCGACCCTGAACGAACTGCTGGCCCGCTGGGCGACGCTCGGCCCGCCCGCCGAGGACGGCGCGGCGCAATTCTCCATCGTCGCGGGGAGGGAGACGACGGCCGACGCGCTTCAGGCGCTCGTCGAAGCCGCCGCACCGGGCCACGACCCCGTGGTCACGCCCGCCTTCCTCGGCGCGCTGGCGGAGGAGACCGGCGGCCGCTTCTGGATCCTCACCTTCCCGGACCTGGACGCGCAGCGGGGCGAGACCCTGGCCTTCGAGGTCGCCCGGGCCCTGGCCAGCGAGCTGGGTCTGGAGTCCTGCCGCCCCGTGCTGGTCGACTCCCTGATCGGCCAGGCGATGGTCGATCCCACCGTGGCCGGCGCCGCGGGCCTCGTGGGCTTCTTCACCTGCAAGGGCGACAACATGGGTCCGGAGGCCCGGGGCTGGGCGCCGTGGGCCCTGGGCGTCAAGGCGGCCTGGGACGCGCACGGCAAGGGCGCGGGCGTCACCATCGCCTCGATCGACACCGGCTACAGCGATCACGTCGAGCTGCAGGGCGTGATCAGCGCCAAGCCCCAGCTGAACCTGGTCGAGAACAACGCCAACGCGCGCGACCCGTTCTCGACCAATGTCCCGTTCAACAACCCCGGCCACGGCACCCTGGTG
>Ga0055528_1001808_pt1 | contig 12253 bp, 10 predicted proteins | sample AraplaCol_mMS_r2_2_FD_55006 | JGI IMG/M metagenome (GOLD analysis project Ga0055528, IMG submission 55006) | Arabidopsis root microbial communities from North Carolina, USA - plate scrape MF_Col_mMS_r2 | ecosystem: Host-associated > Plants > Roots > Endosphere | place: USA: North Carolina...
CACCGGAGAAGTTATACAAGAAGTATAAATATGTTAAATTAATTAAAAGCAGGCGCAGATTGCCATATAATTCATCGTAGTAAAGATGGATGCAACATTCTATGCCCGTTCGTCATCTAAGCTTGGAACAGCGTATTTAATGAGACCTGCAAACAAAAGAAGCCCACAGAATGGATGACAGACCACGAACCTATGAACCAGACGGCCTAAGTAATGTTTTAGAAAGCAAATCAATATTACTGAATAGGAATAGCATGTTCATCGACTGCCTGAGATATCAGGCCATAACAATATACACGGCCAATCTGACACATCGCTTCTTTGTTCAATCCCACAAAACCTGTAACACACATCGAATCGGGCCTTTTTGCATGACCGATTGTCTTGCATTTTGATACATAGAAATAGGATAAGTCTCTTTCTCACTCTCGCTTGCCCGTTCCCAAAAGGAGACATATCTCCGAGGAATCCCCCTGTCAGGGGCATTACCTGCTTCACCACTTCAAACGTCGATAATCCCTCCTCAACTGAGAATAAAGTTCATCAAAATGCAAGAATCTTCTGAATATCATCAACAGCTTCAGCATCAGCAAATGCTGTACCAGCAAGCCCACATCCGAGCTTTACAAGAAATGGCTGCCAGGCAACAAGCAATGTCAGAAATGGCCGAACATACTGCCAGGCAAAAACTGGCCGAACAAGCTGGCAATAGCTACAACAATGTTCAACTTGAAAGAGCGCAGCTCCAAAATCAAGATCACTTTTCAGGCGCTTCAGAATTTAGCACCATGGGCCAGAATAGCTCCATGACCTTCCATACTCTCTGCCAGACTGGATCCGCCTTAGAAGTCGAGCAAATACTCTCAACAACGCAACAAAACAATCAAATTCTAGCATTTTGTCTGGAAAGTGCACTCAGTGCTTCAAACATATCCGTCGCAAGATACCTTCTCTCAAAACAAGCCCCGATCCTCGCGTCAACCGCGGAAAAAGTCCTGCAAACGATATCTCCAACGACAGACTATCAACAGCAAATCGCCTTATTCGAGCTTTTGACCCATCATGGCTGGAATCCAAACACTCCAGGAAGCAACGGGGCACCGCTTTTAGCAAAAGTTGCCACAAGAACCCCACTGTTACGATGGTTCCTTATGAATGGCGCCAATCCCAATTTCGGCATCAAACGTCGCCACACTGATGGCACGACGGCCGAAAATGAATTAGGCTACGAGTCATGTGCGGCACTAGAAGCTGCTTCTGCAAAGGGAGATCTCGAAGCTGTAAAGATACTTTTGGAAGCTGGGGCCGAGATTCGATTCGGGTATCCGCTTCATTATGCTGCTGGGGCTTTTCAAACGGATGATCTGACACCCAGTACGACTTCAGATCCCGACGTGGATCGAATACCTATTATGCAATTACTACTTGATCGAGGTGCGGATATTAATCAGAAAGGGGAGACGGAACTTGTGGCGCATCATCCGATTATGTATGCTGTTATGGCTGGTGCTGTGGAGCGAGTGCGATGGTTACTTGAGCATGGGGCTGATCCCGAGGCAAGGGGATCTTGGGGTAGTGCGGCTGAAAATGCCTTTGTTATGGGAAGTGAAGAGATGAAGGCGGTTATGGAGGTGGGGATTTTGGCGAGGAGGCGTGGTGGTTCTGGTAGTTTTGCGGGGGAGTCCCTTGCCATTCGGTTGAAGCCGACTTCGACTTTTGGGTAGAGTGGCTACATTCAGATCTACTTGAACTATAATCAGAGTTTAGATGAGGCTCTTCGTATTTAACCTAGTCTCGAACTGTTCTCTATATGAAATTAGCGAGTCGAATGAACGTTGATGCTTGTCTTAGGCATGGACGAAAATGCTATTATATCTTTCGAGCCTCAGGCTGAACTTCCTGCTATCCTCTTGTGCTCTGTCTACATATAGAAATACAATAAATCACATCGATAGAATACATCGAAATTAACAACTGAAATATACCGTATCACCAAATGTGGGATTGTAATCCCAGAACAAGCTGGATCGAAAGCGGAAACAGTCCACCAGGCACGCACGCACTTTTTCCAAAATCGCCAGATGTATCTCAGATTCCACAAACTGCTCACATAATGTCGAGTCAGCCAAGTTACGAATATCACCGCGTTACACGGGGGCTTGGACTCCGGTTGGTGGGAACTCGCACGAGCCAGACAACGCCACTCGAGACAGAGCTAAAACTCTATCAAGACAGCGACAACCAATCTATACAGTACTATTGGCTGATTTTTATTTGATTGAATGTGGTCGAGACTAGTTTCAGCTGAAATCTGCCCTGAAAACAGGTAGGACGCGCAAACCCAGCTGGTGGATACCGGCTACATGACCCTTCGGAGACCCGTGGACACATGTAGTACCTACTGAACATTCCCAGCGTTTATCCTTGAGATGTCGATCATGGGCTGTGCATTTGGAGGCAGCACGATTAAGATCGGAGTGCGGGCCCTTGACAGGCAAACGGCACAGGGCATCTGGTATTCCTTGCCTTGCCTTGCTTGTCACAGATCTATCCCTTGTATGTAGATCATTGTTCTAGAAGGGTTGTCCCTGTTCACATGAAAATCTCCCTGAAAGGGACACGGCATTGACTCCATTTGGAGCAGAATTCGAAAAATAGAAATGTCTGAAACACTATAGATGCATTTTTGTCAGTGTACAGTACATAGTCTATCTCCTGCCAACTAACACTAGCATACCCAGGACAAGAGCCACACACCACAACACAGCACGCCATCGGGATAATCCGGATGAACGGAAATTCAACAAACATTTGCTACGGACTGCAGTACTCCTAACATCTCACAAAATTAGAGTAAGATGCAACCCAACCACTTAGCACCATCAAACAAGATGATCTTGGTAAAAATCCAACAACTCAGACATGCATGTTGACGGAGAATCCCGGTGCCGACTTGCCGGCACTAGAAGGATTCTCGAAGACCTTAGCGTCTTCTAGCCCGTCCAACCTGCAGCGTTACTAGCGGTACTCGCCGGTGTATCCGCCATACCACCAACATTCCAATGCTATTGTGGCTGTGTCAAAATTCACACGGCCAATCATTCACATCTAAAAATTTTCAACTCTGCATTAGCGTCTGTTCTAATTTTTGCTCTGCAGGATTGCAAAGGGCACACGGCAACCACGATCCGTTAAAGTGCTGACACCTTGTTTTCGCCGACATTCCACCGTGAAGGATACGAATCAAAAATTTTTTCTTCGTAGGGGACCGAGCGTAGTAGATTGATGGGAGCTGATGCGCCCGACTAAGAAGGTCGATATACGCGACCGTTGTGATTGCTACTGTAGCGCTGGGGACTAATGTAGGAGTACTCAGCTCCGTATGACCAGCGCATTGTTTTAGTCTACAATAGAACAAGGAATGTGGGCCAATAACCCAAGGGAAAATATCGCCGCTTCCCCGGATGAGACCACGTTCCAGCTTTCTGAGCCGAGTAAGAAAAAATAATGATGTACCGACATCGGTTAGAGAGGGCCAAGAATGTTAGAACTACTGTAAAAAGTCAAGTGATCAAGCGAATACGTTGATCAGACGAGGCTAGGATTCGTTGAAGGTCTGGAATCACCAAAGTAGGGGACCACGGGATAGAGTATTGGGGTCCAGACTTCTCGGTTCACACGGCACCCCGGACGGATGGGCTTCGGCCCCCCGTAAGAGACCCGAGCGCTAAAAAAGTCGGCATCACAAATCCTCTTCGTATCGGTCTCTGCATTCTCCGAGGAGCATGTTCATGATTATTGTTTCGCACGAGAGGATTCTATGCCGTACGATTTGGTTCCAGCCTTGATCACGCGGCATATTGTAAAGCGAAACGGACTCTCCGATCTTTGTGACTAAATTCTGATCGGCTTTACTACTTTTTCCCCGGTCGGAAGGTGCCCGATCAGATACCATGCTAAGATAAGACGCATGCATGAATGCCGCTAAGGATAGTCCGCGCAACTGTACGCGATGTGCCAACGACCTCGTGTTTTGATTTTTTTTTTCCCGCGCTAGTTCTCCTAGTATTGATCTGCAGCAGAGTTTTTGTTTCGATTTAATTTAATCTAATTTCTTACGCCGAGCCGTTCTGAGTCAAAATGTCCAACTATGATTATCAATTTGGTGCTAATCATTACTACAGTATTCATAATTCATGTATGATATCTTGTACTCCGTGCCGTATTTGATAAAATTATTTTTTATTTAATTATTAAATTTTCATTCGTTGAAATCAGTAATACAGTACATTCCTGACCAGGTTATCATTTCAGACAACAAAGGAACAGGCCATTGTCAGCCCATCAAAACCAAGTAAATGTCCTCGTGACTCGAGAGAACCCTGGGTAGCGTAGGAAGATGTCCAGTATAAGCGACGGGATGGTCTCACTCTAGGGCGGCTCCGACAAGGCTCCTACTAAGACAACGGACGCATCCGCACTAGCAGTCAAACTGAGTCACCTGGTGCTCATGCGATGGGTCAGCTGACCTCGAAGTCTCATTCCCCAAACTAGACTACACAGCCGAGGAAATACCTGGAACGATCTGGTACCGAGACTGGCACCTACGAACTGCGAATCTCCAGTTCGATCTGATGCATTTTGACCTGCCCAAACCGGCGGTTACCCCAGAAAATGGGAGAATGTTAGGGAATCCCGAAGGACTAGGTGCCACAATGTGGCTGAGCACCACGTGGGTTGTACACCTTAAGGACAGAAGAAGGGATGTACACTATTCCGGAATAGGAAAAGGACCTCGGCCGACAGACACAACAAACCTGAGTCACGCGGGCCAAAACAAGGTGTGGCTCAGCCCTGTCGAAAGGAAATTTCTGGGGGACTACCTAATTTTGGACAGTTCGGAGATCGGAGCTAGTTCGTTTAGACCCGGAATGTGTATGCAGGTCACCCTGTACAATACATACTGTAGTACTGTTTATTGCTAAGCGAAGAAATTTCTCAACCATTCTTTTGTTGGGTTTTTTTATTTTTATTTTTATTTTATCAATAGTGTCTAGACTAAGCCTCACTAACTTCCGTGTATGGTATTAGAAATCCGGGTATGACTCTTCACAGGCAGAAAGAAAAATTTGTTGCGTGTAGATTTAGGCTGTTTGAAATTTCCCCTCCAATAGAATAAGGACAGCAAGTTTATAAGCAAGATTATTCGGTAGTACAGATACATTGTGCGGGTATGTGGCTGGCAAGGGGAAGTAAGCCACCACTCCACAGTAAGGACAAGAGACTGCACAGACAGTTGAATCCCCAGTGATCAACCATCAGCGATCAGTCATCAGCGATCAGTGGATCCCCCGAGTGTGTGTACATTGTAAAGTATGAAGTGTATTGGTATTGTCACAAATAATACCACTAACTCCGAATCCAGACTAGTGCATGCAGTAATACCGAAATCTTTCGGGCTTGCCGGCTTGCAGCGTAGAGCGACGCCTTAACGTCATGAGGCCCCCATTTGCTTTTTAAGAAACCCACACCCTACTTGAGGGGGGGGAACAGACTTGCTTTCATTCCTGATCATTATACTCCTATTACTCATAATTATTTGATCTCCTTTCTTCTTCTCGAATCCTCTCATTCACCAAAGAAACAACAACACGAAAAGGTAAGTTCCTTTCTTCCTCCGATCGAGTCATTCATCAGAACCAGACTCTTTCCCATTCTTTCAATTCCAGACCATTTCTGATTTAAGGTTCACCAGAACCCTTCGATCACCCTCGACGTTTCCAGACTCTTCAACTACACTCTTATCCAGCGAACCAGATTCCGAAGCACGGCCACAGAATCACCTGCTGCAAGGATCTCTCGGATCTTGACCCGTCGGAATTCCTCTCTATAAAAAGCTCGCCATCCCCAAGTGGCGAACTCGATCTTTCTCTCCACCTGCGACTGACGTCCCTCCCTACGTGCGATAACATAATGCTTATGTACCCACGTAAGGGTCTCATCACCGATCCATATTCCTCTCAAGAAGACATCATCATACAAGACGACCAGTACCCGCCAGAGTTGGCTGAGAACTCTTTCCATTTCCAACAAGACTCTTCTTCTTCTTGTCTACAACCTCCCTTTCAATATCAACCTCAGTTCGCATCTCCGCCTTCTTCCGCACCTTCCTCTCCAGCTTTCTCCTCTCCGACTTTCTCCATTCCGTATCCTCCGACTGCCACCGACAGCCAGTCTCTCGGGGCTCCTTCGATGACCCCGGTCTCTTCATACAACCCATCCTTTGAGGTTCAGGGTCCCAACTCGCCTTCCCAGCAATACTATAATAATAACCAATATTCGCAATATTATACGCCCATGTTGGCTCAACAACCTATTGCTGCGGGCAACCAAGGTTGGGACAGCAACTTACAGCTGCTGAGCCCCGCACGCATTCCTTTTCCACAGAAGCAGTCGCCCGGCGCGATTTCCTCTCACTCTGTTCCTTCCGGCCAGTCCGTCTCACCTAATCACACCACTCACCGAAGATCAAACAGCTCGTCTAAGCCGCTGCCCACTCCCGTACAGACTCCAATTCAAAACTCCTTCCTGGCAACTCCTTTTCAAAACTACGATCCATCCACACAGGATGGGAGCTTGCTGGAAGCTGAGTCTGCGATGAGAAAAGCGATTCTGGAACAGCAACAGAAGCACCAACAATCACCACCACAGCAGCAACAGAGCGAGTACTCCCACTCGCTGGCCCCCTCAGTCTCGACTGTGAGTCACAACTCTCCTGTGACTCCTCAGACTAGCCTGGACGAGCTCGACGAATCGAAGATGACAAATGGTGAGACCCGGTTTCCTGATCTTGACCCATGGGTGGACCAGTACTTACAATTCGATGCACTTCCAGAATACGCCAACAACGGTGCTATGTCAATTGGTATTCCTAAGCTAGATCGAACTATCTCCGATATCTACCAGGACGAGCTTTACAACCCCGCCATCATGGCTGCTCCCATGGCAAAGCCGATGGGCCAAAACATGATGACTCCCCGCAACACTATCGCCGACCGACTGCAAGCCGCGAACCAGGGCCATATGTCTGCCCGCTCTGGATCTCCCGTGATGAACATGAAGCGCGAACGATCCCCATTCCGCCAAAACTCACCCTTCGCCGGTGATATGAGCTCAGCTGCTATTCAACCGCAAATGGCCACCAGTGTTCCCATGCCTCAAAACAATATGAGCATGGCGCCCTCTGCCCAGACCACTGATCTCAAGACAATGTCCCCCAAGGATGCGGTCTTGGACTTCAACGAAGGCGAGGATGCTGCTATGGCTCCTTTGTTCCCTCCTCAACAGGCAGATTTCAATTTGGGGGATGCTCTTGGTTTGCGACGGGATAGTGGGTCGATGCGACCTGCGCAGACTATGACTACAATGGATGGTCTCCCTAGTCAATACACGCCTGTTTCGCAACCTCAGTTCTCATTTGCCCCGCAGACTCAGCGCCCACACCAAAATCTTCTGCAGCAGGCGCCCGAGTATTCGGCCCCAATCCCAGGTCTCCCTCTGGAAATGAGCAGCAGTGACATGCGCTCATCCGCGGATATGACCCCGCAGGTGCAGGCTAAGCTGCCAGTCTCGGATAGAATCAGTCGTCCTAGCAACACTACATCTGATGCGGGTACATACACCTGTACCTATCATGGATGCACCTTGCGATTCGAGTCCCCGTCTAAGCTTCAGCGACACAAGCGTGAGGCGCACCGTCAGACCACCCCTGGGGGTCACCTGATCACTCGTGATACTTCCCTACGAAACTCTCAGGCTGGACCCCACAAGTGCGAGCGGATCAACCCATCTACTGGCAAGCCTTGCAACTCAATTTTCTCTCGACCTTACGACTTGACCCGCCATGAGGATACGATTCACAATGCACGCAAGCTTAAGGTTCGGTGTCACTTGTGTACCGAGGAGAAAACCTTCAGTCGCAATGATGCTTTAACTCGACACATGCGCGTGGTCCACCCCGAAGTGGACTGGCCTGGCAAGCAGCGTCGCCGGGGAAGGGACTGAGCCACATCCACCCAAACGCACGCAAACTCTCAACATAACTCAATCTGAGGATCATCACCATGACGGTCAACTCTTTTTTCGCTGGTGTCGCTCAATGACATCATGTCCACCACGATCGAGAATGGCCCCACATAATACCTGATCGTCGGTATTCATTCCCGTTTCGGGATTGGCGGACCCCAGAATCGTGGCCTTAGGGCCTGAGACGGACCCACCACCACTGACGTCATCTACACCGTCGATAGCTTCACCCTTTTGGCTGACGTCGATTGTACGTCGACGATCGCACCCGCAAACCACCGTATGACGCAGCCCTCCAAACCTCCTCCTCTCACCCCCCCCTCCCCCCTACCTGCCTGACGTGTGCGGGTGCACTTGGCACCATTGGATCCATGTTCAAATCCTGGAACATTTTTTATGATTCATTTGAAGGGGGGGAAGGGTCGATCGAAACAACCAAAAAAAGCAAGTGTGTATTATGGGCCTGTTCTTGAGTATTTTTCTCGCTTGCGGTTTTTCATGCCTGTTACGAACACTATTGTTATGCTGTATTATTATCAACCTGGTTATCACTGTACGATTTACGCGACGATGTCTCTTTGCATGTGTTACTTATTAGCATTGGCTGGTGCTCTTATTCTTTCCGCGGTGTTTTCTATGGCTTCTATACAGTATAGCCTACTGTATAATAACGGAAAAAAGCTGTATATTATGGGATTGATGGATTGTACAACTTATTCATAGATTATGAATAAAACTATCACAAACATTTTCAAATCACACTTCCTCATCGTATCTTTCTATAGTATAGTTCCAAGTACTCAAAGAGCTCTCGTGTAGCTCCAGCTTTCCCCTCAAGAACCTCCAATTCAGCCTTATTGTAAACCCTGACACTGACCCCTCAGTACAGAGCATGAACCCCATCCCTTTAATCATGAAACAGCCCATACCACCCAACTCCGGAGGATAGATGAGAAACATACCTACTTAAGCAATCCCGACACCTGCATGGAGACCCCACCCTAGCCGCCCGCGGAACAACGGGCGCTGAACACAAAAAGGACAATCACCGGTATCTAACTGGTCGGCACATACCCGTATTCCCTGCACATATTGTAAGCTCCTTTGTACAGGGTACAAAGTATACAAAGTACTCAGGTGTAGTTTGCTCCTTGCAGCCATATGACCCCCGGTACTCAAAACTAGATTGCGTACACACCCACCCCAAAAAGAGGATAGATTAAACATTACATACGTCAATATATTCAATCCTTGATATTTCCTGCAGATATCCTGTTCATACTGCAAGCTTCATCATCCATACGGTGTGTACAGTATCTAAAGTAACTGGCAAGTACCTATGTTCATCTCTGTACTCCGTGCTCCAAACTCCGTGCTGTACAGTACCGGTGTCAGGTTCAGTGCGAGTGCCAATGCAGAGCGGGTACCAACCCCATCGCCAAAATTAAGATACTGGAGCTGAGTTTCCACTGGGATGGGGCTAAATGGGGCCACTGGTACGGAGTACTTACAGTTGCTCACACTCGTGTCCGAGTTCAGTAATGACTCTCTTAAGACCTGTGCGCCCCCCATAAGCCTCCCGATAGGCGATTTGCGCGGCTATTATATCCAGACTTACTGTAGACTCCACTATATGTACCATTTCCATAAATGGTACATATTTGATGACGAGTGAATTAACGGTGTAGGTGTACTGTGTACTACTCATATAATACTGTATATGTACTGTATGTAGGCTAAATGAATTCGGTCTATAGAAGTACATTTGTACATATATACAGATTTGAGTACAGTACATAAATAACTACTGACCCTACGAAGTACTGTACTATGTATGTACAGACCCTCAATCCTTCGTCCCCGCTTCCGCTAGCTCCACGCACCGCCGATCGCTGATTTATCCCTGAGCTGAATGAAATGTGGAAGATGATATCCTATCGGGGAGCACGACTCAGGCGGATCCAATTATAAGGGTTCCTTTCTCTCCCCGAGGCTCGCTGACGCAATCTATCTTGTGGTGCTGATCGGCCATTTGTTGGATATCGCAATTGAATTTACCTGGCGACTTCTTTTTGTTTTCTATTTTGCTGATGATTCATGCTCTTTTGATTTTCTTTGGGTGGATATTCTTTCCAATAGCACTGTACGTACTAGTTAAAGCAGGGATCTTCGTACTCGGCATCCTTGTTTTCTTCCCCGGGGAGATGATAGGGTATGATTTAATTATGAAGTATACAGTAACTGATAATGTACATGATACCTTTTTGATTGCGGAGGACGTATTTACGATGAAGGACCCTTTCTTTGCGGAGAGTATTACGTGGAGTGTGGAGACACGCTCGTGATGCTTACGATCAGAAGATGTACAAATTGACAATTGACAGTCGCAAAGGAGTGCGATAGGATAAGTTTTGAAACTGTTTTGATGGTGGATTTCTGTGGAGACTTGCTCGGGTAGGGGAGCTCGAATTGTATGGAATACTGTAGTTGCTCGCTCACGGCCCCGCCTACGTTGGGCTCTGTACTGTACAGCACGAGTCATATTTCACAGGGCACAATTTGGAAGGAAATTGGGTTTTCCGGTGGGCTTGTGTCAACTGTTTTTCCCTTGTGGAGTCTTTTTCTTGTCTGTGGTGTCCATCCTACATGTACGGAGTCCAAATTACTCCACTGTGGAGTTTGTGGCTTGCTTAAGACGATACTTGGGTTCGCATTGTTGTTTGTATTCCGTTTGTATGGCGTGTCCGTTATCGATAGTCAATTTATGGGTCCTTTTCGGTAATTCCTGGTATGTGGCGGTGCGGATGCTTATTCAGCATTGGGAATTTCTTACTCAAAAAGACTGTTTCTGTTTTTGGTTTAGCGTGATGTACACGTTGTGGAGTTCGAATGGGAAGTGACTTGCGTGGCTGGCATGTGGCATGTTGTGGATTGGAATGGAATGAGTTACGCATGTCCTTTGTACAGTACAGTATAAAGCCATGTCTATTTATAGATAGTTATTAGATGTGTACCTAGGATACTCTGTTGCGAATGATGCGAAGAAAGCAATAAGCTCTCATTGAAGTAATGTCTATAGATGAGAAAATTGAAACCTGATGATCAATGATCGAGTCTGCCGTAAGTAGAGTATACTATACTCGCAGCCCTTCCTCGAGATTTACTAGAGCTATATCATTGCAAGATAATGTCATCAATTGATCAGTGATCCTGTATGAGTAAATACTGGATGTTTATGCACCTAGAAGGATATCCCAAGCAGATAATCGCATACGAAAATGAAGGCTTGAGGATATCAGCTCATTTGGCATTTAGACCTCTAAAAAACGATATATACATAAACAAGTTCATTCACTGTTCATCAAGCAGAGCCTGTCATGGCCATCTTGCAGACACCATGCTCCAAGCTCATAACACTCCATACACATATGAAAATCCCCTCTATTGCAAAATGCACATTGATAATGGACCTCGGATCTGGAAAACCCGAGGTTACAAACGTCGCATCCGAGTTGTCTAGACCACAAGCGAGAATCAAATTCAAAAAGTTCATCAATGGGTATTGGTAATGTCCGCTTCTCGGTATAGCCTGACAGTAATTTCTGCATGCTTGTGTCTCGATTCTTTTGAGCCCACCAGGATACAGATCGGCCAAAACGGTCTGAAGATTCACAGTCGACGCTTCCCCCGGCCAATAACATCTTGACGACCTCGATGTGACCATATCGAACCGCTATTGATAGAGGTGTTGATCCATACCGATCTTTCTGATCTTCCCCATTGAATTTTTCCATATCCATTGCTTGGAAGAAAGCATGGTTTCCAAATACAGCTGCAAAGAACAGTGCAGACCGACCGTAGTTATCCTTTATCTTAATGCCAGGTTCTTCGCTATTGAGTAAGATTTGGAGGACACCTTTATGCCCTACCATTGCTGGATGGACAGGGGTTGGGTGACTGGAACCTCTGAGGGAAAAGCTAGCTCCCCTGTCGAGCAATAATTGCACCGCCTTTTCACGGCCTTGCATTGATGCAGCCAGAAGTGCGTTGGTAAATGCACCACCCTGGACGTTGATGTCGGCACCGTTGTCTAGCAGCTTCTGCACCAGCTTTACATTGCCGTCAAATGATGCGGCTTGAAGGGCACTTCCGAATTGCCCGCCCTGGG
>Ga0055528_1001836_pt1 | contig 12110 bp, 9 predicted proteins | sample AraplaCol_mMS_r2_2_FD_55006 | JGI IMG/M metagenome (GOLD analysis project Ga0055528, IMG submission 55006) | Arabidopsis root microbial communities from North Carolina, USA - plate scrape MF_Col_mMS_r2 | ecosystem: Host-associated > Plants > Roots > Endosphere | place: USA: North Carolina...
TGGTTTGAATTTCTTTTTTTTTTCTTTTCTTTTTTGCTCTCTCAAGACAAATCGAGATCTCTAGATTTCATCTCTGTGGGTCCGGCTGAAACGGGAATGGGGGTTCCTGGGCCCTGCACTTCAACCGGATGCAGGACTTGCATATCCGATGTCGATCATTTTCAGTTTGGCTCCTAATCCAATCCCCTGGACCTAGCGATAGGGCTTACTGGGGAAACCAGCCTGAGACCGAGTTTCCAGGAGTAAGTGCTTCCACATGTTCTCCATTCCGAAGTATATGCATTGAAGGATTTGTTTTTCTTCAAGTAACATGCAGTCATACCTGCCTTGAGAACTTCCAGATGACCATAGGTATTTATTGAAGAATAGATGCATTAACCGAGTAAGGCAGTGGAAGAGAATGCATTCACAAACTGCGCAATCCTCAATATCGATGGAACAGGCCTGTTCTAGAACCCCCATGCTGTTACTGTAGGCCTGACACAACGCCGTTGCTCATCCAACCAAAATAAAACAAGGCCGAACCCCATGCATTAGAGATCAAATGATGGTTCAGGGCGGAAACAGCATCACTCGAACCCCTTGTTTTGGATGTGTAGACTACAGATATGTGAGCTAATCTACGGAGCACGGCGTATGCACACTCCCCCTTCGTGCTGCCGATCAAGCACCCGGGTATTTGGGAACCCTGGCATGCCTTTGCATCCATTCCCCGAAATAGTGGATACACGTTCTAGCTCACAGCTAGAAAGACTTAGATCTAGGTGCTAGATCTAAGCCTTTCCCCCGTACTTTAGACTAATGGTCTGCGATTTTTCTCAGCCTCTTAGTCATAGGTAACGCGAGGTTCGCTTGAAGCTGGGGTTTTATACATATGAACATATGTACTTGAATCAATCACTATCAAAGAAAGTAAGCTATTGCTTTGATATCAACGGGCGTGAGTAGTTGAAATGAAATCTCAATTTGTCATTCCAGGGAAATTCTTACAAAGACGTTCACCAATACTCTATAATTCAGATTCCGTATTTTGCATCATTCATTCTAACGCCAATCCCTCATCCCGAATTTCTGAAAACAAATGGCTTAAATCCATACATTGAAAAATTTGAGCAGATGATCATCTCCTGTCTGTGCTTACGATATATCAGCGCTCGACCGCTGTCTAGAATAACGCCATGAGTTGAAACTCTTTGTTAAGTTCCAGGGGTGTTTGCCGTTGCTTTTTCTTTGCTTATTAACTTTGTTTCTTTGCAATTCCCACCCACGTTCGTTAATCACTCGATTCGGACTCACGAGCCATATCGTGGAAAAGCTTGGAAAAATAAATATTAAATATCGGCTGCAAAATCAACATGAATCACAGCGTTAAGGGGGAAAAACCTCGTTCATTTTTGAGTATATGCACAGTATGCTCTACTCTTAGGGGCAGCTATCTTCTGACAGTCCCCATTGCTTTTTCTACCCTGGCCTAGCGCCTTGGACGGCTGCAGCGGCTCCGATCAAAGACATCTCGAATCACGCACGATCGGGCACAGTTCAGTGTGATCGTGGCTTGTTTGGCTTGGGCGTATCTGCGACGGTCCCCTCCTTTGATTGCTGACTGTTGTCTATTAAGGTCATGGGGAACTTCTCTGATCGAGGCCTAGACCTTTCTCTTTGTCTCTTCTTTTAGTGCCCCTGAAAGCCGCAATATCTTGCGAGAAGGCCAGTGATTGATTAAAAGCGCCACGGAGGCCGCCATAAGCCTCGTTTACCGTTGCCGCTCCCGTTGACATCTTTTGACGTGTTACTTGTCCGAATAAAATTCTCTTTGCTTTTGGCTACTACGTAGACATACCGCTACTCTGATTATTATGACTGATTGTCTTGACGGATGTGGATTTCGGCTTTGGTGTAGTGACTTCTTGTTATTTTCCCGCCAACCGCGATGACGGACAAGGTGCCCGGGATCGGTGGATGGGCTGGGCAGCTTATGGCTTTAATTGCTATGGGTAGAATTCTTCTCAACTCTTGACCAGAGGATCATTGAGATGACCACTGAGCGAGGCATGGGGGAAGAGCATTCATATGGTAGTTCAATCGGGAATATCTGTATCAGTTGGTTCTAGAACTGGCGATAGTTGCAACCCGAAGCTGAACTACCTTGTCTACTTTGAAAGAAACCACTCCCCACTCAAAATATCACAAAATAGTTTCTTTTTCTCGATCCCCACTTCACCAGTACTAGATGAGTTTGGGGAAGAAAGCATACCCCAGACACTAATACCGAACTATTTCCCTATCGCTGGGATCGAATATAATGTTGTGGCCCTAAACCACACGCCGACCATAATTGCTGAAAAGTTAGAGAAATTTCGAGAGAGATCATCTGCATCGCTAGCCATAATTAATGCCTAAAAGATTCCTCATTTGCAGATAAATTTTGGTATCGTCACAGGGAAATTAAAATTACACATGGGCTTGCGGCTTGCCTCATGCCCGGAAAAAATCGACATGGCAAATGCGATCGGTAAACCCGCTATAGCGCTAAACACGTAAGTTCGCATTAGATTGGGTACTTTGATTCTACGTAAATTATGAGATATATCGATTATTAGGATAGTGATGTGTTAACCGAATGACATGGCTATTTTCGTCGTGTGACAAGTCCAAAAGTATTCCGAAGTAGCGGTATAGACAGAAGCCGGTGAAAAGATCACAACATCTGAATGAAAAAAAAATCTATGGCATAATATGTAGCAGTCAAACATCACGAGTTAGTGACAAACCGGGGAGTTGGTCACTGCGAACAATTTGTGGCCACGTCAATCAGCCCAGTCCATGTGAACAGATGGGCGGCTGCGGTTTTGAGGCTGGTGACCGGCGGAGGGACCGTTTGGTACAAGGGCTTGAGAATATTCATTTCGCCTGAACTTCATTTTCGTTGGCTTTTCGCCATCTAGCCATCGAAACATGGTCGTATTCGTTACTAATTCACTTGTTCGTCATTTAATTACTCTAGCTTCTTGTTCCAGCAATTGTGTTGCACCAGGTTTACACAACATGGGGTCATCTGAAATCCCGATTTGTACTAAGTATCTCCGATAGAGAATACTACTAAACGGATTGTCCCAACGCGGCTATTTTAACTATGTACTTGCATGATATCACTTTGGATAGTATTCAAACTATACGCAAGACTCACCTGCCTCCATGATAGTCCCATTTACCATGATGTTCCGCCACAACTACTTCAAGTAGTCAAGTTGACCGACATCAACTTGGCAGCTTTCTACGTACATATCATCCGGAGTAGCCAGGTCTCACAAATTCCAATCTCGACTTCGTCAACGATTGATTAAAAAACAAGAATATAATGCCAGATCGGATTGTACGTACCTGTCTGTCTTGTCACACCGCAGTTGATGGCTTTGCATCTTGACCGATGCCGGAGCTCAGATCCAAGCTATTCATAAATGTACATGCCTACATAATTCCTCAAGCTGACACTTGCTCCCTGTGGTGGCGCCCACCGGGTGCAATGATGCATGAATTCTATAATCGAGCCTCTCACAGGAAGGAAAAGGACTTTAAATTGACCCGCTGTTGCCGCTGGTACTTTTGATCAAAGGTTCTATCTATAGATCTGACTGCAGCTACTACATATATTCTAGAATACTATACACTATACACCATTTTGCTTAGCCAGGGCAAAGAATTATTTCTCAACTCTCACTAGGTAATGAAAGTGGCTTAATGTATCGGAAAAGTTGACCAGGATATACAAAGTACGTACAGAAAGTGCCACCCAATGAATACAGTGACTTTGTCTTGAGATACGAAGTGATCACATTATCAAACTCACTGCAGAAGCAGTGGACCTGACAGAGTCGAATAGTGAGGATCGGCCGGCTGCTGTGGGTCTAGACTGCTCCATGGATGTATCAGTCGAAGAGATTTTTGAAGAAAGGTAGAAGAAATATGCGAGTGATCGGATTGGGTTGGCAGTGAACTTTTACAACAGATCCTTCACTTGTACAAAATAGCTTGCCCTTCACCTATCACGAAAAAAAACATCAGGGTAGGTGAAACACGACCTCTTTCTGCTCCGTGGAGAAGGCGAAAAAGATGAATTCGAAAATTAAAAGGACGCAGATCAAAAGCAATCTGGTTCATCGACTAGCCGCAGTGGACCGCAAAGTTGGAAACCTCATGAACCACGAGTTGCGCGGAACTGGGGTCACGCTTCCACGCGCTGTGTAACCATAGACAGACTGTATTAAACCCTGAAAGCAGATACATGGTGGGGTGCTATTTGAACTGATATGCCCCGGGAGAAATAAGTAATCGGCTAAAAGTTGCCAGCTCATCTTTCCCCCTCAGAACTGACATGCTCATGAAATTCACCGGGAGAGAATGAAGCATAATGACTGTTTACTGGTGTTATATTGATGGCAATTGTGATTCGGACGCTCTGGGCCTAGAACATCCATGGTTATACCATGCTATGGGGTTTCTTGACATCCCATAGGCTATACGATCATGATCTAGAGTCTTCAAGTACACTGTATACACTATACACTCGTATAGTGTATACGGCATAAATGGTCAGCATGAATCAAGCTTCACGTTATTTTACGCTAAAGAGAGTCCGAGTCATTTTTGAAATAGGATGTATCCCACCTGGAAAAAAACATACTCTTAGCGCTCTTCAATGTCAAAACCGGTATTGTTGAGCACAACTAAACATTTAGTTCTGCTTGGAATATACCTCATGGGCACCACCGTCGCTGCACTGTAACATAATATTATTCAATTTAAGAGTGATGAGCCTGTAGAAGTACATATCAAATATTACACACTAGAAGTATATCATGATATCCATGAAACTGAAAATATCTTTGATCCTCTATACATACTAAGCAGGTACCACGGATTCTGCAGCATCTGGTCTTCTTTTCTGCATATGACTTTCGCGAGGCTAGGATAGAGTGACAAGGACACATGCAAAGCTACTAGTAGAAGATCTGCATAGAAAATCTGTCTTCATAACGAAAAGAAGTATCACTATCCCGGGAGACATTCAAAAAGAAACACCAGCGTTTATCCATCTCGTTTCCGAGTAACACCAAAAACAAAGCAGGGATGTGACCACGAGATCACTAGATCATGAGTCTTGAATAATTCAAGAGATGGTCAACAGATTTCTCGCAACAGAAGCAAGACCGAGGTCTTTCAACCTAGATGCTGGCATGAATAATTTTTGCCGGCTGTTCCTCGGCATCTTGAGTCGAGTCACCCTTGTGAATACGAGGACATAACACGGATACTCCCAGATCAGTAGCACGGGCTTCTCGGAAACAGATGACCACTAGCACCGAATGGAGAACAGGGTTTCGTGTGCAAATTTCAGTGTTAAAAAATGGGCAAACGGATGTGACTGATTTGGTAGAGCTGTATCTTGGTACCTTTGAATCGTTGGGCTTCTCTGGGAGAGGTAGCAAAGAATCGATGGAGATGTCATTGTAGTATCCAGAAAAGTGACTGTAGACACCAGGAATGACAGTTTTCAAGAAAGGATTTACCTTAGAATCTAACCTACATCTGTAATTTTCTGTAGATAGTAATCAAGCAGGTTGCAATTTGCAATAAAAGACGAGAGTTCATAAGTCTTTTTTTCTCATTGCAACTTAGATTTTTCTATGTAAGAGACCATTTTTTACATAGGAGTCCAACCACAATCATAACAGTTTTTTTTCAAGGCGATGTCCCGGACTAGTCGTACCAGTACGTACCATCTATAGGGCATTAAAACTATGTACGAATAGCCTAGAATTCAGCTTCCTCATCACCAGCGATAATGACGTTGTTGATCTAGAATTTTGTTAGAGATCCGTAAAAGCAGAGGTCGTAGAGATTAAAGCATACCTTGAGGACCATGCGGCAAAGCTGAGTAGCGAGGAGCAGTTGCTGACGCTTTCCGATCAGGGGATCGATAGCGAAGTGCTCTCTCATGTCTAGAGAGGGAAAAGTTAACATCCAGTCTTCTTTGAAGTCGTCAGCTAGACGGTGACTTACCATTGCTACCTGTGTTCATGCAGTCAACACCCAGACGGGTGTTCTTCTCCTTGACCTGACGCGACTTGATCGAAGCAAGAGTCTCGATGGGGCTCAAGCCAGAGTTCTCGGACAAAGCAAGAGGAACGGCATCCAGGGCATCAGCGAAGGCACGCATAGCATACTGCTCAATGCCGGGGCTCTGTAAAACAGAAGATATGTTAGTCATTTAAGAAATTGAGTTAAGTAAGACTAAGACTGACCTTGACAGCAGCATCCTCAACAGCCAGCGAGCATGCAATCTCAGCGGCACCACCACCATACACAACACGGTTGTCACGAACCAGGTTGCGAACAACACACAAAGCATCGTGTAGTGATCGCTTGGCCTCGTCGATGATCTGCGAGAATGATTAGTAATTTGAGCCGCGTTTGTTAGAACATCTTAAACTTACCATCTTGTTACTTCCACGAATAAAGACAGTGACGGCCCGGCTGTTGGCACATTCCTCAATGACCAGCATCTTCTCTCTTGTAGTTCCGAAAGTCATCTCGCGGACACGTCCGGCAGTACCGAGCTTGTCGGCGCTGAGGTCCTCGAAGCGAGGCACGATGCGGCCGTTTGTGGCAATAGCGATCAATTCGATCTCGGGACCACCAACCCATCGGACGGCGGGAAGCTTGTTCTGGAGAAGCAGGTGGTTGGCCTCGTCGTCGAAACCCCATTGGCAGATAACAAGATTAGCGCCTGACTCCTTGAGCTGGTCAATCATCTCTGTGAATTTCCCCTTCTCATAATCCTGGAGCTTCTTGAACTCCTCGACAGAGGTGATATCGAGCTTGTGCTTGGTCTTGGGCTTAGGGGGCTCGAAGGGGCAAGTCAGAATAGCCAGCTTGGCGTCCTGGACCTCATCGGGCATCTGAGGGTGAGAGAAGTCCTTGTCGACAATCACACCCTTGACAAGGAGAGAGTCCTCGAGGGCACCTCCGACCTTGCCGTCCACCTTGATCAATTCAAAGTCAACGTCCTTACGCTGCAGATCAGCAACGGAGAGAACAGCATCGACAGCAATCTTAGCGAACTGGTCGTGAGACTTGGAAACACTGGCAAAGGGGCATGTCAGCAAGAGACTAGTAGACAGATGGGATGGGATCGAGTGATAGTGGTGGTTCATACATTTTGCTGCCCAGACTGGTCTTGGCAACCTTGAGCAGGTTGCTAGTATCTTCAAGTGTGAAGGGGATTTCGTCACTGATCTTGTCAAGCTCTGCGACAGCAATTTCGCAAGCTTGGTCGTAGCCGTCTGCTATCCGAATGGGGTGGATGCCCTTGTCAATCAACTCCGCCGCTTGCTCCAACATGGCAGCCGCCAGGACCACGACACCCGTTGTACCATCACCAATCTCCTCATCCTGTGATTTCGAAAGCTCAACAAGAAGCTTGGCAACGTTGTTTGTAATTTCCATCTGTAAGAACCCCGCATATTAGATTCCATCCAGTTTGTGAAAGTTTTCGATAGGGGTTGAGGGTCGAACCTGGCCGAGAATTGTAGCACCATCGTTGGTGACAGTAATATCACCGTCTGGGGAGATCAAGATCTTGTCCAGACCACGGGGTCCCTGATTTCCTTTATTAATATCGAGTCCATCTTATGCATGCGGGCGACTGTACCAGAGAAGTCTTGACGATGCTGGCCACAGTCTTGGCGGCGACAATGTGCGACTTCACGGCCTCGGTACCATGTTGTCTCTTCTTCTTCCCTTGACTATCCAATGAATACCCGTCAGCAAGATCGAATGTTTATCTCCAGGCCCAATTGTAGTGGTTATCAAAAAAAGGAGGTTCTGTCGGTGAACGTACTCGCGAACGACAATAAACGGGCGACCCTGCTCATCCTTCATCACCGAAGCTGTCCCAAGAGTTAGTGAGGCTGTTGAAGTAAATCGACCGAGGAAGATCTCGAGTATCAGTTACCTTGAGACATATCAAGCTCTGTGAGAACACGAAGATTAGCCAATGCCTCGGGGGGTCTTCAATGAGGGGCATCCGGAGTAGGTAAAAGCATACGCATCGCCATCTTGACGGTGAACTGCCGTCTGGCAGTATATTAACTCCTTTTGAAAAAAAGGGGAACTGAGAATTAAAGACGAGAGTGAATGAAAGGGTAGCAAGTCAACACTTTTCTTCCTTTCTCCGAAGCGATGCGGAGGGGTGAAGCTCTCCCACGCAAATTAAATTCTGGGCTGCCCAAAGTGGTTTAGTGCTGGTCCTTTCCGCCTTTTCCAGCGACGCTCGCGCGCAACACTCCGCTTTCTCCAACTTGAAGCATTCGAGCTACTCTGCGATCACCTCACTGGTCTACCTTCAATTGCCACAAGTTCGTTTGTGAACCGGCAATCTGTTCTCCCGCATACTTTCACTCGCAACCACACCTCTCTGGACCAGGATGCCACGTATGTGACTGCGCTTGTTTACTTTCGCGCGCTTCCGAACTGACTGCGCATACAGCTCCCGTTGAGGATTGGTCTGATGAGGAGTCAGGGGATATCCCCTTTACTACTGCGCCTGAAGAGAAGAATGGCGCACAAGACTCAAAAGAGGACGACGACGACGAGGAGGATGACGATGAGGAGGAAGAAGGAGTGTGAGTTGCGCGCGATTCTTGTTACGTATATTGACTCGACTAATCCGATCTAGTTATATCGTTGAGGAAATAAAAGAACACAAACTTGAAGTTGATGTGCGCTCAAACCGATTCACCATGCCTTAATTGACACGCAATCTCTCTAGTTGCGCTAAACACTTCATGGGTAGGGCTCGCTTTTCCTTCTTGTCAAATGGAAAGGATATGAAGATCCCGCCGATCACACCTGGGAGCCGGAAGATGGATTAAAGTATGCTTGGAAACATCTTCCTTTTAAATATGCAGTTGCTAATGGGGGTTTTCTTTAGGGAGGGCGCGGAAGATATCTTGAATGCCTATTACAAGAAAATCGGCGGTCGACCTGAAAAGCACACAAAAGCCGCCAAGGGACCCGGTAGAAAGCGCAAGTCCATGACTGAGAAGAAAGAACCTCCAGCGCCGGCAGCGACAGAGACCAAAAGACGCCGTCAATCCGCACCGAAGGCAGAGGGCAAGAAAGATACCAAGGCTGAAGGCAAGACATCAGCAGAGTCCGATGACGATGAACCATCTGACTGGGTTCCAAAAAGCAAGGATTGGGAGAAAGAAGTTAAATCGGTCGACACGATTATCCGTGATCCGAGCGACCAGCAACTTTACGCCCTCCTGCTTTGGAACAATGGCAAACGATCACGCATTTCTATCAAGAGCTGCTATGATAATTGCCCCCTGAAAATGTTGAAGTTCTATGAGAAGCACTTGTAAGATTCTTGTATACTCAAATGACTAGATACCAGAATTCGTGCTAACCGAGATCTAGGGTTTTCAAAGATGGGTGAGCTCCAGAGGCTACTCTGCTTTTCTGTCTTTTCATACCGTGGCCCAAATGCCCCGTTGCGAAGCCGCCGATAATACCAATGATTTTTGAAGGAGGCTACAGGAGTCAGATCAAAATTTTCAGTCATACTAGTATGGTTCCCCCCTTCTTTTAGGGCTCGAAGGGTCATTTTTGTAAGATATGAATGAACAGTGGCATGAGTTATGACCCAACGCGATATCTTGCCCGCGCTTTTTGTTTATTGCCGGAAGTTTTGCACATTTGCGCGCTGTTGAGACTATTCCTGAATGTCGTTCTCATTTGGTTATTTTGAATCTGCCTTAGAATCAGACAGGAGACGACCTGCTGCTATTTACAATTTAATTCCATCATAGTATCGTTTTCATCAAACCATGCCCCTGTCTCTCGCCTCGCTGAGATAATTCCATCTATCGCCCACGAAGCGTTCACCATGCTTTTCAATAACTCGTTTGATCTCGCGCGCATTCTGCCCTTCGAGATCTTCGTCATCCTTGGGTGTCCATACCCCCGGGATGTCGTGAGGAATGGGCTTTCCAGTAGCCAGTACCTGTAAAACTTGTTCGGCAAGTTTGCAGTTCAAGCTTGTGCAGCATAAAGCATCGTCTATAACAGCGTCATCAAAACCTCGTGACACTTGTCTCTCTACCCAATCAATCATATTGTCATCCCCAGTTTCGCCGTTTCCGCTGTCATTTTGTGTATCAGAGTCCTCGCCGACGGGCTCTGGCGTCGAAGGCAAAAATGGTAGCTCAAAAAACAACATATCTACTTCCTCCCGGCGTGGTTCTTGTATTAGAGTATCGCGTTGGTTTTCTGATCCAAATTTATGCCTTCTCTTCCCAGGTGAGCTTGATATTGACTGAGTACCTCGCAGAGGAGAAGCGCGTAGGTCATCATCAATGACATGAGACGGTGCGACTGTCATTCTTTTAGTAGGCGAAGTCTCTGGTGCCAACGGCGGTTCATGCGCCGCGCTGCGTTTCCTTTTTAGGTTTGTCTGCTTTTCCGATTGTGAAAGCGAAGATCCAGCTCGGCTAATGGGTTCTTGCGTGGTTGATGCAGCCTCAGCCTGCGTTGGGTCTACAGTAGTTCGCAATGATGGCACCGTCTGTTCGGATGTCGTAGACGGTGGAGGTACCCGACCCTGTCGTTCTGTCTCAGGCTCAGACCGTAAAATATCTGGCCTTGGAACACCACCACCAGGACGGGGATTGCCGCGTAATTTCTTCAAATAGCGAGACCTGGAAGATTGCCAAGTATGTTTGGGGAACTATGTATCAGATGTCAGGATTTGAGTCATAGCCAGTTCAAGAGACTGTTGATTGAGAAGCAAATACCCTTCTTTCGAATAGCTGGTAAATTTTATTTCCGTGTATGGGCGCATTTGGCTCATTCTCAAAGGGCTGAAGGAAATCGTAGAGGAGTTGGTCATCTTCTAGAGTGTAGATTGATCTCGTACCCTTCTTCGGAACATTAGAAGCGCCCATTCCACGCGGTTTCGAGGGNCCAGCGCGGTGGGCTTCCAGATCGACAAGCCTGCCTTGGCGAACACATTGCTCGATGTATTTGAAGGAATAGCTTAATCTGGTTAGCCGGCCTTCTTGCAATATAGGGTTGAGGATGTAGAACATACCACCCGGCAGGGATGTTCTTTTTCGTATGATCAACTAGTTTGACATCTGCATCATTTTCCATTAAAGTGACCTGGCCACTATGTCTCTGATAATTTTTTTAGCCCTTATTCAATATTCAATATTTAGTTTAACATACCGTGATGAGGTCTTTGAACATTGACCGCTGAGGCACTTCCCGGGAGATCCAGAATCGCACTCCTTGGAAGAGACTGCCCGGAGCAGAATTCGAACCAGACATACTTGCAACAGTATATAGCTCACAATACAAGAGAAGCCTCTTTGGTGTTTTGAAAGCAAGAAACGCCTGCAGTTATCAGTGACGCGCTATCACGTGTCGACGTGTCACAGAGGGCATTTCGCCCAGCGACAGTAGTTGATATGTGAATCAGCTTAAGATTGCCTAGAGCAGACGAGTTCGAGCCTTATTTTCCGAGCCGAAAATCTGATACAACGGGTCATCGGTTTGATGAAGAATTATCAAAGTCGCAATGATGTTGTTCGTCTGAAAGCGCAAACAGGGTCACGTGGCTTCGGTGCAGTGGCCGCGTGGATGAACGCCGATAAGTTGACAACCTCAACATTTCAACCGGCAAGAGAGGGGGGAATATATGACGATGGAAACCTCCTAGTATACGGACTATGAATATTTCTCTGGCTTATTTGACGCAGATTGTCTGAAGAAGACTCTCACGGTGTGCAATACGATGGGATCCCTTCGTACTATTGCGCTGGCCATTTTGGCCATTTCGGCCTTTACTTTCATCGCCCTCTTTGGCCGTCTTCCTGCTTTCAGGTGAGCCTGTGGTGATTGGACATGAAACTAGATTATTCTGACGATGGTCCAGGAAAACACCCATTGCATTCCTATACCGAGCAGTCTGGGTGTATTTTCCCAACAGCATTGCTTATGTCGACTCGCGATTGTTTGGTGGCCGAATCGTCAGGGCCTGGAAT
>Ga0055528_1001840_pt1 | contig 12101 bp, 13 predicted proteins | sample AraplaCol_mMS_r2_2_FD_55006 | JGI IMG/M metagenome (GOLD analysis project Ga0055528, IMG submission 55006) | Arabidopsis root microbial communities from North Carolina, USA - plate scrape MF_Col_mMS_r2 | ecosystem: Host-associated > Plants > Roots > Endosphere | place: USA: North Carolina...
AAAGCATGCCGCGCAGATAGGCGACATTCGCATCGGCCTGCTGCGGCGAGAGTTCGCGCCGCGCGATCTGCTCGGCCTCGGGAAAGCGGCCCTGCAGGCCTACGACGAGAGCGAGGTTCTGGCGCACGCGGCTATCGGCCGAGGGCTGGCCAGCAGCCGAGCGCAGATAGGTTTCCGCCGTGCGCAAATCGCCTGTCAGAAGATAAGACATGCCGAGATTGGAAAGGATCGAAGGTTCGTTCGGCTGGATGTCGAGCGCATCACGATAGCGCTGGCGTGCGTCGTTCGGCTTGCCCATCTGATCGAGGATCGCGCCTTCCGCCGAGATCAGCCGCCAGTCAGGACGGTCGGGCGTCTGTGCCCTGCCGATGGTATCGAGCGCCTGCTGAAGCTGCCCTGTGGCCGCTTGCGCCTTGCCATAGGCTGCCAGCACGTTGCGATCACCGGGATTGGCGATCGCGACCTGCTGCATGACGGCGAGCGCTTGCGCGTCGCGTCCGTTCATCCGCAGCAGGTTGGCATAGTTTACGCCATTGACCGGATCGCGCGGGTTCTTCTCATAGGCCTGGCCGACGCGGTTGGTGGCGGCCCGCAATTCGTTGGTGTCCATCTGCTCGACCGGCTTGTCGAGCTTGGGGATGGAACCGGTCGTCATCCGGTCCTTTGCCGTTGTCGAGCAGCCGGCCAGCGCGAGCATGACGAGAGCAGCGGCGGTTCCTTGAAAAACACGCTTTTTAAGAGGAGTAGAGGCCGAGACGGACATTGCGCGTTCCTGAATGAAATCGGCGCCGGACCTCAAAACGGAACAGGGAAAGGTTTTGACGCAATCTTCGCTCCAGCAATAGTCTGTTAACCCTAACAGACCGTTAAGAAGTGATTCTGCCCCCCGCCTCTAAGGACAAACATGGCCCCCTTCCAGTTCACCGAAAGACCGACGCCTTTCAACACCAAGGGTGGGTCGACGCTACCGATCTTTGCNGTNACGCCCGCNCATATCGAGACCGCGACAATCGATCCGATCGCCCTCGATTGGGCACGNAAAGCCGGCTACAAGGCGGAAAGNGGTTCGCTGCTTCTGATCCCGACAGCCGACGGTCACCTCGGCGGNGCGCTCTTCGGCCTTGGNACCAATCCGTCTGAGCAGCCTTACATCACGGGCAGGCTTGCCCGCGCACTTCCGGCCGGCGACTGGCACATCGAAACGGCTCCGCTGACAGCCAATCGCCTGGCGCTCGGCTTCGGCCTCGGCAGCTACCGTTTCGACCGTTACAAGTCTGAAAAAATCCCGGCGGCGACGCTGATGATCCCGCGCGATGCCGACGGCAATGAGATCAAGCGCCAGCTCGCCGGCGTTTTCCTCGCTCGCGACCTCATCAATACGCCGACCAACGACATGGGACCGGAACAGCTCGAAGCGGCTTTCCGCGATCTCGCTGCCCACTACAAGGCAGAGATGTCGGTTATCATTGGCGACGACCTGCTCAAGGAAAACTTCCCGCTCGTGCACACGGTCGGTCGCGCCAGTGCCGATGCGCCGCGCCTCTTGGAGCTGCGCTGGGGCAAGAAGGGACACCGCAAGGTCACGCTGGTCGGCAAGGGCGTCTGCTTCGATACGGGTGGCCTCGACATCAAGCCGGCTTCGTCCATGCTGCTGATGAAGAAGGACATGGGCGGCGCGGCAAATGTCATGGGCCTGGCGCTCATGATCATGGATGCCAAGCTGAAGGTGGACCTGCGTGTCATCATCCCGGTCGTCGAGAATTCCATCTCGTCCAATGCCTTCCGTCCCGGCGACATCTACAAGAGCCGCAAGGGGCTGACGGTCCAGATCGACAACACCGATGCCGAAGGTCGCCTGATCCTGGCCGATGCGCTCGCCTATGCCGACGAGGAAGAACCCGATCTGCTTGATCGATATGGCGACCCTGACAGGCGCTGCCCGCGTCGCTCTCGGCCCCGATCTGCCGCCCTTCTTCACGGATGATGCGAATCTTGCCCACGACCTGATGGAAGCAAGCCTCGAGACGGACGATCCGCTCTGGCGGCTGCCGCTTTATGCCGGCTACGAGAAAGATATCCGCACCAAATTCGCCGATATCACCAATGCTCCGGCGGGGGGCATGGCGGGCGCCATCACCGCCGCGCTTTTCCTCAAGCGCTTTGTCAGCAAGGCGAAGAGCTGGGCGCATTTCGATATCTACGGCTGGGCGCCGAACGAGCGCCCACATTCGCCTGGAGGCGGCGAGGCGCAGGCTATCCGCGCGCTCTATCATCATATCCGTCACAGCATGCGCTGAGCCGCCAAGGCCATCGCTGATCCGATCGTTAAAATTTTATTCACCTTGCGAGGCGGCATTCTGTGCCGCCTCTTGCTTGCACGCTGTAACTGCCGGAAAATGAAACGTTAGCGTAACGATTTCCGGAGGGGCCGTGCCGATTGAACTGACCGCCTCGCAGGCGCTTGGCCTCTGGCATGGCGTGGCGCTCAACCAGGTCCGCCACGACGACCGAGATTTGACGTTGCGTCAGATGGCGATCCTGCTGCATATCTATCTTGTGCCGCCACCGCATACCGTGCGCGGACTGGCCGCGACGCTGGACGTGACGAAACCGGTCATCACNCGGGCGCTGGATACGATGGGGGACATGGGCCTTGTCGATCGCGTCCGNGANGATGCNGACCGGCGCAACGTCATCATCAAGCGCACCGTTGGCGGGGCGCTCTATCTCGAAAAGCTCGGCGACCTCGTGCGCGAGCAGGGCCGCAAGCTTCCGGTCTGAAAGGCCAGCTCAAAAGGCCACGCTGAAAGGAATGTCATGACGATGCTCGACCGCCGCCTCCATGCCTATCGCCCGGATCTTGCGGAAGCCGGCCTTGAGGGCAAGGTCGAAGCGGCGCGCTTTGTGAGCGGCACGCCGGCCCACGTCTGTGTCCCGGTCATCGCCCTGCGCCCCGAACCGGACCTTGCCCGCGGCATCGATACGGAACTGCTCTATGGCGAGGATGTCACGATATTCGATCGCGCTGACGGCTGGTGCTGGGTCAAGGCTACATCTGATGGCTATGTCGGTTACCTGCCAGCAAGCGCAGTTGCAGAGGCAGCCAACGCCCCGACTCACATCGTCGTTCCGCAGCGCACTTTCCTTTATCAGGAACCGGAATTGCGCAAACCGTATAAGACAGTGCTGTCGATGGGCAGCCGAGTCCACATTGCCGGTCAAGCGGAAGCGCGCGGCAATCATTATCTGGTGCTTGACGATGGCACTGCGATCTTCTCCAAGCATCTCCAGCCGCTTGGAGCGCTGGATGGCCAGGACTATGTCGATATCGCCGCCCGCTTCCTGGAAACGCCCTATCTTTGGGGCGGCCGCTCCGGCCTTGGCATCGATTGCTCCGGCCTCCTCCAGCTTGCCCTACAGATGACCGGCAGAAGCGCGCCGCGCGATACCGACATGCAGGCGGCAGGCCTTGGCGAGCCGATCGAGCGCTCGGAAGTGCGCCGCGGCGATCTGGTCTTCTGGAAAGGGCATGTTGCCGTTTTCGAAGATCCCGAAACCATCATCCATGCCAACGGCCATACGATGACTGTTGCGCGCGAGAATTTCGAGGCGGCCGTCAAGCGCATCGGCTGGCTCTACGAGCAGCCGACAGGCTATCGCCGCCCGTTCTGAGATTGCCTTCAGGCCACCGGCGGCTTCGGCCAGTCCTTGACGCCACCCGTCCAATCCTCGAATGCTTTCGAGAGTTTCAGCACCCGCATGTCATCGAAGCGCGGCCCAACGATCTGCAGGCCGATCGGCATGCCCGATGCCGAAAAGCCGCAATTGATCGAGGATGCCGGCTGTTCCGACATGTTCCACGGCACGGTGAAGGCGATATGCTCGAAGGGCTGTTTCGGATCATTGGTCGGCGAAGCCCATTCTGCCGGATAGGAGACGATCGGATTGGTTGGAGAGAGCACCGCATCGACCTCGGTGAACAGACGCCCGCAGGTCTTGCGCATCTCGATCGTCTGGTTGAAGCCCTTCACGGCATCGACACCGCTGACATCGGCACCGCCCTTGGCCCATTCATAGATATAGGGGAGAATATTTTCGCGGCGCTCTTCGCTGAGCCCGGCAATGTCACCCCAGAAACGAGAGCGCCAGAAATTGTCGAGCCCATCCAGCATGGCGCGCGTCAGCACGGGTCCGACAGGAACAATCGTCGCCCCGGCTTTCTCGAAAAGCCTGGCCGCTTCTTCGACCGATGTCCTCACATCGTCATCGACCGCAAGACCGCAGCCGGCATCGAGCATCAGCCCGATCCGCATGCCGGTGAGATCGATGGCAAGATCCATCCAGTCGAAATCATTCGGCGGCAGGCTGGTGCCATCGCGCCAGTCGGGGCGCGAAAGCGTCGCCATCGAATAGGCGGCATCCTCCACCGTCCGGGTCATCGGTCCCGCGCAGCGGCCGACATAATAGGGATCGACCGGAATGCGCCCATGGCTCGGTTTGAAGCCGAACACACCCGTCCAACCGGCCGGCAGCCGCACCGAACCGCCAATATCGGTGCCGATATGCAATGGCCCGTAGCCGGCAGCAGCCGCTGCGGAAGCGCCGGCGCTGGAGCCGCCGGGGTTCTGTGAGATATTCCAAGGGTTTCGGCTCAGATGATGGAAGCTCGAAAGACCCGACGAAAGCATGCCATAGTCGGGGCAGGTGGTCTTGGCAAAGATAACAGCGCCGTCCTCCCGCAGCCGCGCCGCCGCCGGCGCATCCGCTTCCGCTGGCTTCAGCTCGACCGCCTTCGTGCCGAGCGGCACCGGTTGTCCCCTGGTGGCGATCAATTCCTTGAGCGTAACCGGAATGCCGTCGAGCGGGCCGAGCGTTTCACCTTTCATCCAGCGCTCGCCCGATGCCTTTGCCTGCTCGCGCGCCGCTTCCGGATCGTAGAGATAAAGCGCTGCGATCGACGGCTCCCAGGCATCGATATGCCTTTCGAGCGCAAGCCAGTATTCGAGCGGCGAGAGGGTTCTATCGCTGAAGCGTCGCCTGAGCTCGCGGATGGTGAAATTGGTATCTGGCATGGTCTGGTCTTTCGGGCGGTTCGTCTCGGGAGGACATCAGCGGCTCGCTTCGCGCGGGTCGAGCAGATCGCGCAACCCATCACCCAGCATGTTGAAGCCGAAGACGGTGAGCGCGATGGCAAGACCGGGCAGGATCGCCAGCCACGGAGCAAGCGAAAGGAATGTCTGGGCGTCTGCCAGCATGCGTCCCCAGGTCGGAGCCGGCGGCGCCATGCCGAGACCGAGGAACGAGAGGCCGGCTTCAGTCAGGATCGCGAGACCGAGCTGGATCGCTGCATGCACGATGATCTGGCTCATGATGTTCGGCAGCACGTGCCGCACCGAGATCGTGAAACGGCTGTTGCCGATCGCCTGTGCCGCCAGCACATAATCGCGGCTCCAGGCCTGCAGCGAGGTCGCGAGCGTTACGCGCGCAAAGACCGGCACCATGAAGACGGCAATGGCCGTGATCGCCGTAAAGCGCCCTGGCCCGAGGAAGGCACCGAGGAGCATCGCGGACAGGATCGGGGGCAGTGCGAAGATAACGTCGCAGGCGCGCATCAAAAGCGCCTCGTAGGGGCCGCGGATGGCAGCCGCGGAAATCCCCGCAATGGAACCGAATGTGCCGCCGATGGCGACCGCGCTGACGGCGATCGACAGCGAATTCCAGCACCCGACCATCAGCATGGAAACTACGTCACGGCCGAACTGGTCCGTGCCGAGCAGGCCGAAGGCAAGCGGCGGCTGCAGCTTGTGAATGATCTGCATCTTGGCCGGTGGCTGCGGCGTCCAGAAGAGCGATAGCAGGGCAATGGCAGCCAGGAGCCCGATGACGATGATTCCGGCGATGAGATTCTTTCGCCGGCTAAGCCTGAAGCTTCGGCGCCGTGGAAAGATGGCGGAGGAGACGATGGGAGCCATCATGCCGCCTTTCGCATGCGCGGGTCGATCGCCAGGTAGGAGAGATCGACGATGAAATTCATGACGATGACGAGGCCCGCGAAGAACAGCACGACATCCTGCATCACGATGATGTCGCGCTGCGACAAGGCTTGTAAGGCAAGCCGTCCGAGACCCGGCAGATTGAAGACGTTTTCGACCAGAACCGCGCCGGCAACGAGAAAAGTGAATTGCAGCCCGAGAATGGTCAGGATCGGCACCAGCGCATTCGGCACGATATGCCGCCACAGCACCGTCCTGCGCGACAGCCCCTTGGCGACCGCAGTGCGCGCGAAATCCTCGTGCATGGTGTCGAGCACGGCGGAGCGCGCCACGCGGGTCAGCACGCCGGCTTGCGGCAGGGCGAGTGCGACAGCGGGCATCAACAAGGCCTGCAATGCCGGCAGAAGTCCGGCATCCCACCCGGGAAAACCACCTGCCGGCATCAGACCGAGCGTGGAGGAAAACAGGATGATAAGCAGCAGCGCCACCCAGAAGGCCGGCACGGCGATGCTGATCTGCGAGAAGACGGTGGCGATCGCATCGACGATCCCGCCACGTCGCGCCGCCGCCAGCACGCCGAGCGGCAATGCGATCACCACTGAGAGNACGATGGCAATCATCGCAAGCGGCAGCGTCACCGCCAGCCGCTCGACGATCAGCCCGGCGACAGGTACGCCATAGGTATAGGATTGCCCGAGATNGCCGGAGAAGACGCCGGCGAGCCATTGGCCNTAGCGAATGAGCAGTGGCTGGTCGAGGCCGAGTTCGTGGCGCAGTGCCGCCAGTGTTTCGGGACTGGCCGACGTGCCGAGCATGATCGACGCGGGATCGCCGGGCAGAAGGTCCATGACGGCGAAGATCACCAGGGACACGACGAGAAGGGTGATGGCGAGACCGGCGAGGCGGCGGGAAAGCAGTGCGATCATATCGTCTTCATCACCCTGTCCGCCGCCCGCATCAGCAGTTTATTCGTCCCAGGAAACATTGCTGAGNACGTTGGAGGGGATCGGCTCGTTCTCCCACAGGCCCTTCAGCTTCTTGTCCCAGACACCGAGCTTGGGCATGACGAAGAGATAGAGCGCCGGCACGTCCTCGGCGAGGATCTTCTGGGCTTCGCCATAGATCTTGGCCTGTTCCGATGGATCGGCCGTCTCCTGCACCTTCTTCATCAGGTCATTGAAGGCCGGATTCTTGTAATTGAAGTAATAGGGATCGCGCGAATAGATATCGATGTCCATCGGTTCGGCATGGGCGACGATGGTCATGTCGTAGTCACGGCTGGTCATGACATCCTTCACCCATTTCGCCGGAAATTCGGTGGGCTCGATATTAACAGTCACACCGATCTCGGCCAACATCGCCTGCATGACCTGTGCGCTGCGCGGGGCGTAGGCCATCTGCGGCGATTTGATCGTGAAAGTGAAGCCGTTGGGATAGCCGGCCTCGGTTAGCAGCGCCTTCGCCTTCTCGACATTATAGGGCAGTACGCCGGTCATATCCTGATAGCCCGGATCGTTCGGCGTATAGTGACTGCCGATCGCCGTACCGAGACCGGACCAGGCACCATCGATGACAGTCTGGCGGTCGATCGCCATCATCAGCGCCTGGCGTACGCGCTTGTCGTCGAACGGCTTGCGCGCATTGTTCATGCCGGCAACGACCTTGAGCTCGGTATTGCCGACCTTGGTCGCAAGACGCGCATCGCCATCGAAGGAGCTCATCAGCTCCGGCGCGGCAAATTCCGGAAAGGCGTCGAGATCGCCGGATTTCAGTGCTGCTGCCTGTGCCTGAGGGTCGTTGATGAAGCGGAAGGTCACCTTCTCGAGCTTGGCCGCGCCATCCTTGTTCCAGTAGTCGGCATTCTTGACGAGTTCCACGTGGTCGCCCTTGGCCCAGGTGGAGAATTTGAACGGTCCGGTGCCGACGGGCGTGGTCTTGTCGTCGGCCGCAGACTTCGGACCGACCATGACCGAGGCCGGCCAGCCGAGCCAGTAGATCAGGCTGCCGGTCGGGCTGGAAAGATGCAGCACCAGCGTTTCGGCATCGGGCGTTTCGATGGAGGCGATCGAGACGAAGAAGCGCTTCTGCGGATTGACCGAATCCTTGCCGCGGGCGCGGTCGAGGGCGAATTTGGCGGCGGTGGAATCGAAGGCCTCGCCGTCGTGGAATTTGACACCGGTCTGCAGCTTGAACGTATAGGTCAGGCCATCGGGGGAAATGTCCCAGCTCTTGGCGAGCTGCGGCTGCACCTTGCCGGTCTCGTCGATGCTGACCAGCCCTTCGAAGATGTTTTGCCAGGTCACCTGGCCGATGGCGACAGGTGCTGCAATCGTCGGGTCGAGTCCAGCAGGCTCGACGCTCATGCCGAGATTGAGCGTTGTTTTGGCGGCTTCGGCGGGTGTCAGCGCCAGCATCATGATGCCGGCTGAAAGCGCGGCACCCATGGAAAGACGCCGCATGAGACGCGCTGACGGCGCGAGCGAAACCTTGATCATCCTGTTCCCCTGTCTGGCTCCGCTGCTTGGCAGATCCCTTTTGTGAGTAGAGTGGCACTACGAGGGTGCACACACAATGACGATTTTGTGTGCTCGGTGTAGCCAAAAAAGCTACACAGTAATTTCTGATCTGATGCAAGCCCGCGGGCCTTACTCTTTATGGCCGGCCTTGCTGTTCGACCGCTCACGCATGAAGCGTTCGATGAAATCGAGAAGTTTCGTTGCAGCAAAGGAAAGCTGCCGGTCAGGCGCCACACAGAGATCCACATGAGTGCGAATGCCGGTCTTGCCGGCAAGCGGAATGGCTGAAAGCTGGCCGGCCTCGATCTCGCGGCGAACGGTCAGTGCCGGCAGCAGCGTCACGGCTGCGCCGCTCAGAACCAGCTCCTTCAGCATCTCCAGCGAACTCGTCACGAACACCGGATCGAGGCTCAGCCCTTCCTTCTCGAACAGCGCGTCGAAAGCCTGGCGGAAACCGAAGGATTGATCGGGCAGTGCCAGCGCGTAGTCGGCGAGCTCCTTGAGCGGAATATCCTGGCGTGATGCTGCCGGGTGGTTTGGCGCTGTGATAAGATCGTAAGGTGATCTCCGAACGCAGCCGCACCTTGGTACCCGACATTGGCGGCGCAAACAGGGTCACCGCAATATCGGCCTCGGCGCTGTTGACCGCTTCGACTGCGGCCCGTGCGCTGGTGATCGTCACGGCAAAACGCAGCTTGGGATATTTCAGGCTGAATTCTGCCAGCGCCGGCGCAAGCAGATTGGCAACGGTCGCGCCGTTCGCGTAAATGTTGACGCGCCCGCGCTGTAGCCCCTTCAGGTCTTCGATCAGCTGCTGCACATGGTCGAGCTCGCGCAGCGTNCGACCCGCNCGGGCCGCCAGCANCTCGCCNGCCGCCGTCAGCTTCACGCCACGCGCGCTGCGTTCCACCAGCGGCGCACCGAAATGATATTCNAGGTTCTCGATCTGCCGGCTGATNGCCGTCGGNGCGACATTCAGGTTTTCGGCCGCCTGACGCATGGAGTTGGTTCGCACCAGCTCGTCGAAATACATCAGCGCCCGAATCTGCATTTACCNGTTCTCCGCCGTCAGGCTCTCTTCTTGTAGTCTAGGCAATCAGCGCCCGGCCGCATAGCGGTCGCGCCATGCAGGCAGCGCGCTCGGCACCGGAAGCGCGGTTGCTTCGTAGACCCCGCGCGCAATCGCCCGCGCCATCACGATCCCCGCCAGATGGCACAATTCCATCAGGCTTGCCATGTCGTTGCGCTTCTGTTTGCCGGTGGAGGCTGCAAAAATCGTGTCGCCGTCGAGTGGCAGGTGGGCTGGCAGGACCGCGCGGGCCAGTCCGTCATGCGCGGCAATGGAAAGCCGGTGCGCTTCCGCCTTGATGAGCGACGCGTCGGTGACAACGGCGCCGATCGTCGTGGCTGTCGTTTTCACGCTCTTGAGCCGCAATCGATGATCGATTTCCGTGGGCATGCCGAGCCCGCCGAATTCATTATTCTGCTCGAATGGGGCCGCCCAGAAATGCGGGCCTTCGCCGATAGTCGCCGTGCCCACAGCGTTGACGGCAACGATCGCCGCGATGCGATGCCCGGCGCTGCTGACTGCACTTGCCGAGCCAAGGCCGCCCTTGAAGGTAGCAGTCGTTGCACCCGTGCCGGCTCCAACCGTGCCGAGATCAAACGCACCCTTGCGTGCGGCCCTCGCGGCCTCATAGCCCATTTCGCGGTAAGGCGAATGTATGCCCCAGCCCTTGTCGCCGCCATTCAGCAGATCCATCAGGATCGCCTGCGGTACGATCGGGATACGAACCTGGCCGACCTGGAATCCGCGCCCCATCTCGCGCAATGCCGCCTGAACGCCGCCCGCCGCATCGAGACCGAAGGCCGATCCGCCCGACAGCACGAAGGCGTCGACGGCATCGACGACCATGGAGGGATCGAGCAGCGCCGTATCGCGCCCGCCTGGTGCGCCGCCAAGCACGCTGCCGGAGGCAACTGCCGGCTCATCGAAGATGATAGTCGTGACACCGGAGCCAAGCGGCAGGTCGGTTGCGTGACCGACGGAGACGCCTTCGATATCGGTGAGGAGATTGAGAAGATCGGACAAGCGCGTCTCCTGTCTTGAGGGAAGCGCGCCGATAGGAAGTCAAATGCCCTCAAAAAACAAGATGGGCAAAAACAAGACCGGCCCGTTTTGCCGGGCCGGTCGGAAATCCTCTGATAGTATTGAAGCCGCGTTCTGCGTCAGGCATGAAGGGGCTTCGGGTGGCGGCGGGTCATCAGATCGTGAATGGCCAGCTTCACCTCGGCGGGCGAGCTGAAATGCTGCTCGTCGAGGTCATGGACATGGAATTTGACGGCGATGAATTTCAGCCGGTCTTCATCCGGAATGACGATCCCAACAGGGATGCCTGCATATTCGATAACTTCTTTTTTCATTACATAGAACTCCTGCCGCGCGGATGCGCAGGCTATGGCGAATTGACTTGTCTGGTACCGTTGAAAGGGGGACGATCGTCACATTCGACAGTTCGGGCGGGAGAGCGCGNCCGGACGGTCATTGCCAAGCACAGATCGCCCAAGGACTCGTGCGAGAATTTCGATATCAATCATGTCTCGATCCTTATGTTGGCGTTGTACTTGCATGATCCCGGAAGAGCCCGGGACCCGTTGAAGCCATCTTTATAGTCTACAAACTTAGTAGAAAATAGCCGATAGCCTATAAGAAACATATTCCGAAACGTGTCAAAATATCGACGATCCGAAAAATTTCATTCCATCACATCCCGGTTTCTAGAAAGAATTCTATCACGCTTTCGTGCAACCCGTGTGACGGTTCGAGGGTCTCTCGTCATCGCCGAGGCAGAGATAGGAAGTCTGTCTGATTCCGGCAATGGGACATCTGGTTAAAAATCGGAAAGCCTCGAAAAGACCGAATTGGTTAACGGCCGAACGTCCCGCCTACCAGCCTTCTGCAAGCACCTTTTCCAGCATGTTTGCGAAGAAATCGGCGCTTCCTTCGGTCAGGCAGAGCGGCGGCTTGATCTTCAACACATTCAGGTGATCGCCCGTCGGCTGCATGATGACGCCGAGTTCCAGAAGCCGGTCGCAGATCGCGGCCGTCTCCTCGGTCGCCGGCTCCAGCGTCACTCTGTCGCGCACGAATTCGAGGCCGAGATAGAGGCCCATGCCATGCACTGCGCCCACGATCGGGTAACTGTCGATCAGTGCCGCCAGCCGTGCCTTCAGATGGTCGCCTACCTCCCGGGCATTGTCCTGCAACCGCTCCTCGGCCATGACGTCGAGAACGGTCATGCCGGCAACGCAACTGACCGGGCTTCCGCCGGACGAAGAGAAGAAATAGCCTTCCTTTTCCAGCGAAGCGGCAATCTCCTTCGTCGTGATGACGGCGCCGAGCGGATGGCCGTCGCCCATGCCCTTGGCGATGGTGATGATATCGGGCACGACGCCTTGCTGCTCGAAGCCCCAGAAAAATGACCGAGCCGTCCATAGCCGACCTGCACCTCGTCGGCGATGCAGAGCCCGCCGCGCTCGCGCACCTGCCGATAGATTTCCGTCAGATAGCCGTCGGGCAGGGGTATGCCGC
>Ga0055528_1001841_pt1 | contig 12098 bp, 11 predicted proteins | sample AraplaCol_mMS_r2_2_FD_55006 | JGI IMG/M metagenome (GOLD analysis project Ga0055528, IMG submission 55006) | Arabidopsis root microbial communities from North Carolina, USA - plate scrape MF_Col_mMS_r2 | ecosystem: Host-associated > Plants > Roots > Endosphere | place: USA: North Carolina...
GAGCGGCTGGACCGCGCCGCCTGGGGGCTATACGCACTGTCCGGCGTTTTCCTGGGCTGCGCTTTTTTGTCCAAGTACTTCTCGGTGGTGCTGGGCTTCAGCTACCTCGTGTACTTCGTGCTGTACCGCCGTGAGCGGCTGGCCGGTTTTGCCTTGCTGGTGCTGTGCGCGATGCCCGGCCCGGCGATCAACATCGCCTACAACATGTCGCACGGCTGGTCCAACATCATGTTCAATGTGTACAACCGCAATGAAGATGCCGTCTTTGAGTGGCGCAAGCCGCTGACCTACATCGGCATGATGGTTTACCTCATCACGCCCGCCGCGGTGTGGATGGCCGTGCGCTACCGACGGGCGCTTCTGGCGGCGGCGCGCTCGCAGCGCCTGCTGGCCTGCCTGGTGGTCGTGCCCCTGCTGTTTTTTGCCCTGCTCTCAGCCAAGAAGGTCATCGGCCTGCACTGGGTGCTGTCGTTCTACCCCTTTGGCTTTGCCTTCCTGGCCTTTGCCCTGCCGGCCGACAAACTCAAGGCCTGCGCCAAAGGCCTGGCCCTTTTCGCCGGCCTGCATGTGCTGGTGGTGGCCGGGCTTTACATGACCACGCTGGATACCTGGCGCACAACAGCGCCTTTGTCCAAGCTCTATCCGCAGATCATCCGCAGCTACAGGACCGCCGAGATGCTCAAGCAGGTCACGGCACCCGGCGTGGTGCTGATGGGTGAGGCGTATACGCCGGCTTCGATCTTCGGTTTTGAGCGCCGCCAGTACATGCCGGTCTTCGGCGTCGGCAAGTTCCACGCCCGCCAGGACGACATGCTGGTCGACTTTTCGATTTACCAGGGCAAGACGATCCGCATCATCCTCGCCGACAAGCCGAAGCTCGAGGAGTTCGAGCCTTACTTCGCGTCGGTGCGCGTGCTCAGTTTCGAGCAGGACGGCGTGCCGTTTTACGCTGTTGAAGGCACGGGCTTCAATTACCAGGCTTATCGCGAAGGCGTGCTGGGCACGGTGTTCAAGCGCTATTTCAATATTCCCGGCTGGCTGCCCATGACGGGCTGCCCCTTCTGCGAACGCTATTGCGGCCAGGTGCGATGCCCGAGGTAAGCGCCGCTGACAGCAGCCCAGTGGTCGCCGCCTTTGACTTCGACGGCACCCTGACCCGGCGCGACACCTTCACGGTATTCCTCGCGCGTGGCCTGGGCTGGCCGCGCTTTGTGTGGGCCCTGCTGCGCTGCTCACCCTGGCTGGCCGGCTACGCGCTGCGCCTGGTGCCCAACAACGTCGCCAAAGGCAAACTGATGCAGGCCACGCTCACGGGCCGCAGCATGGCTGAAATGGAAGACTGGGCCGCGCGCTGGCTGGCCAGGGATTTTCCCGGCCAGCTGCGTGAAGACGCCATGGCTCGCTTGGCCTGGCACCGCGAGGCCGGCCACTGCTGCGTCATGGTGAGCGCTTCGCCCGACATCTACCTCACGCAAGTGGCGCGGCAGCTGGGCTTTGACGCCTTGCTCTGCACCGAAATGGAAGTCGTGGGCGAGGGTGATGCCCGCCGCCTCACGGGCCGTATGCGCACGCCCAACTGCCATGGCGAGCAGAAGGTTGCCAGGCTACGGGCCTGGGCCGCCGAGCGCTTTGGCGCGGCCGGGCTGGAGGGGGTGACGCTCTATGCCTATGGAGATACCTCGGGGGATAAGCCTATGCTTCGCCTGGCTCGGCATGCGTGGTACCGAGCAGAGCCCTGGTCGGAGTGAGGCGCTCCGACCCCCTCCTCTGTGCGCTCTTCTTACGTTCGCTGGCCGCCGGGCTACTCCCGGCCAGCAGGCCTCAGAAGAGGGCGGAGAAGGAACAGAGCTGGAAAGGGACAGCGCGAGAAGGCCGGCGCAAGACCCGGCCGAAAAATCAATCTTCCAATTCCGCCTTAGCCATCTCCACATCCAACCTCTCCGTGGCATCCAGCGGCTTGCTGGCCGCGGCCTGCTCATAAAGCCTGGTGGCTTCCTTCATTTTTTTGTCGCCTTCGAGCATGACCATGCCGTTGGCGTACTCGATCATGCCGATGGCGGAGCCTGGGTTCAGTTTCAGTGCGTCCTTGTAGAGGGACAGGCCTACATCCTTTTTGGCGCCATAGGTCATGCCGCCTATCAGCGAGCCGACTTTGTCGATCACCTCGGCGTGGAAGGCGGCCAGCGCGATGTGCGCGTCGGCATGTTTGGGCGAGAGCTTGATCGCCTGCTCAAGTGCGTTCTTCACCTTGGTGCCCAGACCCTGGGCGAGGGCCTTGGCCACGCTGATGCCCTGGCTGTAGCGGCCCAGGGCGTAAGCCTGCCAGTACCAGGCATTCGCATTCTTCGGGTCGTCCTTTTGCTGGGCTTCGGCGCGGGCGGCGACTTCCAGGAAGATGTCGAGCTTGGCCTTTTCCTTGGTTTCCAGGTAAGTGGCGTACATGCTGGCGGCCTTGTTGGCCACCGTGATGCCGGCGCCGCCCGCCTTGAGGCCGGCGTCAAAGGCCTTCTGGAATTCACCGTTGTGGAACAGCACCCAGGCCTGCAGTACGTCGGCATCCTTGGGCAGGGGCTCGCAATCGCCCGTGTGCAGGCGGGCCCAGTTCTTTTTCAGGCTGGCAGCATCGAATGCGTAGTCGCCCGCGTGGGGAAAGGCAGTCCATTTGGCCATGTTCTTGTCTCCTGGTAAAAATTGTAGGTGTTATCAATGAGGGCTGTTTGACGGAACTCAAGCAAGGAATTCATGCCGGGCTGCCGTAGGCGCCGACCAGGGCCTGCAGGTGCGCGCGCTGGCTTTGCTCGAGGTAAGGGATGAGCAGGTTGAGCACGTGGTGCGCGCCGCGCAGCAGCGCGGCCTGTGCATTGGCGGGCTCCAGCGCATTGCGCGGGTCGCGCACGTATTCGAAGCTGAGCCAGTAAGTGAGCACCACCACCATGCTGGTGGCCGTGGCTTCGACCTCGCGCGAATCGATGCTCATGGCGCCCGCGCGGCTCATGCCGTCGAGCAGGCCCTTGACGGCCCGGGTCTTGTTCTTGAGCACCCACTGGAAATGGGTTTCCAGCCTGCGGTTCTTGCTCAGCAGGTCGTTGAGGTCGCGGTACAGGAAGCGGTATTGCCAGATCAGCTCGAACAGCGTGTGCATGAAGAACCAGGCATCTTCCACGTCGCGCACGCCGTCGCTGGCGTTGAGCAGCTCGCTCAGGGATTTTTCATAACGGTCGAACAGCGAGTTGATGAGCTCGTCTTTGGCGGGGTAGTGGTAATAGAGGTTGCCGGGGCTGATGTTGAGCTCGGCGGAGATCAGGGTGGTCGACACATTGGGCTCGCCAAAGCGATTGAAGAGGTCCAGGGTGACCTCCAGGATCCGCTCTGCTGTACGGCGCGGCGCTTTTTTCGCCATAAGTTGTCTACCTTGTATTGTTCTTCTTTAACTCTAACCCAGCGCCTGCCGGCGCGAAACTAGGGAAGTCCACAAAACCTCGATCCGCTTATGGAAACCTTTGGGTTACGCCGCTACCGCGCGGGCGGGCGATTGCAGTGCATGGCTTAAATCCTCCATCACTTCTTCCAGCGAGGCAATGGCGCGGCCCACACGGGTGGCGGCCGGCCTTGCGGCCACCAGGTGGCGTTTGAGGTCCTCCAGGATTTCAAGGTTCAGGCTCAGGCCGTGCCGGGCAAGCTTGGCCGACAGCGTGGTCTTGCGCGAGCGCAGCATCTGCCGGGTCTGCTGGTAGGCGTGTTCGGCGATCTCGCGGCGCTGCCGGTAGCTGAAGGTGTTGGCCAGGAACATCTCGGCATCGCGGTGGTCGGGCTCCAGCAGCACGATATCGGTGTCGGGATAGGCATGTTCGTAATGTTTCATTCCCAGCTCCAGCCGCGAATGGATCATGGAACGGAAAGTCTGGCTCATGACCGCGGGCAGGCCGCCGCTGACAATGCGCGGTATGGACTGCTTTTCCGCTGGCAGGCCGCGGCGCATGACGCGCTGGTCCATGGCCAGCCGGGGGGCGCGCGTCGAATTGAAAGGCACCAGCGGGTTCAGGCAGAACATCAGGTCCACGCCCTCGTCCATGGCCACGCCGGCATGCATGGTCTTTTTGAGGGCGCCGTCCACGTAGTAATGGTTGTCGATCTCAACGGGTGGAAACAGGCCCGGGAGAGCCGAACTGGCCTGCACGGCCTTGGAGATGGGCACGTGGTCCCAGCCCGGGCGGCCAAAAGGCGCGGCATCGCCGCTGTCCAGGTTGGTGGCCACCAGGGTCAAGCGCGTAGGGAGCTTGCGGAAGTCGTTGGTACGGCCGGGTTTGGAAAACAGCTTCTCAAGCCGCCTGTCGACTTCGTCGTTGGCAAAAATGCCCGTGGGCAAAGCCGGCCCCAGCGCCTCCAGTGCATGGACGACAGACTTGCGCCCGAAGGTGGCACGCCAGGCGGCCGATGCGGCCAGGCCGGGCAGGCTGATGCCGCGCCGCAGGAATTCGCCGTAGGCCGGCACCATCAGCCAGGCCGGGTCGAACACCTCGGAAGACTGGTCGCCGTTTTCGATAAAGGCCGCGCAGAGTTCACGCGGCGTCATGCCGTTGGCCAGGCCCGCCGCGATAAAGCCGCCCGCCGAGACGCCGACGTAGTGGTGCAACTGCGTGAAGGAGATGCCCTGCAGGGATTCATCGAGTGCGCAGAGCGCGCCGATTTCATAGATGGCTCCCAGAGGACCTCCGCCGGCGAGGGCCAATGCAATACGCGGTTGGCTCATGGAGGGCTTGCTTTTGGAACGCTTGGCTGGAGTCATGAGAAGAAAGTGTAGACGGCGGCCCCGGGAATATTTGCTGCTTTGCAGCAAAGTGCGCAGGCGAAAAAAAAGGGACCGGTTCGTCCCTTTTTTGATGTTCGTCGTGCTTAAGTCGACTTGCGCGCGGCGGGCCGCTTGGCGGCCGGGGCCTTTTTGGCGGCAGGCTTGGCGGCGGTCTTTGCTGCCGGGGCTTTGCCGCTGAGTTTTTGCACATTGCGGTTGAGTTCGTCAATGCGCGCGATCAGTGCGTCCACGTCTTTGGCGGAAGGCACGCCGAGCTTGTTCAGGGCCTTGGCAACGCGGTCTTCGAAGATGTTTTCCAGCTTGTCCCACTGGTGGCCGGCTTTGGACTGGATGTCGGTGGCCATGGTGGCCATGCGGTTGGTCGCTTCGGAGATTTTCTCTTCGGCGACGGCCTGGGTCTTGCGCTGGATGGACAGGCCTTCCTTCACCAGGGTTTCAAAGACTTTGCCGCCTTCTTCCTGTGCCTTGGAGAAGGCGCCCAGGCCGGCCAGCCAGATTTGCTGCGCGGATTCCTTGACGGCACCCGACAGCTGGGGGCCGGTTTTTTTGTCGGCGCTCATTTTTTGCAGTTTCTTGACCATGATGGACTCCAGACAGTGAGGGTTGTGGAAGTTGCGTGTTGCGCGGACAGTATGCCGCATGGACAGCAAAATATAAGCGTTCCCACCGGCAGTGTTTAGGTGCCCCGCTCTATGGAAAAGCCCGTCCCGCGCCGCTGAGCGCGGGTTTGTGCTGAATAGGGAGCCATGCGGTTTAAGCAAGAATCAGTTTTTTGATCGACAGTTCAGCGGAGAAAACACAACATGCAATATTTCGTCACGGGAGCCACGGGCTTCATCGGCAAGCGCCTGGTCAAGAAAATTCTGGAGCGAAAAGGCACGACCGTTCATTTCCTGATCCGCCAGGAGAGCGCCGGCAAAGTGGAGGCATTGAGGGAGTACTGGGGGGTGAACGCCAGCCGGGCTGTCGCCATACACGGTGACCTGACGAGCAAGAAGCTGGGCGTTAACAGCGAAGACATCAAAAAGCTCAAGGGCCAGGTCGATCATTTTTACCACCTGGCCGCCGTCTATGACCTGGGGGCCGACGAGGAGAGCCAGGTCGCCGTCAACATCGAGGGCACGCGCAGCGCGGTGGAGTTTGCCAAGGCTATTGATGCCGGGCATTTCCACCACGTGAGCTCCATCGCCGCGGCGGGCCTTTATGAGGGTGTGTTCCGCGAGGACATGTTCGAGGAAGCCGAGAACTACGAGCACCCCTACTTCATGACCAAGCACGAGAGCGAAAAAATCGTGCGCAAGGAGTGCAAGGTGCCATGGACGGTGTTCCGCCCCGCCATGGTCGTCGGCGACAGCACCACCGGCGAAATGGACAAGATCGACGGCCCCTATTACTTCTTCAAGCTGATCCAGCGCATGCGCCAGCTGCTGCCGCCCTGGATGCCGGCTGTGGGGCTGGAGGGCGGGCGCGTCAACATAGTCCCCGTCGATTTTGTCGTCAATGCGCTGGACCACGTCAGCCACAAGGGCGGTATCGCCAAGAAATGCTTCCACCTGGTGGACCCGGTGGGCTACCGCGTCGGCGACGTGCTGGACATCTTCAGCCGCGCGGCCCATGCGCCCAAGATGAACCTGTTCGTGAATGCCGCTNCTGCTGGGCTTCATCCCGCGCGGCGTCAAGAAGAGCCTGATGGCGCTGGCGCCAGTGCGCCGCGTGCGCAACGCCATCATGGCCGACCTGGGCTTGCCCGAGGACATGCTGACCTTCGTCAACTACCCGACGCGCTTTGATTGCCGCGAAACCATGGCCGCGCTCAAAGGTACCGGCATCGAGTGCCCCAACCTCAAGGACTATGCCTGGCGCCTGTGGGACTACTGGGAGCGCCACCTGGACCCCGACCTGCACATAGACCGCTCGCTGCGCGGCACGGTGAACGGCAAGGTGGTGCTGGTCACCGGCGGCTCATCCGGCATAGGCCTGGCCGCGGCGCACAAGTTCGCCGAGGCCGGTGCGATCACCATCATCTGCGGGCGCGACCAGGACAAGCTCGACGAAGCCTGCAAGGAAGCCAAGGCCAAGGGATACAACTTCGTCGCCTACCCGGCCGACATCGCCGACATGGCCGACTGCGACCGCTTCCTCAAGGTGCTGATCGACAACCACGGCGGCGTCGACTTCCTGATCAACAACGCCGGCCGCTCCATACGCCGCGCGATCGAGGCCAGCTACGACCGCTTCCACGATTTCGAACGCACCATGCAGCTCAACTACTTCGGCTGCCTGCGCGTGACCATGGGGCTGTTGCCCGGCATGGCGGCCAGGCGCAAGGGCCATGTGGTCAACATCAGCTCCATCGGCGTGCTGACCAACGCACCGCGCTTTTCAGCCTATGTGGCCTCCAAGGCCGCGCTGGACGCCTGGACGCGCTGCGCCTCCAGCGAATTCGCCGACGTCGGCATCAGCTTCACCACCATCAACATGCCGCTGGTGCGCACCCCCATGATCGCGCCCACCAACCTGTACAACAACGTACCCACACTGTCGCCCGAAGAAGCCGCCGACATGATCGCCCAAGCCTGCATTTTCAAGCCGGTGCGCGTCGCCACACGCCTGGGCATTACCGGCCAGCTGATGCATGCGCTGGTGCCGCGCATCGCGCAGATCGCCATGAACACCAGCTTCCGCATGTTCCCCGACTCGTCGGCGGCCAAGGGCGAGAAGGCGGCCAAGCCCCAGCTGTCCGCCGAGGCCGTGGCCATGCAGCAGATGATGCGCGGCATCCACTTCTGAGGTTCGGCACCGGAGGCCCGCCGAATCGTACGTGGGATAATTTCCGTTTTCAGCGTCTGCGCGGCCAATCGCCGCGCCGCGTTTGGCCACTAAAGAGGCGATCCCATGATTTTGATAACGGGTGGTGCCGGTTTTATCGGTTCCAATTTTGTGTTGGACTGGTTTGCTCACTGCGATGAGCCTGTCCTTAATCTCGACAAGCTGACATATGCCGGCAACATGGAGAATTTGGCCACGCTTCAGGATGACGCGAGGCACCTGTTTGTGCGCGGCGACATTGGAGACTCTGCGCTGCTTGCAGGCTTGCTGGAGACGCACCGGCCGCGTGCGGTCATCAACTTCGCGGCAGAGTCCCACGTAGACCGTTCCATCCTCGGGCCTGAGGAGTTTATCCAGACCAACATAGTCGGCACTTTTAGGCTGTTGGAGGCCTGCAAGGCCTATTGGGGAAAACTGGAGGGAAATGGGAAGGACGGCTTTCGCTTGCTGCACGTCTCAACTGACGAGGTCTACGGCTCGCTGGGCCATGCGGATGCGGCATTCTCCGAGTCCCACCGTTATGAACCCAACAGTCCCTATTCGGCCTCCAAGGCCGCCAGCGATCATTTGGTGCGGGCATACCACCATACATACGGGTTGCCGGTCATCACCACCAATTGCAGCAATAACTACGGGCCGTACCATTTTCCCGAGAAGCTCATTCCGCTGATGATCGTCAACGCCCTGGCCGGTAAGCCTTTGCCTGTTTACGGTGATGGCCAGCAGGTGCGTGACTGGCTTTATGTGCGCGACCATTGCAGCGCCCTTCGGCGGGTGCTCGAGGCTGGGAAGCCTGGTGAGACTTACAACGTGGGGGGGTGGAACGAGAAACCCAACATCGAGATCGTCCACACGGTATGCGCATTACTCGATGAGCTCCGGCCCAAGGCCGGCGGCGGCAGTTATCAATCGCAGATCAGCTTCGTCAAGGATAGGCCTGGCCACGACCGGCGCTACGCGATTGACGCACGTAAGCTCGAAAAGGAACTCGGCTGGAGGCCGGCGGAGACGTTTGAGACCGGGATTCGCAAGACGGTCAAGTGGTACTTGGACAACCCGGGATGGGTGGCCAGTGTGCAAAGCGGCGCTTATCGCGATTGGACGGCGCGGCAATATGGCCAGGAGCCAGAGGCCATTGCTTGAAAATACTGCTGCTCGGGAAAAACGGCCAGTTAGGCAGGGAGCTCCGGAGAAGCCTGGCACCACTGGGCGAGATCATCGCGCTGGATCGCAGTAGCAGGGATTTTTGCGGAGACCTCACGCGCCTGGAGGAGCTTTCGCAGACGATTCGCCGGCTGCGGCCCGACCTGATCGTCAACGCCGCGGCCTATACCGATGTGAAAGGCGCCGAGGCCAACCCCGATCTTGCCCGTACGGTTAATGCATTCGCCCCCGGCGTGCTGGCGCGAGAGGCCGCATCCCTCGGTGCTTGGCTTATTCACTATTCCACAGACTATGTTTTTGATGGCGGCGGTACTCGCCCCTGGCTGGAAAGCGATAGTCCCCATCCCCTAAACGTCTACGGCCAAACCAAGCTGGAGGGCGAGCAACTTGTTCTGGCGTCTTGCCCTCATCGCCTGGTCTTGCGCGCTGGCTGGGTGTACGCCGCGCATGGCGAAAATTTTATTTCCACCATCCTGCGTCTCTCCAGGCAGCGCCCCCGGCTGGAGGTGGTGGATGACCAGTGGGGGGGGCCGACTGGCGCAGACCTATTGGCCGATGTGACGGTGCATGTCCTGCGTCTGGCGCAGGAACGGCCCGAACTCTCCGGTCTGTATCATGTGGCGGCCACGGGTGAAACCAATTGGTATGCCTACGCAAAATATGTCCTTGAGTTGGCCGGGCGCTCAAAGCCTGCCGGTGAAATAATCGCCAATGAAGTGATTCCGGTGGCATCACGTGATTTTGAGTCGGCGGTCGATCGGCCGCTTAACGGCCGGCTGGACACATCCAAGGCGCGTCTTGCTTTTGGCCTGACCTTGCCGCCTTGGCAGCAGGGCGTGGCGGCGGCAGTGGGGCGCATGCTGACGGAAAATCCCCGCCCCCGTGATAATCAATAAATCAATCGGCACCGGCCCTGCTGGTGTTTTCCGGTCTTATTCTTAACATTCTCAATAATTCCCGGGAAATTCGCGCCAAGGAGTGATATGACACAACGCAAAGGCATTATTCTTGCCGGGGGATCTGGTACGCGCTTGCATCCGGCAACGCTTGCGATCAGCAAACAGCTATTGCCTGTTTACGACAAACCGATGATTTACTACCCGCTGAGCACGCTCATGCTGGCAGGTATACGCGACATCTTGATCATCAGTACCCCGCAGGACACTCCCCGTTTTGAACAGCTTCTGGGTAATGGTTCGCAATGGGGCCTGAATTTGCAGTACGCGGTCCAGCCCCATCCCGATGGTTTGGCGCAAGCTTTCCTGATTGGTGAAGGCTTCCTTGGCAATTCGCCCAGTGCGTTGGTACTCGGTGACAACATCTTCTACGGACATAACTTCTCGCAAATATTGGAAGATGCCGATGGGCGGTCTTCAGGTGCTACCGTTTTTGCGTATCACGTCACCGACCCTGATCGATACGGCGTTGTGGCCTTCGATGGCCAGGGAAAAGCCAGCAGCATCGAAGAAAAACCTGCTCGGCCGAAGAGCAACTACGCGGTGACCGGGTTGTATTTTTATGACGAACAGGTGGTCGACATCGCCAAGACCATCAAGCCGAGTGCACGTGGCGAGTTGGAAATTACCAGCATAAACCAGGCTTATCTGGACCGCGGGCAGCTGAATGTGCAGATGTTCCAGCGTGGCTATGCCTGGCTGGACACGGGCACTCACGACAGTCTGCTGGAGGCGAGTCAATTCATCGCAACGCTGGAGCACCGGCAAGGACTGAAGATATCCTGCCCCGAGGAAATCGCCTGGAGAAATGGGTTCATCAACAGTGAGCAGTTGGAAAAACTGGCTCATACGCTGGCCAAGAGCGGATATGGGGAGTACCTATTTAGGCTACTCAGAGAGCCCAGGCTGACATGAAGATAATGGCCACGCAGATCCCGGACGTGCTGGTGATTGAGCCCGTTGTGTTTGTCGACTCCCGTGGATTTTTCCTTGAGAGCTACAACCACCTTGAATTTGTCCGGGCCACGGGGTTGAATGTCAGTTTTGTGCAGGATAACCATTCCCGCTCGTCCAAAGGCGTTCTGCGGGGGCTGCATTATCAAATCCAGCAGCCTCAGGGCAAGCTGCTGTCTGTGGCCTGTGGGGCGGTGCTTACGGTGGCGGTTGACATTCGCCGGTCATCCGGTACTTTCGGCAAATGGGTCGGTGTGGAACTCACCGAAGCCAACCACAAGCAGCTTTGGGTTCCTCCCGGTTTTGCGCACGGCTTTTTTGTGCTGAGCGACAGCGCAGATGTGCTGTACAAAACGACCGACTATTACGCTCCACAATTCGAGCGGTGCATTGCATGGGATGACGCATCTTTGGCCATCCGGTGGCCAACGCACGGGAAATTTCCCTTGCTGTCAGCCAAAGATGCTGCGGGGAAAAGTCTGGCGGATGCGGAATTATTCTGAGTTTATGGGAGCTGCAAGGCACGATGGCCTGTTGGCCCATCAGCCAGATGAGGTGGCGGACGCCAGGCCTTTCAGATATTCCGTTTTATTGCATCGACCATCGCGCTGATCACTTGCGCTTGCTGCGCTTCGCTGATGCCAACCCACAGCGGCAACCTCACCAGGCGTTCAGATAGCCTGTCGGTCATGCCCATCGTTCCATGCACTCGCCCATAACGCCTTCCCGCTGGGGAGGAATGCAAAGAAACGTAGTGAAAAACCGAATAAATTTCTTGGCGCTTCAGTTCGCCTAGCACTGCTTGCCGGTCAACTTCCGAGGGCAACAGTACGTAGTACATATGGGCGTTGTGCTCGCAATCATGGGGGACTACCGGACGGCGCAGCAAGCCTTTCGCCTCCAGTGGGGCCAGCGCTGCATGGTAGAAGTCCCAACTGGCCAGGCGCTGGGCGGTGATGCTTTGTGCTTCTTCCAGTTGGGCCCAAAGAAACGCAGCGGTCAGTTCGCCCGGAAGGAAAGAGGATCCAACTTCCTGCCATGTGTATTTATCCACCTGGCCTCGAAAGAAACGGCTTCGATCAGTGCCTTTTTCGCGAATGATCTCTGCGCGTAAAGCCAATTTCGGGTCGTTGACCAGCAGCGCGCCGCCTTCGCCAGAGATGACATTTTTGGTTTCATGAAAGCTGTAGGCGCCCAAGTCCCCGAGGCTGCCAAGCGCTCGTCCTTTGTACCTTGACATAACGCCCTGAGCGGCATCTTCAACAACGCCGAGATTGTGTCGGCGCGCAATCTCCAGGATGACATCCATCTCGCAGGCCACGCCGGCATAGTGCACGGGGACAATCGCTCTTGTGCGAGGTGTGATTGCCGCCTCGATCAATCGC
>Ga0055528_1001847_pt1 | contig 12073 bp, 19 predicted proteins | sample AraplaCol_mMS_r2_2_FD_55006 | JGI IMG/M metagenome (GOLD analysis project Ga0055528, IMG submission 55006) | Arabidopsis root microbial communities from North Carolina, USA - plate scrape MF_Col_mMS_r2 | ecosystem: Host-associated > Plants > Roots > Endosphere | place: USA: North Carolina...
CAGGGGGCGGCATCATCTCGGAACAAGGGGGCGGTTAATTCTCGGAATTGGGGGGCGGCATCATTTCGGAATGCGGGGGCGGATTGCCTCGGAATTCGCAGTCTATGGGCATCCCAATGGAAGAGTGTCCGCAAGGTCAAGGATGGACTAACCACAGACGACCTCTACGCAATCCTGACAACCGAAGCGAACGACATCGTGCGCCCCGTTCATCAGAAGGCCATGCCAGTCCTCTTGCAGACGCGTGAGGAAACCGAAATCTGGATGAGGGCACCATGGGAGGAAGCGAAGCACCTGGCCCGACCCATTCCCAACGACCGTATCACAATCACATCGCGTGAACCGTACGGATCGACGATTGTGAGCAAGACTGGGGAGCCGCTCCCAAAACCAATGGTACTCTAAGCGGTTTGCAGATCGCGTACCAACCAATAAATTGGCATCGGGGCGCAAAGTCCTTCGCAATCAATAGACACCATTTGCGTCCTGATCTCGGGATCACTTGCCCGTGGTTTTTAACCATCGGTTAGCATCGACCGTCGGCGAACGACCGCCCGGTGGAATATGTTAGACCATCTTGCGAGGCGCGAGGATAGCGGAACTGACAGTGTTCACGATTTTCATGCTTGGATTAAAAGGCGGTCTCATTCAGGTGACGGGTGTCTGCCTGACGGGCAGGCAGCTGCACCTTAGCCTTGCCTTCGGAACAAGTCCCTGAACTGCGAGGGCTGCGACCTCAGATATTGCGGAGGAGCCGACACCTGACCTCCCAGCGCGGCAGCCGCGTGCCAAGGCCAACGAGGATCGTAGAGTGCGGCCCGGGCAATTGCGATCAGATCCGCGTCACCCGTGGCTACAATCGCCTCAGCTTGGGCAGGCTCAGTTATCAAGCCAACTGCCACGACCGGGATCTTGATCTCATTCTTGATGGCCCGCGCGAGTGGCACCTGGTAGTTGGGCCCGACTGGAATTGATTGCTTGGCATCCAGCCCGCCGCTCGATACGTGGATCGCGTCGCACCCCCTCGCCTCAAGCTCCTTTGCAAAAACAATCACCTCTGCCAGTTCCAGACCTCCTTCGACCCAATCCGTCGCTGAAACCCTCATTGTCACGGGTCTTCCCGCCGGGAATGCACTCCTAACGGCATCGAAGACTTCCAGAGGAAAGCGCATTCTGTTTTCGAGCGGGCCGCCATAGTCGTCAGCTCGCTGATTGGACAGCGGTGAAAGAAATTGATGCAGAAGATAGCCGTGCGCACCGTGGATCTGGACGGCATCGATGCCTATATTGGCAGCACGTTTTGCCGACGCGACGAATGCGTCGCGGACGCGCTTTAGTCCCTCCTGATCGAGAGCGGCAGGCGGCACGTATTCCGGAAGGAATGCCACAGTAGAAGGCGCTTCAGTTTGCCAACCATTATCATGGCTTGGCGGGATCTGCCTGCCTCCTAGCCATGGGATATCTGTCGACGCCTTGCGACCGGCATGGGCAAGCTGAATAGCAATCGGCACATCCGAATATCGGCGTACGCCCTCGAGTGTCCGAGCGAGCGCAGCTTCGGTTGCGTCATCGTAAAGACCGACATCCGCGAATGTGATCCGCCCCTCTGGCACTACAGCGGTAGCCTCTATGGTCAGCAAACCCGCGCCGGAGAGCGCAAGGTGCCCCAAGTGGATAAGGTGCCAGTCAGTCGTGCATCCATTCTCCGCTGAGTATTGGCACATGGGCGCGATGACGATGCGGTTCGCAAGCTCCAGCCCGGCAACCCGGAAAGGGGAAAACAGAACAGGGTTTGGCATGGGGTCTCCTTGATCAGGGAAATTCCATTTCAGGGCCTTTCAACGGCTTCCGTTGAGCGGGCTTTTCAATAACATATTGTCTTCGAGTTGCCACTTCCCGGCCGCAGCTCTGGACCGAAGGTAGGAAGCGGCAGTCCAGCGTCCTAGGAGATGACCTCTTTTGGCACCTCAGCGTTTTCGTTGCGGCGGGAAGCGCCGCGATCCTCTCGCTGGTCAATTTGTGTGGTCTCTTCTTGTGCATGATCGCGCTCCATTTTGTTTCGGGCGGCGATTTAGGCAGCATACGAACGGTGGAATGGAGCCGGTGACCACGCAACGAAACCACCAAGCGTAGACCAACTCAATGATTTCACTGTGTTCGAGTGTTCCTGACTGGCCCTGACAGCCCCTGCATAGGATCACGCTTCCGGCTCATAACCGCTTGGTTGGGGGTTCAAGTCCCTCCGGGCCCACCATTTCCCCCATTTTGGGACACTCGCGCGCGACAATGCGGACGATGCACTTCCGGAGACGCCACGAGTTGGCCACTAGCGTAAAAAGATATGTGATATCAAATACATAAATGAATCTTCAGCCTACAGACAGGCGTTTCATACCCGTCGGGTTGGGGGCTCGAATCCCTCACCGCCTACCAAGTTTTCCGGGGTTCGATGATATCTGGTGGGGAAGTGGAGGTCGGCGAGACAGCATTTATGACAGCGGCGGTCGGCCGGCGCTGGCGCCGGCCGGACTGCGGCTTATCCCTTCATAGACTCAGTGGAGGGATGCGGTAGTAGATGTGGACCTGGTCGGCGATGTATGCGATCCGTCCCTTGCTAATCCAGATAGGTTGCGGGGCGTCAGGGTCGCTCTGCTCCTTTCGCCTCAGTGTGCTCTCCGAGAGAGTGGTGAGCTCGCAGACCGTGCGGCGTCGATATAGTCGGGTCATCCCAGGTCAGTTCCAACCCGTATACTCAGGAGTTCGTGTGGGTCGCGGACTTCGCCAACTGCGGGGCATGGGTGGTTTCCGCCCAGCCGGAGGGGCCTTGCGGAATCGTCCAGTTGTCGCGGTTCGAGATGGACAAGGAATATAAGAGCCTGTTCTGGCGCTACGTCGCCCGGAAGACGGCAACCAACCCGACAGGTACGTTGATGCCGGGCTTCTCATGTTCTGCGGTAGATCAAGGGGAATACGTCTACGATTGGAAGAAGACGCGGTCTGATTACCTACAGTGCGAGTTCGTCGAGTTCAGCCCGATCTGATCGAAGATTGGTAGTGCACGGACTGCGACGACGGCACGTTGACCCGCGTGAACGCAAGTCCGGCATATGTTCCGATAAGTATCGTGGCCATCTCATCGGCCGACCGACAGCCCTCATCGTAGAGTTCGATGGCCGCGTCGCAGAGAAACGACGACGCCTGGTCGTCCCATTTGACGCCGTATTGTCGGTACCATTCGCGAACGGCCTTCGACATGACCGAGTGGTCGTGTTGGGTTGCCTTCGACACGGGACACCTCGGCGCCGTCAGCGACGGCCGATCTCCGCTTCGACTTTTATCCGGGAGTTCCCAGCGTTCTTTACCGCCTTCTTGACGGTGTCCTTCGAGACGCCCTTCTTCGAAGCTTCGTATTTGACCTCGTGATCCTGACCGCCTGCGACGCTTGCGCGATCCTGTGGGCGGCCTCGGGATGTTTGTGTCTTTGCCATCGTGCACCTCCTAGAATGAGTTTCCAGTGGAGAAACTCACAACGATTCCGGTGGTTCCGGGAGCGTGCATGGCTCCAGATATGCATCGCATCTTCCTTTGAACGCAGATTCTTCTGTTCCCATTTCCAAAGGTCCCTTGAGGAGGACGACGATACACGGTTCAATTGAGAAAGCCTGAGTGTCCCGTGGAGCGGTGGTTGTCTGACTTTGATGATTTCAATCGGCATTCGCTCGAAGACGCGTTGAGGCGTGCCGCAGCTGGTCTTTCAAGCATTAGGGACTTCCAAGCCAAGCTTGACGTCTATCGATCACCACTTCAGCAGGCCCTTAAGCAGTTCGAAGAGCAACAATCCGCGCAGCAGATCATGCTCCGCGACCTTGATGTGCATTCTCGATTGCGAGAGATGGTCGCGGCGGCCGGAGGGTTTCGACCGACACTGTCGGAGGCTTTGGCCGGAGCGTCCGAAACTTTCCGCGAAGTGCAAGAGCGCGCCGAGGCAGCACGGAAACTGAGTCTTCCTCATACACTTGAGGCCTTCCGAACGCCCACCAGCGACTTGTCGGTACGGATGCTCGCGCTTGGCAACGCGGGGATGTTGGAGTCACGGACACACCTTGATTTCTTTAATCAGGCATCCGCGCTGTCGGACATGATAGACAGTGTCCGCCGTATCAACCACGGCTTCTCCGATGCGGTTTCAGCTTTTCGCCAGGCTCAACTCCCCGTTTTCGACAGTCTCTCGGCGTATAGAACTTTCTTCGATGGTGCCGGCCTGGTTCTGCCTCGTTGGCCAAAAGTGCGTCTGCTCTCGGCGGCGGAGAAACGTCGACGCTTCCGTGATCGCCTGAAGACCGAGACGGAACCAGCGCATGTGAAGCGCGCGAAGTCTCTCGTCCATGATACGAACTGACGCTCCGCGACATCCTCGACGACTTGATGGCTAGGGAATATGGAGAGGATTGGCCTGACGCCAGGCTGCCGCTTTGCGACTGCAAGGATCTGCTCGGCAAATGGAAGAAGCGCGGCGGCGATGTGCTAGAACACGCCGACTACGCTGACTATGGTCGGATCATGGGACACCCAGATCACTTTGCGGCGATCTTCGCAAATGCGTTTGCCGATCCGGAGATGGTGCTCTCGATCATGAAAGCTGCAGGAGACCTGCGAGCAGCCTCTCACCATGGGCGTTCCTTCACGCCGGAGGATCTTCGAGATCTCCGCGTGACATGGAAGACGATCGAATCGGGACTGCTGGTACTCACCGACGACTACGAAATCATAGTTTGATCGCCCTCGAACCCTCCCCATTCTAAGACCCCAGGGAGGCGTTCCTGGTTCCCGACGCCTTGCAGGTGAATGTCTCGTGTCCTGAATAGAACGGAATCAATTTCTGAGCGCGATTCCGTAAGCCATTGAAAAATGATTCGTTTTGAGTCGGAACGAATCACCCCCGCACGTCTTTGAATCACGACCACTGGTTCGGAGTAGAGCGTATGGCATCGGGACATAGAGCGCAATGGAAGGGCTTCCTCAAATTTGGTGAAGTGAGCTGCGGCGTCGCCCTTTATACGGCAGCGTCCACCACTGACCGCATAACCTTCAACACGATCAACAAGGCATCCGGCAACCGGGTCAACCGCGTTTTCATAGACAGCGAGACCGAAGATCCGGTTCCAAAGGAGAAGCAGACGAAGGGCTTCGAGATCGACAACGGCCAGTACATCATAATCGATCCCGAGGAAGTCGCCGCAACCATCCCCGAGAGCAAAAAGACGCTCGAAGTTGACGCCTTCATCCCCTGCTCTGAAGTCGACGACGTCTATTTCGACAAGCCGTACTACCTGACGCCCGACAAAATGGGCGCCGATGCATTCGTTGCACTGCGAGATGGCATGAAGAAGTCGAATGTCGCGGCAATTGCCCGCGCTGTCCTCTTCCGCCGCGTTAGGACGGTGCAATACGACCGCATGGCAAAGGGCTGATCGCCACCACGATGAACTACGACTACGAGGTTCGCTCATCGAAGAAAGCCTTCGAGGGGATGCCAAAACTGAAAATCGAAGGCGAAATGCTTGATCTCGCCAAGCACATCATCGCGACCAAGAAGGGCGATTTCGATCCGGCCGCGTTCGATGATCGCTATGAGGCCGCCCTCGCCGAGCTGGTGAAGGCAAAGATGGAGGGCAAGTCGCTACCGAAGCCAAAGAAGGTCGAGGTTTCCAAGCCCAACGATCTGCTGGCTGCTCTTCGCGAGAGCGCGGGCCTGCTGAAGGCAGGGGCGGCAGCAGACGCAAAACCGAAACGCACTGCTGCCAACGCCAATCAGGGCAATAGTCGGCAGCGCGCCGCGCGCGGGGCGGCACCGAAAGCCGCCTCTTCCGGGACTGCTCCGCGTCGCAAGGCAAGCTGAGGGGGATGTTACATGGCACCGCGTTATTATTGGAAAGGCTACCTGAAGCTCTCGCTGGTCACCTGCCCTGTGGCGATGACTCCAGCGACCTCGGTGTCAGAGAAGGTCCGCTTCCATACCTTGAACAAAGAAACCGGGAACCGGGTCGTCTCCCAGTACGTCGACAGTGTTACCGGAAAGCCCGTGAAGGACGAGAATGAGGCCAAGGGCTATGCCCGAGGAGAGAACGACTACGCCATCCTCACCGACGACGACCTTGATCGGGTCGCGCTGGACACAGTGAAAACCATCGACATCGAAAAATTTGTGCCCGCCGACAGCATCGAGTGGGTCTATCTCGAGAAACCCCACTATCTGATGCCTGACGACGCCGTTGGCAACGAGGCGTTCGCGGTCATCAGAGATGCCATGAAATCCGACAAGGTGGTTGGCGTCTCGAAGCTGGTCATGGGACGCCGCGAGCGCGCCGTCATCCTCGAACCCCGCGACGAAGGCATCGTTCTCTGGTCGCTGCGGTTCGGCGACGAGGTGCGCCGGAGGAGAGCTACTTCGAGGACATTGAGGAAGAGGCCGATCCCGACCTTGTGCCGCTGGTTCAGAAGCTCATCAAGCAGAAGTCCGCCCACTGGTCGCCAGACATGGTCAGCGATCCGATCCAGACCAGCCTCCTGAAGCTCATCGACGAGAAGAAGAAGGCGCTGAAGCCAAGAAAGGCAGCAAAGGGCAAGGCTGCGGAGACGGCACCGAAGAACAACGTCGTCAATATCATGGATGCTCTCCGGAAGAGCATCCAAGCAGACCTCAAGGGCAGGAAGGCGGGGTGATTCCATGCATTTGCTGGAGACTAAGGTTGCCCACGGGACAACTGGCTGGCAGGTAGACTTTGTCGGCGACGATGGAGAAGCCGTATCCATCAAGGTCGCGGAAGGCCACGCTGCCAACGAAGTTGAAGCCATCGACCACGCCAAGGAACTAATGGTCCAGTTGACGGCCTATGGCACCCGCGGGGGTGGACGGAGCATCAATTCCTACGACGCCGCCAGCAATGGCAACTTCGACGATGATGCCCCGATACTAGATACTTCGCATTAAGTTCCTCCCGCATCGGTCGGCCGTAACGGCGGCGCCCTGCGCCCGGCGGTGCATGGACAGCGGCGTCTGCCGCCGCGAACTCATATGATCCTCGGGGTGCTTGCTGGCACGGGGCGGATCCACGCAGTCACGTCGGGGTTTTCGCAGATGATATCCATCAGCACCTGCGTCGAGAGCAAGAACATGCGTCAGAGGGCCATCTTCGCGCCGGAGGCGTTGCTGCGCTGCAGGCGCTCGCGCTTGCGGCCCTGACCGACGATGATGCGGGCACCGGAATACGGCTTGAAGCCGACGGCGTCGAGCGCCTCCCCGAAGGTCTCCTGTTGCCGCGCTGCGGTAACAAGATCCGCAAGATCCTTGACGGAGATCACGACCGCCATGTCATCGGCCTTCTTGATATTGCCGATAACTTGCGGAACGCCGTTTCGGACTTTCCCGAGCACTGCGCTCAGCTCATCCTTGGCCTTCCTGAAGGTCAGAGGATCGCCCCCGATCTGGACAATGGTTTCCACGAGGCTGTCAGTGATCTCCTGTCTGCTGACGTTGCGGGCCACCTGCACCTGCTTGAGTATCCTCGCATCCATGTCATCATCTCCACCCGTTCGAGGACACAATGGGAGCGTGGTCACATTTGTCAAGAAAGGTGGCCACAGATCTAGGCGCGGTCTCGCGTCGAAGGGCACATCGACCGGGATTCCTATGCCCTTGGGTCCATAGGGACATGTCGGTATAGTGCAGCGATTAGCATTCGCACTCAGGCTTTTGACTATGGTCGGCGCCATCACAGAAACATGGAGCTTCGAGAAGCTGGTGAAGTCTTCCGGCTACCGGAACGTGGTCACCATGGACAATCCTCCGACCGCTCTCGTTCATGATGGAGCCGCAGACGAACGGATCGTCACAAATGGTGTCGCCGCCTACTACGTTTCACAACGAGACCTGTCTCTTGATGCGACGGAGCGTGCGCGCCAGCTGCTACAGCGGCTCCATGACCTCGGCGACTGGGCGGCAGGCGAGGTCCTTGAGCGATATCGCCGCGACGAGGAGAGGCTCGCCAGCGGTTATTATGACCTGAAGCCGAGACTGAGCGTGCATCAGATGTTCGTAAGACGGTTCTTGAGGAGGCATCCAGGCTCAACGGTCAGGGAGATCTCGGTGGGTGCAAGCCTGGCGGTCTCCGAAGTGCAAGCGCTGACTGCGGAGCTTTGCGGCCGCGGGATCCTCGTCGCTAGCGGTCAGAGGGAGACCCGGTACGAGCTAAGCGCCAGCGAGGGGGCCCGGTATCGAGAGTTCGATAACGACGGGTCCGCGGCAACAACGCCATAGCTTGGAAGCCTAGTGGAAGTTCCTTGCTTTCACCTTCAACGTATCGACATGCAATCTCGGACGAAGATGTCGCGCGATTCTGGCGCAGGTCGGTCTCCCCCGTGAAATCCGGGCTCCCGGGAGAGGATAACACAACCACAACGCTGCTCCAGTCGCACTGAAGCGAGTGCCACCACGCTGGGAGGCGTGCTTGGTGGCTAGGCCTCGATCTAGTTTCGGCTGAGCTTCCGATCGAGGAAATTGTGGATTAGAGGCGCAATCTCGGGCAGCTTGTCTTCCAGCGCGAAATGACCGGTGTCGAGGAGGTGCATCTCGGCATGGGGCAAGTCGCGTAGATACGGCGACGCGCCGTCGGCCGGGAAGATCTTGTCGTTTTTGCCCCAGACGATAAGGGTCGGCGGCTTCTTCTCGCGGAAGAACTCCTGGAATTTCGGGTACAGGGGGACATTGGTCCCGTAGTCGTGGAACAAGTCCAACTGAATGTCGTTGTTTCCGGGACGATCAAGAAGCGCCTGGTCGTGCCCCCAATTGTCGGGGTCGATGTGCGTGATATCGCTCATCCCATCGGTGTACTGGAACTTCGTGATTTCAGGCGTGAAGAGCACCATCAAAGCTTTGCGGTTTTCGGGCGTGTCGTTCTTCCAGTATGCCTTTATCGGGTCCCAGAATTCCTTGAGGCCTTCCTCGTAGGCATTGCCGTTCTGGACAATCAACGCAGACACGCGATCGGGTTGCTTCAACGCGAGCCGATAGCCGACGGGGGCGCCGTAATCCATAACGTACATCGCGTATTGCTTTAGATCCAGCTTGCCCATCAGGCTGTCGATGATGTCCGCATAATGCTGAAACGTATAGTCGAACTTGGTGTGGTCGGGCGCGTCGCTCTGACCGAAGCCCGGATAGTCGGGTGCAATCACATGGTACTTGTCAGCAAGGATCGGAATCAAATTCCTGAACATGTGCGACGACGTCGGGAAGCCGTGCAGGAGGAGCACGACCGGAGCGTCGACTGGCCCAGCCTCGCGATAGAACACCTTGGTGCCGTCAATCTCGACGGTATGATACGTGACCTGCGGCACGACGAGTTCGTGCTCGGCTGCGGACTTCTTGGCGGCAAAGGATGTCGTTGGAATGGCGCTGGACGCGGAGAGCGCGAACACCAAGACAAGCGTCGCCCTGCTCAACATCAATCTGTTCATTTGAACCTCCAAGCTGACGGCGAAGCTGATTGATCTTGGGCATGGTCGGCCGTCGAATGCCAAGATTGCTACGCCCGACGAGCTTCGAGGGCGAGTTAATTGTAGTGAGGCACCGTGAAATCGCGCGAGCAGGCATGAAAGTCCAGTTTATCGATACGCACGAGCATGCTAGCCAAAGACGTCGGCTTTCCCGACGACTAGATTCAGCCCCCGCGGTATTGATACATTTCGGTCGCCTCTGCGCCTGCCGCACTCCCACTGAGCCCTGAGGGACGAACGGCGGCTGAAGATAAGCGGCCCGGCTCTCGATCTGCTCATGGTGCCGCGGAGATCGAATGGCGGGATCGTTAGCAAGGAACACCCTGAGCGAGGTGTGGCCGTCGATGGTGTTCGAGGAATGCGATGTCCGTTTCCGGATTTAGCCCACGAGGAAGACACAAAAAGCATGAGGACTGCACACTGCCGACCATGCTGCTCAGAGCAGCTTCAGCCGATAGGCCGCGACGACAGCTTGAATGCGAGTGGTCACGCCTAGCTTCTTGATGGCAGTTTTTAAGTATGCCGTCACCGTGTGGCTGCTCAGACCGAGGATAATAGCGATCTCGTCGCTGCTCTTGCCTGCCGCTGACCACCGGAGGCACTCGATTTCCCTTCGCGAAAGAAGCTTGATCTCGCCGCTGCCGCACGTGAGATCGTCCAAGGCGGTCATCAAATCGAATACCAGATCGGCGAGCTCTGCATTCGAGCAGTTCGATCCCGAAAGCATGAAGAGATATTGCCGCGCCTTGGCGTCATGCAGGGAGATTCCCACATTGCACGCGAAGCCGTCGTCATAAAACACCCCGCCAATCTGGCTTGCCACGCCTTCCCTTTCCGCGCGGGCAAAGAGCAATTGCTCCGACGAGACCGGGAGCACGCTTTCCTTCAGCTTTGCGACGATGTTGCTCTGGGTGAACATGTCGGTCGACCGATAGCTTTGCAGGAGATCGTCTGGCCAATTGGTCGTGATTAGGTTATCGAGGAGGCCGCCACGAGCCGCCTCCGGAAAGACGGAAACCAGGAAGAAGTTCAGCCCGAACTTCCCCACGACGTCGCGTATCGCGACCTCGAAGGCCGCCAGGCGACGGGGTTCCCTGTCCCATATGTGACGATCGTGATGGCTCATGACCTACCCTGTGCCACCACTACCATGATTTGGACCGTCTCGGTGTGAGATTGCGTTAGACGACCGCGCATCGCTCAGCTGCATACACCAAATTTGGGGCATTGGGCCCGTTCGGCCGAGCACCTATCTCGGAACACGGCGGACCTGGGCGACCACCCCCGCCTGAGTTCGACGTGGGCTTCCGTCACGAGGCGGAAGCCCGTTTGTTTGTGCCGCAAGTGAATAGATCAATCCGACTTAATCGAAAGCCCAACAGCCCCGAGCGAGCTACATTCCCATCGAGCGAACATATTCCATAGGGTTGAGAGCACCCAGATAGCTCCTCCCCACTACACAATACCTCAACAGCCCGAGCGTGTTCTGGCTGAACGCCTTCGCACGTCCCCAATAAGGAGAAACGCATGACCAAGAGACTTGAGAACAAGGTCGCCATCGTGACAGGCGCCAACAGCGGCATTGGCCTCGCCACCGCAAAGCTGTTCGCCGCCGAGGGCGCCCACGTTTACATCACTGGACGCCGCAAGGAACAGCTCGACGCCGCAGTCGCTGACATCGGTGGCAGCGTTACCGCCGTCAATGCCGACTCCACCAAGATGGAAGACCTCGACCGCCTGTTTGCGCAGGTGAAGGCCGACCACGGACGTCTCGACGCCATCGTCGTCAACGCGGGCGGCGGGAGCGTGCTTCCTCTTGGTCAGATCACCGAAGAGCAGGTCGACGACACTTTCGGGCGCAACGTGAAGGCCGTGATCTTCACGGTACAGAAGGCGCTTCCTCTTCTCGGCAAAGGCTCCTCGGTCGTCTTGATCGGCTCCACGACCAGTATCGAAGGAACGGAAGCGTTCTCCGTCTACTCCGCCTCGAAGGCCGCAGTACGCAACCTTGCCCGTTCGTGGGCGCTCGACCTCAAGGGCAAGGGCGTTCGCGTGAATGTGCTGTCGCCCGGACCGACCCGCACTCCCGGCCTTGTGGAACTTGTGGGCGACGACAAGAACGCACAACAGGGCTTCCTCGATGCTCTCGCGTCCACGATCCCGCTGGGCCGCGTCGGCGAGCCTGAAGAGATCGCAAAAGCAGCGCTTTTCCTGGCTTCCGACGATTCCAGCTTCGTGAACGGCGTCGAACTCTTCGCCGACGGCGGCAAGGCTCAGGTCTGAGCTTCCAAGGGGCAGTCGACTTTCGGCCGCCCCTTGCTCGCTCGTCATGTCTCCTTCTTGACGGAGGGCGGCGCTTGCACTGTCAATTGCGCGGATCGAAACCAACCACTTGAAGTGACCCTATGAACCTGGACGACGTCCTGCGCCTTCTGCTCGATCCGATCACACAGTTCGCGGCCCTGGTCGTTGACTCTTCGTAGCGAGAACGCTTGTCCGGGGCCGCCGGACGCGCCGC
>Ga0055528_1001851_pt1 | contig 12064 bp, 13 predicted proteins | sample AraplaCol_mMS_r2_2_FD_55006 | JGI IMG/M metagenome (GOLD analysis project Ga0055528, IMG submission 55006) | Arabidopsis root microbial communities from North Carolina, USA - plate scrape MF_Col_mMS_r2 | ecosystem: Host-associated > Plants > Roots > Endosphere | place: USA: North Carolina...
TCTAGAAGCTTTTCTGCCTTGCCTAGCATGGTCTCAACGTGTATGTGCCCTGAATTCGACAAGCAGACTTTTATTTCCCAAACCCCAGGAAGTGTACCTCGAAATTCCACTACGTGTCCTTTATTTCCCACTAAGGGAGGCAGCTGGACATCATGTAGACAGACCTTTCGATGAAATGCAATAGCGAGCCTGATAAATCGACCCTCATCGGTATGATGGCCCGTCAAGCAGAGCCTTATTCGCATGATGTGAAGGAGAAAGTCACGCTCTCTGGAAAAACTCTTCTTGTTTCTGGATATCTTCATCACAATAAACACTTGCTGGGGCTCAAATCCGGACTTTCTGGTATCAAAAATCCTTTGACATTCGTGTAGGATTTCACTGGTGGGATAGATAACATATTTATCCCCATCATCTCGATAACTCAAGACACCCACTACGCCTGTTAGTAGAAGCGCGAACTATGTCAGAGATTGTGCGTACCTTTCTTGCCCCGGCGAAGTCGCCAGCGCCTTGACGCCGCGGTAGTAGCTTCCCGGCGCCTAGCTGCTATGGAAGACGCAAAATTGTAGTGCATGCCGAGGGGAATCGTTCTTTGGGCATCAAATCGAAGTCGATGCGGATATATCCCCCTATTATAATTGGAAGAGATCAGGTAAATTCGGAGTATAGTGCTCTTTATCTCGTTTGAAGAAAAACTGAGCTTTTACTTTGAGAGGGTATCTGAACGTATAAATAAACATTCTGATTTTAAATTTCTCGATCCATGAACTGCCTTAGAGATGTCTCTCCAACTGTAGAAAATAACTAGCACAGCGGTCAGCGCAAGCAAGCCTGCTTTTCCAGTCTTCCTAGCTCTTCTCTCGAAGCTAACACAAGGACTTCATCCAACTTATCAGCCTCGTTACTCAGTTTCCCTAGACTTCTAGCAAAGCAGTCGGTTGACTCTGTCGAACTTTCCAGTAATTCATTGGTTAAATCACTTCCGTCCTGCGTCAAAAATATGCCAAGAATAGATGAACATTGCTCGCCAGGAGGGAGAATTCCTTTGACAAGAAGCTTCACAATAGCAATCATACATTCCTGATCTGCATTGTCTTCTCTGTCACCAACAAGCTTCTCGGTGAGGCTAATAGGGGCATAGGAAATTTCTGAGAGGAGTATATTACTCATATCCTCTTTAGTGATTACACTGATGGGAAGTGAGCGGGTCGCTGCAATGTACCGAGCAACATTACCGTACTCGATTTGCAAACTTGGCGAAACTCTGTTGGCGACTGGAAGTAATCTGATGTCAGTATGAGAAGCAGAATAGGGTTTTTGAGTCATACACCAGGCCATGATTCTGTATTCCAGGTCATTGGAAGACATTGTACTCTTTGTGAGAGTTTGTGATATGGGATTGAACGATACAGGGTTTCAATTGCGGATTCTTATGCGAGATTCCATGGTTTTATAGGAAGAAAATAATTCATATCAGGTAGTGGAATTCCATCGGTGGCTGGCTAATTTGGTATAACTTCGCAGTAATAGTAAGCAAACCCCTTTTGACCTTGATACGAAGAAGGTGGCTGATCGGCTGTGGTCCTAGGTCTCAGGTAGTCAGTCCACTTACATTGGGCGAGAATTGACAAAGATTTTTTTTCTTAATTAGTAATTCTATATAGACGCTCGACATCCTAATCCACCTACTTCTGCTGAACTGAGCTACTTTCGCTTCTTTGAGCCGAAAGAAGGTGATAGACTAAATTCGAAAGGACATCCTTGTATGTGATTTCGGTCCCCGAAGGCAAACGAAGTGTTATTTGCCAAAACCATTGCTCCTGAGAGTGAACTGTCAAAGGCCGAAGATCTTCAACCAGGGCTATTATTTGATTTCCTTGGCCAGGATAGACCCATTTTCCCTCGCAGGTCCAGATTTTGATATACCCTTTAACACGGTTCACAAGCCAAACGAGGTTGCCTTGTGGAGAAAAGACAAGTCCGCTGTCTCTATTCAGTAGATCCACAAGGTAGATTTGAATATCTTCTGTCAAAAGTTTGAGATTATTGAATCGGATATCTGTCAACAGAACAAGTTGAATCTCAGCAAGCAAGAAGCGATTGCTTCTTCGCCCATAGAACCTCTCACAAGCATCACTGAGATCAGAGTATATTGGAACAAAATCACCATATACATGATCACTGGATGGAAAGCGGATGATTTGTACTTCTATAGACACTTGTCAATTCTCTATGCTCTAAGTCTCCGGTGATATCCATTCAGTGAAGTGATTACCTTCGTCCATTGTCATCACCTCCGTAATCGATCTGCGCACGGAGTCTCCAGGGGCACCAGCAATGGATTCAATGTCCTCTCTGAGACACGCGAGTTCCTTGCGAGGACTCTCCTCCCAAAGAGTATTTCCCTGGTTCCAAAGAACACTTCGAATCTCCCTGAGATAGAACCAGTTGCCCCTTCCGGGAAACGACTGTCTGCAAACATACAATAGGCCGTAATGAATTGGGATAAAAATCCCAGAGATGTCTTGCTGATCGGGCAGTTGAATCAGCTTCGTTCCTATACTTGATTAGTCCGGTAACGTTAACGGTGGATATAGAGAATACATGACATACGATGAGTCACCATGGGAATTGCGGCTGGAATGCGGGCCTGCATTTTCTCAGTAATAGAATTGAGATTGAGCTTTGAAGTATTCACACAAAATTACGAACAGAACTGTGCAATCCTGAGGGGCGCCCGGGATATATATTGTGTCTACTAGATGTAAACAAACATTCATATGCACACTCTTGCAGCTCAGGATTATAATCTATACAGAATCAACCGCGTCATCGGAATCAAGTCTCCTTAGTCAAAGACCGGAATTGCACGTCTGGATTGGCTGCTCCCCAACCATGATGAGTGACCATCTTCTTGGACGAAAAATCCAAACAAAGTACATGTAAATGACTTAAACAAGGCACGGTGGAGTTTGTGGAATATCCCGTCGAGTCCCTCAAAAGAAAGCATCTTCAATATTCTTGCCAAACGCTAACGAGTTCATACCATGTGCGACATCGGCTTCACTTCGGTGGTTCAAGAGGTGCGCCATGCTTCTTAACGCCTGTTGTATCGTATGCTCCACGTCTACGATGCTCGTTTCAGTAAGATCTCGCATCCAGGGAAGCTCAACTTACCCTAAATTGTACTGCTCGCCGTCATGATTAACCATGGTGACTGTTGTTATAGAAATGGTGATCAGGGGAGGGTACCAATGAATGAGACTATGAATTGAATAGTACTATTTGCGGGATATGACCTTATATTTAACTAGTTCAGTAGGCCTTGATTTGGCTCAATATATCGCTATTAAGATTGGAAGCATCCCGAAAGGGAATGGAAACTCGTAGCATAAAGTGCTACAGTGCTTTAAACCTTTTTGGGATTGAGGCCGAAAAACCGGTCCATGCAATTTATGTCCTCCTCAACAACCATAACCTATACATAGACCCTAATGCGCACATACAAGCATACTACCCAAATAGCTGCAACCTATTTCCCAACCTGCTGTTGAAGTGGATGCTATGTCCGGTTGGTTGGTTGTAGATCGAGCTCAGGCAGGACATACTCCATGCGAAGCTCGTGCTCCTTCAGCCACGAGAAAAAGTTCTCGAGGATCTTTCTGGTGTTATCCATCATGACGAGTCCACTTTTTTCAGTATCTTGCGAGTCGTAGAGCACGGCATTTTGGACTTGCTCTTCCGTGACCCAGCAGTGGTCGAGATGCTCGTCGCTCAGCCGTAATAACGTGCTATCCGAGCCTCGAGGCTTCTGATATTTGTTGGACCAGAGACGTTGGCAGTGTATCTTCTCTTCGGTTGTTGTAACTGCAATATATTTTGCCATTCGATAGCCATTGTGATCAAACCGAACGCAGTATACACGGTCGGAAGCGACCTGGAGTTTCAATCCGGTTTCTTCATAGGTCTCGCGCACCATGGTTTTAAGGATGGTCCTGTCCTCCGGTTTTGCTCCACCACCGCTGCCCTCCCATGTATATGGAAAAGAATTCTTTTTTAGCACGCCAGCATCGTCCTTGCTTTCAGGGGAACGTTTTAAGAGCAAGACATGTGGCGTCGATGGATCATCCGAACGGTAGCCAAGAATTATGGTGCTACCACTGACTCTCTCAAAGCCATTCTTCTGGCGATGAGTGTCGATTGCTTCAATACTAAGAATTTCGTGTTCCGTTGCTACCAGGGTGTTTGTATTCCGAATTGCGGCGCCCGGGTCTCCATTACACTGCAAGAAATATTCCTGCAGGGTCGCAGGTGACAGAGATTCATGGGACACAGCTTTGGAGAATTCAAAGGCTTTCTCCCCGAGCTCCTTGTTGGATGGACCTTTATCAGAACAATTATTCCGAAAGAAGAAAGCGAAGTAGTTTTGTATTGTCTTTTGATCAGGATACTGGAACTCGTAGTGTTTGTCTATCCGACCGGGTCGAGTCAGAGCGGGATCAAGTTTTGGTTTGGCGTTCGTAGTAGCAATAAGAATATGACCACAGTGCGCTCCAAGTCCATCCAGAACATTGAGCACAGTAGCCAGAGTGACCCTTTCTTTTCCATCGGTTTCATCCTCACTTTTAGTATTTCGAGCTCTTTGAATTCCCGCGGTATCTATGTCTTCCAATACTACAAGACATCGTTGTGGAAGGTCAGGAAGTGTGCGAAATAACTCTTGTAACGAATGATTATCCACAATGGCGAGGTTGATCGTATATATTGGTAGGTCGAATTCGGTGGCTATAACACGACAAAAGCTGCTTTTGCCGGTTCCCGGTCTGCCATAGAAGAGGTAACCTCGTCGATGTGCAATACCACGTTCTTCGTAAAATTGAACGCAGCCTCGACTGAGATATTTTCGGATATCTGTCATGATGTCTTGCTTCATATCTTTTTTCAAAGCCATGCTCTCCTGGCTCCGGGGTGCCTCATCGCACATCTTCCGCCAACCCACATCTTTCTTATCCTGGTATGCGCTGAATACCGGTAGTTTACCACGACGTGAGTCAACATTGAATTTTTGAATTGTCTCCATGAGGTCTTCGAAATGGCGCTGATTCCAGAAAGGGTAGTAAATAAAAATATTCTCAGAATTTCTCGAAAAAGTATCAAGAGGGTTTTGAGGGGGATCGCGGTAAAGGGCAAACCAATGTCCCCCATGACGGAAGAATTGGAAGTGGCTCTGCCCGGGTGTGATCCAAACTTTTATGAGTTTGCCTCGATATGCTGCATCATCTACCTCCACAAACTCGGGCGCAGGATTAGAAACCCAAAAATGACCAAATGCTTCCGTAATTCCCACGATAGTAGAGCCCGACAGACTGTAGAATTTGACCTCAGACATCCACCTTTTGACTTGAGGATACAAATTATTGCGGTGTTGAATTTCCGCAGATGAGATAATGAGAGAAAAAATGGGTTCAAGAGACCTCATTATCCAAGGCAATATGAATGTTGAAATTATGGGAAGAACAAGCACCGGAAGAATGTAAGACAAAGCATTAACACCCAGAACCTCTGAGATCAGTCGCACAAGCCACGAGAGCCCCGGTGCAAATGTATCAAGGAGTGTGTGAAGTACTTCACTGGGTTGTGTAGACATTTCGGTGACAATTATGAAGCTTTGAGAGATTGTGATATGGAATTGAAGAACGCTGGATTTCAATTATTGATTGTTATGCGGGATTCCATGACTTTATAAGAAGCAAATAAATCATATCAGGTAATGGAATGTCTTAACTGCTAGTTTGGTATAACTATGCAACAATTGTACATAGAATCCACTTAACCTTGATACGAAGAAGATGGCAGATCGGCTCTAACCCTAGGTCTCAGATAGTCAACTGGTATTGGGCGGGGGTTTACGAAAAATTTGATAATATGTGATGTGGATCCAGTCACTGGGATCACCTCGTAGTTGTCAATGCAAAATTCGGCTTTCCAGTAGTTCAAACCAGTGGTCTCATCAAAGAGAAAACCAAGTCGATCCAGAACTGCAGAGCGAGACAGTCCGTTTTCCTGGATAGGAAACAGATGTCCCTTGTAATATGAGACATAGACTTCCTATTTCAACGTAATAGCAAGCCAGGTGAAAATCTCATGCTCAGTTTCCAAGAACTCTGGATCTGACACCCTGCCCCGTAGAGACCTGTATAATTTCCGCCCGAACTCGCGACCATGGTTCCATCATCTCCACGTATACCTGATCAGGAGAAAACAACCAGGTTTGTTGAGGTAGACAAAATTTCTCTCGGCAAGCATTAATGATACTTTGCTGATGAGGTGTCATACGTGCAACAAAGTCCTTGTCGATGGTGACCACTATAATCCAGTTTAGTGTTTGAAAAACAATATGTGGTGTCAACTTACGGTGCTCAAGGCCAATGAAATGGGGCCGTAGGTCCATTGGATCCATCATAATTTAAAGGGAGTTAAAGGTAAGTATAACTGTCGTCGCCTGTCTGTATCGGGGACTTGAAGTGCTACGGGGTTGTCCCGAGATTGACCAAATGCGAAGTGTGGGAATATATCGATCAAATAGACAGGAGTTCTTAGCGCAATTAATAGTATGATTTTATTTTCTGCTGCATCAAGAGGCGATCACATCTTGTAGCAGAAAGTGCTGCGGTGCTTTAATCAGTTTGAGCGCTTTACCCATTCTGTCGAATCTTGTCCGCGCGGACAAGATTCGACAGAATGGGTAAAGCGCGCTGCAGGCCGCTGCGTATATTTGATTGGCTGGAAGTATGCGTTAGAGCACTTGGAGTATTGACTCAAATCATCCAAGCTGCGAGGAACCGCAACTAAGAGACCAATCTGACCTGCTTGACAATGTTAAAATCGTAGACCCGAACTATCCAGAAGATTGACCGGTCTAGGATAAAACTATATAAAACGAGGCTCATAATTCCTCCATCTCTCTACAGAACGCTTATCCACGGATGCTCGAATTATCCTTTCCATCACAATCTAAAGGCTGTGAGACCGGGAAGAGGCTTCTGACCCTATATCACAAGGCTCTCGAGAATGCTGATCCCATCTGGTGGAAGGTCCTATCTGACCCATTACTCAAGGTCAAAACAGACCCTTTCGTGATAGTGCCAGGATGTCGGGATCGGGAAGATCTCTTCTCCTTACGTACTGCATTAATTGGCATCATTGCACGATGAAATGATATGGGTAAAGGAACATCTTGTCCGATTAGTTTCCGAGAGGGAGAGCTTTTGCGGCACCAAGATGAGATGGAAATGCTGGAAGGATCTCACAAATTCTCCAGCAGTTGCAAGACGATCGCTTGATTCCATTGGGAGGTATGGTGGATCCTGGGCTTTATCAGCGTGTCATGGAATTGAACAATTTGTTTAAATCCGAGTATGTCGGTTTGGCTGAGAACGAACAGCAACGGGAATTACACGCAAAGGTGTGGCCTTACCAATGAACGTCCGAATCCTTCATGTGCCTGAAATACCTCTTAGCGGTCAAACAAGAACTTGCTTTGTTGATGCCACAGGCAAATTAAAGGTTAGTTCTCTCGCGTGGTCATCCAAGCGAAAGGCGTCGTAGGGCAGGGGTCATTTTCCTTACGTTTTCGGCCCGCAGTAGCGTAAACATGGGCCACGTAGGAGAAAGATCTATAGCCTATCAGTAACGCCACCGAGCAAGTGACTGCTGCTGGCCAATGGTGTCAAATGGTCAGGAAGCGGATCAAATCCTAGAACTTTGAGGGCTATGCATTTCCCTGCAGTTCTATCACGCGCTACTTTTCATTAAGCTTAGTGGATTTGGTTTTATTTATTTCAGAATTCTCCACTTCGTTCTCCGCTCCTTTCAACGTTCCCATCATGGGCATTACGGACAGTAAAGTCGCTTTGGTGACACTATCGGCTGCATGTTTGAACGCAGAGCAGAATGGGCGAACCGAAATCAGGCATGTTTTGTCAGACCCTCAAGTAAGTCACCTCCTTCATTAATTGATCTATGTCTAATCAGAGACAGTTCGTCGCATGTCTTACAAGACTCTGGAAGGATTTACCTGAGAATTCGAAGAAACAAATCAATCCTAGATCCGAATGCACCAAGCAAGCTGCAAAGACTCTCAAAGGTGGTGAAATCAGGATTTCTAGATGTCTGCAACTAAACATCGATTGTTGGAGAAACAATCCTGGATCGTTTTTGGATACTATTCCGGGCGCTTCCATGGGTTTAACTTGTCCAATTATCGAACTTTACCGAACGCTTTCTGAGATAGAAATTCGCTACTCTGGAGACATAATACGCTTGCGCTTCCTGAAGGTCCTGTTTCACCATCTCAAAGACAGGTGCTGCGCGAACTATCTCCGGCGAGACGCAATCGAATGGATAAGTCTCAGAGTTGCGAAGGCGGGGCAGGATGGTGGCGACAAGCAAATTATCTCTAGCAAAATTAAGAATTGGGCGTATGTTGGCGGCAGATATGACGCGTTGAGTAGAGACATTGGCGGCCAGGATGTATCGCAAGATTTCAAATACCTGGGTAACTTGTTTCGTTTGCCCGAGGAAGTCACTGATAGATTGTGAGTCAAGCACCTTGTCAATAGCTCCAAACTTACTTTATCACAGCATGCTCAAAGAGCTTCCAGTTAAAGGGGATGCCCGGAAGAGGGTCATTGACTCATTCGTACGGCGCGGAATACGTGAAGTACGCGATAATACGATAATAGACTGCCTAGCGGATCGCATATTTAGCATACTGTGGAATAAAGTCGAGTCTTCTGTTCAAGTTGATGAACAACAGGAAGGTGTATCTGCCTCACTTATGAGTATGTTTGCATGTCCGTGGTTGTGCCTCTTTTAACATATATCATCCGTCCAGATTGGTGCCCCATTCGAGGTGCTCGAGTTATTAGGCTTCATGCTGGGGATTTCAGGGACCAACAAAGGTCGGATAAGATCAATATGCCCCTGACGGACAATGTGAATACAGCCTTTTCGACCATGGAAGGGGTGGCTCATATCGACCCCATGAATGCAGACTATCCGAACACGAGAGACACACCCCAGATGGACAATGTGAATACAGCATTTTCGACCATGGAAGGGGTGGCTCATATCGACCCCATGAATGCATTCTATCCGAACACGGGAGTCACACCCCAGATGGACAATGTGAATACAGCCTTTTCGACCATGGAAGGGGTGGCCCATATCGACCCCATGAATGCATTCTATCCGAACACGGGAGTCACTCCCCAGATGGACAGTGTGAATACAGCCTTTTCGACCATGGAAGGGGTGGCCCATATCGACCCCATGAATGCAGTCTATCCGAACACGGGAGAGACATCCCCGATCAACAACATGGGTTTACAATACCCGACCATGTGTGGTAGAACAAGAATAGAGCTTGTATTGGGTCCACATTCGCAGGGTAGGGGGGGAATATCAAATGCTGGAAGTATGCAGTCACCACTAATATACACATGATTCTCAAGCATCTTTAAATTCTTGAGCAGATAGCTAGAATTAAGAAGTTTCGGAATCAAATCCTTATATCTCCATCACTCATATCCGCCGTTCATTTCCCTTCCGGTAGATAAACGACTAGACAGTCCAGCTGTGCATTCAAAGTCATAGTGCTGTCAAATTGGGCGTATGTTCCAGGCTTGAGCAGTTCACCTTCCACTTGAACCTCCGATTTTTTGTCGTCGCGTTCGAAACTGATAGAAAGGGGAAAGAACAGGGTTTTCAGCTGAGGTCGCTTGATAATCTCCGTTTTACCAGATATGCGGTATATCATATAACCATATCCCTAGAATCCTCTTAGCCCCCTGTCCACTGAAGCGTGTCTACTTCATATTTTACCTGTATTTGATCATATCCCAAAGCCGTGAGTAATGGAAGTGTCTTCTCGTGAATATCATCGTCCACACATTTGAGTATATTGTTCCCTTGTTCCATTTTCGCGCTCTCGTGAACCCATTTAGCTAATTGACTCAATGGCGATTCGGCATCGGCAACAATCTTAGTTGGTGACATGGCTGAAGATGTAGTTGGAAAGATATGAGCGCACTAGTGTTTAGAACGCAAAACTGGTCACTATAGTGAAAATGACATGTGAGATCTGGGTCGAGTCTTACAGTCAAAAAGAGAGGTTTTGCGCCTAGCACCACACATAGAGGCGATCGGTAAGAGAGAACATGGAAACTGCCCACAGCGGGGTAGTTGGAATTGGAAGGTAGACTTGATCGCATGCCCGACGTTAGCTCCGGACACGGAATAACTTGATCCCGCAGACAAAGTGACTTTACCCAAGCATAATTACGCATTGCGTTCGCACTTTTACTTGCCAAACATATGTAATGTCACATGTTATCGTAGGGCAGAGGCGAGAAGTGCGCAGGCAACCGTGTGTTTACTTGACTTTGACGCCCTCTGACATATTCCCGTCTAGTCTTGGCAAACTTCCAGCTTATGTTTGCGCGGCCATTTAAGGAGCAGCATCACTGCTTCGAAAGCGGCCATATGATGGCCCACCCAAAAACATCCCGACTAACTGAGGTGGCTTTGTCATTGATTTACCTACGATCTCACATCATACGGCCATCTCTCAACCTCCGCATCGCATCCGGATTTCTTATCCCTCAGCTCGGTCGTATGCAGTTCTCGGGGCGTGGAATGAGTCCGCAAATAGTATAAGGTACGTCCGGGAAATAATATTATATATTTCTTGAAACAATATATGTGCACGCATTGATTCCTTCAACTCATTATCAAACAAACACAGCAACAGCGTAGCCTCATGAAAGTTAACACGTTCGATAATGATAATTATAGTCAAATGCGCACAGAATACCAATCAGATGCACCATTGTGGCAAGCACGACAAGAATGTGGAAGATTTGATGAGAGCTTCCGATCATATCAAATTTACCAGGTCCCAACGATTCAGGAAATCGAAACTATCTTTATTAGCCACGTCATATAGCTTCAGTAATTGGTTCAAATATTGACTGACAGTATAGAAAAGCGCAGCCAATATTAATAAGAACCCCTCTCCTAGGTAATAAGCCATACCGAAATGCTTTAACATTTCCGAAAATCCAAACCTTTTGATCCCGTGGATAAGAGGCGCGAAGCCTGATAGACCAATGCCCACAAAAACACAAACACGGAAAGTGCGCCAACGTGGACCTTGAAATTTTGGGTGCATGAGGAAAAATAATGCTCCCAAGCTGAGCGTGATTATCTGTATAGAAGGCTTATTAGCGCTTATTCATGGATAAAAAACGATGTGACATACCATACCACAATATATCCTTTGCAGGATAGATTCGCAATAAAAAATCATAAGAATTCCGGATAGGAAGTCTCCCAGCGTGAGAACAATGATCCCCGCGAAATCGAGCCGCAGCCATAAACCTGAGATGTGGACCGAATGATTCGATAGGGTATGGTACGTAGCCGAAAAGCCTAAGCATATTACTGCCGTAAGCAAAAAGAAAGCAAACACAAAATGATCGACAGCTGTAGCATTGGGATAAAGAGCGTGAGTGTAAGAGCACATCACGCCTTCGCCCGCCAGAAACAACATTCCAGGTAAGAGATGTGAATAAATGTTGATCGTCTCGTTATGCAAATATAGCCAGCTTGCAAAGCTCGCCCGAGTAGAATTTGACACAGGACGATAACCATGACGAATATACGCATTGTCTTGATACCATACTGGTATATCGTCATAGGGTAACAGATTTAAATGACTTTCTCCCATAGTATTTACAAGTATTGATGGATCTTCCACATCCCAAAAAGGACATCGTAGAAAAATCTGGATAGAAAAGGGTGGTTGGAAATTGTTCTGGATGAGATCTACCTTGGGGAAATTTTCAGCGATTAAGAAAGAAATTCTAGTTATTATTCCCCGTCCATGGGTTGTAAGAAACGGTCAACTTAAACATAGATGCGCCCAATACCGGAGGGTGTCCTTGCGAGAGCGGGGGCAGGGGAAAGAGAGGTCCGTTTTTTTTAACCCACATGAGAA
>Ga0055528_1001852_pt1 | contig 12054 bp, 10 predicted proteins | sample AraplaCol_mMS_r2_2_FD_55006 | JGI IMG/M metagenome (GOLD analysis project Ga0055528, IMG submission 55006) | Arabidopsis root microbial communities from North Carolina, USA - plate scrape MF_Col_mMS_r2 | ecosystem: Host-associated > Plants > Roots > Endosphere | place: USA: North Carolina...
AATAGGATAAAGAGCGCGCTCAAGAGTTTGAGCGTTTTTTTCTGTTATTTCGGGTTTTCTTGGAATTGGCTGATAGATATTAGGTTCATCATCCCACTNNGTGCAAACGGGGTGAGGCGATANTTTTGTCCATTTTTCAAGCCATGACAGAGGAAGCATGCCTTCTGCCTTTCGTTCAATCATTTCAAGCCAAATGAATGACCAAGCCCGAGGAACAACCCGCCAAATATCATAACCTCCTCCGCCAACCGCAATCCATCTTCCCTGACAGTATTCATGGGCAATTTCATGAGCAATTTTAGGAATCTCACGGTATATTTTCGTGGTGCCGCATAAATGAGTGAGCGGATCGTAATAATGAGAATCGGCTCCATTTTGTGTCAAGATAACATCTGGTTTAAAAAAAGCAGCTACTTCTTTTAAAGAGGTCTTATAAACGTCGAGCCAAGACTCATCTTCNGTATAAGCATCAACAGGCACATTAAATGAATAACCATAGCCTTCACNGTGCCCGCGTTCGTTAACGTTTCCCGTGCCTGGAAACAAGTAGCGTCCCGTTTCATGAATGGAAAGAGTACAAACGGAAGGGTCGTCATAAAATGTCCATTGCACCCCGTCACCGTGGTGAGCATCTGTATCGACATAGAGAACACGCGCGTTGTACTTTTGCTGCATATATTTGATGGCTACCGCGCTATCGTTATAAATACAGAAGCCGGAAGCTTTTCCTCGAAAGCCGTGGTGCAATCCTCCTCCTAAATTTAGAGCATGCTTAGCTTTTCCAGTCATCACATAATCTACAGCAGTAAGTGTACCCCCAACTAAAAATGCACTAGCTTCATGCATGTTGGGAAACATAGGTGTATCTTCTGTTCCAAGACCAAAATCTGCTGCTTTTTCAACAGAAAGCTCGCCGCTTCCTGCTAATTTTACCGCTTGAATATAGCTAGTATCATGGACAAGCTGAAGTTCTTCATCAGATGCCATCCGCGGTAATACAATATCTTGATTGCCTAAAGCGCCAAATTCCCGTAACAGTTCATATGTTAGTTGAACACGAAGCTGGTTAAACGGATGATTATTGCTGAATTTGTACGAAAGAATATCATCTGAATAAATAAATACAGCATTACTAGTCATTACGTCATCTCCGGTAATTTAGGCCACAACACCTCATAGCCGTTTTCTTTTAATGTATTTATACTAATCAATGGATTAATAGCTTGAATGCGAAGCACAAGGATTTTATATCGTTCATCTACATCAGGGTAGACGAGTACGCTTAAGATGTTTGTTTTCTTTGAACCAAAAAGGGATGTAACTTCAGCGAGCACGCCAGCCTTATTTTCTACTTTTATTTCAATTTGTGAACCTGGCTTATTGGTGCCGGTAAGCTGAATAAACGTATGTAATAGATCTCTTTCGGTAACAACGCCTACTAACCGCTTGTTTTTTGTGACGGGAATACAACCGATTTGATGTTCATAAAAAATACTTGCAATTTCTTCAACAAAATCAAGAGGGTGAGCTGTAATGACTTCTTTTTGCATAATCATCCGCACGGGTTCGGATAGAAGAGCAGATGTATAAGTATTATCTAAAATAGATGGACTTGCATCTCTTACGTCTCGATCAGAAATGATGCCAACTACGTGATGAAGGTCATTAACGATAGGAATATGTCTAATCTTATGTGTATCTAAAAGTTTCATAGCTTCAGCAATCGTATGGTCGGGGGTTAAGGTAACGAGATCAGTTTTCATCATCTCTTCAACAATCATCAGACACAGCTCCTTTTCTTAAAGGTCAGCTTAATACATAAAGCGATTTCGAAAGCGCAGGCTATCAAATTCTTGTATGCTTTCTTGAGGTACTCTGCTCCCGATTCTTACCATCAAACAATTAGCAGGGTGGGAGCTAATCTCCGGATCATCTGTGGCAAACCACGTCAGTCCGCCTTTATTCATCATTTTCCATAATTTTGCGGTAGTCCCACACATTTAGCCCTGTTCCTTTTAAATCCCAATGCCAGTAGTATTCTGTCGTAATGACAATATAATCTTCCATTGCATCATCCATCATAGATACGATAAGCAGGTTTTTACCAACAGCGTAGCTGCGAAATGGAGCGGCTACCTCTATAGCTCCTAATTCGATTAAATTCTCCATATTTCCTTCCGACCATCGTTCTAGAGGATCGGGATATAAAAAGGTTACATAACCAATGATTGTATGATGATGGCGAGCAATAATGATTCTACCTTCAGGCAAGTTGGCAATCTCGATCAATGCTTCTTTTTGCTGTTCAGGTGGACGAAAGGCCGTTAGTTGCTCATGAAAATCAAGTTGTTGCAAGGTCTTGGAGGAGACAGGTCCTTCAATAACAATTGCTCCGACAGCGGTTTTTAGTTCTTTCATATTGTATGTTTGGGAATGTTTCACATGAATCACCACCTTCAAGCAGTCTTATCTGTATTATAATACAAAAAAAACTTTATATTAAAGCGTTTTCAAAAAATTAAATAAAAGAAAAGGAGTTTTTTAAAATATATAGAATAGAAAATTAAAAGAGATTCTTGTTAATTCGACACTTCTATAACAAAGGTTGTCATATAACAAGGGAGACTATTATCCCAATTCTGACAAATAATTTTTATAAAATTGTGAAAAGTCTATTTTTGTTATATAATAGGTTTGTAAATTTTATACATAAGGGGGAGTTTGTGATGAAGGTGGAAGCGCTTCCTGTAATTGAAGGGGTATACAACTTACAGGACTATGATAAAACGTATCAAACCTTTGACTGGTCACAAGTGGAGAAGGAATTTTCATGGCATGAAACAGGTAAATTAAATGCAGCTTATGAAGCAATTGATAAGCACGCAAACTCTACGCGTAAAAATAAAGTTGCGCTTTATTATCGAGATGCGCAGCGCAATGAAAAATATACATTCAAAGAAATGAAAGAATGGTCAAACAAAGCCGCGAACGTGCTAAAACAAGCAGACGTAGAGAAGGGAGATCGCGTGTTTATCTTTATGCCTCGCTCTCCGGAACTTTATTTTGCATTGTTAGGCGCGGTGAAGCTTGGCGCTATTGTTGGGCCTTTATTTGAAGCGTTCATGGAAGGTGCAGTAAAAGATCGTTTGCAAGACAGTGATGCAAAAGTGTTAATTACAACGCCTGAATTGCTGAGCCGCGTTCCGGTGAAAGATTTGCCAGCTTTAAAACACATTCTCCTTGTAGGGGAAAATGTAGAAGAAGAAGGCATTCAACTAGATTTTCTGAAGCGATTAGAAGCGGCGAATAAAGAGGTGGAAATTGAGTGGGTAGATAGAACAGATGGTATGCTGCTTCATTATACATCAGGTTCAACTGGCAAACCAAAAGGCGTACTTCATGTTCACAACGCAATGCTTCAGCACTATCAAACTGCAAAGTGGGTACTCGACTTAAAAGATGACGATGTGTATTGGTGTACAGCAGATCCCGGTTGGGTAACGGGGACTTCTTATGGGATTTTTGGTCCTTGGCTTGCTGGAGCAACCAATGTGATTGTAGGAGGACGATTTAGTCCAGATGCATGGTATCAAGCACTTGAAGATTTTGGCGTAACGGTTTGGTACAGTGCACCTACAGCTTTTCGAATGCTAATGGGTGCTGGTGATGACTTAGTTAAACGCTATGATTTAAGCAATCTCAGACATGTATTAAGTGTGGGAGAACCGTTAAATCCTGAAGTGGTACGCTGGGGAATGAAGGTGTTCCAAAAACGTATTCATGATACGTGGTGGATGACTGAAACTGGCGGTCAGACGATTTGTAATTATCCGTCTATGAAAATTAAGCCAGGNTCTATGGGGAAACCAATTCCAGGTGTACAAGCAGCAATCGTTGACGATCAAGGACAAGAGCTTCCACCTTATCGAATGGGTAACTTAGCAATTAAAAAAGGCTGGCCATCTATGATGCATACGATTTGGAACAACAAAGAAAAGTATGAGTCATATTTTATGCCAGGTGATTGGTACGTATCAGGTGATTCGGCGTATATGGATGAAGACGGTTATTTTTGGTTCCAAGGCCGAATCGATGATGTTATTATGACGGCAGGAGAACGCGTGGGTCCATTTGAAGTAGAAAGCAAGCTTGTTGAACACCCTGCTGTAGCAGAAGCGGGTGTTATTGGTAAGCCTGACCCTGTGCGCGGGGAAATTATTAAAGCATTTATCGCACTTAGAGATGGGTATGAATCTTCAGATGAACTGATTGAAGATATTCGTCAATTTGTGAAAAAAGGGTTAGCTGCTCATGCAGCCCCGCGTGAAATCGAGTTTAAAGATAAGCTACCTAAAACACGAAGTGGTAAAATTATGCGTCGCGTTTTAAAAGCGTGGGAATTAGATTTGCCAACGGGCGATTTGTCAACGATGGAAGACTAAGGAGTAAATGTTTCAATCTTTGTAGGGAAAATAAGTGATTTTTATAAAGTTCAAACAGCCAGCTGTTTGAACTTTTTTTTGGACTTGAATTTTAAAATGAAATCATTCATAATTGTGGGGTGTAAACTTTTAAATAAAATAAACTGCAGTGATAGGAAGAAGTAATACTTGTCTCCCTGTTTAAGAGAGCTGATGGTTGCTGAAAATCAGTACATAGACAAATATGAAATACGTCCTTGAGCATCTTTTGTGAACTTACAGTAGCAAAAGACGGGTAGACCGTTACATCATTTAAGTGGGAAATAATTTATTTCCAAATAGGGTGGTACCGCGATATTTTCGTCCCTTCTTTTTTAAGAAGGGGCGTTTTTTATGTTGTTCAACAAATTGTAACGAGCAATTAGATAAAGGAGAGAATATATAACATGGATATTTTACAAGATCTTGAGTTTCGAGGGCTCATTAACCAACAAACGGATGAAAAAGGTTTAAGTGAACTTTTGAGTAAAGAGTCTGTTCGTTTGTACTGCGGATTCGATCCGACAGCCGACAGCCTTCACATCGGCCACATGCTTCCTGTTTTAATTTTACGTCGCTTTCAACAAGCTGGACACCAACCAATTGCATTAGTTGGTGGAGGTACGGGTCTTATTGGAGATCCAAGCGGTAAAAAAGCAGAGCGTACGTTAAATGAAAAAGAAACGGTTGCCATGTTTAGTGAGCGTATTAAAGGTCAGCTTTCACGCTTCTTAGATTTCGAAGAAGGTGAAAATGCAGCAGTTATTGCAAATAACTATGACTGGATTGGCTCATTAGATGTTATTACATTCCTACGAGATATCGGTAAAAACTTTGGTATTAACTATATGATGGCAAAGGATTCTGTTCAATCTCGTATCGAATCAGGCATTTCATTTACGGAATTTAGCTACATGATTTTACAGTCATACGATTTCTTGAATTTATACCAAACATATAACTGTAAGCTTCAAATTGGCGGCAGCGACCAATGGGGAAATATTACGGCTGGCTTAGAATTAATTCGTAAATCAGAAGAAGATGCAAAAGCATTTGGATTAACAGTTCCGCTTGTAACAAAAGCGGACGGGACGAAGTTCGGTAAAACAGAAGGCGGAGCAATTTGGTTAGACCCTGAAAAAACAAGTCCGTATGAATTCTACCAATTCTGGATTAATACAGATGATCGTGATGTTATAAAATATTTAAAATACTTTACATTCTTATCACACGAAGAAATTAATGAATTATCAGCTTCTGCAAAAGAAGCTCCTGAAAAACGCGAAGCACAAAAAGCACTAGCGGCAGCGATGACTACGCTTGTACACGGTGAAGAAGCTCTTGAGCAAGCAATTCGTATTTCGCAAGCTTTATTTAGCGGAAGTATTTCAGAGTTAACAGCAGAAGAAATTAAGCAAGGATTCAAGGATGTTCCTTCTTACACGCATACAGGTGAAGATATTGGTTTAATTGATTTACTTGTAGAAAGTAAAATTTCTCCTTCTAAACGTCAAGCACGTGAAGATATTTCAAACGGTGCGATTTACTTAAACGGTGAGCGTGAACAAGATTTACAAAAAACAGTAGGTGCAGAAGACCGTATTGAAGGTCAATTCACAGTGATTCGTCGAGGCAAGAAAAAATATACGCTTATTCAATACGCATAAAAAAAAGGCCGAAAGGCCTTTTTTTATATATAGACAGCAAAAAAGCCGCTCCATAAGGAACGGCTTTTTACTATTAACGAGAGTAGAACTCTACGATTAGTGCTTCGTTGATTTCAGCAGATAATTCAGAACGCTCTGGTAAGCGAGTGAATGTACCTTCTAATTTCTCAGCGTCTACTGTTAAGTAGTCTGGTACGAAGTTGTTAACTTCAAGCGCTTCTTTCACGATTGAAAGGTTGCGAGATTTTTCGCGAACACCGATCACTTGACCAGGTTGTACACGGTAAGATGGGATGTCAACGCGTTTACCGTCAACTAAAACGTGACCGTGGTTAACTAATTGACGAGCTTGACGACGAGTGCGTGCAAGACCCATACGGTATACTAAGTTATCAAGACGAGCTTCTAAAAGAATCATGAAGTTCTCACCGTGCTTACCAGTTAATTTACCAGCAGCAACGAATAAGTTACGGAATTGACGCTCAGTTACACCATACATGTGGCGTAATTTTTGCTTTTCTTGTAATTGTAAACCGTACTCAGAAATTTTCTTACGTTGACCTGGGCCGTGTGGACCTGGAGCGTAAGGGCGTTTTTCTAATTCTTTACCTGTACCACTTAGAGAAAGACCTAAGCGACGAGAGATTTTCCAACTTGGACCTGTATAACGAGCCATGATGACTCCTCCTTGTTTGTGTTTTTATTTTATGCAAAACAAAAACAGACACATTCTAGCGATATGCTCATTTTGTTTTCATGTACCATCGCTCTAGCAGCAGAGAGTTACACGATACACCATCTTGTTAAAAGAATTGCTACTTCTGTAAAACAATCTTTTAATGAGGAACAAAATGAAAAAACATAAAGAAGATTGTATAAGCTGCAATATTTCACACAACGAGTATTATAGGTGTTTCCTCGTATAAAGTCAAGGAAGATTGAAGATTAAAAGAATGTAAAAGAAAGGATATATTCTTTTGAAGTATGAAAGAAGAAGAAAGAACGTAAGAAAACGGTGGTGATGGGCTAATCAAACGTTTGTTTAATAAGCAAAAACCGCTGATTTGCAGCGGTTTTTTTGCTTATTCATATTCAAAGAAAGGAAGTGAGTTCTTTGACGAATTCTTCAAGATACTGTTGATCGATCTCATCAAAGCGATTTTTGATTGGACTGTCAATATCAAGAACACCTAAAAGTTTACCATCTTTCACCATTGGTACAACGATTTCAGATTGAGAAGCAGCATCACATGCAATGTGGCCAGGGAATGCATGAACATCTTCAATTCGCTCTGTTCTTTGATTTTGAGCTGCTGTACCGCATACGCCTTTTCCAAGTGGAATGCGAACACAAGCCGGCAGCCCCTGAAAAGGGCCGAGTACTAACTCGCCGTCTTCCATTAAATAAAAGCCTACCCAGTTTACTTCATTTAAAAATTGATTTAGTAAAGCTGAAGCATTTGCTAGATTAGCAATTGTATTGCTTTCTCCTTCTGATAAGGCGCGTAATTGCTTAATTACNAATTCATAATCCTTTTGTTTTGAGCCGCTGTAGTTTTCGACATTAAACAATGTATTCTCCTCCATTCAACATAAGATTTAATGAGTTTTTATCAGGAAACGTCAGTTTTAACGCTACTTTGTCGATAAAAGATTACAGGAACTAAAAAGCCTATCACGAATTATGTAGAGAGGCTACTAAAATCCTTTTTAAATACTGTAACGATTTCTACACAATTTTGCAATCATATGTGTTTTGTAAAAATAAATCGAAATGAGGTGTAGATAGATGGCTGTACAGTCAAAAACGAAAGAGAAAATTATTGATGCGGCTGTTTCTCTTTTTAACGTAAAAGGTTTTGATGGTACGTCGGTGCGCGAGATTGCAGGAAAAGCGAAAGTGAACGTAGCGAATATTTCATATTATTTTCATAGCAAAGAAGGATTGCTTGAAAGTTTAGTGATTTCTTATTTTGAAGGTTATATTGGGGTACTGGAGCAAGCATTCCAAGAAATGAAAAAGCTGTCTTCAACAGAAAGTATGATCGTGATGATTCGAGCTATCTTACATTACCAGCACGAAAATAGGCATATTGCCCGGCTCGTATATAGAGAAATCTCTCTTGACACGATTTTAATTCGAGAAGTTATGACTACGTATTTAACCAAAGAAAAATACTACTTAAAAACAATCCTTGAAAGAGGGATGAAAGAAAAGGAATTTCGAAAGCTGCACGTTTCCTTTACAATCATTGAGCTTAAGGGCATGCTGTCTATGCCTTATCTTCATCCTCAGTACCTAAGTGAAGTTCTTCATATATTGCCTCACGAACCGTATTTTGTTCAGCAATATGCGATTGAGCTTGAGCAATGGGTGCACACAACGGTATGTTTGCCATATGAACGGACAAACAAACTGCGCGTTCAATTATCCTAAATGGAGCTCTCCATAGCCTTGGCCTAAATCCTTCGCACAGTGGGCGTCTGACCCATATACGAGAGGGATTTTTTTCTGTTGGGCTGCTTTTACGACAAAGGGAGCTGGATACGCTTCCTTGCACAAAGGCTTAAACAACCCTGCACCATTATAATCCAAAGCCAGATCTTTCATTTTTATTTCATCGAGTATTGATAAAATAATAGGGGAAAGTGTGTCTTCATATGGAAAGCGAGTTTGAAATTTATGTACGAGTGTCATATGACCAATGCGCTTAGGCTTATAAACGCCTAAATTGGCCTGTACAGAGCGTAATACCGTGTTGTAATACTTATCATATACTTTGCTTACGCTGCCAAACTTCTGTACAATATGTGCAAATACGTCAGCGCTAAAATCTAGGCAGTCATATCCTTCTTCATGTTTTAAGAAGTGGACAGAAAGTATGCTGTCATCGAGATAAGGACCATATTCGTTTAAGAAATCTGTTGTTTCGTGTTCAAATCCTTCAATAAAGTCAACTTCCAATCCGATATTAATACGAATATCGCGCTCAAATTCTTTTTTAACTTGCTGTACGTTTTGAATGTAGCGATCAAGTTTGTCAGGATCCATTCCGCTGTCGCGATCAGGCGTCGGATCACTGAAGCTTTTTGGTAATGGAGCATGCTCTGTAAACGAAATCTCCCCAAAGTTCAGGGAAATCGCCTGTTCAACATATTGTTGCAATGAATCAGGTGAACCGTGTGGGCAAAATGGAGTATGAATATGTTTGTCAACTTTCATAAAAAATGCCTCCTTTTTTCTTCTTTTTCCATTGTAACGACACAAAGTGACTCCATGCCAATATTTTGTATAAAAAAATTTAATTTTTTGCTCAAAAGTTGGACTTTACATGGTATCATAAAAACATTGACGCAAAAAAATTTAAAGGATTAAATTCACCCTTTTTATAAATAAGAAACTTGTCATGTAGAACGCACTGTAAGGGGGCTTAGTATGGAATTCATTATAGCACTAATCATACTTATTATCGGATTAGTTGTGTACGGAATGTTTTCACGTAAAAAGATTTATCAAGAAATTGATCGCCTGGAAACGATCAAAGTCGAATTAGCAAATACGCCAGTTGCAGAGGAAATTTCAAAAGTAAAAGAATTGAACATGACAGGTCAAACTGAAGAGCTATTTGAACGTTGGCGTGAGCAGTGGGATGAAATTATATCAACTAATCTCCCGAAAATTGATAAAGAACTGTTTGAAACGGAAGAAGCAGCGGATAAATACCGATTTAAAAAAGCGAAGCAGTTATCTATACATATTGATCAAGCCTTAGAACAAACCAAGATAGATATTGAAAACATACTTACTGAACTTCAAAATTTAATTGGTAGCGAACAAGATAATCGATATGATATTGAGGAATTAAATCAGCTTCACCGCCATGTGAAGAAAAAATTGCTCGCACATCGGTATTCCTATGGAAATGCTGAAAAAACGTTAGAATACGCAATTAATACNTCTAAAGANCAGTTTAAAAAATACGAGGAAGAGACGATTAACGGAAANTATCTTCAAGCACGTGAGATTGTTCTTCAATTAAAAACTGATTTAACAGCTATTGATTCGTATTTAGAACAAATTCCAAAAGTGTTAGTTGAGTGTCAGACCACTCTTCCTGTTCAGTTCAATGAACTGCTTGACGGGTTCCGCGAAATGAGTGAGCAGGGCTATGTGTTAGATCATCTGCAAGTAGAAGAAACGGTAGAGCTTTTAAAACAAGAAACTGCTGAAATTATTGCAGATATTGAAGAATTATATGTGGAAGAAGCGATTACAAAACTAGATGATGTGAACGAACGCTTAGAGCAGTTATATGACTCACTTGAGCATGAGGTTTTCTCCTATCATAAAATGAACCGTGAATCTCATACGGTATCTAACTTCCTTCGTATGCTTCAAGAACGAAACCGTGAACTTCGTGAAGAAACGCTATTTGTACAGCAAAGCTATCATTTTAAAGAGCGCGATTTAGACGTATATTATAAAATGGACCGCGAACTAAAACGATTGACTAACTTGTACTATAATATTTCGGACAAGGTGGCGGAGCACAATTTAGCCTACAGTGTGATCCAAGAAGAACTCGAAGACGTTTCCAAACAGCTTAACCAATTAAAAGAATCTCAGGAATCCTATAGCGATATGCTACAAGCTCTTCGCAAAGATGAGCTCTCAGCTAAGGACAAAATAGAAGAACTGAAATCTCAGTTGATTGAAGCACGACGCCTTATTCAAAAAAGCAACCTTCCTGGTGTTCCTGAAGAATATAAAGTGCAGCTTGAAAAAACGGTTCATATCTTAAATGAAGTAACCGCTAAGCTGAAAGAAAAACCGCTTAATATTCAAGCTGTTCAATCTTTACTTGAAGATGCTGTTGGTTTTGTTCAGGATACATTTGATGAAACAGAGGCAATGTTAGAAGAAGCGCGACTCGTTGAAAGAGTGATTCAATACGGTAACCGTTATAGAAGTACTCATCACTCAATTGCACAGTCTTTAGAAGAAGCAGAAGAAGCATTTCGTCATTATGAATACAAAGAAGCATTAAAACAGGCATCTGCAGCTATTGAGCAAGTAGATCCTGGTGCGCTGGATCGTATACAGCGTATTGTATCTTCACAGAGTTAAAAAGCTCGTGTCCAAAGGACACGAGCTTTTTTATGATGCTTTTCTTTGCATACTATCTCGTATCTCTTTCAATGCTAATGGTATAGTCTATAAATACGGCAGCAACTGTTAGGATAAGCAAGGGGAGACCTTGCTTATAAAGTGGCAAATAGCTTTGAAAAGATCGTCTATCCTTGTTATGATTACTAAGGCAAAACCTAATTTAAAAAAGTATCAAGGTATGTTATGATAATACGTTGTTCCGAAAAAATGAAGAAGGGGGCGCGCATCCTTGATTTATTTAGATAATAGCGCTACAACAAAACCCTATAATGAAGTCATACAATCTTTTACCAAAGTAGCTACAACTTATTATGGCAATCCATCCTCCCTCCATCAATTTGGCGTACAGGCGGAGAATTTGTTGAGCCGTTCGCGTGAGCAAGTAGCAGAATTGCTGCACGTATCGTCAAATGAAATTATCTTTACATCTGGAGGAACGGAAGGGAATAATTTGGCTATTAAAGGCGTAGCGATGCAATATAAAAGCCGAGGTCAGCATATCATTACGACAAATATTGAACATGATTCTGTTCATGAACCATTCAAGCAGTTAGAATCCCTAGGATTTAACGTTACGTATGTTCCGGTAGATTCCAGTGGTTTTGTATCACCTGCGGCTATTGAATCAGCTATTACGGATGAAACCATTTTAGTATCTGTTATGCATGTAAATAATGAGATTGGCACCATTCAGCCAATTGAAGAAATTGGACAGATGCTGACGAACTATTCCAAGGTGCTTTTTCACGTCGATCAT
>Ga0055528_1001863_pt1 | contig 12011 bp, 10 predicted proteins | sample AraplaCol_mMS_r2_2_FD_55006 | JGI IMG/M metagenome (GOLD analysis project Ga0055528, IMG submission 55006) | Arabidopsis root microbial communities from North Carolina, USA - plate scrape MF_Col_mMS_r2 | ecosystem: Host-associated > Plants > Roots > Endosphere | place: USA: North Carolina...
CGACGGAGATGTGGTCGTTTTCGAGACGGTCGGAGCCTGCCCTCAGCCCGCCCGCCGGCTTGAGCGCGCGCTTGTCGAAGACCGCGACGGACAAGGGGGCGACGAGATCGGCGGCCGCGACGACCGTGCCATCGGAGAGCGTTGTGCTGAGTGGCCTGGCCGCAAGAGACGGATTGACGACGACGAGGGCGTCTCCAACCCCGCCCTTCGGCAGATTGGCAGACAGCGCCCGCAATGACTTTGCCTGCTCGGCCTTGGCATGGTCGATGACCCCGCCCAGTTCCTGCTCGGCATCCTGATAGACCTCACGGATACTCGAGCCCGGCAGAATGTCGTGAAATTCGTTCTTCAACACTACGCGCCAATCGGCTTCGAGGCTTTGGGGCCTGCCTGCTCCGAGCATATGCGCCAGCGAAGCGATGGTTTCCGCGGTGATCAGCGCACGTTCGGCCTGGCGATGCTTGCGCTTGACGCCGCTTTGCGACGTCAGCGTAGCGCGGTGCAGTTCGAGATAGATTTCACCGTCCCACACGGGAAGGGTCTTTTCCCCAGCAGTGCGGTGCGCCTGCTCGTAATAGCTTTTGACGGTGCCCCAGCGTGCCTGCGGGATCGCCGGGAAATCGCGCAGCTGCACTTCGCGCTCGACCATTTCCGGCGTGACGCCGCCGCCGCCGTCGCCGTAGCCGACGGCCAGAAGCGACGTATGGTGCTGCGTGCACGAAGCCGTTATAACCCTGCATCGGATTGTCGAACGTATGGGTCAGCACCTGGCTGCCGTCGAGGCCCTTCCACCAGAAGAGGTCGGAGGGAATATGTTGGTCTCGCTCCAATTGACCTTGATCGTGAAGAAGCTGTCGATGCCGCCCTGTCTCAGGATCTGCGGCAGCGCGCCGGAGAAGCCGAAGCAATCCGGCAGCCAGCAGACCGTATGGCGCGTGCCGAAGGTCTTCTCGAAATAACGCTGGCCGTAGAGAACCTGACGGGCGAGACTTTCGCCGGTCGGCATGTTCGTGTCGGGTTCCACCCACATGCCGCCGACGGTTTCCCACTTACCTTCGGCGACCTTCTGCTTGATGCGCTCGAGAAGGTCCGGGTCTTCCTCTTCCATCTGCGCGTAATAATGGGCGGTCGATTGATTGAAACGGAAATCATCGGAGCGCTCCATCAGCGACAGCGCCGTATTGAAGGTGCGTCGCATTTTCCGCCGCGTCTCGCGATAGGGCCAGAGCCAGGCGAGATCGATATGCGCATGCCCCGTGAGCAGCAGTTCTCCATTCGGCGGAAAGCGCTTCTGCAGCTCCTTCAGCCGNGCCGTCAGAGCCTCGAAGGCCGTAGCTGCCGAAGCGCTTTGCTCGTCCGTGAGGCCCGCCGGATTAGCTTCAAGCTCCGGCAGTTCCCAGATTTTCTGCTGCATGACCGCGCCTGACGTGCGGGAGATGTAAGCCGCCGTNTCCGACGGCCAGTCGAGGCTGCGCAGCGCATGCTCGGCGGCATCCATCAGATGCGGCACGACTTCATGCTCGCCGAGCACCTCGATCGCCTCGGCAACCTGCTTCAACANNAGATGCAGACGGTGAGCGGGACCGTCGAGCCAAATAAACCGGGCCTTGTTGAGCCGCGGTGCGCGATTGGGCTCGCCGAACGGAAAACGGGCGACGGTTTCCGTTGCGATTGAAAAGCGGCGGCCCTTCAGCGGGAATTCCTGATGATAGGGATCGAGACCGAATGTTTCCGTCTCGCCGTCGGGATAGCTCAGCGTAATCAGGCTCTCGCCACCGAGATCGAGCTGCAGGCGAATATCGTCGAGAGGCCACGCTTCGGGTGCCTCGNCGGTTGCAGCAAAATGCACCACCCCCTGGCGGTGCGGCCAATCCTGGTGATGTGCGATCGGCTCGCCCTCGAAGGTCCAGCCGTCGATCGCAGCACTGTGTCGATCCCGCCAATGAGCGAGCTCGGCAATGCGGACTTTCAGACGATCGAGACGCTGGGCAATGGTCAGAGGCATGGCTTATCCTGTTGAAAATCGACGGCGACAATCCGTGGTCATAGTTTTGGGAGATGAAGATGGTGCGACCGGCATCGCGATTTGCCCGGTCTCCTCCTCCAAGCAATTCCGAGAGCTTTAGATTAAGTAACTTTGATTTCCCGTCAAGCCCGTAAGAAATTCATTGCGGTGGACGCAGGCGTGNTACACAAGCTTCATGTAGCTCTAAGGACGGCGACCATGCGGTATCTTCGATCAGGGCCGCGTCGGCTTCAAACCCAGGACACGGGCGCCCCGCGTGCCAAAACAGTCGGTCTGCGATCCGGTGAAATCGCCGATCGAAACATTCGCGTCATCCTGGAAGCCATCCGCCGCCATGGTCCGCTGACGCGGATGGAGCTTGGCCGCCATTGCGGCCTGACCGGCCCGGGCATTACCAATATTCTCCGCCGATTGGCCGAGGAGAAGCTGGTCACCTCCAACCGCCGCCACGGCTCGGGTGGCGGAGCGACTGCGACCGAATTTGCCCTGCGCCCGGAAGGCGCTTTCTCGATCGGCGTCAAGCTTCGCCACAGGCGCGGCGAGATCGTCCTCATCGATCTTAGCGGCCAGGTGCATGACCGGGTCTATTTCGGCCTGGATCCAGCAGACAAGGTCAAGCTGGTGCACGCGGCCGTCAGGGACATGGTCGATCGCCACGCGATGTTGCCGATCATCGGCCTAGGCATCGCCGCCAACGACTGGACGGACGAACAAAGCGATCAAATCGCCGCCATGTCGACGATTGCGCGTCCCTATGTCGAGAACGAATGCACGGCGAGCCTTCTCGCCGAACGCACGATCGGCAGCTCCGCCAGGGAAGGCGGACTGGCGATGATCATCATCGATGACGACATCCAGGCCGGTTTTCTCATCCGCGGCATTCCTTATTCCGGCGTGCATGGCAGGGCGGGCAGCATCGGCGAAATGTTGACCGGCCCGGACAATGTTCAGCTGAACACCGTCGTCGGTTTCGAGTCACTGCGATCGCGGATCGGCGACCAGGACTTCACCCGCCTGCTGAAGGGCGAGGAAATCTCCTCGCCATCGCTGTCGCAATGGATACGGGAGGCCGCCGGCCATCTGCTCGATCCGATCATCGCCATGGCCGGCTTCCTTGCCCCGAGCGTCGTCATGATCGGCAGCGATCTGCCGCAGGGCGTGATCGAAGCGCTGATCCATCAGCTTTCGATCGAGCGCCGCGACACCTCCACGAGACCGTTGCTGACACCCTGGATTTCGCCGATGAAACCGGCGAGCTTCAGCGGCGGCGGCGTTGCGCTGGGGGCTGCCCTCCTGCCCTTCCTCAACACTTTACTGCTGCCGCCGGCTTCCGCTTGAGAGCCGGCTCAGCCGAGCGCTTCATCGGTGTGGCTAAGATCGGAGGCCAGCGCCTTATCCAGGACTTTCTGGATATTGGCGGCGCGGCGGAAGGACGGTTCCTGCGTCCTGCCCGCCCGCACAGCTTGGACGAAACGCTGGTAATTCGTCTCGACCGGATCGAACGGCACGTCGCGCCAGGTCGCCGTGTGCACGTCTTCGCCGAGGCAGGCGCGAAGCGTCGNCTTTCCGGTATCGTAAATCATCTCGATCGAGCCGGTTTCGCCATAGACCCGGAGACGCAGCTGATCCATCTGTCCGGCCGCCGTGCGCGTCGCCTGGATCGTCCCGATCGCGCCATTGGCGAAATCGACATTCATCGTGAAGCTGTCATTGGCGTCTAGATCATATTCGCCGATCTTGTGCCCCGGCGCCTTGTCGAAGGTTTTCAGCCGCGCGAAGACATGGGCAACGTCGAGGCCGGAACCGTAGGAGGCGAAATCGACGATATGGATGCCGATATCGCCGAGCGCGCCGTTCGATCCATGCTTCTTGCTCAGCCGCCACAGCCATTTGCTTTCGCTCTTCCAATCGCCCCAGTGACGGCCGACCAGCCAGCTTTGCAGATGGGACGCCTCGACGTGGCGCACGTCTCCTATTTCGCCGGCGAGCACCATCTGCCGGCCTTTCTGGAGGGCGGGCGAGTTGCGATAGGTGAAATTGACCATGCCGACCTTGCCCGATCGTTCGATCGCCTCGGTCATCTCCATGGCCTTGAGTGCATCGGTGGCGAGCGGCTTTTCGCAGAAGACATGCTTGCCAGCGGCGATCGCCTCAAGCGTCGTCGGGTGGTGGATGCTATCAGGCGTGACGTTCGCCACCGCATCGAACTCGCCCCAGGCGAGCGCCTCTTCAAGAGACGTGAAATGGTTGGCGATGCCATGTTCGGTGCAGAAGGCGGCAAGCCTTTCCGGGACGACGTCGACGCCGCCCACGACGCTGACGCCTTCGATCGCCTTGAAGTTGGCGGCATGCTGGTTGGCCATGCCGCCGGTACCGAGAATGAGTAAACGCATCTTATCCTCCCTTGGCGCGTCCTATCGGACGCGGGTGTGTCAGAGCTGATTCCGGCAGCGCNGCCGGGCAAAATCGCACTCCTGCCATCGCGGCCATCCGCGATCGCCTCGTCCTCTTCTTCAGGAAAATTTCGGTCGATGCGCCACGCGCCCGACAGCACGCTCCATCGCTTTAATGGCGCGGATCCTTTTCCAGAAATCGATCTCGATTTTCGGAAATTATGCGCTAGCTGCTGTTGATTGTCGCCAGCATCTCAACCTCCCAGGCTCTGGCCTTCCAAGCTGTGGCTTGACATCAAATCAAAGTAACTTAATCTAATTAATGCAGCACGGAATTGAGGAGAGGTCAACCGACCGCCAGGCTGTATTCGTTCAAATGGGGAGGAGACCCATCATGAAGAGCGCCACCGTCAGCGCATTTGCGCTGAGCACAATGTTATTTTCAGCATCCACGTCATTTGCCCAGGAACTTGCCACCAAGGACAGGATCGGCCTTGCCGATGCGCCAAAATCCCTCGTCGTCCGCCTGACGAACGATAGTCCGAACAATTCGGATCCGGCCATCGCCGAGGGCTATCAGAAGCTCTTCGTCGATTTCATCAAGAAGCATCCCGACTGGAAATTGCAGATGCAGTTCATGTCGTCGGATATCGGCACGGAACAGGCCAAGATGCTGGAGCAGGCCAAGGCCGGCAACGCGCCCGACTGCGCCGCGGTCGACTCCTTCGTGCTCTCGCAGTTCATGGTCAATCACGTGCTGGCGGACTTCACGCCGTATTTTTCGAAGGAGGAAGTGGACGACCTCTTCCCCTTCATCCGCAGCGGCATCACCGATAAGGACCAGACGGTCCGCGCATGGTGGTGGGATACCGATCTTCGTGTGCTCTACCGCAACAAGTCGATTGTATCAGATGCGCCGCAGACCTGGGACGACCTGAAAAAGGCTGCGCTCGCCTCCACCAAGGAAGGCATGGAAGGCGTTCTGTTCAACGGCGGACGCTGGGAAGGTACGACCTTTGACTGGCTGGCGAACTATTGGGCGCTGGGCGGCAAGCTCGTCGACGATAGCGGCAAGCCTGTGTTCGGCGAAGGCGAGAACAAGGAGAAATTCCTGAAGGCGCTGAATTATTTCAAGGATCTCGTCGATTCCGGCGCCGCGCCCAAACGCGTCACCACGATCGCGAATTATGACGACATGAATGCTGCGGCGGCAGCGGGAACGACGGCACTCTTCATCGGCGGCAACTGGCAATATGCGCAGCTGAAGACGACGCTTGAAGAAGACGAGTTCAAGAATTGGACCTTCTCACCGATCCCCGGCCCCGCGGCCGATCAACTCTCGACCGGCACGGGCGGCTGGACGATCGCCTCCTTCAGCAAGGACAAGGACAAGATCGAGATGTGCGCAAACCTTGCACGCGAGGTCTATATGGGGCCGGCAAATGCGCTACAGCAGCAGCTGCCGACCAGAAAGTCGCTCTTCGACAAGTATGAGGTCTTCTCCACCGAAGCCAACAAGACCTTCGCCAAGGCTCTGGTCGACGGCCAGGCGCGCCCCGGCGTACCGATCTATCCCGAGATCTCCAACCAGATCCAGATCATGATGGGCGACGTGCTCTCGGGGACCAAGACACCGGAAGACGCTTTGAATGCCGCCTTCAACGCCGCATTGGAGGCCTACAAGCGGCTGTAGTGCCGGGCGTCCGTGACGCTTCCAATCGCGACGGCGCCTGCCCTCAGGCGCCGTCGACATTGCCAACCCGGACAGAGAGGCCCAATGAGCCCCATTGCCATCGAGGCTGACAGCCCGCCTCAAAGCAGAACGTTCATGCGTCGTTTCGCCGGCGCGCCCCTGCCCTGGATCATGCCCGTGATCGTCGTCATCGGCATCTTCTACCTCTATCCCGTCATCGACGTTTTCCGACTCTCCTTCACCAATGCGACGCTGATCGGCGACAATCAGGAATATACGCTCGGGTCGATCACCAATGCGCTGAGCTCACCGCAGCTGCCCGACATTCTNTGGGCAACCCTGATCTTCGTCGGCGGCAGCGTGATCGGCCAGCAGATCCTGGGCCTGGCGGTCGCCGTCACGGTCATTCGCGGCGAAAAGCGCGGCCTGTTCGGCACCACCATCCTGAGGACGACAGCGCTCGTCGCCTGGGTCGTGCCGGGTATTGCCGGCGGCATCATCTGGCAGATGCTCTTTTCCGAAGCGCCTTACGGCGCGCTGAACAGCATATTGCGGCTGATGCATCTGCCTGTTGTCGCCTGGCTTTCCGATCCGGCCATGGCGCCATGGTCGACGCTGATATCGAACATCTGGCGCGGCACGGCCTTTTCGATGGTCGTCATGTATGCGGCACTGAAGGCGATCGATCCCTCGCTCTACGAAGCGGCGGAGGTGGACGGCGCAACCGCATCGCAGCAGTTCTTCTTCGTCACGCTTCCGCAGCTGCGCGCCGCAATCCTCGTCAACATGATCCTCATCACCATCCAGACCGTGAATACTTTCGATGCGATCATCACGCTGACAGGCGGCGGACCGGGGCGCGCGACCGAGGTGATCTCGCTCTACGTCTTCAATATCGTCTTCAGAAACTACGACCTCTCCGGCGGCAGCGTGCTTTCCGTNCTTATGTTGATCATCAGCCTCGGACTTGCCTTCGTCTACGCGTCATTCCTGCCGAAGGAGGAAGAGCAATGAGCGGACGGACAGGAACGCGGCTCGGCGATTTCTTCAGCTATCTGTTCATGCTGGCGATGTTCGTATTCTTCGCCGGNCCCCTCACCTATCTCTTGTCGATGGCGATGCGTGACAAGCGCGAGATCTATCGCGGCGTGGCGCGGTATATTCCGAACAATCCCACCATCGACAATTTCATCACCGTCCTGAACAACAGCTATTTTCCGCTCTATCTCTGGAACGGCCTCAAGCTTGCAGCCTTGAGCGGCTTCGGCGTGCTGATCGTGGCATTGCCCGCAGCCTACGCCTTTTCCCGGTTTCAATTCCGCGGCAAAGGCCTGTCGATGATGGCGCTGCTTCTCTTCCAGATGATCTCGCCGCTTGTCATCATGGTGCCACTCTACCGCTACATGAACCGGCTCGGCCTGCTGGATACGCATTTTGCCGTCGTCATGGTCTATATCGCGCTCGGCGTTCCGCTGGCGACATGGCTCTTGAAGAGCACGGTCGACGGCATCCCGCGCAGCCTCGACGAAGCCGCCATGATCGACGGCTGCAACAGGTTTTCGGTGTTCTGGCGCATCATCCTGCCGTTGTCGGCGCCGGGCATCGCCTCGGTCTTCATCATCACGGTGATTGCCGGCTGGTCGCAATTCCTGGTGCCTTTCCTGCTGCTCACGAAAAATGACCTGATGCCGATCGGCGTCGGAATCTTTAACTTCCGCGGCATGCAAACCGACTCGTCCATTCAACTGCTTGCCGCCGCCTGCCTGATCTCGGTCGTTCCGGCGATCGTGGCCTTTCTGTCGCTGCAGCGGCTGATCCTCGGCGCGATGACCAGCGGCGCCGTCAAGGGATGAGGGTCGGTTCGGTCTCCATGCGCGATGAAGGATTTGACCCGATGAACCAGACACTCGGCGCCAGGCTGTCCCCGGATCTGACCGGCGCCAATGTCGAAGATGCCGGCGAGCATAACAGGGCGGTCGTCCTGCGCTGCATCCATCGCCAGGCGCCGATTTCGCGCGCCGAAATCGCCAGGCGGACGGGTTTTACCAAACCGGCGATCGCCCGGATCGTCGATCGCCTGCTGGACGAAGGCCTGATCATGGAAGCCCGCCGGCGACACGGCCTGCGCGGCCAGCCGGCAATCGAACTCGAGATCAATCCGGATGCCTGTTTTGCCATCGGCATCAACATCGATCGCGACCATCTGACGATCTTGGCCGTTGATGCCGTCGGCAATGTCCGTGCCCGCGTGCATCACGAAAAGCGCTTCATCCTGCCGGCGGAATTCCTGCAGCTCACCGCCGATGCGATTTCGCATTTCCAGCGCAGCCGCCTGATCGACGACGCGCGCCTGGCCGGTATCGGTCTCGCCATGCCGGATTGGCTCGGCGAGATTTCGCTCCTCGNCAAGCCCGACACCTATCAGGAATGGACTTCATTCGATGTGCGCGCTGCTTTGGAGAACCTGACGCAGCATCCTGTCTTCATCGAAAACGAAGCCAATGCCGCGGCCCTTGCCGAACTCGATTACGGATTGGGTGCTGAAAGCAGCAGCTTCTTCTACATCGCCATCAATGCCTGCCCGGGCGGAGGCCTGGTGCTTGACGGCAACGGTCATCGCGGCGCCATGGGCCTCAGCGGCGAGATCGGCTGGCTCCCAATTGCCGATGACCGGGACGAGAAGGCACACAAGGTCCAGCTTCTCGGCGAGATATTCTCGCTGTTTTTCCTCTATGATTTTCTTGCCCGGCACGGCGTCGAGGTCAGCGTTCCCCACGATCTGCTGACGCTGGATGCACAGGGCAGGCGCCTGGTTTCACAGTGGCTGAAGGAAATGAGCGCGCATCTGGCCGTCGCCGTCAAGCATATCGGCATGATCGTCGATCCCGATGCCGTCCTTGTCGGCGGCCGGCTGCCGATCCGTATCGTCGACGAGCTGCTTCGGTATGTGCACGAGCATCTCGACGCCGAGGACACCAACCTCCCCTCGCTTCACCGTGCCTCGCTCGGAGAGGATGCTTCGGCCATGGGGGCGGCGGTCATGCCGATGGCGGCGGCCCTGATGCTCGCATCGGCCGATGCTGCTCAACGCACACGTTCGCCACTCAAGAATATGGATCGCCTGAACAATTGAAACGGCCAGCTAGGCCCCAGGGATTTTGGTGAAGATCGGAGAACTTTGGTGAAGATCGGCTTTTACACCTCGACATTCAATGATCGTCCCCTGGAGNAAGTGGTGGAATTCGCCGCGTCGGCCGGTTTCGACGCAATCGAGATCGATGTCGGCGGCCATATCAAGACACCCGATCAGGTGACGGGCGCCGTCGCGCTTGCACGCGGCCGCGGCCTCTTCGTGTCGTCGATCACCTATTTCGGCAACCAGCTCGATGCCGACCCGACAAGACGCCAGGAACTTCGAGCAAAGACCGCCGAATTTGCCAGTGCGATTGGAGAAGCGGACGTTCCGATCTTCGTGATCTTCCCGGGCCGGGACGACACGGCCAGCGACGAAGCCAATTATGATGACTTCGCCGAATTCGCAAACCGGCTGATTGCGCAGACGCAATCGAGCGGCCTCACCTTCGCGATCGAGAACTGGCCGGGTCCGAAGGACAATTTCATCGGCACGACACCGAAAGGGTGGCTGGAGCTTTTTCGGCGGATCGACAATCCCCGCTTCGGCCTGGAATTCGATCCCTCGCACCTCATCCGCATCGGCGTCGATCCCTATCAGGCGATGGAGGCGGTGAAGGACCGCATTGCCATCCTTCATGCCAAGGACACGGCCATCGATCCGGAGATACTGCAGGCTGTCGGCTATCACGGCAAAGGCTGGTGGCAATACAAGCTGCCCGGGCTCGGCCTCATCGATTGGCCGAGGTTCCTGCGCCAGGCGCGTGGCTCCGGCTTCGATGGCACGCTGTCCATAGAACACGAGGATGCCGCCTATGGCTGGCCAGGCAAGGACTTAGCCGCGCGAAAAGAGGGCGAGCGCTTCGGGCTCGATTATTTGAGAAATGTCCTGAACGGACTTTGACGGCAATTTCTGGAGGACTGTTATGGCCCATGTTTCGGTCAACAATGCGCGCAAGGACTACGGTGCGTTCAAAGCCATCAAAGGCGTATCGGTCGACATCGGCGACGGCGAGTTCGTCGTGCTGGTCGGCCCNTCGGGCTGCGGCAAATCCACGCTTCTGCGAATGATCGCAGGTCTCGAGGGCATCACTTCAGGGCAGATTCAGATCGGCAAGCATATCGTCAACGAGCTTGCGCCCAAGGATCGGGATATCGCCATGGTGTTCCAGAATTACGCGCTCTACCCGCACATGACCGTCGCGAAGAACATGGGCTTTTCGTTGCGGCTGAAACGAATGCCAAGGACGGAGATCGAACAGCGGGTCGGCAATGCCGCCAAGATCCTCGGTCTCGAGAGCCTTCTGGAAAGATATCCGAAACAGCTGTCCGGCGGCCAGAGGCAGCGGGTGGCGATGGGGCGGGCAATCGTGCGGGATCCGGCCGTCTTCCTGTTCGACGAGCCTTTGTCGAACCTCGACGCCAAACTCAGGGTGCAGATGCGCTCGGAGATCAAGGAGCTGCATCAACGGCTGCAGACGACGACCATCTATGTCACCCACGATCAGATCGAAGCCATGACCATGGCCGACAAGATCGTCGTCATGAAGGATGGGCTGATCGAGCAGTCAGGCTCTCCGCTGGAATTGTACGATCGTCCGAACAATCTTTTCGTTGCCGGGTTCATCGGCTCCCCGGCGATGAATTTCATCGCGGGCAAGATGACGGAAGACGGGTTTCGAACTGCCGACGGCCTGCTGCTGCCGAGCGAGCGACGTCCGCCCGCAGCCGTGACCTACGGCATTCGTCCCGAGCATATCCAGTTGGACCCCGGCGGGATCGAGGTCACGACGGTGGTCGTCGAGCCTACGGGTTCTGAGACGCTGGTCATCGTCCGGCTGGGAACGCAGACGCTGACCTGCGTCTTCCGGGAACGGATCAGGGCGGCACCCGGCGAGGTGCTGAGGATTGCGCCGATCCACGATGCGGTTCACTTGTTCGCCGCAGACGAACAGCGGATCACGTCAGGCGAAGCCGCGCTGAACTGACCCGGCCGATTGCCCCTCCCCTTCGGCCGGGCTTCGGTCGGGGGCGCGTTTTCCGCGCCCCCGACCCCGAATGCGCTCAAGCTGCGTCGCGATAGGTCCGCGTGTTGGCCTGCGCCCTGCCCAATTCGGTAACCCGGCAGAACGCCGCGATGGTGGAGGAAACCACAGCCGCCGGCCGCACACAGATATTATTCGCNGCGGAATACGATACTGTTCTATCGATCTCGTAGAATCGCCTTGCGCAAGAACGCGCAATGACTGCAGCCAGATATGGGGTGCTTTAGCTGACGACGTTCCTTTTGCCGAGGAGGGCCGCGCGGATCTGTTCGCTTTTGCTCAACAGGGGAGCGGGAACCGGTGCTGCCTGCTCTGGCGCGTCGGCTTTGCCGGTGATCTGTTTGAGACTCAGGAAACGTTTTTGCGCGACCAGCCGGTCTTCGGGCGACAGTGGCTCGACGGGTTCGCCGTCAAGGCCATGGCGCATGGAATCGGGCTGGGCGCTGGCGAAATAGTAGCGCCGGCAGTGGACATAGGCCGCGGTCGCCCGCCGCAGGGTCGTGACGCCGGCATCGGGCTTCAGGAGCGGACGGAACTCGTTGAAAAGACCGACGGCAAAGGGACGGATCGCATCTCCCGACTTGGCCGGAAGGACGCCGACCGGCCGGATCAACAGCATGTTGATCGCGTTTGCCTTCTCCACGTCGAGCTCGGTTGCCGCAATCGGTCCGCGGCTGATCTTCCAGGGCTTGTCCATGCGTCCTCCATGTAACGTCCATAGC
>Ga0055528_1001865_pt1 | contig 12000 bp, 13 predicted proteins | sample AraplaCol_mMS_r2_2_FD_55006 | JGI IMG/M metagenome (GOLD analysis project Ga0055528, IMG submission 55006) | Arabidopsis root microbial communities from North Carolina, USA - plate scrape MF_Col_mMS_r2 | ecosystem: Host-associated > Plants > Roots > Endosphere | place: USA: North Carolina...
GGCGGGCACAAGGAGCGGGCCGTCGGCCTCATCGAGCAGGCCATGGCCGAAGTGCAGGCAGGCATCGCCTATGCCGCCGAGCATGGTGGCGGCTAGGCGGCCACCGCATCGACCAGTGGCAATCAGCATCCCCAAAAGGAAGGTATCGATGACACGCACATCAACGATCGAACTGTTGCTTGCAGCTACTCTAGCGCTCCTCGGCGGCAGCGCTCTCGCTCAGGACGCAGCCCCGAAGCCGCATGTTCCGCTCGAGAAGACTATCGGCCAGGTCAGTCGCCAGGGACCGGTCGCATCGCTGATCGTCGTCAATTCGGATGGCGCAAAGCTTGAAGGAGACAAGCTGACCCTGACGGGCGTCTCCGCAAACGCCATCATCTTCGCAGACCGGCCCGTCCGGGCAGCCGGCCATCTGGCAACGGACGAACTCGTCAAGCAATGGGGGACCGGACCTGACAATTTCGATGCGGATCCACCCAATGCCACCGTCTCCGTCCTCGGCGGTGGCTCAAACATTGCCGATGCTGTCGTCACGCTGAAATCGCCCAAGCTTGAGGGCACGACGCTGACTTTCGACGTTTCAGTGCTGGAAGGGAGCCTTGCCGGCGCCTCCGGGCCTGCAGCCGTCTTCATCGATCATTGGCGCGGCTGGAACAATGCCGGCTGGTATGGCTTGGGCCTTGCGACAGGCGCCGCCTTTGGCCTGGCGGCCCGCCCGGGCTATGCAGCGCCCTATTATCCCCCTCCGTACTATCCGCCGGTCGAAGCCAACCCCTGCCCTCCCGGCTACTGGCTCGGCCCGTGGGGACATTGCCGCGACACGCCCTATCACGGCCGCCTGCCCAACGGCAGCTGGCAATAAGCCGGTATGAANNGGCGGGATAGAATTCCCGCCCTCGNGACACGTACAGTCATGCCCCTACAGCCGCGCAATTTCCGGATAGCCCGGGAACATCCGTATCCAGCCGGAGTGGACGTAATTTCGTCAGCGCGGCTGTCGCGACCGGGTGCGCCTTTTGCTAGCCGTCGTCGCGCATCGTCTCGCGCTGGGTGATCAGCCGGGCGCTGTGCTGGCCGCTCATATAGATCCAGAACCAGTTCCAGGCGACGCTGAAACGCGAGCGGGTGCCGATCAGGAAGTAAATATGGGCAAGACCCCAGATCCACCAGGCAAGCCAGCCCTTGAGCTTGAAAGGGCCGAAATCGATGATCGCCGCACTCTTGCCGATCGTTGCCAGGCTCCCCTGATGGAAATATTTGAATGGCGCAGGCGCGGGTTTGCCGGACATGCGCGCCCGGATCACCTTCGCGACATAACCGCCCTGCTGCTTGGCAGCCGGCGCAATACCCGGCACCGGCTTGCCATTCTCCTGGGTGACGGAGGCCGTGTCACCGATCACGAAGACATCCCGCAGGCCCGGTGCCGTCAGATCCTTTTCGACGATGGTGCGCCCTGCCCGGTCGGCCGGCACGCCAAGCCAGAGCGCCGCATGCGAGGCCTGCACGCCCGCCGCCCACACGATGGTCCGGCTCGGAATGAAGGCCTCACCCATGGTTACGCCATCGGCCGTGCACTGTGTCACCGGCGTTCCCGTCAGCACCTCGACACCGAGTTTTTCGAGCGCCTTCCGCGCATAGGCCGAGAGATCCTCGGCAAAGGCAGGCAGCACGCGCGGGCCTGCCTCGATCAGCACGACACGGGTCTTGCGCGTATCGATATTGCGGAATTCCTTGGGCAGCGTGAAATGCGCGAGCTCTGCAATAATGCCGGCAAGCTCGACACCAGTCGGGCCTGCGCCGACGATGGAAAAGGTAAGGAGCGCATCGCGCACCGCGGGATCGCTTTCCACTTCCGCCCGCTCGAAGGCAAGCAGCACACGGCGGCGGATCGTCGTCGCATCTTCCAGCGTCTTCAGGCCGGGTGCGACCGGTTCCCATTCGTCATGGCCGAAATAGGCATGCGTGGCACCGGTCGCCAGCACCAGCGTGTCGTAGTTCAGCACCATGCCGCTGCGCAGCGTAACGGTCTTTGCTTGTGCATCGACGCCATTGACCTCGCCGAGCAGCGTCGTCACCTCGGGCCGGTCGGCATAGAGGTGGCGGATCGGCCAGGCGATCTCGGAAGTGGACAGGATCGTGGTTGCCACCTGATAGAGAAGCGGCTGAAAGAGATGATGGTTGCGCCGATCGATCAGCGTGATCTTCACGCCCGCCCCCTTCAACCCGTTGACGAGCTGCAGCCCGCCGAAACCGCCGCCGACAACGACGACATGATGTTCGCTCATGACCCTACCCTTTCGTCATTTCGCTGCAGCAAATGTCGCCTTTCACAGGAAGGATTCAACCGCCGTTTCAGCATGCCTGCCCACGACTTCAGGCATAGGAGACAGGTATGGAGGTGCCGCTCTTCATCAGTTCCATGGAGATCGAGGCAGAGACATCGAAAAGCTCGATCCGGCGTACGATGCGCTTGTAGATGACGTCGTAGTGCTCGACGCGCGGCAGCACGATCTTGAGGATGTAATCGTAGTTGCCGGTCAGCCGGTGCGCCTCGACGATCTCGGGGATATCGCTGATCGCCCGCCGGAAACTCTCGGTCCACTCGTCGGAATGATGTGCGGTCTTCACAAGCGCGAAGACGGTCGTCGGCACGCCCATCTTCTCCCGATCGAGCACGACGATGCGCCGCGCGATATGGCCGGTCTCTTCCAGCCGCTGGATGCGCCGCGAACAGGCGGAAACCGAAAGCGCCACCTGTTCGGCAAGCTCGGTCACGGAGATGCCTGCATTCTCTTGCAGGATATCGAGAATCCGCCTGTCGCGATCGTCGATCATGAAAAGTCCACGCTGAAATTTTGCAGAGAAATCGAAAATGGTGCAAAAGTATAGCACAGAACGATGCAAAAGAACAAACAACGCAAACACATCGCGCCCGATCTGCAGCATCATCAGGACATCAAAAAACACTCCAGGGAGCGAGCATCCATGAAAACAATCGGCCTCATCGGCGGCATGAGCTTCGAAAGTTCGGCAGTTTACTATCGTCTCATCAACGAAATGGTGCGTGAGCGCCTGGGCGGCCTAGCCTCTGCCGAACTGACCATGCATTCGGTGAATTTCGAAGAGATCGTTGCCCTGCAGAAGGCCGGCGCCTGGGATAAGGCTGCCTCGCGCCTCGGCGATGTTGCGCTGCGCCTGCAGATTGCCGGTGCCGATTGCGTGCTGATCTGCACCAACACCATGCATCTGATCGCGCCCGAGGTTGCGACACACATCTCCGTGCCGCTGATCCACATCATCGACGAGACCGCCAAGACGATTCACGCAGCAGGCTGCAAGCGCCCGCTGCTGCTCGCCACGCGCTACACGATGGAGCACGGCTTCTATACCGAGCGCATGAAGAGCCTCGGCCTCGACATCGTCGTGCCTGATGCCGCCGACCGCACCACCGTCCATGACATCATCTTCAACGAGCTCTGCGCCGGCAAGGTGCTCGACAGCTCGCGGGAAAAACTCATGGCCGTGATCGAACGCGCCCACGCCAAGGGCGCCGATGGCATCATCCTCGGCTGCACCGAGATCTGCCTGATCCTCGATCCCGATCATCTGCCCCTGCCCGGCTTCGACACGACGACGATCCACGCCCGCGCCGCTGTCGATTTCGCGTTCGAGGGAGAACTCCCAAACGAAGAAGAAGACGCGGCCTGAGCCATCAATTTAGTTGACTCAGTCAAATAAAAGCAGCAGGGTTTCGATAGAACACCGTGCGTCCATTCTGACGCACGGTGTTCTAACTCTTTGAATCTGCGCATCAGGCTTACCGAAAATCGAAACGGATTTTCGGGCCGATGCTGTAGGAGACCCTGCCATGACCGATATTGCCCTCATCGAGTCCGCCCGCGAATTCAATCGCTTCTATACGAACTTCCTCGGCCTCCTGAACAAGCCCTATCTCGATACCCCCTTCACGCTGACCGATGCGCGCGTGCTCTTCGAGATCGGCGCCCATGATGGCGTCAATGCCGGCGTCCTCGCCCGCGACCTGCAGCTCGATCCCGCCTATCTCAGCCGCATCCTCAAGCGCTTTCGCGAAGAACACTTCATTGAGGCAACGCCCGATCCGGCCGATCAGCGCAGCCAGATTCTCACTGTCACCGCCAGGGGTCGCGCCCAGTTCGAAGAGCTCGGCAGCCGCTCCAACGCCCAGATCGCCGCCCGCTTCAATACGCTCGCCGATGGCGAGCCGCAGGCCGCCATTGCCGCCATGCGAACGATCCGCGCGATCCTCGACCCTCAGGCAAAACCGGCAGCCCCCGTCATCCGCCCGCATCGCGCCGGCGATATCGGCTGGATCGTTCAGAGCCAGGGACGTTTCTATGCCGAGGAATATGGCTGGGACCTGCGCTTCGAGGGGCTGGTCGCCGACGTCGCCGGCAAGTTCCTCGCCAGTTTCGATCCCGAGATGGAATATTGCTGGATCGCCGAGCGCGGCGGCATCAATCTCGGCTCGGTGCTGATCACCAATGGTGGCGATGGCNTTGCCAAGCTCCGCCTGCTCTATGTCGACAAGGCCGCCCGCGGTCTCGGCCTNGGCAGGCAACTCGTCGACGAGTGCATCGCCTTCTCCCGCCGCAAGGGNTACCGNCAGATTTCGCTCTGGACCAACGACTTCCTCCACACCGCCCGTGCCATCTATCAGAAGGCCGGCTTCCGGCTTGTCTCCGAAGAGAGACATCGCATGTTCGGCCCGGAAGCGAACGGCCAGACCTGGGTGCTCGACCTCTGATTTTGCTGCCTGGCAGAAATTTTACTTGATTTGGAAACGGTCATTCCCTAATTAGGCGCCATGACCGTTGACACCCTCACACCTGACCCGAAAACCCGCAGCCGCGGCCGCCCGCGCGAGTTCGACATGGACTCGGCACTCGATGCGGCTTTGCGCGTGTTCTCCGAGCGCGGCTACCATGCCGCCTCCATCAGCGAATTGACCGAAGCCATGGGCCTTGCCTCCGGCAGCGTCTACAAGGCTTTCAAGGATAAACGCGGCATCTTTCTTGCCGCCTTCAGACGCTATCGCCAGCTCGGCCGCGGCCGGCTGGAGGCGAAGATCGCATCCGTAAAGACGGGCCGCGAAAAGGTCTTCCAGATGGTCCTGTATTACGCCGAGCTTTCCCACGGCGAAGCGGGCCTCAAGGGCTGCCTCGTCGTCGGTGGCGCAAACGACATTTCGCTGCTCGATGAGGAAGCCGCGGAACATGTGGCCGCCGCCTTTTCCGCTGATGAAAAGCTGATGGCCGATCTCATCCGCATCGGCCAGGCCGATGGCACGATCCCGTCGGCCGTGGATGCCGACACCACCGCCCTCACATTTCTCTGCCTGACGAAGGGCTTTCGCGTCATCGGGAGGACGGGACGCGGCGAGAAAGAGATGATGGCTGCGGCCGAGGCCGCAATGCGTCTCGTAACTTGATGAGAGAAATACCGTCATCCGGTCAGGGATCGGGTGGCGGCAAACGATAAAATTGCATTCAATCCTCCCAATCATTGCCTCTTGGAGTTTCTGATGAGCGTTTCAGCCACCACTCAGGATGCGGCCTTGCCTCGCGCCCTATCCCCCTGGCTAACCTTCCTTTTTGCAGCCTCCTGCGGCTTCGTCGCCGCCAACCTCTATTACGGCCAGCCACTGGCAGGCCTGATCAGCGCCGATCTCGGTTTCTCGCTGCCGCAACTGGCCTCATCGTCACGCTCACGCAGATAGGCTACGGTCTCGGCCTTCTGCTCCTGGTGCCGCTTGCCGACCTCTTCGAAAATCGTCGTCTCATCCTGACACTGACTGTCGGCTCCGCACTTGCCCTCGTCGGCGCGGCCTTCTCCTCCACGCCCGGCATGTTCCTGACGGCTTCGCTCTGTATCGGTCTCGCCTCGGTCGCAGCACAGGTCCTCGTCCCCTTCGCCGCCAGCATGGCGCCGGACGCGACGCGCGGCCAGGTCGTCGGCAATGTCATGAGCGGCCTGCTCTGCGGCATCATGCTCGCCCGCCCCTTCGCGAGCCTCGTTGCCCAAGCCTCGTCCTGGCATATGGTCTACTATGTCACTGCAGCGGTCATGATCGCCCTCGGCATCGTGCTGCGCGCCAACCTGCCGGTCCGCGTCCCCCACACCAAGCTGCGGTACGGTGAACTGCTGGCCTCCATGGGCCATCTGGCGGTGAACTCGCGCGTGCTGCAGCGCCGCGCCCTCTATCAGGCCGGCATGTTCGGCGCCTTCAGCCTGTTCTGGACGACTGCGCCGCTGCTGCTCGCCAGCCCCGCCTTCGGCATCTCGCAGAGCGGCATCGCTCTCTTTGCGCTTGCCGGTGCCGCCGGCGCCATTGCCTCGCCGATTGCCGGCCGTCTGGCCGATCGCGGCATGACGAAGGTCGCATCCACGCTCGCCATGCTGCTCGGCATGGGCTCCTTCCTCATCAGCCACTTCGCCACCGATGGCTCGCTGATGGCGCTCATCCTGCTGACGGCTGCTGCGATCCTCCTGGATTTCGGCGTGACCACCAATCTCGTCTGCGGCCAGCGCGCCATCTACGGGCTGAGCCCGGAACATCGCGGCCGCTTGAACGGCCTCTTCATGGCGACCTTCTTCACCGGCGGCGCCATCGGTTCGGCGCTCGGCGGCTGGGCCTATGCAACGGGTGGCTGGACGATGGCGGCCTGGATCGGCTTCTGCTTCCCGGCAGTCGCCTTCCTGTTCTTCCTGACGGAAGGCCGCGAGAGGTAATCATTTCAGGATCAGGCGGCTTGTCCGCCTGATCCCCTAAAGCAATTCCAGCAAAAGTGTGCAGCGGTTTTGTGTCCGGAATTGCGCTCTACACAGCATCGGCGTCGAAGCGAAGCCGGGCAGCACGAACTCCGTCATGGTTCGCTTCGGCCCAGTTCAGAAGCTGCGACAGCGCCGTATAGAGCGAGCGGCCCAAATCGGTCATACGGTATTCCACGCTCGGCGGCTTCGTCGGAAAAACCTCCCGCTCGATATAGCCATCCCGCTGCAGGTCACGCAGCGACTGAGTGAGCATGCGCTGGGAAATATCCGGGATCATCCGGCGCAACTCGCCGAAGCGATAGGGCTGCTTGGCGAGCGCCTCCAGAAGCAGGGTCGACCATTTGCCGCCGATCTGCTGCAACACATCCCGCACCGGACAATTGGTGAAATCCAAACTGGCAAGATCGATCTCGCGCCGCGCGCCGCCCTGCCCGTCCGCAGGTCCTGCCGACTGGCGCGTTCTATCCTTCAGGCTAACGATGGTTCCTGCCATGAGCTGGTTCCCTTTTGGTAACGAACTCCCGAAAAACTGCCTTCTTTACAGCCCCGGGTCAATTCCTATTCTAGTGTTACTCTCTTTTTGAGACCACCTGTCAACCACTGTAGAGGATATCATGAGCGAAACCATTCTCGTCACCGGCGCAGCAGGCCAGCTCGGCCAGCGTGTCGTCCATCACCTGATCGAAAGCTACAAGGTCGCTCCGGCGAACATCATCGCCGCGACCCGCAGCCCAGAAAAGCTCGCCGGTCTCGCTGCCAAGGGTGTCGTCACCCGCAAGGCGGATTTCGATGATGCCGCCGGCCTCGAAGCCGCCTTTGCCGGCGTCGACCGCCTGCTGATCATCAGCACTGACGCGCTCGACACACCCGGCAAGCGCCTGATCCAGCATAAGGCCGCCGTCGCCGCCGCCGTCAAGGCCAAGGTAAAGCACATCACCTACACCTCGATGCCGGCCCCTGATAATTCGCTCGTCACCTTCGCGCCCGACCACCTCGGCACCGAAAATGCCATCAAGGAAAGCGGCATCCCCTACACGATCGTGCGCGACGCCTGGTATCACGACAACTACATGCACAGCATGCCGCACAATCTGCAGGCCGGAAAATGGTTCACCTCGGCGGGTGACGGCAAGATCTCGACCATCTCGCGTGACGACTGCGCACTCGCCATTGCCTCGGTTCTTGCAGCCGGCATCTCGGCAAGCGCCATCTACACGCTGACCGGCAAGCAGTCGCTGACATCAAAGGAAATCGCCGCCATCGCCACCGAGGCCACCGGCAAGCCGCTGGACGTCGTCACCGTGACCGACGAGCAGCTCGGCCAGGGCCTCCGCGGCGCCGGCCTGCCGGGCTTCGTTGCCGACATGCTCGTCTCTGCCGACGCCAATATCCGCGCTGGCAAGTTCGACATCGTCACCGATGACTTCACCAAGCTGACGGGCAAGGAACCGCAGTCGCTGAAGGACTACTTCATCGCCAACAAGGCCGCTCTCATCGCCTGAGCCGGCCCGCAGCATCGGCCCGAAGATCGGAATCGATTTTCGTAAGAGCGGCCTTTGTGCGTCCGAATGGACGCGCGCCGCTCGAATGCCCGCCCTTTCATCCACAGAGGGCGGGCCTTTCTTGTCAGATTTTCTGGCCGCATGCCCGGCAGAAGCGGCGCACCGTTTCCGCCATGCCATATTCCAGCGCATCGGCCGTCAGCCCGTGGCCGATCGAAACCTCGGCGAGATCGGGAATGCGCTTCACCAGCGCTGGCAGGTTGTCCACCGTCAGGTCATGGCCGCCATTGACAGCAAGGCCGAGGGCAAGCGCCGCATCCGCCGTCTTGCCGAGCCCTTCGAGGATCGGCCCCGCCCTTTCAGGCGCATCGTAGCAGCCGCCATAGGGGCCGGTGTAAAGCTCGATTCGGTCAGCACCCGTCGCTTTCGCGGCTTTCACAGCCTCCGCGTCGCCATCGCCATCGGCAAAAAGCGAAACGCGGAATCCCATCTTCTTCAGCCGTCCCACCACATCGGCCAGGAAAGCCTGATGCTTGCGGAAATCCCAGCCGTGATCGGAGGTCGCCTGCGAAGGATCGTCAGGCACGAGCGTCACCTGCTCGGGCTGGGCCTTGGCGCAGAGCTCCAGGAATTCCTCCGTCGGATAGCCCTCTATATTGAATTCGGCCTCCGGAAACTCGTCGTCGATCAGGTTGCGAATGACCGGAAGGTCGGAAAAGCGGATATGCCGCTGGTCCGGCCGCGGATGCACGGTCAGGCCCGAAGCGCCGGCCTGCAACGCGATGCGCCCGAGCCCTTCCACGCTTGGCCAGGGCAGGTCGCGCCGGTTGCGCAGCATGGCGATTGCATTGAGGTTCACGGAGAGTTTGGCGGGCATGGCGATATCCGTCTGGGGTGGGGACTGGCCCTGCTTTTAAGCCAAGGCGGCAACGAAGGCCAATCAGATTCGCGTATGCATCCATGCCTGGCCTTGATGGCCACGCCTCCCATGACGACCGGCATCATCAGCGTACCGGAAACAGTAATTTCCGTTCCCTTCGAAGATCAGCCGAGAACGGAAAACACTGTGGTTCCTCTATACCACACACCCGAGCAAGAGGTGGACCGGGATGCCCTGACATTGCTATCCCATTTAAAAACGGTTATTTTTAGCACTTACAAAAGAAACCGTCCGCGCATAAAGTGGGCGCTGCGTAAACGAGTCAAGTACGCCGAGTACTGCTTCTTCCAACGATAAGAACGCTAGAGGAAACCCCACTCGCCGCGCTCCGGAAGCAACTGGCAAAGCCGCATGAGGTGCAACTACCTGCCCCAGGAGGGTTCATGCCAGACGGTTCCAAACGTTTGTTTGCTGCCGCCGGTATTGCTTCGGAGGCCCGGTCGAAATACCGGTTCCTGCCTTCGGCTGCTTTGCCGCCGGATATTCCACAAGGTCCCGTTCCCATCGCCGACATGGCGAACGCTTTCGGCGTCACGCACAGGACATTGCATTTCTACGAAGAGAAGGGCCTGATTTCCGCAAACCGCATCGGCCTGATGCGCGTTTACGATCAGGATGACGTCATGCGCATGGCGGTCATCACCGTTTGCCGTGAAACCGGCATGCCGATCGCGGTCATCCAGGAGCTGATGGAGGTCTTGCGCAGCGCAGTCTCACAGGAAGAGGCCGAGTCGATCTTCCGCGAGGCCCTTTCCCAGCGCAAGCGCGAGCTGACGGCCGAGATGTCGACCTTGCACCGGCAGTTACAGCAGGTGAGCGATCTTCTCGAATATGACAGCAGTCTCGACTTGCCGCCGATCAACGACAACAGGGATCCGGCAAGCCTGACCGATCAGGAGCGACAATGCCTGGAGCTGATGTCAGAGGGCTATTCGACGCAGCGCATTGCCCGCGCCCTCGACCTCAAGCATGAGGAAGCGCGCGGACTGGAAGCCAACATCATTCTGAAATTCCATGCCAACAACCGCTTCCAGGCCATCGCCAAGGCGGTTCTCCTCGGCATCGTTCAGGCTTGATTCTCCCCACACCGGCTGCGGCCGCCACCGCATCCCGCACGACCGTGATCGCGAAACTTTAGGGAACGCCCAGTTTAGCGGACAATCGTCAGCGTTTCTGCTGCACGTGTAATCGCGGTGTAAAGCCAGCGCTCGCGCGTATCGCGGAAAGCCCAGCTTTCGTCGAACAAGACGACATTGTTCCACTGCGAACCCTGTGCCTTGTGAACCGTCAGCGCATAGCCGTAATCGAACTCGTCATAGCGCTTGCGTGTGTTCCAGGGGATCTCGCCTTCCACATTCTCGAAAGCCTGTTTCAGGAGCTTGATCTTGGCAGCCCCCCGATCCATGTCGTCATCTTCGGGGCGCACCAGCAGATTGATGCCCGGCTTCGTCGTTTCCTTGGATGAGGTCATGACCTGCCAGAGCGAGCCGTTGAGCAGGCCCTTTGCCGGGTCGTTGCGCAGGCAGACCAGCTTGTCGCCGGTCTGTGGATGTTCGGTCGTAAAACCCTTGAGTTCCCGCAGGCGCTGGTTATAGCGCCGCCGCGTCTTGTTTGTGCCGACAAGCACCTGATCGGCATCCATCACCAGCGGCTGCGTCACCTCGTTCTTCGAGATCACCTGCGCCTTGCCGTAGTCGCCATACATGATCTCGTTGCCCTCACGCACCTGCATGGCGAGCTTGATGATCGGATTGTCNCGCGCCTGCCGGTGGATGTCCGTCAACAGATAATCCGGTTCCTGGTTTGTGAAGAAACCGCCGCCCGTGACCGGCGGCAGCTGGCCGGGATCACCGAGCACCAGGATCGGCGTGCCGAAGCTCATCAGGTCCTTGCCGAGCGCCTCGTCCACCATCGAGCATTCGTCGACGATGATCAGCGCAGCCTTGGCGACCGGGCTCTGGCGATTGATGGAAAACATCGGCGCGATCGAAGTCTTGCCGGTTTCCTCGTCCTCCACCTCTTCCTCGCCGCGCGGCCGATAGATCAGCGAGTGGATGGTCTTGGCGTTCGACGCCCCACGCGAGCGCAGTACCTGTGCGGCCTTGCCGGTGAATGCGGCAAACAGCACATCGCCATCCACATGCTCGGCAAAATGCTTGGCAAGCGTCGTCTTGCCCGTTCCGGCATAGCCGAACAGACGGAAGAGCGGCGACCTGCCCTCCTTCAGCCAGTTCGAAACGGCCTTCAGGGCTTCATCCTGTTGCGGGGCGAATTGCATGGAAGCGACTTGGCAGGATTCGCCTCGCATAGGCAAGGCGGAATTTTCCCTGAGGCGAGCTAGCTCTTCACCGCCTCGTTGATGACCCGCTCGCGCAGCAGGCCGACGAGATAGAGCGATCCCGTCAGGATCACCCAGGCGCCGGAGCTGGCTGCCCGTTCGAGCGCCTTTTCATAGGCAGTCTGCGGATCCTCGATCACTTCGCTCGCGAGACCGATCTGACCGGCAAGCCTCTGCAATTCGGCAGGAGAACGGAAACGATCGGAGACCGAGGTGAAGATCGGCGAGACGCCATGGCGGCCCATCACCTCGAGAAGCCCCGCTGCATCCTTGTCGGCCGCGATCGCCACGACAGCAATGCCCGATCCGGCAAATCCTTCCATGCCGGAGAGATCGTCGAGCACCGCTTCGAGATTGAACGGCACATGTGCCCCGTCGAGCGCAACGGCAATATTGCTGGCCGCGGC
>Ga0055528_1001871_pt1 | contig 11983 bp, 11 predicted proteins | sample AraplaCol_mMS_r2_2_FD_55006 | JGI IMG/M metagenome (GOLD analysis project Ga0055528, IMG submission 55006) | Arabidopsis root microbial communities from North Carolina, USA - plate scrape MF_Col_mMS_r2 | ecosystem: Host-associated > Plants > Roots > Endosphere | place: USA: North Carolina...
CGATGCTGAAGTGAAATTCCCGACAGCCGCATAAAGTGACATACAAGCCAGTACGGCAACTTTCCGCCAAGTTGGCCAGTTAAGCGGGTCTATAGGGCTTGAGCTAGGCTGAGGGACAAGTATCAACTCCGGGTCCCGAGTCGATTCGGCATATTCGGCCCTCGGAAACCCTCGGGCTTTGAGGTAATCAAGTTAGATATCCGTGGAACATGTATGAAGGGTGGAAAGTCTTACATGATATTACGACAGTACCAGGCGGCGTCCCTTCTTTAACTTCTCGGGATGACAAAGTGAACGCGTATCGAAAGCCTGACATATCTAGATCGTTTGGTAAGAAGACAGTATTTGGGGCTAAGCAAGAGGATACGTAGACTTTTGGGACTCAATTGAAGATTATATATCATCCATCTTGTGTATCCTTACTCAGAGGCGCAAGATACTATCACTGAAAGGGATCAGTTTCCGACGCAGACTAGGCCCGAGTACATATTTCCCCATAAATCCGGGGATCCTGGGATGTGGAGTACGTCGGGATGTGGAGACTGTTGGCAACGTTATAACAGTTCGTGCACGCGAGAAAATGTGGCTGATGAGATCCTGAGACTTCCAAGACAACGCTATGGAATCTCGGTAGAATATAACCCGAATGGCTTGGTTTTCCTTGTCCCATTGGAAGAGGCCGTCGCGTCAGTGTGCTTTTTTCCAAGGTGCTACGATGACCAATACTCTCAGTACAAATTGCGGGGATTTCTGATATTTCTATAAGGCAAATTGAATACGAGGAGCCCCAAGTATTTAATGCTTGGCCGGATCATGGTTCTGGTAACTTGGGTAACTATTTTTCTCACATTGAATCGAATCGAGATTCCTTAGGGTCTTGCGCGACTGCATCTCTCAACAACTTTTCCACCAAGCCTTATATTTCTTTGGACTGAAATTACCATGTCAAAAGAAATGCATGATATGCAGATCGAAGAGGCGAATGAGCGCCGCAAAAGTTCTTCTGGTCCTGGCGACGACCCAGAAACAATCCAAGGACGAGCGATTCAACAGCAAGAACATAATCGGGGATATCTGACTACTTTCAAGAAGGATCCTTGGCTCTTGTTCTGGATTGGAGTCATGCTTTGGACTCTCATCGTGAGAGGATTTGAGAATCAATCTTCTGGCTCTGTGATTAGTATTCCGGATTTTAAGCAACGATTTGGTCAAATCCAAGATGGAGAGTACTTCATTGAGACAAAGTGGCAGTCGGCCCTAAGCGGAGGCTCAAATGCGGCTGCTATTGTGGGCTCATGGGCTGCATCCTACTTCGCCGACATATATGGGGCCAAACCTGTTATTCTGGCGGCAGCGGCTATAAACATTGCATCAGTTGGTGTCGAATTTGCTACCATGTCAATTGGGATGTTCTTTGGGGGCAAAATGATGAACTTTGTTGCCATTGGTGCCTTTCTCAACATCTGCACAGCATATGTTGCTGATGTCTCACCACTCGCCATTCGGGCATCCGTCATCGGCTTTTGCAATCTATCCCAATCCATTGGTCCTTTTGTCTCCGCAATCATGTCTTATTATACATCTTCATGGGAAAACGCTTCGTCATGGAAATCATTGATCTGCGCTCAATGGGGATTTGCAGTGCTTGGGCTTGTAGGTCAAATACTCATGCCCGAGTCACCTGTTTATCTCGTTAGAAAAGGAAAATTTGACCAAGCCCGGAAATCCCTGAATCGTCTTTATTCGGACCCGTCCGATGCGGAAGGCCATTTCCAACGTATCAAGTTGACCCTTGAGGAGGCTGAGACGCAAGGTTCAGCCTCATACATTGACTGCTTTCGCGGAAGTAACCTTCGTCGTACGATGATTGCCATCATGGTTTTCCTATCCGAACCAATGTCTGGACTCGGATTCGTATCCAATTATGGTGCTTTGATGTACCAGTATCTGGGAATAGGTGATCGACAATCTTTCCTTATCCAAATCGGCGCTCAAATCCTTTCGATGTCTGGAGCAACGATTTCCTTTCTCATTAGCGATATGTTTGGTCGAAGACCCATGTACCTTGGTGGATGCATTGCCTTAACCCTATTATTACTTTGTATGGGGATTGCAGGCTCAATCGACACGAATGCCGCCACTACTGCTGCAGTAGGCTTCTACACGATGTACAATTTTTTCTACAATGCTGGTGTGGGATCCAATGTCTATACTATCGCAGGAGAGGTACCCACTTCGGTCCTCAGGACTAAAACACTTGCTGTGGCCCTCTCGATTTCAGCAGCAGTTAACACAATGTGGTCCTTCGTCGCGCCTTATATGTTCAACCCTGGATATGGTGCACTCAAGGCCAAAATTGGGTTTGTTTTCGGTGCATTCATGCTTTTATTCGGTGTTATGGCGTTTTTCTTTGTTCCGGAAACGCGTCGTCGCACATATGAGGAGCTCGATGAACTTTTCATGAATCATGTACCGACTCGAGAATTCCGTAAATATGTTACCTTGGCAGAGAGAAGGGCTGCAGAAGCTTACCAAGTGACTGAGAAAATCCCGAATGTTGCCTAGGGGCGAGGGGAAGTCTCAATGCTTGGGTCGTTACATCTATGTATTTGTTATTTTAAATCATTTTAATTTTCCCAGGCCGATATTGTGCTACATGAAAACAACACTTAGCTCTGATTCCGAATGAGAGTAATGCTGATAAAACCATCAATTCTTAATAGATGGTCTATCAGGATAAATCTCAAGCAAATTGAGATCAGGGTATTCCGCTTCATCAAGGCTCACAGATCCATCTCAAAGTCCACACTCCGTGGAGTAGTCATCGCTTCGGTCCTCCAAAAGTCTAGTTGAATCTACGAAAACTGGCTTTCTCTGAAAAAATTGCTACAATCACTGAATTGTATTGCAACATATCACGGCGAACGGTATGTCTCTGACACACTATCTCCAACTTGTACTAGCCTCTAATCCAAAATATACTACCCGAGCTTTTTCTCGAATTGAAGGGTGTTGGCGGGCCGCCTGAGACTAAGAGTCCTTCTTGAAACTTGACGAAATAATGTTTGTCCGTGACATACACATGTGTTCTTGTCATCCCATTAATTGCCCCCTGCGTCCTCATTCCAAAAGATACCCCCATTAGTTTTCATTAGCTAGATTTCTATTAATTCGTTGTTACCAAGACATAGATATAGCTCCACCCCCACCCCCGCCTCCTCCCCTACTGACATGGCTATTGGTCGTTTTTACCGGCGGTTGCTTCAGCCGAGACTCGGGACGTCGCGCCACCACCATACTCTGGAATCAATTCGTATCAATTCGTGACCATATAACCCGAGAACGCGAAATAGCTCACTATTGTGTCCAATATTCCAAGTTCCAAGTTTTCCTCGGAATGTGGAGGCATCCATTTGGTTTCCTTGTCTCTAGTCCGGGTTCTTCACCGTACAGGCTTCCCCAAAAGGTCCCCGCAATGTAAAATTTGGGATATGAAGTAATTTCTCGATCAAATGCGGAGGGCTTTATGCTTTGACGGAGAAATGGTTGCCGTTGTCGATTATTGCCTTTTGAGATTTTGCAGAACGGCTATATAAGATGCTACGGCTCCAGCGGATGAGAATCATCAGCTCTCGAAATTGATCAACCACGAACAGCCTTCCGCTACATTATCAACTGAATTTTCAAGAATGAGATTGATATTCTCTGTGATGTTGCAATGCCTGCTAGCAGGTCTTGCTCTTTGTCGCCCTACTGCATCAAGCAGTTACCTCAACTGGACGACTTTCAATGCCGTGGGCGCCAACTTAGGTGGCTGGCTCGTACAAGAATCCACTATTGACACTACTTGGTGGGATCAGTACTCTGGAGGTGCTGAGGATGAATGGGGTCTTTGTGCTTACCAAGGCACTAGATGTGGACCTGTCCTGGAACGCCGGTATGCCACTTGGATCACCACCGCTGACATTGATATTCTGGGTGCGGCTGGTGTTAATGTTCTACGTATCCCAACTACGTATGCGGCTTGGGTTGAGGTCCCTGGTTCACAATTATATCATGGCAACCAACAATCCTTCCTTTCAAGTATCTCATCATATGCTATTAACAAATACGGCATGCACATCATAATCGATATCCATTCACTTCCCGGTGGTGTGAATGGTTTCCCTTTTGGAGAGGCCGAAGGACATTATGGCTGGTTTCACAACTCAACTGCTCTCGAATATTCTTTAAAAGCTGTCGATGCGGCTATTTCTTTTATCCAAAATTCGAATTCTCCACAGTCGTATACTCTGGCGCCTATAAATGAGCCCGTCGATGTCCAAGATCTATCTCTGTTTGGAACCCCCTATTGTCTTACCGATAGTGGCGCCACGTACTTGGCAGACTACATCCACAAAGTCATCACGAAGGTTGAGGCCGTGAACAAAGACATTCCAATCATGTTTCAAGGCAGCTTCAAAGGTGAAGCATACTGGTCCTCCAACTTTACTGCTGGAACAAACCTGGTATTTGACATCCACAATTATTATTTCCGAGGTCGAGCCGCAAGCCCCAATAATGTATCGGAGCTTATCTGCACAGACGCTGTTAATTCTGCTGGAGATGGGAAATTCCCGACATTTGTGGGCGAGTGGTCTATCCAGACGGAGATCGCCAACACCCTAGCATCGCGTGCGAAGATACTTCAGACTGGCCTTGCTGCATGGAAGAAGTATACCCGTGGTAGCTCTTATTGGAATACAAAATTCACAGGAAATGCTACAGTTGATGGAGAGGGGACCCAGGCCGACTATTGGAATTATGAGACTTTCATTGATTTGGGGTACACGAAATCAACATCCGCAGCTGTGTCCTGCTAGCCTTCTGCACGGTGGACTAGGGAGTGCGCTATACTAATAGCTGCCCTCATGTTTTTTATAGTTTCCGTGTAGTCTGACTGATCTGATGCATGCACTGGCTATCTTCAACTCCCATATGAGAATTTACTGAGGATATTCATGGTTGTATTAATCAAAAATTAATCAATCACAAATGTATAAACCAATCGAAAACTTTTAGATGAAACAGCTTTTCTAACCCCAACTGTCACTGCAAAAAACACCATGTGAGAATTTGAACGTGGCGTATGAGCGAATTCATCCTTCTCTGTAGCATGCGCATCTAGATCTATGAAAATTGGCCAGAGCGAGGGAGAATGCCGGCGTTCTCGTAAGATTTGAAAGAGCGGTTATAAGCCTCGTAGGAGTCTTCGGTGCGATTCCAGCCAAACTTTTGGGCTTTGGCAACTGAAGACATGAAAGGAGTGGTGATGGAGATGGATGGGTTAGATCCCCAGTTCAGCATGGCAAAACTTTCAGTGCGAAAACAATCGGCTTGGCCACCATATTTGGCCACAATGGCTTTCCACACTTCTCCCTTATTACGAGACCATTCAACCGGATCCAGCTCAGGCTCCTCCTTGTTTGGAATGCCCGAGTAGCTGGGGATCTCAACCTTGAAATACTTTGCGAGATGATTCCATAGAAATTTGAAGAGAATGAGATCGCCATTGGTGTGATGGAACGCCTCATCCTTGCAGTGATCTTGGGTTGTCGCCCACACCGTGAGATCAGCAATGCTGGGAGCATATGACTGGTCTTCAATACGATGATAGTTGCTCAAGTTTCCTGGCCACTTCGGGGTTTCACCGAGCTCTCGACAGATGAGGAAATACTGAGCAATAGGAATAATTTCATTCATCCCGTTGAAGTGAGGAGTGTAGTCGATGATACCCATAGGACTAATGAAATTATAATGCCAGGCGTTGCGTCGCTTTTGTACCCTCATCAAGTCATCTTCCTGTTCATAGTAGAAGATTGACTCTGATCCTGGGCCCTCAGACCGTGGATTATCCTCATGGAGTGGAGCTAGAGCCTCGCGAAGCATCATTCCATAGTGCTACAAGGAGGCTAGCAAATGATCTTCATCTTCTGTCAATTGTACTTACTTTACCATCGGTTTGAAGGCGAACACGTTCAAGCTTAGGGCAGGCTGAGTCGACGGCATCGAGAAAATTTCGAAAAAGAGGACAATTCTTTTCAGCGAGAATGGAAAAATCCGTAGAGTGGACATAGGAGGTGAAGTAAGTATGCGTGACGTCCTTGCAGATTGTCTTGATCCTATTCACAAAAGTCTCACCTGGCTATAGAAAATCAATAGCCACGAATTCGACACGAGGATCCACCCAGCCTGATGAAAGTGGTCTCCGCAAAGTGGCGATGATTTTGGACCTTTTGATACAGTCAGAACTCCTCTTTTATCTGTAATATTTGAAATGTTGGGGCCTTAGAGGCTGACCACTCTGACTCGGGTGTCCGGATGAGATGCTCAATGATAGCGTGGCCACTGATGCCGTTCGCACCAGTCTGCGGCGACGGGTCGAGGCAGGGTGGAATTACAGGCTTGTCAATTCTGTAAACTGAATATTTAACCATTTATTGTGTTCTTACTTTACTACGAAATTTTCCCTACTGTGAAGTATTTTCGATACGGGAACGAAGGTTGATGTATTCGCTCTTTGAAATGAAAGTATAATGTGAAAGATGCGGCGGGCGAAAATTGCTTCAACACCCCTTTGGTCTTTATCCTGTTAATATCTACTGAGTGATGACTAGGCCAAAATCTCTCGCCTTTTCAGTCCAACATTGACAGCTATCGGCTTCCTTGCCAATCCTTCATTGACCTCCATTTCATCCTTTCTCAGGACGAAATCGTATCTTCTCGCCCAAGCTGCCGTGATCAATCTTAGCTCCATCTCCGCAAGATTGCGCCCGAGGCATGCCCGCGGGCCGGAACTGAATGGGATAAACGCCTTTTTTTGGCGTGGCGTGATGTTTTCCCATCTTTCTGGCTTAAACTCTTCCGCATCTACGCCCCAGACATTCTCCAAATGATGAACAGTGTAAATAGGAATGCTCAAGATAGTTCCTGGGGGAAAGTAGTGACCTTTGAATGTTATTCCCTGGCCACCGAGCGGTACCTCGCGAGGGAGACCCAGACTAATGGAAGAATGATGCCGAAGAGATTCATTCACAATGGCTCCCAAGTACTTGAGATCCTTGACTTGATCATAAGAAGGGACCACTGTTTCGACAGGAAGAGTGGCGTCGAGCTCTTCTTGGAGCTTTTGAAGCACGCCAGGTGTTCTGACAACATGGTACATCAATGCCGCAAATGTGCTGCTTGTCGTATCTGTTCCTGCGATGAGGACAGTCAAAGCCTCAGCTGTGAGTTCGCCCTGACCGAATGGCTCTCCCTTATCATCTCGGCCTTCCCGTAGCCGCTCCAGTAGATCCTTATGGCGATTGGAGCTTGGCGGGCTCTTTAGCCGATCAATAATTCGGGCAGTGCCTAAGCTGCGTAAATTATTCATACCGGTAAGGCCCGCGTGAAGGAATGGATCTGGGATCCACTTGAGGTATGGACGAATCTCGGGCATCGTTCCTACTGTTGCTGCAATCTCACTCCTAGTTGTGAGACTCGTTATGACAGGTAGGGGGATTGACTTGTCATTTGTGCGAACTTGAACGATTTCGGAGGCATTTTCAAGGACGCCAAACGGAGCACCGAATGCCAAATCGCCGATGATATCGAGCACCAGGTAACTTTGAAGTCAGTATTCGGCTAATGCACTCAAGACTAGGGACAGGGAGTCTTACTTGAGCCAGACTCGGGCCTCCACATTTGCGAATCCATCAGCTTCAGCATTCTTTTCTGCAATCTCGTCCCATTTTGTGATAAAGACCTTCAACCAAGATTGAATGAATGGCTCAAAATTTCGCATTGATTGCAATGAAAAGCTATGCGAGACAACCTTTCTCTTACGAGAATGCTCGGCGCGGTCTCTGGAAGTGAAAATGCTTCTTGTTGTGATAAGAGAAGCATCGTACCAAGCCCTGCACGACTTTAGTATTGGAAAATGACCCGAGAAGAGGTGACTAACGATTTTAGTAGCCCACTACCATGGCCATATATCAGTTGAATGGCATCCTCGTCAGCAATGCTGACATGGTTGGGCTGTATTCGAACTATGGACCCATGTTGGTTGTGAGCTTCATCAACATATTTGTAACGCTTGCCCGCTCGGCAGACAATAAAAAGCCAAAGGTTTGAGATCCTCGCAGCGAGAGGACCTGGAATATCTCTTAAATGACGAAAGGACCAGAAATATGGAAATAAAAAAGATAGGGATAGTAGAGCTGGTCCGATGAGAAGACCCCAAGGAGAGATGACGATTTCGACAAAGCCAACCATGCTGTAGGTAGGCGAGTTGCAATTGGTACTTTGTGGACTGCTGTCAAAACAAAGGATTCAAGTCATTTAATGCCCCATTCAATCCCTACGGGACCCTTATAATCGTGATGTTAAGAATGATTACTTTCTTTGACATTTTCATTGGAAACCCAGAGTGAAAGATAATCGGACCCTTGTCCGCTGGCTCGGAGACCATCGGAGGATTGTAATGCGGAGAAATGAATCAAATATTCTCTCCGATAGGTTAATAAAAGATATGTCGGGGGAATTCTTCCGCAAGAAATCTGGCTCCCATAAGTCCCTGTCCTATCATATTCTAGGCAAAATGGATTTCAAGATTCTACCCAGTATTTGTGCCATGAAAGTCTTCATTTCTCCATCGCGATTGTAATATGAAAACTCATGCCTAGAAACCTGAGCACCGCGCAGTGTACATATAGTGAACTACTTGGAAAGAAACATCTTCTTTGAAGTGACATTGCAGTCTAAAATGGCAGAGCACCGGACTTAATCATACAATTTGGCCAAAGGTGACGCCTATTTCCAGCTAGTTCTAAGTATACCTTTCTATCCTCTTTATCCCATAGACTGTATCCTAGAAATCTTTTCTTTCAGCGCATCAATCACGCCTGGATCTGTACTGTTCGTATCTCTAGAATCTGATTCTTTCAATGCAGCCAAGAATGATTCACCATGTTTCCCGCCAAAAAGCTCAAATCCGTCGGAAATTCGTTTCGTTTTCGGTGCCTTTGAGATGCAGTAATCCGCTGGTAGGCCCAATGCCAACTCTATTGGTTCGATCTTGAGTTGCATGAGGTCCGCAAATAGCCTACCACAGGAGTTCGGCGCAGATGGGACCTCAAATCCCCCGAGTGACATGTTCGGGGATGATTGTAAGATAAATTCCCTTACAGAAGGGTTGCTGAAGGCTTGGTTGAGGACATATGAAAATATGCAGTCGTATATGCAGATCAGTTGTACGTAGCACGACATGGCGGTTAATGAGTAAGAGAATTTCATTTCTTGACGAACTCCTGAACTTCCGTGTGTTTCTTTCCAGTTCATTATATCCCTGATGGAACTCAGAAGATGCTCAAACTCAGAAATAATTTCAAATGTGCTGTTCAGAGGATTGCAATTTCGAATTTCTGCACACGTTTGCTTTTGGCAAACACACAAGCTGCTATTCAATTTCATAATAGCGGTGACATCCCATGAGATTGATTTCAAGGATATCAGCTGCTTTGAAAGTTTGTGTTGTAAAATTGACAGTTTGAACCCGGGATCAGAGTTGTGATCAAGGTGATGAAATGCTCCTTGACTAGAAACCATATTTTGGTCACTGTGTGAGTTCCATGCAAAGTTGAAATCGGTCACCAGCTCGGGGTCATTGAATATAGAGTCCACAAGCTCCTGTGGATACACCGGGGAAGAACTGGAGGAGAATCGAGCAGTATTATCGCTACTGTCACCTCCCATGGAGAAGTCGGAAGACATCAAAAAGAGATCATGAGATATATTAGACGTTGTAGCGTCACACATTGCCGGGTCAATTGTACTCTCAAGATCCATCGACTTGGTACGTCGGCTTTGGTCGTAATATGCGCAATTCCGTTGGCTGGGGTTATTATTTCGTCCAGCAGGACGCCCCGGCATTTTGCGTAGACTGATAATGCACTCAGACTGAGCTTGCAGGCATCTCAAACAAGGTTCATTTCCGCTGTCATCTGTTCGAATACACTTCAGCTTCTGGCTCCGGCATCGTTCACATGCTTCTCGGCGCTTTGCAAGCTGCTGAGAGCGATTCGGGCGATCCGTTGCTTGCATTTGGTCGAAATGCAACCGAGATTGAGCTATCAATTCACGCTTCCAGGAAGGAGTCTTTTCAAAAGGGCATTTTGGATGAGAATCGTCAGGTCGAGGCAAGACAGGTCTATAGAGGCTTGTTCCAGCCGCATAAAAAGTCGTAGTGCTCGCTCGCCACTCGTTGTAGCAAACAACAAAAGCACGTCATATAAGTTTCAACCAAGTTAATCAACTAAGTTAGAGAATTGCTTCAACCTTGTTGAAAATAGCCATCGCTACCTGCAGTTCAGTATGTTACACCACATGCTGATTGCTTGAAACCGGCCCGGCTTTGACAAACGTACCTGTGCAAATCCAACGTGATGATTTTCTTGGGTCGGAATCAACCGTAGATCATCTTTTGACTTGGGTCTAGAATGATAGTGGGTCAACCGCGTCGTATTCTAGCTGCGCGAAGGCAGCTTGGCTCTGCAAAGTTGAATCCTTCATGCCCGTGCCGGACATACCGGTGGGGTCGGGCGAACCAGTCGTTGGACACAAGACTGGGTAATTATTGAAACTGGATAGGATGCTCGAAGCAGCACGGTCGGGATATGCAGGTTGAATGGAACGAAAAAAGAAGGACACAAAAATGTCCCCAGAATCCGTCTACTAGCTTGATCGAATTATCAGAAATCTCTATAATGTTGTTTGCTATAGTGATAGTAATAATGATAATATCCAGGAGACAGTCTAAAGCTCGGATTTGAGGCTTTTCCAGTCTCTGGCCAACTTTATATAGTTCAACCAGAAGTTCTGGTGAGCATGTCAATACTCTCCACTAGCGTATACTAGCGGTGCGCCATTGCGTTCCTCCCGAGCCCCCATTTTTTTAAATTCGACAGATCTAATCTTTTGTCCCTTTTGAGGTTGAAACTCCGAGCTTGTGGCTGCCAATCTCCTAATTGAAGAGCTTGGTTTAAGCCAGGGGTATGATGCGATCGCGTCAAAAGCATCTTAGGCTGCCATTTACCCAATGGGAAATGGATCTACTTGTGGTGTGCAGGTTCTGGAAGAGATCGAATTCCACCCTTCAAGTGCGCTGGACTTGGATAGCGATACTTGCCTTTTGAAATCAACCGCAATCAGATATGCCGGGCACTTCAAGCCGGCCTTGTCATGCTGTTCCTATATTCGCATACTCATATCTCATTGTGATCCGGCTGTTAGGGAGCGACTCGAGCCACTGTACCAGGAGAATTACTTTATTTAGTGTGATGACGACCCATATTTCCCCTCACTACGTACTTTTGTTTGTTGTAGTTCTTCACGCTTCAGGCTTATTCCCAGAAGCGACGATCTCCGCATTAACTGTGACATTCCATGGCAGAGCACTCATTCCTGAAGAACGGAATCTTCGGGGTGCTTCGGCTTTCGTTTGATCCTACTGATCACCATTTACCTAAACTGGCAACTATCTATCCTATCCATCGTCATGCCTATGACGATACATAAGTATACAGTCGACGGCTTATGTTGCTGGCGTGGTTTTCTCGACAAACCCTCTTCCTTGATCTCCCATTATTTGCCACTTTTTACTACGCACCAGGTAAATGATGCGATCATCATTTGGATTTATTTGCATGGCTTGCCCCTAAGCCAAAATTGGGTAATTTCAACTCCAAACTACCCCTGTCATGCGGATGTGGCACACACTGTCTCGGGACGTTACATACTTTGTCTCAGAGGGCGACTGATCTACTCCATATTGCAAGCCACCTCCCTAATGGCCGAAGATCGACGGCCACGGGGTGAATTAGGCGTCCAAGAAGCGTCCACTTGAGATCTCCTTTGTCCACTTACACCGGCGTTCCGATGAAAATCTCTGTACAGTTCATTCAAT
>Ga0055528_1001875_pt1 | contig 11973 bp, 10 predicted proteins | sample AraplaCol_mMS_r2_2_FD_55006 | JGI IMG/M metagenome (GOLD analysis project Ga0055528, IMG submission 55006) | Arabidopsis root microbial communities from North Carolina, USA - plate scrape MF_Col_mMS_r2 | ecosystem: Host-associated > Plants > Roots > Endosphere | place: USA: North Carolina...
ACGATCCCCGAAGAAATAGGGGACGCCGCAGGGAACCAGAAGCTGATTGCCGCCCTCCAGCGCGTTGGCTATGGTGCGCGAGATCTCGAAAAATTGGCCAGCGGGAACTGGCTGAGGATTCTGGCTTCGGCGTGGGGAGAAGAAAACGCCTGAGCCCGCCTAAAGCTTTGCATTGAAATGGAAAACAGGGGAACCAAAAACCATGATAGTCAGCAAATTCAACCGCACATTCCGTCAACTTTCGGCAGGCGCTGCTCTGTCGATCATGATGGCAGTTGCACCGGCCGCTTTCGCGGAAACGCCGAAGGATACGCTGGTCGAAGGCTTTGCCTTCGACGACATCATCACCATGGATCCGGGTGAGGCGTTCGAACTGTCGACGGCCGAAGTCACGAGCAACACCTACAGCTTGCTCGTCCGTCTCGACATGAACGACACGTCCAAGGTCAAGGGCGACCTCGCCGACAGCTGGACGGTATCGGATGATGGACTGACCTACACCTTCAAGCTCAAGCCCGGTTTGAAGTTCGCCTCCGGCAACCCGATCACTGCTGACGACGTCGCATGGTCCTTCGAGCGCGCCGTGAAGCTCGACAAGAGCCCCGCCTTCATCATCACCCAGTTCGGCATCAATGGCGACAACGTCACCGAAAAGGCGAAGGCGNCGGATGAAAACACCTTCGTCTTTACCGTCGACAAGCCNTATGCGCCGAGCTTCGTGCTGAACTGCCTGACGGCAACCGTTGCCTCTGTTGTCGACAAGAAGCTCGTTATGGATCACGTCAAGTCCGTGACGCCGAGCGCCGATTACAAGTATGACAACGACTTCGGCAACGAATGGCTGAAGACCGGTTACGCGGGCTCGGGCGTTTTCAAGCTGCGCGAGTGGCGCGCCAATGAAGTTGTCGTGATGGAGCGCAATGACAACTACTACGGCGACAAGGCGAAGCTCAATCGCGTNATCTATCGCTTCATGAAGGAAAGCTCGGCGCAGCGCCTGGCGCTGGAAGCCGGCGATATCGACACCGCCCGCAACCTGGAGCCCGGCGATCTCGATGCAGTCGCCAAGAACGCCGATCTGACGACCGTTAGCGCCCCGAAGGGTACGGTCTATTACGTCAGCCTGAACTCCAAGAACGAAAACCTGAAGAAGCCGGAAGTCCAGGAAGCCTTCAAGTACCTCGTCGACTATGACGCGATTGGTTCGACGCTGATCAAGGGCATCGGCGAAATCCACCAGACCTTCCTGCCGAAAGGCCAGCTCGGTGCGCTGGATGAGAAACCGTATAAGCTCGATGTGGCCAAGGCCAAGGAACTGCTGGCGAAGGCTGGCCTGAAGGACGGCTTCTCGGTGACGATGGACGTTCGCAATACGCAGCCGGTAACGGGTATTGCCGAATCCATGCAGCAGTCGCTCGCCCAGGCTGGCGTCAAGATGGAAATCATCCCCGGCGACGGCAAGCAGACCCTGACGAAGTTCCGCGCGCGTACACACGACATGTACATTGGCCAGTGGGGCTCGGACTATTTCGATCCGAACTCGAATGCCGATACCTTCACCACGAACCCGGACAACTCGGACGCCGGTACCGTCAAGACGCTCGCATGGCGCAACACCTGGGAAGCGCCCGAACTCGACAAGGAAACGAAGGCTGCACTGCTGGAACGTGACGGCGCGAAGCGCGCGGCCATGTACGAGGACATCCAGAAGAAGTTCCTCGCCAACAGCCCCTTCGTGATCATCTTCCAGCAGATCGAAGTGGCAGGCGCCCGCAAGAGCCTCAAGGACTTCAAACTCGGCCCGAGCTTCGACACCAACTATGTCGGCCCGGTCGGCAAGGAATGATCCGGCAGGATTGATCCGTTGAGCATCGTTGAAACAAAGATGGAGGCACGGCCCAAACGGGGCCGTGCTGTTCCCATTGCCAAGGCGGTCGGGCGATTTCTTGTCGCCGCCGTCACGACTTATCTTGGCCTTCTGGCCGTAACCTTTTTCATCGGCCGCGTCGTACCGATCGATCCCGTCCTTGCCATTCTCGGTGATCGCGCGCCTACGCATGTCGTCGAGCGCGTCCGTCGCGAGCTCGGTTTCGACCTGCCGCTCTACCAGCAGTTCTTTATTTATCTGAAGAGCATCCTGTCGGGTGACTTCGGGACCTCCGTCCTGACCACCAATCCCGTCATGGTCGACATTAAGCGCGTGTTTCCAGCAACGATCGAGCTCGCGACACTCGGGACCATCATCGGCTCGGTCATCGGCGTGCCGCTCGGCGTGCTGGCTGCCGTTCGGCGCGGCAGCGTCGCCGACCAGGTTGTCCGCGTCATAGGTCTGATCGGTTATTCCGTTCCGATCTTCTGGCTTGCGCTGATCTCGCTCGTGATCTTCTACGCGCAATTGCGATGGGTGGCCTTCCCGGGCCGCATCGATATCGTATTCGAGTACAGTTTTACGCCGGTAACTGGCTTCTATCTGATCGACAGCGCCATGCAGGGGCAGTGGGACGTCTTCTACGATGTCTTCCGCCACATCATTCTGCCGGCCTCGCTGCTCGGCTACTTTTCGCTTGCCTATATCAGCCGCATGACGCGCAGCTTCATGCTCAATGAGCTCAGCCAGGAATATGTGGTTGCCGCACGCGCCAAGGGGTTGTCGGAGACCCGAGTGATCTGGGGCCATGCACTGCGCAACGCCGCCGTGCCGCTCGTCACCGTCATCGCGCTTTCCTACGCCGGTCTGCTCGAGGGTTCGGTACTGACAGAGACGGTTTTCTCTTGGCCGGGCATCGGGCTCTACATCACGAATTCCCTTCAGAACGCCGACATGAACGCTGTTCTCGGTGGCACCATCGTCATCGGCACGGTTTTCATCGGCATCAACCTTTTGTCCGATCTTCTTTATCGGACGCTCGACCCTAGGACCCGAAGCCGATGACGGTTCCCGCAAATCAATCGGCGCCGATGAGCCGCCGCGAGTGGCTGCTTTCCGATCGGCCGCAGTCGCGCAGACAGGCGCGATTGGGCCGAGCCTACGTGACCTGGCGCCAGTTCACCGCAAATCGCCTGGCCGTCGTCGGTTTGCTGATCATCATCGCCCTCCTGTTCGTGGCTGCGTTTGCGAACGTGCTGGCAACCCATTCGCCTATCGTTGGCGACCTGAAGAATGCGCGTCTTCTGCCGCCCGGCTCTGAGGGCTACTGGCTTGGCACAGACGACCAGGGCCGTGATATCTATTCGCGCCTTGTCTATGGCGCCCGCTTGACGTTGCTGGTCGTCGTTCTCGTTGCTGCCATCTCGGCGCCGATCGGTCTGATCGTCGGTACGGTGTCGGGCTACGCTGGCGGCTGGGTCGACGCCACGCTGATGCGCATCACCGATATCTTCCTGGCTTTCCCCAAGCTGGTTCTGGCCCTCGCCTTCGTTGCGGCGCTCGGACCTGGTATCCAGAACGCGATCATCGCGATTGCGATTACATCTTGGCCGCCCTACGCTCGCATTGCACGCGCGGAAACGCTGACCGTTCGTCGCTCTGACTACATCTCCGCGGTCAAGCTGATGGGCGCATCGCCTCTGCGGATTGTGGTCCGGCATGTGATGCCGCTTTGTCTTTCCTCGCTCATCGTGCGCGTGACGCTCGATATGGCTGGCATCATCCTGACAGCCGCCGGTCTCGGTTTCCTCGGTCTCGGCGCGCAGCCCCCGCTTCCGGAATGGGGCGCAATGATCGCGTCTGGCCGGCGTTTCATCCTGGACCAGTGGTGGGTGGCAGCCATGCCGGGCTTTGCGATTCTCATCGTCAGCCTCGGCTTCAATCTTCTCGGCGACGGCCTGCGCGATGCGCTCGACCCCAAGGAGAGCGGCCAATGACCGATCTCCTCACCGTTCAAAACCTCAAGGTCAGCTATCCCACACGNACGGGCGTGATCGAAGCCGTTCGCGGCGTCTCGTTNACCCTTGGCAAGGAACGCCTCGGCATCGTCGGCGAATCTGGTTCCGGCAAGTCCCAGACGGGGCGCGCCATTATGGGCCTGACGCCGAAGCACGGCATCGTGTCGGCCGACAAGCTGGATTTCAACGGCATCGATCTTCTCGCCACATCCGCCAAGCAACGTCGGCAACTGCGCGGGAAGCGCATCGCGATGGTCCTGCAGGATCCGAAATATTCACTCGATCCCGTCATGTCGATTGGCCGGCAGATCTGCGAAACGCTGAGGACGCACGAGAAAGTCGGCAAGGCGGAGGCGCGCGACCGCGCTCTCGCGATGTTGGAGGCAGTGCAGATCCGCGATCCGAAGCGAGTGTTCGACCTCTATCCGCACGAGGTCTCGGGCGGCATGGGTCAGCGCGCCATGATCGCCATGATGCTGATTGCCGATCCGGAACTGTTGATTGCCGACGAACCGACCTCCGCACTGGATGTCACGGTTCAGCTCGACGTCCTCAGGATTATGGACCGGCTTGTGTCGGAGCGCGGCATGGGGCTGATCTTCGTGTCTCACGATCTGCGTCTTGTGTCGTCCTTCTGCGACCGAGTCATTGTTATGTATGCCGGCAAGGTCGTCGAGGAACTCAAGGCATCCGATCTCAAGAATGCGCGCCACCCGTACACGCAGGGCCTGTTGAACTGCATGCCCCAAATCGGAGAAAGCAGGCATCCCCTGCCGGTTCTGGATCGCAAGCCGGAGTGGGCCGCATGAGCATTGCACTTTCTGTCGACAAGCTGAGCGTGATCTATGATCACTTCCACGCCCTGAAGGACGTCAGCGTCGATATCGAGACCGGCGAGTCATTCGGCCTGGTCGGCGAATCCGGATCCGGAAAATCGACGCTGCTCCGTGCCGTTGCCGGCNTGGCGCCGGTAGCAAGCGGTTCCATCAAGATCCATGGCGATCCGCTCGTCGGNACGAANCGATCGAAGNCCTTTTACAGGCAGGTGCAGATGGTCTTCCAGGATCCATACGGATCCCTGCANCCGCGGCAGACCATCGATCGCCTCCTGCTNGAGCCGCTGGCGATCCACGGCATCAGCGACAGCGACACGCGGATCGCGCGCGCCCTCGACGAGGTCGGACTTGGAAACGGCTTCCGCTTCCGCTACCCGCACCAGCTTTCCGGCGGTCAGCGCCAACGCGTTGCGATCGCCCGTGCGTTGATTGTCGAGCCCTCCATCCTCTTGCTTGACGAGCCGACCTCGGCGCTTGACGCTTCCGTGCAAGCCGAGGTTCTGAACCTCCTCGAACAAGTGCGGCATGATCGCAATCTGACCTTCGTTATGGTCAGCCATGATCTCGGCGTCGTCACCCATATGTGCGATCGCCTTGCTGTGATGCGAAATGGGACCGTCGTCGAGCGCCTGACCTCGGCCCAGCTGGCGCAGGCGGCCGTGACCGAGGACTACACGCGAAATTTGATGGTTGCCAGCAAGGGNTTCGTCAAAGCCTGAAAGGCAATCCTTTNAACGAATTGATTTTGCTGAGGCTCGCNGNGCCTCAGCGTTAACAATNAGCTAAAACACGACCATTCAACTAGACTATTGACACTCGCCTTACTTCTGTCATGATCCGGTTAACGCCCGTTAATTTTCGTGATCATGGAGATCAGGCATGTTTTTTCTCGGCGGCATGACCATGGGATATCTGCACCCCCCGGCCAAGAGCGATAGAGAAGTTGCAACCTCGACATCCATTCCCGCGGAGAAGGATCGGCGGCTTCTGGAAACACAGGCGGCAACGGTCAAGCCGCGCCAGGTGTAACAGACGACCGTTCCTTGCTTTGGGCGTGGCGAACCCTCGTCTGATCACCGGAGGCGGATTTTTTAACGACCCCTGGCAGGACAGAATTTTATCTCTACTTATCAGATAGAGAAAATACGAAAATACGATCTATAAAAAGAAAAGCGGAGAAAACGGAGGCAGCACATGGCAGATCTGGGTATCTCGCACGCTCATGTGAATCAGTATCGTCCCGCGCAGACCGCGCGGCCGGCCACGAGGCGTGGCAGGATTCAGCTTGTTGTTCACGCTACGCTTGTCACGGCAGCGTTTGTCTTCGTTGCTGCTCTCGTCTTTGGCATCTTAGGATAAGGCAAAGGCTGCGGCTGCTGCGCTGAAGATGCCGCTTCGGAACCATCCGTTCCCCCGTTCATTCCCTTAGCACACCCGATGTGAGAAGGAGAATGACGATGAAAGGCATTTTACTCTGGTTGATCGGTATCCCAATCCCGGTGATCATTCTGCTCTATCTCTTCCATGCATTTTAGATGCGGCGTTCCTTTCCCAGGTTTTTGTGAAGGCGCGTCCACCTCGGCGCGCCTTTTTCGTTGACGGATCCAGCGGGCCTGAAGTTCCGACGGAACCAATAAGACGACCTGCCGTTATTTGAGCAGCAAAAACAAAGGAGATCGCCATGCTTTACTATGCACTCGTATTTCTCGTAGTGGCGCTCATTGCCGGCGTATTGGGCTTCGGCGGTATTGCAGGTGCATCCGCATCCATCGCCCAGGTTCTTTTCTTCCTGTTCCTGATCCTTTTCGTTGTCTCGCTGGTCATGCGCCTCATGCGTCGCACCTGAGAACGAATAATATAGGAGTTGAAAGCCGGCGCTCTTGAGCGCCGGTTTTTTCGTCGGCACGTGAGATTGGCCGAACGAGCTCCGCATCCTTTGAAACATCTTGACTTGAATTATCGCAATGGTGTCCAACTTTCCCGGAAAGGCTCCAGAAGGGTGGAGGGCGCAGCGGAGCCGTTTACGCACATAGCCACTCAGGTCGCGTTTAAACCGATTCGCATCGTCGGTTGATCGTCGTTTTGATTGTGTTGTCCGGGATCAAGAAACCCTGGCACTGTTCATGCGGCAGTCATATTTGGCAGTGCAAAAGGCTACGCAAATCATCATAACTTTGCTTGGATCCAGAACCGAACCCATGTCAATTTCCGCCACGTCTCCGAGCCCGTCCCGCGAGTCCGAACCGAAGCAGATCGACCATAACGACTCGATCCGCTCGACCTACCTTTCCATCGAGAACATCAAGGCGATGGCCGCCACCGTAGCCGCCCGCGGCGTCGACTCGCTGCCCGCCTTTGCGCCCTTCGATTTCTTCGCGCGGCATAAGGAAAACGAGAAGGAGATCCTGCGGGTCTACCGCACCACGGCAACGGACGTGGAATCCGGGGAAACGATCACCCCCGCGGCGGAATGGCTGCTCGATAACCACTACATCGTTGAGGAAGCGATCCAAGAGATCCGTCGCGACTTCCCGCGGCGCTTCTATCGGGAACTGCCGACGATCAACGTGAACGGCGTCCAGATCCCACGCACCCTGGCGTTGGCTTGGCTTTATGTTGCCCACACTCAAAGCACGATTTCGCAGGAAAGCCTGACGGCCCTTGTCGATGGCTTCCAGCAGGGTGAAACGCTGAGGATCGGTGAGCTCTGGGCGCTGCCATCGCTCGTGCGCTACGTGCTCGTTGAAAACCTGCGCCGTATTTCGATCCGCGTCGAACGCAGCCGCCGGATGCGCCGGCGCGCCAATGAGGCTGCAGATGAGCTTGTGCGGCTGACGGAGCCGGCACAGGCGGCCGACTATCTCAGGTCGCTCGAGTCGCTCGCCGAAGACAACACCTTCGCGACGCAGTTCCTCTACCGCATGCGCGATGGCTCGCAGGCGTCGAGCGTGGCGATCGCATGGCTGGACGAACGCCTTGAAGCGCTCGGTCGCGACACCGAAGAGACGACGATGGCGGAGCACAGCCGCCTGTCCTCCGGCAACGTCACGATGGGCAACATCATTCGCAGCCTTCGCGAGATCGACGACACCGAGTGGTCGGTCTGGGTTGAACAGGTCAGCCACGTCGACAAGCTGCTCTGGGATCATTCCGACTACGGCGATCTCGATTCCGGCTCACGCAACAAGTATCGCAAGCAGATCGAAAAACTGGCCAAGCGCTCGCAGCTCTCGGAAATGGAGATCGCCCAGCTGGCGCTCGACATGACCGAGGAGGCAAAGGCTTCCGACGAGCCGCAACCGCACGAACCAAACGTCGGTGGCTTCCTGACCGGCGCGCAAAGACCCAAGCTCGAAGCGCGATCGAACTATCGCCCAACTCTGACGCAGCATTTCGTCCGCACCGTCCGCCGATTCAATTGGCTGTCGATTGCCGTTCCGGTGATCCTGCTCACCATCATTGCCATGGCGATCGTTGGGGAGTTCATGGCGCATGCGGGCATGGGACCGCTTGAGATCGCAATCCTGCTGATCATGTTCTCCCTTCCGGCTTCNGAAGGAGCAACCGGTCTCTTCAACACCGTGCTGTCGTTCTTCGTTACACCGGCCCGCTTGGTCGGCTACGAGTTCAAGGAGGGCATCCCCGAGGAAGCCCGCACGCTTCTGGTCGTTCCCTGCCTCATCTCGAACCGCGACAGCGTCGATGAACTGGTCCGCAATCTGGAAGTTCATTACCTCGCCAACCCGCGCGGTGAAATATACTTTGCACTGCTCAGCGACTGGCCGGATAGCCAGGTCGAAGAAACCTCGGCCGATCTCGAGGTTCTGGACTATGCCCGCCGCGAGGTCGCGAACCTCTCGGCACGCTATGCCTTCGATGGCAAGACGCGCTTCTACCTCTTGCACCGCCGGCGTCTCTACAATCCATCCGAGGGCGCCTGGATGGGATGGGAGCGCAAGCGCGGCAAGCTGCACGAATTGAACCTGCTGCTTCGCGGCGACCGCGATACGACCTATCTTCCCGGTGCAAATATCGTACCGGCAAACATTCAGTACGTGATGACGCTCGATGCCGACACGCGCCTGATGCGCGATACCGTCACGAAGCTCGCCGGCAAGCTTTACCATCCGATCAACCGTCCGGTCATCAATCCGGCCACGGGTCGCGTCGAAAGCGGCTACGGCGTGCTGCAGCCGCGTGTCACCCCATCGCTGACAACTGGCAAAGACGCATCGGTCTTCCAACGTGTCTTCTCGATCAACCGCGGCCTCGACCCATACGTCTTCACCGTCTCCGACGTCTATCAGGATCTGGGAACTCGTCGAAGATTTCCCGACCCGCTACGAGGTCGAAACGTCGCGCCAACATCGCTGGGCGCGTGGCGACTGGCAACTGCTGCCGTACATGTTCAACCCGACGCACGGTGTGACCGGACTCGGCCGCTGGAAGATGTTCGATAACCTGCGGCGCTCGGACGCCGATCGCATGGTTCTTCGCTTCGGTGCTCGGCTGGTATTTCATGAGCCCGCTCGGCGCGCTCGTCTGGCAGATCCTCTTGATTTTCTGCCTTTTCGTCGCTCCAACCCTCTCGCTGATCCACGGCATCATTCCACGCAGCAGCGATATCGTCGCCAGTGCTCACCTTTACACGGTCTGGTCCGATATTCGCGCGGCCAACGCTCAGGTAGCCTTGCGGATCGTGTTCATCGCCGATTCCGCTTGCATGATGGCTGATGCCATCGGTCGCTCGCTCTATCGCCTGCTTTTCAGCCACAAACTGATGCTGCAGTGGCGAACGGCAGCCAGCGTCCAGGCCGGCAAGCAGGGAACGATCCCGTCTTACTACAAGGCAATGTGGCACGCGCCGGTGCTGGCCCTCCTCGCACTCGGTTTAGCGGCCCTCTCCGGCGACAACGCCTACCTCGTCGGCGTTCCTTTCGCGTTCCTGTGGATCATCTCGCCGCTGGTCGCCTACTATGTCAGCCAGTCCGCCGAGACCGAGGACCGGCTTGAGGTTGCCGATTCCGTTTCCAGCGAGCTCCGCAAGATCGCGCGCCGCACCTGGCGCTATTTCGCGACGTTCACCACCGCCGAGCAGAACTATCTACCGCCGGACAACGTTCAGGAAACGCCGCACGTGATCGTGGCGACGCGCACGTCGCCGACCAACATCGGGGTCTACCTGCTGTCGGTCGTCTCGGGCCGCCATTTCGGTTGGTTCTCTTTCGAGGAAACCATAGAGCGGCTCGAACAGACGATCGCAACAATCGACAAGATGGAGAAATTCCGCGGGCATCTCTTCAACTGGTANCACACGGATACGCTGGAGACGCTNGGACCGCGTTATGTTTCCGCAGTCGACAGCGGCAACCTCGCCGGCCACCTNATCGCGATCTCGTCTGCCTGCCGCAACTGGGCGGAAGCGCCTTCGGCCCATATGCAGGGCAATCTCGATGGCGTCGGCGATACTGCCGGCATCCTCGCGGAAGTGCTGTCGGAGCTGCCGGACGATCGCAAGACGGTCCGTCCGCTGCGCCGTCGCCTGGAGGAACGCATCATCGGCTTCCAGAATGCGNTGGCTGCGGTNAAGCGCGAGCATGAGTTCGCATCCATCCGCATCATCAACCTGGCCGTACTGGCGCGCGACATTCAGAAGCTCGCNGCCAACCTCGATCACGAGGTGAAGTCTGCNCTGAGCGCCGAAGTCACGCGCTGGGCNGAGTCTCTGGTCAAGGTCTGCGAAGCCCACATTTCNGANAGCACCTTCGATCTGTCCAACATCGATGCGTTGCGTCCGCGCCTGATTGCCTTGCGTGACAAGGCCCGCGACCTNGCCTTCTCGATGGATTTCGGCTTCCTGTTCCGACCCGAGCGNCGCCTGCTCTCGATCGGATATCGCGTNGANAGCGGNGANCTCGATCAGGCCTGCTACGACCTCCTGGCGTCNGAATGCCGGCTCACCAGCCTGTTCGGCATCGCCAAGGGCGATCTGCCGACGGAACATTGGTACCGCCTCGGCCGCCAGGTCGTCCCGGTTGGCTCGCGCGGTGCGCTTGTCTCCTGGTCCGGCTCGATGTTCGAATACCTCATGCCACCGCTCGTCATGCAGGAGCGTGGCGGCGGTATCCTCAACCAGACCAACAATCTGGTCGTGGTCGAGCAGATGAACCATGCGCGCAAGCTGGGGATTCCGTGGGGTATTTCGGAAGCGGCCTTCAATGCCCGCGACCATAACCTGAATTACCAGTACACCAACTTCGGCGTACCGTCGCTCGGCCTGAAGCGTGGCCTCGGCCACAACGCAGTCATCGCGCCCTATGCGTCGATCCTTGCCAGCCAGTACGATCCTGACGCGGCGCTTGAGAACCTGCAGCGTCTGCGCAAGCTCGGNGCGCTCGGCAAGTTCGGCTTCCACGANGCCGTGGACTTTACGCCGACGCGCCTGCCGGAAGGCAAGACTTGCGCGGTCGTCTATAACTANTATGCTCACCACCACGGCATGTCGATCGCCGCNGTCGCGAACGTTGCCTTCAACGGCCATCTGCGCGAACTATTCCACTCGGATCCAGTGATCGAGGCTGCCGAGCTCCTTCTNCAAGAGAAGGCACCGAGGGATATTCCGGTCATGAGCGGCAAGCACGAGTCCGATACCCCAGCCAGCATCCAGGACGATCTCTTGCGCCCTGAACTGCGCAAGATCTACGACCCCGCCTCGCGCGATCGCGAGCTGGTCTTCCTCTCGAACGGCCACTACTCGCTGATGCTGACCGCAACAGGCGCCGGTTATTCGCGGTGGAACGGCCAGTCGGTCGCCCGCTGGAAAGCCGATCCGACAGAGGATCGCTGGGGCACCTTTATCTTCCTTCGCGATACGGCGACCAACGAATGGTGGTCGACAACGACGGAGCCAAAGAGTGTCGAAGGCGAACAAGCGAAGGTTCTCTTCGCCGACGAAAAGGCGGAGTTCACCAAGACTGTCGGAGATATCACCAGCGAAGTCGAATGCATCGTTGCGACCGAGCATGATGCCGAGGCTCGACGCCTGACGCTCGTCAACACCGGAACGGAAGATCGCTTCATCGAGGTGACGTCGTATCTCGAACCGGTTCTGGCGACGGACGATGTCGATAACGCCCATCCGGCATTTGCGAGGATGTTCGTCAAGACGGAGATCGGCAAGCGTGGTGACGTCATCCGGGTCGAGCGCAACAAGCGTGATCCGAACGAGCCGAATATGGCCGTTGCCCACCTT
>Ga0055528_1001883_pt1 | contig 11960 bp, 10 predicted proteins | sample AraplaCol_mMS_r2_2_FD_55006 | JGI IMG/M metagenome (GOLD analysis project Ga0055528, IMG submission 55006) | Arabidopsis root microbial communities from North Carolina, USA - plate scrape MF_Col_mMS_r2 | ecosystem: Host-associated > Plants > Roots > Endosphere | place: USA: North Carolina...
CCGGCCTTCCAAGGATTGTCCTTGGCCATCTGCACGGCGCCGCCTGCGCGGTCGCGAACCGAACCGCCGACACCTGGAATCTGCGATCCCAGGAACTGGTCGAGAAGCTTCTTTGCGTCGAACATTCCCCATCGTCTCCCTGTTTTGAGGCTGGGATGAAGATAGGAACTGCAACTGTAAATACAAATGCAGGCGGAAGCCGCCTGCATCAATAGCGATCAATAAAATGTCAGGCCTTGAGCGCTGCGGCTTCGGCGGCAAGCTTGGTAATGCCTGCCCAGTCGCCAGCGGCAACCAGTTCCTTCGGCGCAACCCACGAGCCGCCGACACAGACGACGTTCGGCAGCGACAGGTAGTCGTTGGCGTTCTTCAGCGAGATGCCGCCGGTCGGGCAGAAGATCATGCCGGCGAGCGGCGAGGAAAGCGCCTTCAGGTAAGCGGCGCCACCAGCCTGTTCGGCCGGGAAGAACTTCAGGACCTGGTAGCCTTCTTCGCGAAGCGCCATGACTTCGCTGACGGTGGCAGCACCCGGAAGCAGCGGAACGTGGGAGTCGGCAGCCGCATCGAGCAGCTCCTGCGTTGCGCCCGGGCTGACGATGAACTTGGAACCGGCAGCGACGGCAGCTTCCCAATGNGCAGCATTGAGGATCGTGCCCGCGCCGACTTCGGCACCTTCGACTTCTTCNGCAACGGCACGGACGGCATCGAGAGCAACCGGCGTGCGCATGGTGATCTCGATCGCCTTCAGGCCGCCCGCGACCAGCGCGCGGGCCAGCGAAACACCGGCCNTCACGTCGTCGATGATCAGCACCGGAACGACAGGCTGCAGTTTGAGNATGGAAAGGAGCTTTTGTGTTTTTTCGCCCATGGCCACGGTCCTTTGAAACGATTGAAATTCGGGTTCGGCATACGCCCAAGGGTACACTTTGTCGAGACTAAAGCGATCTTTGGCATAAATGGGTTTGAACGATTATTTTTTTGCGCTAGCTTAGCCCCGTCGTCACAAAAGGTTCACTGTAATGGCGAAGGAAATCGAGCGGAAGTTTCTGGTACGCACCGATGGATGGCGCGCCAAAGCCGTATCGAAAGCAATCCTCAAACAGGCCTATGTCGCCTCGATGGACGACCGCTCGGTGCGGGTACGCGTCCTCGACGGAGAGAGTGCGCGGCTGACGATGAAGATCGGCCGCAGCTCCATGACCCGCGACGAATTCGAATACGATATCCCCGTCGCGGATGCCGAAGAGCTGATGGAAAGCGCCATCGGCATCGTCATCGAGAAGACCCGCTACCGCGTGCCCCATGAAGGCTTCGTCTGGGAAGTGGATGTCTTCGGAGGGCCGCATCGCGGCCTCATCATCGCTGAAGTCGAGATGAAATCCGAAAGCGACGCCCCGCCCCTTCCCGCCTGGCTCGGTCGCGAGGTGACGGGCGATTTCCGCTATTCGAACCANGCGCTGGCGACCGAATACCAGTACGACCGGCATGCCCTTCCGCATTCGGCCTGACGCGGATTTCACCAAGAGTTTCAGAGAAGCCGCCGCCGGCGAGTTGCAGGCTGCGCGCGATGTCGTCGAGCAGCGGCCCGAGGGCACGCACCAGGCAATCCACGCCTTCCGCAAGAACCTGAAGAAGGTGCGCTCGCTCTACCGCCTGGTTGCGGCGGATGCGCGGAAATTCCAGAAGCACGAGAATGCGAGGCTGCGCGAGATGGCACGATCGCTATCCGCCATCCGCGATGCCGAAGCACTGATCGAAACCGTTCGCTATCTCAAGTCGCACGCACCGGACCCGGAAGAGGCAAGCTCGCTGGACCGCATCGCAGCCATCCTGGAAACGCGGCGGAACTGGATGACCGAGGCCGAAGCCGGCATTGAAGCAAAACTCCGGGAAACATCGGAAGCCCTCAAGCACGCCCTCTGGGCCCTCGACGACATATCCTTTCCGTCAAGCCCAAACAAAGCCGCTAAACTCGTCGCCAACGGCTGGAAGCGCACGGCAGCAAAGGCGCATAAGGCGCTCGAAGCCTGCCATGGCGAAGCCTCGGACAGCGCGTTCCACGAACTCCGCAAGCGCACGCAGGATTACCGCGCCCATCACGGGCTGCTCTCNCCGCTCTGGCCATCCGCGATGAAGGCGAAGCGCGCTGCCGCCAANGAACTGGTCGACCGCCTCGGCCATGTCCACGACCTCTCCGTCCTCAGCGATCTCGTCGANGCCGAACCGCAGCTNTTCACCCGCAGCGACGANCTCGCCCATCTCCTCGACGCCATCATCCGCAGGCAGCAGGAAGACCGGCGCCTGGCGCTTGCACAGGCCGAAGAGATCTTCGCCGACAGTCCTGACGAGGAAGCCAGGCGCGTCGGGCTGCTCTGGAGTTCACTGAGAAAATGAAGCTGCGCTGTTGACCTCAATATTACTTGAGGTCCTAGCTTGGGTCGGTCAAAGAAATCGTGACCGAGGACATCATGCCTGCCAACAATGCGACAGTCCCGCAAATCCAGGGCATCTACGAAACGCATCTCAGTGTTGCCGACCTGAGAATCTCCATTCCCTTCTATCGCGATATCCTGGGCCTTGAGCTCGCGGCCGAATTCCCGGAACGGCGGATCGCCTTCTTCTGGGTCAACGGCAAAGAGAACGCCATGCTTGGCCTTTGGGAAACCGGCACAGCGCCAATAAGGATGCGCCTGCACATCGCCTTTCGGTTATCACAGGAGGAGATGTTTCGAGCACCCACTCTGCTAAAGAGCAAAGGTATTGACGTTCGCGGCTTCCATGGCGAGCCGGTGTCCGAGCCAATCGTCATCGGCTGGGTGCCCGCGCTCTCGCTGTACTTTGACGATCCGGACAAGCACTCGATCGAATTGCTGAGCGTACTCGACGATGAGCCGGATCCCGCCTTCGGTATGCGCTCTTATACGGAATGGAAGACGCGCCTATCGAAGCATTCACCCCCGTGACCAACGCCATGAGGGCTCAGCGCTCCCGCGTAATGTCATTGCGCAGGAGCGCCATATTCTGTATTTCCACCGCCCATGACCGACAGCATCACTACATCCAGCCCGTTCCTGGTGGCGGCGCTCTATCATTTCGTTTCCGTGCCGCGCTTCGAAAGCCTGCGCGACCCCTTGCAGGCGCTCTGCGAGGAAAACGGCGTGAAGGGAACGCTCCTGCTTGCCCATGAAGGCATCAACGGCACGATCGGCGGTCCGGACGACGGTGTCAGGACGGTGCTTGCCTATCTGCGCGCCCAGCCGGAATTCGCCGGCCTGGAGCACAAGGAAAGCCGTGCATCGAAGATGCCTTTCCTGCGCATGAAGGTGAAGCTGAAGAAAGAGATCGTCACCATGGGCGTCGAGAATATCGACCCCAACAAGGTCGTCGGCACCTATGTGGCGCCGCAGGACTGGAACGCCCTGATCTCCGATCCCGATACGATCGTCATCGACACCCGCAACGACTACGAGACGGCAATCGGCGTCTTCCGCGGCGCGGTCGATCCGAAGACCAAGACCTTCCGCGAGTTTCCGGAATGGGTGCGCAACAATACCGGCCTGCACAACAAGCCGAAGATCGCCATGTACTGCACCGGCGGCATCCGCTGCGANAAGGCCACAGCCTTCATGAAGGANCAGGGCTTCGACGAGGTCTACCACCTCAAGGGCGGCATCCTGAANTATCTCGAGGAAGTGCCGCAGGAAGAGAGCCTNTGGGAGGGCGCCTGCTTCGTCTTCGACGAGCGCGTNTCGGTCGAGCACGGATTGAAGGAAGGCGAGCACAAGCTNTGCCACGCCTGCCGCAACCCGATCACCGCCGAGGAGATCACCTCGCCGCACTATGAGGAAGGCGTTTCCTGCAGCAACTGCTACGGCACGCGCACCGAGGAAGACCGTCTCCGCTACCGCCAGCGACAGCACCAGATCGCGCTCGCCAAGAAGCGCGGCCAGAAGCATATCGGCACGTAAACTTTAGCTGCGAATAGCTTTTAGGCCGCGCTGGTCCGGCGCGGCTTGCTGTTTTCTTCCCGCCGCGTCTCCAGCATGTCGGTGATCTTGTCGGCCGGAACCGGCTTGCTGAAATAGTAGCCCTGCAGGCTGTCGCAGCCGAAGAGCCTGACGGCAACCGCCTGGGCCTCGGTCTCGATGCCTTCTGCCGTAACAGGAATGTTGAGCGAGCGAGCAAGCGCCACGGTCGCCTGCAGCATTTCGCGCTGGCTTTCACTCTCCGTCACGCCATCGACCAGCGAGCGGTCAATCTTGATGCGGTCGAAGCCGAACTGGCGGAGATAGCCGATCGACGAGAAGCCGGACCCGAAATCGTCAAGCGCCACTTTCACGCCGAGCGTCTTCAAGCGCTCGATCGACTGGCGGGTGCGCTGCGGGTTCTGGATCATGTAGCCTTCCGTGATCTCCAGCGTCACGCGCGACGCCTCGATCTCCGTCTGCTTCAGCACATAGCGGACATAGTCGGTGAAGGCCGGGTTGCGGAACTGGCCGGGCGAGACGTTGACGGATATGCGCAGCTCCGGCCATTGCTTGGCTGTCTCGCAGGCCTTGCGCAGCACGAAGAGGCCGAGCGCTTCGATCAGACCGCTGGTTTCGGCAACCGGAATGAAAACGTCAGGCGAGATCGGCCCGAAGCCCGGACGGTTCCAGCGCACCAGCGCCTCGACCCCGTTCATCTCATAGGTCTCGGCATCGATCAGCGGCTGATAGGCCAGCGTCAGGTCGCCGCTTTCGATGGCGGCGCGAAGATCGATTTCAAGCGCATTGCGCTCCTCGCGGTCGGCATCCATCGCCGGATCGTAGAGCATCATTCGAGCGCGGCCGGCTTCCTTGGCCTTGTACATCGCGAGATCGGCGCGGCGGACGAATTCCTCGCGGCCGACGGCGCCTTCTGGCGACATGGCGATGCCTATGCTGGCGCCGATGACGACGACGCGGCGGCCGATTTCCAGCGGTTCCGCCAGGAAATCGAGGATCTGCTCGGAAAGCTGCAACGCTTCAGCATTGCCGCCATCGGTGTGGAAGGCGATGGCGAACTCGTCGCCGCCGATGCGGGCGAGAACGGCATGCGGCGGGATCAGCACCTTGAGACCCGCAGCGACGGCGCGGATCAGCTGGTCGCCAGTACCATGGCCATAGCTGTCGTTGACTTCCTTGAAGCCATCGAGATCGAGATAGAGAATAAGGATGTTCTTCTTGGCCTGCTGCGCTTCCTCGACCATCGCGTCGATGGCGACGCCGAGACCGTCACGGTTCCAGAGGCCGCTCAGCCGGTCGCGCAGCGCTTCCTCGCGCGCGCCGATCTCCTCGGCCTTGATGCGCCGCCCGGCCATCCAGCCGATGACGAGCAACACGGCGAAGAACAGGCCGACCAGACCGAGCGCCTTGACGACCGTCGGGCGCACCTGATCGTAGCCGATATCGCCGGGCGAACGCGACGTCCAGACGAGCTTGCCGAGCGTCACGCCCGAGGCATCGTCGATATTGACGGAATACTTAGCCGGTGTATCCGCAGGCACCAGCTTCATGCCATGGATCACATAGGTCTCGCCGAGACCCTTCACCTTCTCATCGTCGAGATGGCGGGCAAAGATAAGATAGCGGCGCTGATCGGCAGACTTGTCCAGCGCCCCGGATTTTTCGCGCACGAGCGCAATACCGGCTGCGGCAATGCCGCTCTTCGTACCGACGAAACCGACGGCTTCCGGCTTGTCCGCTCCGGCGGCACGCGCCTGGTCGAACAGCGCCCACAGCGACGGCGCGAAGAAGTCGTCGAGCTTGCCCTCCATCGGCTGGCCGTTGCGGTAGACCATCAGCGGCTTGCGGTCGCCATCGATGACGATCGCCATATCGAACAGCGAGCTGTTGACGGACATCTCGCCGTAGTTGCTCACCGTCCAGGCCATGCCATCCTTGGCATAGACATTGGTGGCGGCATCATCCCATGCGGCATAATCGTTGAGTGTCGCGCCGAGCTGTTCCTCGAAGGTCTTCAGCGCACCGGCAGTCGTTTCCCGCGATCGCTCGTCGTCGAGCACGTTGGCATTGTCTGCAACGCGCGAAATGGCAGTCAGGATCATCACAGTGACGATCGCGACGATGACGGCGAAGGTCAGCAGCACGCCCGTGACGGTCGTGTGCCGGCCTATCCCCAAGGCCTGATTTTTTTGCCCGATTGACTTAGGCATTCATTGCTCCCCGATGGCAGGGACTGTGACAGTCAAGCCTTCAAGAAACTGTTAAAAATCACGGCAAAACGATTAATCAGTACGTGTTTTACAAATAAATTTCGCTATCTATGCAAAAGCCGCCCCCAGAACACCGGAAGCGGCTGACTTTACTGCACATTTTGTAGTCATGGCACGCCGCCCAATCGGCGCTTCGAAGCGGAAAAACCGGCATCAGAAACCGATTTCCGGCCCTCGTTTGGGAGGCCAGAACCACCCCTGAAACCCAGGGGTGATTTCAGCAATTTTCGATAAACTCCAGAGTGGAACGGAAGCTCCGCTCATGCCGTCTTGTGATTGCCCTTCGGGAACTGGCCGGCGAGCTCGCGATACCACTTGCCGCTCTTCTTCACGGTGCGGACCTGGGTGTTGTAATCGACATGGACGAGGCCGAAGCGCATCTTGTAGCCTTCCGCCCATTCGAAATTGTCCATCAGGCTCCAGGCGAAATAGCCGCGCATCGGATAGCCGTCCTTGATCAGGTTGGCGACGACATCAAGGTGATCGCCGACATAGTCGAGGCGCATCGTATCATTCACCTCGCCATTGACGACATCGGTATTATCGCAGGCGCCGTTCTCGGTGATGTAGCATTCCGGCAGCTCGTAGCGGCGGTAGAGGTCCTCGACCAGATGCTTGAGGCCCGGCGCATAGACTTCCCAACCGATATCGGTCTTAACGTCGCTTGCGGGTGCAGCTTCCGTGGTCCAGGGGAAATCGCCCTTCTTCGACGCGTCGTCATGAACGCGGTCCGGCTTGTAATAGTTGAGACCCCACCAATCGAGCTTCTGGTTGATGATTTTGAGATCGCCGTCCTCAACGACGGGCATGCGGTCGCCGAGCGCCTGGACGAATTCCTTCGGATACTCGCCCTTGAAGACCGGATCGAAGAAGGCCCCGTTGTGGAACTGATGGGCGCGCTCTGCAGCGGCAAGATCAGCCGGGCTGTCGGAGCCCGGAATGATCGACGAGGCGTTGAGCACCAGGCCAACCGGAACATTCGGCGCTTCCGACCGGATCGCCTCGACGCCGAGACCGTGGGCAAGATTCATGTAGTGCATGGCGTGCAGCGCCGCCTGCATGTTGCGTTCGCCCGGCGCGTGGATGCCGTAGAGGTGGCTGAGCCAGACGATGCACCAGGGCTCGTTGAAGGTCGCGACCGTATCGAGACGGTCGCCAAGGCGGGCCATGACCGTCTTCGCATAGCGCTGGAAGGCGTAGGCCGTCGAGCGCGCCGTCCAGCCACCGTCACCGGCGAGCAGCAGCGGCAGGTCCCAGTGATAGAGCGTCGCGAAGGTCTTGATGCCGCGCGCCTTGCAGCCGTCGACGAGGCGATCGTAGAAATCGAGACCGGCCTCGTTCACCGGGCCGGTACCGTCGGGGATGATGCGCGGCCAGGCGATCGAGAAACGATAGGCCGAAACGCCCATATCCTTGATCAGGTCGAGGTCTTCATCGAGGCGGTTGTAGTGATCGCAGGCGATATCGCCATTATCCCGGTTATAGACGCGACCGGGCATGTTGCAGAAGGCATCCCAGATGGACGGCTTGCGGCCGTCGGCCTTGGAGGCTCCCTCGATCTGGAAGGCGGCTGTCGCCACACCGAAGGTGAAATCGCCCGGGAAGCGGGCCGCGAGAAGCTTCGGATCGATCATGTTGTTTTCCGTCTCTACTGCTGTTCAGGTCGGCCGGCGGCCATCGTTGGCGGCGGTTTAGCCAAGCCGGAATGGCTTGTACAGGCCTTGAATGTCAAAACTGCAACGTTACAGATAGATTCTTCGCCAGCTTCGACACGAAGAGCCACTTCGTCGGTCACAGCAGCTCTTTTCCATCAGCCAGGAGCAGACGGCGGGAAATGCCGATATTGTCGAGAAACACCTCGTCATGGCTGACGACGAGCAGCGCGCCGTCATATGCCGCCAGCCCGGCTTCGACGGCGGTGACGGAATCGATGTCCAGATGGTTGGTCGGCTCGTCCAGGATCAGCAGCGGCGGCGGCTTCGGTCCGCCGAGCACGCAGGCAAGACCAGCGCGCAGCAACTGTCCACCGCTCAATGTCGAGACCTGCTGCAATGCCGCGTCTGCCCGGAACATGAACCGCGCCAGCGCCGCCCGGCAGGCATTCTCATCCGCACCGGGATTGAGATTGCGAAAATTCTCGCGGACACTGAGTTTTGGATCGAGCAGGCTGACGCTCTGATCGAAGAAGGCATGCCCGGCAGGAACGGAGACTGTCCCCGCCCAAGGCTTCAGCGTGCCAGTGATCAGCGCCAGGAGCGTCGTCTTGCCAGAGCCGTTCGGCCCGGAGATCGCCACGCGCTCCGGCCCGGTCAGCGCAAGCGAGAGATTGCGAATGACGGGCCGCTCCGGCTCATAGCCAGCCGTCACGTCATCGAGACGCAACACCACGCGAGACGACGGAAGCCCCGTCGGCTCGAGTTTGACGGCAAAGAGCTGGAGTATTTCGATCTTGCCGCGCGCCGCCGAGACATCGCCGAGCGCCTGATCGCGGCGCTTCTCGCCGAGGCGAACCCGGTCTCCACGCGTATTCTCGGCCTTGCGCTTCAATCCGCCGGCCAGGATCCGGGGCATGTCACCCCGCGCCGCCTTCACCCGCCCGGCACGGTCGCTCCTGGCCTGGCGTTCGGCGGCCAGCTGCGCGCTGCGATCGACTTCGTCGACCCGCTTCTCCGCATCCGCCAGATCATGTTCGGCAGCAGCAAGCTCGATCGCCTTGCGCTCCTGAAAAGCGCTCCAGTTGCCGCCATAGCGTTTAGCACCGAGAGTCGTCAGCTCCACGATCACATCCATCGTGTCGAGCAGTTCGCGGTCATGGCTGACGACCAGCGCCCCGCCGCGCCAGTCGCGTAAGAGGCCGATTACCGCCTCCCGGCCCTCGCGGTCGAGATTGTTGGTGGGCTCGTCGAGGATCAGGAAATCCGGTTCGGCAAAGACCAGGGCCGCAAGCCCCGCCCGCGTGCGCTGCCCGCCGGAGAGCGACGAGAGGCAGGTCTCCGGCATGGCATCGAGCCCGACGCGTTCGAGCGCCGAGGCCATGCGGGCTTCCAGCGTCCAGTCGGCGTTCGCAAGCTCATCGCCGGTCGCCTCGCCGCGCTCGGCACGGGCGAGGATGGCGAGCGTCTCCCGCACACCGAAGAGATCGGCGACCGCCGCCCCGGCCTCGACCTGAACCGCCTGGCGGAGAATGCCGAAGCGTCCGGCAAAGGCGATGCTGCCCGACAGCGGCTGCAACTCGCCAGTCACCAGCTTCAGCAGCGTCGTCTTACCGGTGCCGTTGCGGCCGACAAGCCCAGTGCGCTCGGCACCGAAACTCAGATCGAGATGGGAAAGAAGCGGCCGGCCGTCAGGCGTCGACCACGAAAGATTGGAAATGGTGATGGAGGCAGGCATAGATAGAGAACTCCCGGATGGCAAGGCGAGACGGCATTGCGATCTGGGCGAAATCCATGGTGGCACACATCCTGTTGGTATTGCGGATGGCTTCAATCTAGGCGGGCAAATGGGTCAAATCAAGGCGTGTGCCGGTCGAAGGCCCGCGCTGTTCGCAACGCGATAACGCTGATGTCAGAAGACGTGACTTGAGATCGGCGGTGTGCCGGGTGAGAGCGGAATGGGAGATTACAACGAAAGGAACCCGATGCTCGCCTCCATCCACCTGCTGCAGCCCCACCTTCTCAGCCTGCTGCGCATCGTCTCGTCGCTCGTGCTCTTCAGCTATGGAACGCAGAAGATCCTGCATTTCCCGGCCGCCGCGAGCGTGCCGCCCGTCGGCTCGATGTCCTGGATCGCCGGCATGCTGGAACTCGTGCTCGGCTTTCTGGTGCTGATCGGCTTCAAGACGCGCGCCGCAGCCTTTGTTCTCTCGGGCCTGATGGCCTTCGCCTATTTCATCGCCCATGCGCCGAAGAGCTTCTATCCGGCCCAGAACGGCGGCGTCGCCGCCATCCTGTTCTGCTTCGTCATGCTGTATTTCGTCGCTGCCGGCGCCGGCTCATTCAGCGTCGATGCGCTCTTGAAGCGCAAGCAGGCTGCCATCGCAACCTGACCGGCAATCCTGTCTGGCTGAGGCGCGCGCTTCAGCCAGCAGAGATCACGGCTTCTGCGCGCTATTCTTCAGCTTCACCGCCATCGTGACCGTGCCGCGCACACTGATGAAGCTGCCGCCGGAACGGTTCAAATCCGCATTATTGGTGAGATTGGTGACCTGGCAGGTCTCGCCGAGAGTATCGAGCACCAGCTGGCACTGGCGCTGCGCCATCGCGTAGAACGCCTTCTGCGCCACCTCGATCTGCTCTGCCGGGTTCATGCTCATATCGGCCGGAACGGTCATCGACAGGCTGGACTGGATGTTGATGGTGCCGGGCACTCTTACGCCAGGCATGAAAGCCTGCTGCGCCGAGGCAGGAAGCGCGGCAAGCGCCAGAATGCACGTCAGATAGCGGGCAGAGAATGTCATCCGACCTCCCCAAATGGTTGCGCCCTTCTTCTTTCATAATCCCCTTAAACGCGAATGAGCGCATTCCCTAAGATTGGAGGGAATGCGCTCAAATGATCAGCTATGGGCCTGCAATCAGACCTTGACCCAGCCGCCGTTCTTCTTCGAGGAGGCAACGCAGGCTTCGACGAAGGCCACGCCCTTCACGCCGTCATCGACCGTCGGATAAACTACGGCCTTGTCGACCGGCTTGCCCTTCTTGGCGGCGTTGATGGCCAGTGCCGCCTCGGTATAGATCGTCGCGAAGGCTTCGAGATAGCCTTCCGGATGACCGGACGGAACGCGCGAAACGCGCGCCGCTGCCGCGCCCGACCCGGCGCCATTGCGGGTGATCAGCCGCTTCGGCTCGCCGAATGGCGTGAACCACAGATAGTTCGGATCGGCCTGAACCCACTCGAGACCGCCCTTGGTACCGTAGACACGAACCTTCAGACCATTCTCGTGGCCCGGCGCCACCTGGCTGCACCAGAGCATGCCCTTAGCCGGCTTTTCCTTGCCCTTCGCCTTGTAGCGCAGCATCACATGCGCGTTGTCGTCAAGACGGCGCCCTTCGACGAAGCTGTCGAGATCGGCGGCAAGGCTGTCGAGCTCCAGGCCGGAAACGAAGCAGCCGAGATTATAGGCATGCGTACCGATATCGCCCGTCGAGCCACCTGCACCCGACTGCGCCGGGTCGGTGCGCCAGACGGCCTGCTTGGCGCCCTGCTGTTCGACGGCCTCGGTCAGCCAGTCCTGCGGATACTCGGCCTGAACCAGCCTGATATCGCCGAGCTCGCCATTGGCGACCATTTCGCGCGCCTGGCGGACCATCGGATAGCCGGTGTAATTATGCGTCAGGATGAAGAGCGCACCGCTTTCGTCGGCGATCTTCTTCAGCTTCTTGGCATCGGCCAGGTTCGAGGTCAGCGGCTTGTCGCAGATGACGTGGATGCCCCGGCGCAGGAATTCCTTGGCGGCGTCGTAATGCACATGGTTCGGCGTGACGATCGAGACAGCCTCGATGCCGTTCTTAAGCTTCGCTTCGCGGATCGCCATCTCGCGATAGCTGGAATAGGTGCGCGACGGATCGAGACCGAGATCGCGGCCGGAGGCCTGCGCCTTTTCCGGCGTCGACGACAAGGCGCCGGCGATCAGTTCATATTGATCGTCGAGACGGGCGGCCATGCGGTGTACCGCGCCGATGAATGCGCCAGCCCCGCCGCCGACCAT
>Ga0055528_1001890_pt1 | contig 11927 bp, 14 predicted proteins | sample AraplaCol_mMS_r2_2_FD_55006 | JGI IMG/M metagenome (GOLD analysis project Ga0055528, IMG submission 55006) | Arabidopsis root microbial communities from North Carolina, USA - plate scrape MF_Col_mMS_r2 | ecosystem: Host-associated > Plants > Roots > Endosphere | place: USA: North Carolina...
AAGCGCACTCTAATGCCTGCCGGGATAAACCCGTCCCCTGTTTTGTGGCGGCTATATTACTGTTGCATGTCAGATTTCTGACAGCGCCGGACAGATCGATGTCGGGCGCTGTCATTGTCCAAAAGGCAATCTTCAGGCTGCTTTCGCCTTCTTTGCCTCGAGCTTACGACGGATATCGGGCGCAGTTACCTCCAGGGCAAGGCTTTCGATCGCCGAATCCAGCGACATCGACGTTTGCTCCTGGCTGCCGAGCCGGCGGATATTGACCGTGCGCTCTTCCGCTTCCTTCTTGCCGCAAACGATGATGACGGGAACTTTCGTAACGGAATGTTCGCGGATCTTGTAGTTGATCTTCTCGTTGCGGAAGTCGGTCTCGACATGCAGACCGGCGTCGCGGAGCGCATCGGCCACTTCCTGGCCGTAAGCATCGGCTTCCGAAGTGATCGTGGCGACGACGACCTGCAGCGGCGAGACCCACAGCGGCAGATGGCCGGCGAAGTTCTCGATCAGGATGCCGAGGAAGCGTTCCATCGAGCCGCAGATGGCGCGATGGATCATCACCGGCTGCGTCTTCTCCGAATTGCTGTCGATATAGAAGGCGCCGAAACGTTCCGGCAGGTTGAAGTCGACCTGCGTCGTGCCGCACTGCCATTCACGGCCGATGGCGTCCTTCAGCGTATATTCGAACTTCGGCCCGTAGAACGCGCCCTCGCCCGGCAGGATGCCGGTCTTGATGCGTCCCTCGGACTGCGCCTCGATCGTCTTCAGGACGTCGGTCATGACGGCTTCCGCGCGATCCCACAGCGCGTCGGAGCCGACGCGCTTTTCCGGACGGGTGGACAGCTTCACGACGATTTCCTTGAAGCCGAAGTCTTCATAGACCGACAGGATCAGGTCGTTGATCTTCAGGCATTCAGCGGCCATCTGCTCGTCGGTGCAGAAGATGTGCGCGTCGTCCTGCGTGAAGCCGCGCACGCGCATCAGGCCGTGCAACGCGCCCGAAGGCTCGTAGCGATGCACGAGACCGAATTCGGCAAGACGGATCGGCAGTTCGCGATAGGACTTCAAGCCATGCTTGAAGATCTGCACGTGGCCGGGGCAGTTCATCGGCTTCAGCAAAGACACGGTTATCCGCTTCCTTGTCTTCCGGATGCGTCATCGCATGCGCCGATTTCACGGCGAACATGTTTTCCTGATACCAGCCCCAGTGCCCCGAAGTTTCCCAGAGCGCGGTGTCGAGAACCTGCGGTGCGTTGACTTCTTCATAGTCGACGGCGAGCCGGCGACGCATGTAGGAGACCAGCGACTGGAAGATGCGCCAGCCCTTGCCATGCCAGAAGACGACGCCGGGGCCCTCTTCCTGGAAATGGAACAGGTCCATTTCGCGGCCGAGCTTGCGGTGGTCGCGCTTTTCAGCCTCGGCCAGCATATGCAGGTAGTTGTCGAGATCGGCCTGATCAGCCCACGCCGTACCGTAGATGCGCGACAGCATGGCATTGTTGCTGTCACCGCGCCAATAGGCGCCGGCAACCTTCATCAGCTTGAAGGCGCTGCCGATCTGGCCGGTGGAGGCCATGTGCGGACCACGGCAAAGGTCGAACCATTCGCCTTGATTGTAGATCTTCAGATCCTGGCCTGCAGGGATCGCGTCGACGAGTTCGACCTTGTACTGCTCGCCCTTGGCGGCAAACACTTCCTTGGCCTTTTCGCGCGACCAGATCTGCTTGGTGAAGGGCGCATTGCGGGCAATGATCTCCTTCATCTTCTTTTCGATCTTCGGCAGATCGTCGGGTGTGAACGGTTCGTTCTTGGCGAAATCGTAATAGAAGCCGTTCTCGATGACCGGGCCGATCGTCACCTGCGTGCCGGGCCACAGTTCCTGCACGGCTTCTGCCATCACGTGCGCAGCGTCATGCCGGATAAGCTCCAGCGCGCGCGGGTCCTTGCGCGTGACAATCTCTATCTTGCCGTCGGTCACGGCATCGGAAAGGTCTTGCACGTTACCGTCGATCGCAATGGCGACGGCGCTCTTGGCAAGCGATTTGGAAATGGATTCGGCGACATCCTTACCGGTCGCGCCAGCCGGGAAGCTGCGCACCGAACCATCGGGAAATGTCAGGGAAACGGATTGGGACATTCAAATTCTCCTTGTCCAGTCCCGCCAACGAATGCGGGTGGTTGAAACGGAAGCGTCATCTGCTCGGGATGCCGCTGCCGCCTGATACTGATATTTGGTGTCTGAGTAAAGGAAAAGCGAGGCACTTCCGACGCAGAGACGGGAGGGGGCGCCTATCCGCCATAGCTATTCTTATAGTTCTTGAGGGCCGATTTCAGAGGCTGATCGATCTCATCGTCCATGGGGCCATCGTAGAGACCGCGTCGCGACAGGCTTCTTTTCAGCGCCGTGCGCGTGAAGGGCGAAAACGATTTCAGCTCATCGGCAATCTGTCCGTCGCCCTGCCGGATTGCCAGAAGGATGTTCTCCGCTGCATTATCGGAGCTGAAAGTCACGTCATANGCATAGGCAAGTCGATAGGCGGCTCTTTTGTAGCCCATGTCTGCCGCTCGCAGATACCATTTGATGGCTTCCTGCCGGTTGACGTCAGTGCCTAGCCCATCATCGTAGAACCGCCCAAGCGCGAACATGCCCTCGGCCGAATTGAGTTCGGCNGATTTCTTGTAATAGTTGAAAGCGATCGCTTGATCCTGATCCTTGCCGCTTTCGTAGTACCACGCGAGATTGAGGGCACCGGCCGCAGATCCGGCGTCGGCCGCCTTCTGATACCAGTCGCGAGCGATGGTCTGGTTCTCTTCCGTGGCGATGCCATTCTGATAATANTAGCCGACGGCATTCATCGCGTCGGGGTATTGCTTGAAGGCTGCCATCATGAACCAGCTGAGCGCCTTGGAGCGGTCAATGGGCACGCCCTGCCCATACTCGTACATATCGCCCAGGGAATATTGTGCTTTCGCATTGCCGTTGGCGCCGGCCTTCGTCAACCATTCGAGGGCCTTGCCATAGTCCTTCTGGTTTCCATCCGCCAGGCGATAGAGTGTCCCGAGCCTATACATCGCGTCGGCGGATTTCTTGTTGGCCGCAGCTTCGTACCANTCGATCGCTTTGGCATAGTCTCGGGCGACCCCATCGCCATCCTCATATTTGATCCCGAGCAGGATCATCGCCGTAGCGTTGCCGGCGGCGGCACCCTTTTCCAGATAGTCGGTCGACTTGCCGTCGTCCCGCGGCAGCGTGGCATCATTGGCGTACATNTCACCAAGCTCGACAAAGGCCTCGGCATATCCGTTCTCTGCCGCGACCTTGAACCAGTGCACCGCCTCTCTGGAATCCTGGGTTGTCCCCTCGCCTCTGCCGTATAAAAGCCCGACGGAATATTGCGCCTTGGCCGAGCCACTTTCCGCCGCCTTGAGATACCAGACAAAGGATTTTTTGACGTCGGCCGTCGTCCCGGCGCCGCTATAGAAGCAGTCGGCGACCTCGATAAATGCCTCGGTATCTCCCGCGTCAGCCGCTTTATGGAACCATTCGAAGGCTTTTACCGCATCCTTTGGGAGGCCGTTACCCTTTTCATAGGAATAGGCGAGCGCCCGCATGGCATAGGTGTCGNTGTAGGCCGCAGCTTTTTCCAGCCATTTTACGCCAGTCGCGANGTCGCGGGGGCCGCCTATTCCGAAATAGAGCGCGTCGCCGAAACGCCGGGCGCCGGCAGTACTTCCAAGCTTGGCAGCTCTCTCATACCAGATGCGCGCTTCACTTTCGTCCGCCAGCACACCGTTGCCGCCCTCGTAGAGCATGCCCACATACGCCATGGCAGAGGCGTCGCCACGACCGGCAGCTTCCTTCAGCCAATACATGGCCTCGCCATAGCGCCGATCAGGCATATTAAGAAACAGCATGCCCTTGCCATAGTATGCGGCCAGCGTTCCCTGTCCTATTGCTTCATCCAGCAGGCTTTCGGCCTTGGCGAAGTCGCGCGGCAACTCCTTGCCCGCGATATAGACATCCGCCAGCTGTTTCATGGCATCGCCGTCACCAAGCGCGGCCGCTTTCTCAAGCAGTTCCACGGCAGTCTTTTTCTGGATTTTGTCGCCGTCTCTCAAATAGTATCGCGCAAGCCTTCTCATACCTTCGACAGAGCCGCTTCGTACCATATCGTCGAACATGGCGACGGCGCGCGTAACGTTCTTCTCCGTGCCGATGCCCCTGGCGGAAAGATACGCCAACTCCGCTGCTGCGACATCGTTGCCTTGCTGCGCCGCTATGGAAAGCAGCTCGAAACCTCGCTTGGGGTTGATTGGAACGCCAGCCCCGTCAATATAAAGCCACGCAAGCGAACGTTTGGCAGGGATGTAGCCGAGTTCATCTGCAAGCTCGAAATAGAAGCGCGCCGTCGCGAAATCCTGAGCAACACCCCACCCCAGCCTATACATCTCTCCCAGATATTCGGCCGAGCGCGCGTCACCGGTTTTCCATGCCTTTCTCAACCAAGACAACGCCACGTCGAAGTCTTGCTGGCGCCCTTTGCCGTTCGCATAAGCGGTCGCAAGATAGACCATCGAGGGCGCGTGCCCCTGTGCCGCCAGGGCTTCGAAACCGGCAAGCGCCGGCTCGTATTGCTGAAGGTTGAACTGGCTGGCGAGNGTGAAATAACGAGCATCCCTAGAGTCGGGGGCCGCCTTTAAATAGGTCTGGCAGGCGGCAAGCGCGTCCCGCCAATGGGCGAGATAAGCGACATCGACGTCGTCCCCTGCCAGACGGCGGCACTCGGNCCNGGTGGTGTCGGTCACATTTGCAGCGTGTGCCGAAAAACTGGCGATGGAGCAGGCAAGAAAGAGCGACGCGGTCGCGAAATATTGAAAGAGTTTCATGAGCGCAAAATTTGAAAAACGGGGCGGGAAACACAGTGATATCCCCAAGTTTTTCAACTNCAAGTATATTTTTTTGCCGAGAGGCGAAAAGCGCGGGTGGCGTGCTCTTCAGGCGGCGCCTAGACCACCATTTCAAAAAGGCCGCGCACGGTGTTCCAGTTGCGCATCGTGCCGACGCCCATGCGCTTGGTCGTGAGNGCCGAAAGCAGTTTCGACTGGCTCGGCTTGCCGTGNAAATCGATCCAGAGATCGCAGCCGACCAGCTTCATTCGTTGTCCCTCGACAAGAAGCTGCTTCAGTGCCTCCACCTTTTCCGGGTCGATCGGCAGGCGGTTGACGCGCACGATCACCTGATCCCCGATACCGTCCTTGAAGGGATTGGCACCGCAGAGCGCCATCCAGGTGCAGTCGCTGCGCACGATAATATCGACATGCTTGCCGAACTTTTCTTCAAAAGCCTCTTCCAACTGCTCTTCGACCTCATGCGGCCGCATTCCGTCCGCCTCGAAAACGAGGTTGCCGGTGGACACCAATGTGCGGGGATCGCGATAGCCGAGTTCTTTGGCGAGCGTGCGCAGATCCTCCATGATGACGCGTCGCTCGGAGGTGAGGACGATGCTGTGCAGAAGTGCGATGAAGGTACACATCTTATGCCTCCTTCCGCCCAAGGGCGAAATAACGCCAGGGCGTGAACCAGCGGAAACGGGATGCGAGAATGTCCGGCACCGGGTCGAGCCCGCTTGTGCCGCCGGGGCCGCATCGGCCGACGCGGAAAAGCGTCATCCAGCCGCCGGCCCACAGCCCGTGGCGCGCAACCGCCTCATAGCCGTATTCGGAACAGGTCGGGATATGCCGGCAGGAATTGCCGATGAAGCCCGAGAGTGTCAGCTGGTAGAGACGGATCAGCCCCATGCCAAGCAGGCGGTCCGGCGTCTTGCGGAACGGACCCTGGTAGTTGCGCGAGAATGTTTTCTGCGGCTCGGCGCGAGGCTTCGGGGCGGCGGCACCGCCCTCGTCCTCCTCCTCACGTAGCAGACAGAATTCGCACATGGCTCACGCCTCGACGGTTTCAGCGCGTCTTGCCTCTATCTGTCTGATGGCGTCCACGACGGCATCGAAGGTCAGCATGGTGGAGGCGTGACGCGCCTTGTAATCACGCACGGGAAGAAGATAGCGCATGTCGGCGAACCGTCCATCCGGACCTTCGCCATCTTCTTTCAGCATGGCGAGCATATCCTCGCGCGCCTTGCGCACTTCGCCCGATGTCGCGCCGACGACATGGCGGGCCATGATCGAGGAGGACGCCTGGCCGAGCGCACAGGCCTTCACGTCATGCGAAAAGGCGCTGATCGTATCGCCATCCATTTTCAGCCAGATGCGCACTTTCGAACCGCACAGCCTCGAATGCGCCTGGGCGCTCGCATCCGCGTCGTCAAGCGTGCCNGTCAGCGTGATATTGCCGGCAAATTCGAGGATTTTGCTGTTATAGATGTCGTCCATGACGGATTTGGCTCCAAAAACGCCTAAAAGCGACGCTAATTCCTATGTGATTGTCGTGTAAACAAAAAACACACAGTCAAACGACAGCATACTTACATACCGGGGTCGTCTTCCTATATGTATGTCGTTCGAGGGTCATCGAAATGCAATGGCCCCGAACAACTTTGATTGGAGAACCAATAAGTTTGCCAATCGGGTTTGACTGGGAAACCGTGCCGGAAGGGTTCGAGAAAACGAGCCTGGAAAGCCCCGGAACCTGCCAAAGGTGCAAGAATTCCCGCTTGGGGTACCAGTGGCTAGTCCGACTACGGTCCGCGTTGCGGGCAGGAGAGCATTGAATATGGACGCCATCGTCAAGAATTTTCCGCATACCGTCCACGAATCCGATCGCCCCTCTCAGCAGGAAGCAGAGGACGCCGTTCGCGTCCTGTTGCGCTGGGCCGGTGACGACCCGTCGCGTGAGGGCCTGCTGGATACGCCTGCCCGTGTTGCCAAATCCTATCGCGAGCTCTTCGCCGGTTACGAGATGAGCCCGGAAGACGTGCTCGGCCGGACCTTCGAGGAGGTTGCCGGTTATGACGACATGGTGCTGGTGAAGGACATTCCCTTCTTCTCCCACTGCGAGCATCACATGGTGCCGATCATCGGCAAGGCGCATGTCGCCTATATGCCTGACGGCCGCGTGCTCGGCCTTTCCAAAATTGCTCGTGTCGTCGAAATCTACGGCCGCCGCCTGCAGACGCAGGAAACGATGACCTCGCAGATCGCCAAGGCCATCGACGAAACGCTGCGTCCGCGCGGCGTCGCCGTCATGATCGAGGCCGAACATATGTGCATGGCCATGCGCGGCGTTCAGAAGCAGGGCTCGACCACATTGACGACAACCTTTACAGGAACGTTCAAGACTGAGCCGGCCGATCAGGTCCGATTCATGACAATGGTGAGGGGCCGCTGAGACCGGCTCCCTCAGGAGGGCCGCGATGAGTGAACTGATTTTCAATCAGCCATCGGACGACAAATCCGAGCTGGAAGACGCTGGCGATTTCACGCCGCGCTTCGATGACGCGGCCTGATCACAGCCATCGTCACCGATGCCGGCGACGGCGAACTGCTGATGGTCGCCCACATGAATGCCAATGCGCTGGCGCTGACCATCCAGACCGGCATCGCCCACTACTTCAGCCGCTCGCGCGGCAAGATCTGGAAGAAGGGCGAAACCTCGGGCAACCTCCAGACCTGTCAAGGAAATCCGCACCGATTGCGACCAGGACGCCATCTGGCTGAAGGTCGAGGTCGCCGGCCATGACGCGACCTGTCACACCGGCCGCCGCTCCTGCTTCTACCGCACCATCACCCTGGAGGATGGAAAGCCCATGCTGACCATCGTCGATGACGACCTGCATTTCGATCCCAAGGATGTGTACGGAAAATAGACCGAATCCCCGTCACCTGCCCCTTATTGCGACGCAAGTCGGTTCCATATACCCTTTGGAAAGGGTTCGGGGCTGTTAATGGGAACCCGAGTGTTCTGCCGGGAGGGAGGAACGCCATGCTGGGCTGGAATATGCATCGTCAAAGCGCCGAGGGCGGAGGTTCTGCCACAACAGCGCTCCAGGATACGGCAATTCCCCCAGTCGAAACCCCCTCAGAAAAGAAAGCAAAGCTTGCCCTGGCGCTCGGCGGCGGCGCCGCGCGGGGCTGGGCGCATATCGGCGTATTGCGTGCGCTCGACGAGGCCGGCATCGAGATCGGCATGATCGCCGGCACCTCGATCGGCGCGCTCGTCGGCGGCTGCTATCTCGCCGGCAAGCTCGACGAGCTGGAAAGTTTTGCCCGTTCGCTCACCATGCGCCGCATAGCAAGCCTTCTCGACCTGACGATCGGTGGCTCCGGTCTCTTCGGTGGCATGCGCCTGACCAAGCGCATGCAGGAACATCTGGAAGGCCTGACGATCGAGGAACTCGACCGGCCCTTCGTCGCCGTCGCGGCAGAGGTCAACACGGGCCACGAAGTCTGGATCGCCAATGGCTCGCTGATCACGGCGATCCGTGCCTCCTACGCCCTGCCCGGCATTTTCGAGCCGGTGCGCAGCAATAACCGCACTTTGGTCGACGGCGCGCTCGTCAATCCCGTGCCGGTTTCCGTCTGCCGCAGCTACGAGCAACCGCTCGTCGTCGCCGTCAATCTCAATTATGATCTCTACGGCCGCTCCGCCGTCGTGCGCCACAATGCCAGCCTCTCGCCCGCCGAAGTGCAGCAGCAGAAGCAGGCTCCCTATTCCGCACGTATGGGCATGACCGGCGTCATGGTGCAGGCCTTCAACATCATCCAGGATCGTATCGCGCGGGCCCGGCTTGCCGGCGACCCGCCGGACATTTCACTGCAGCCGCGCCTGTCGGACATCGGCCTGTCGGAGTTCCATCGTGCGGGGGAAGCCATCGAACGTGGCTATGAAGAAGCCCGGGCAAGGCTGCCCGAGCTGCAGCGAATGCAGGAACTTTACGCCAGGCACCCCTAGTGCCCGGTGCGAAGCCTTATTGCCTCAGCTAGCAATATAAGCCTTGATCTCTTCGGCTTCGCGCTCGACTTCGGCGATGCGTGATTTCACGACGTCACCGATCGAAATGATGCCGGCAAGCTTGCCGTTGGCTTCCACGGGAATATGGCGGAAACGCTTGCTGGTCATCAGCTCCATGAGCTCGTTGACCGAGGTCTGCTCGTTGCAGCGAAAGACCTTCGAGGTCATGACGGAAGAAAGCGTCTGATCGAGCCCGTCCTTGCCGGACTTGGCGATCACATGCACGAGATCGCGCTCGGTGAACATTCCGGAAATCTTGTTTTCCATGCCGACGACGACGATCGCGCCGATCTTCTTCTTACTGAGAATCGCAGCAGCTTCCGAAACCGTGGTATTCGGCCCGGTAGTGACGACGTCACGACCCTTCAGATCGAGTATTGCTTTGACGGAACTGGCCATATGGACCTCCTATGGAGAAAGTGAAACACTTCTCGGAAACACAGGTTCCGCGGCGGTCTCTCCTCCCATCGCGGAGATCAATGGTGCACTCGTTGGGTCAGGATTGCAACTCGTCGTCCGGCCAAGCCTGTTGGAAATTCTCCTGCGGCGGCTTCCGGTCGAAGAGCCCGAAAAGGAAGAAGCCGAAGACGAAACCGCCGATATGCGCATCCCAGGCAATCTCCTGGCTGCCATCGCCGACGAGCGGAATGCCGACGGCGATAAGCGCGTTGCCGACCAGCCACAGCAGCATGAAGATGATCACCGTGCGGCTCTGCATTGCCTGCAGCACCGACAGTTGCGGATTGAGATGCGCGGGACGAACCATCTGTCGCCCGGAGGGAAAGGCAAAGCGGCAGGCCGCGCCCATGAGGCCGGAGACGACACCGGATGCACCGATGAGCAGCCCATCGCTGCCCCAGTTCAGCGCCGCATGCAGCGCCGCCGAAGCGATGGCGGAAAGAATCCAGAAGATGATGAAGCGGAACGTGCCGATGCGGCGAACGACCGGCGCGCCGAAGGCCATCAGCCAAAGGCCGTTGAAGACGATGTGCTCGACGCTTCCGTGCAGCAGCGAATAGGTGACCGGCGTCCAGTAGAGCTGCGGCCCCTGCTCAGCAAGTGAAATGGCATAGCGCAGCGGAATGAAGCCGAAATTGAACAGAAACCAGGAAAGCCCGTCGGGAGACAGCAGCGACTGCCCGGCGTATCAGGATGAGAAGCAGGAGCGTGGCAAACAGCGCGGGCGGAAGATTGAAAACCGGCTGGCGCGGCGGCCTGGCCGGCGGTTCGGGCTGCATAGGCTGGAATGCCTGATCAGGCCCGGACGTCTGTTCGTTCATGCTCATCTCGCCTCGTTGCAGGCCACAGCCATACAGGAGCCGGCTTCAAAAAAAAAGCCGTCCGGAACTGGCCGGACGGCTCGCCTGGGTTCCCCGAAGGATGGCCCCTCCCCTGGCAGTCTGTGCAGAACTTCACTGTTTGAAGTGATGGAGAGACGGTCTCACGACAGGCCTAGGCGCTCAAGCGAAACCCTTCCTTAACCTTAACTCGCCGGATTTGGCATGAAATCCGCAAGGTAGAAGGTGAAGGGGCGAAAACCGCCCGCCAATGAACCGAAATGAGACATTGCCATGCGCCTTCAGATCACGATCGACATTTTCGACTACTGGAATGCTCTGCGCGGCGGGCGCGATGCGCCGCTGAAATCGCAGATCGAGCCTGGCGCGATCCCACATCTCCTGTCGAGCCTCTTCATTCTGGAGATGGAGGAAGACCGGCATATCCGCTTCCGTCTCGCCGGCACGAAAATCTGCGATCTCTTCGGCCGTGATCTGCGCGGCGAGCGTTTCTCCGCCCTCTGGGCCAACGGCCAGCACGAGGATATCGAAAAGACAGCGCAGGGCGTCATGGCGCACGCCATCCCGACGCTTTTCAACGCGACGGGCTACAGCACCGCCGGCCATCACGCGGCCTTCGAAATAATCATGATGCCGCTGCGTTCGCCGGAGGGCGGCTGCGACCGGCTCCTCGGCGCCATCGCGCCTGCGGCCGCCGCAAGCTGGCTGGAGATCGTACCGCTCGAGCTGCTCGCGCTTGATCGCAGCCGCCTGCTGCACGACAAGTTCGGCCGCACGCTCGAGGCGGAACCGCGCCGTCCCGTCGAGATCGCCGTGGAAAAACAGGCCACGTTCGGCCAGGCCATGCTGCGTGTCATGTCGCATTTCCTGCATGGAGCAGCCGCTCGCTGACTGTTGCGTTTTGGGTCGCCGCCCCTAGTACTTTAGGGTTAGGCGCGGCTTGTTTCCACAACCTTCTGTTAAGGGATTGCGGGTAAGGATTGGGCTCAGCGATTTCATAAAGAAGCCCTTTGATGCACTCGTTCCAGCCCGCTCAGACGCACCGACCTGCGCCGCGCCCAGAACAGGGAGTGTTTCAGCGCGTGCCCATCAATATGCAGGGCCGCCTGATGCTTGCGAGCTACGAAGAATTCGAATGCATGGTGATCGATATGTCGCCCGGCGACATGTATGTCACCTGCGCCGGCCGCCCGCGCGCCAATGAACGTGTCGTCGCCTATATCGACCACCTCGGCCGCGTCGAAGGTCATGTGCAGACAGTCGACATGCGTGGCTTCACGATGTCGATCAACGCCACCGAACGCAAGCGCGAGAAGCTCGCCGCCCAGCTCACCTGGCTTGCCAACAAGCACGAGCTCGGTCTGCCGGAAGATCGCCGTCACGATCGTCTGACCCCGCGCGAGACCAAGACCGAACTCACGCTGGAGGACGGCACGCGCTACATGTGCCGCATCATGGACCTTTCGCTTTCCGGCGCCGCCGTCGATGTCGAAGTGCGCCCGACGCTCGGCACGCCCGTTCGTCTCGGCAACATGCGCGGTCGCGTCGTTCGTCATTTCTCGGAAGGCGTTGCGATCGAATTCCTGTCGGTCCAGTCGCGCGAGACGCTCCGCGAATTTCTCTAGAGCAATTCCAGAAAAAGTGCGCTGCGGTTTTTCGTCCGG